>ERZ773181.29-NODE-29-length-162521-cov-15.634933_pt1 | contig 162521 bp, 136 predicted proteins | sample MGYA00581001_ERZ773181 | MGnify/ENA primary metagenome ERZ773181 (study PRJEB29015, sample SAMEA2737780) | human gut metagenome | biome: human gut; feature: human-associated habitat; material: faeces | place: China | collected 2012 ...
GCGACCGCTGCTGCGCAGCAGTACCCGCCTCACACTTCGCGGCTAAAAACAGTCCACCGGACTGTTTTCTAAACGCCGCTCACCCTCTCAGGGTTCGAATCCCTTGAAAATAAAAGAAGAACAGAAGCAACACCTGCGGTATTGCTTCCGTTCTTGGCGCGCTGCAAGGGATTCGAACCCCTGACCTTTTGGTTCGTAGCCAAACACTCTATCCAACTGAGCTAGCAGCGCATCTGATTGCCATAGTATATTAGCACAACGCGCCGCAAAAATCAACCGTTATTTTAAAAAATTTTTATTTTTCTCTTTCGTCGGCCGTCTCCCGCACGGGATAAAAAATTGCGCCCGTTTTCCGCCTCTGTTTTTTGAATTTTTTTTAGCTATTACATTGTAATCGCTAAATTTTTGCTATATAATTAAGTGGATAGACAGATTGGGGCTTTGTTTGCATTTGTTTGCAAAAGCCGCGAAGGGAGATTATTATAATGCGAGACAGAACATACGTTTTATCATACGACATAGGCACAACGGGTGTCAAAACCTGCCTTTTCGAGGTTGAGGACGAGATTACGCTGGTAGCCGCAGAGATGGAGGGCTATTCCCTGACCGTCTATCCGGACGGAGGCGCGGAGCAGGACCCCGACGAGTGGTGGAGCGCGATGTGCAACACCACAAAGAGGCTCATGAACTCAACGAGCGTCAGCACCTCGGAGATAGCCGGCATTTCCTTCTGCTCCCAGATGCAGGGGCTTGTGCTCGTCGACAAAGACGGTATGCCCGTCCGCATGGCGATGAGCTACATGGATCAGCGCGCCAAAAAGCAGATAAAGGAGCTCATGGCCTACGGTCCGCAGATAGCGGGCGCCAATATTCCCAAGCTGCTCAAATCTCTTCAGATAACCGGCGCGGTGTCCGCGAGCGTCAAGGACCCCGTCTACAAATATAAATGGGTCGAGGAGAACGAGCCCGAGAACTTCGCCCGTACTTATAAGTGGCTCGACGTCAAGGAATACGTCATTTGCCGCATGACCGGCAAGTTTATCATGACCCGCGACTCGGCCTTCGGCACTCTGCTCTACGATGTCCGCAAGGGCAGAGAGGGCTGGAGCTCCGAGATGCTCAAGATGTTCAACGTCAAGCCCGAGCACATGGCCGACATAATCGACTCCACCGCCCTCGTCGGCGGACTGACCGAAAGAGCGGCGGGCGAGCTCGGCCTTTGCGAGGGCACTCCCGTATTCGGCGGCGGCGGCGACGCCTCCCTCATAGGCGTAGGCGCGGGCGCGGTCGGCCTGGGCGACACGCATATATATTGCGGCACCTCCGGCTGGGTCAACACAGTCGTTGACAAGAATATCGTCGACACAAACGCCATGATAGCCGCCATAGTCGGCGCGCAGAACGGCAGACTCAACTACTTCGCCGAGCTCGAGACTGCGGGCAAATGCCTCGAGTGGGTCAAGGATCACCTCGTGCTCGACGAGATCGACATCTTCCTGGAAAAGACCGACGTCGCCTCCTCGAAGGAGTCCATATACACGAGCCTCTACGACTATATGTCCCATGTCATAAACAAAATCCCCGCAGGCAGCGGCGGAGTTCTCTTCACCCCGTGGCTGCACGGCAACCGCTGCCCGTTCGAGGACCCGAACGCGCGCGGAATGTTCTTCAACCTCAGCCTCGAGACAAGCAAGACTGAGCTTCTCCGCTCCGTTGTCGAGGGTACCTGTATGCACCTGCGCTGGTTCCTCGAGACTCAGGACAAGAAGGTAAAGACCTCCGACACCATCCGCTTTGTCGGCGGCGGCGCTCTCTCGGACGTCACCAGCCAGATTCTCGCGGACTGCACGGGCAGAACGATAGAGGTCGTGGCGAGCCCGCAGAACGTCGGCTCGGTCGGCGCGGCGGTCATCTCCGCGGTGGGTCTCGGCAGAATAGGCAGCATAGAGGAAGCAAAGAAGCTCATTCCCGCGAAGAAAACCTTTATCCCGAATCCCGCCAACAAGCCCGCATACGACAAGAACTTTGCCGTCTTTAAGAACCTCTACAAGAACAACAAGGATAATTTTGCGGCGCTCAACGGCTGACGGACGGTTCAACCCGACTTTTTGTGTCAATCATATCTTTCGATTCCGCACTTGAAAAAGTGCAGCACCCTGTGTTATACTGAAATGTGTGTAACGATTCCGGTCGACTGAGACGAAAGGAAGGTCTTAAAAAATGAAGAAAATTATCACGGCTCTGCTTATCTGTATGCTCGCGGCAGTCTGCCTCTTCACCGGCTGCTCGAAGGCCAAGGGACTCAAGGTAAAAGACAGCAGCGGAAACGACCGCGTGCTCGTGACCGACGAAAACGGCGGCCCCATTTATGACGAAGCGGGCAACATAGTCATAGTCGAAACCGACGAAAAGGGCAAAGCGAAGAAGGACGAAAAGGGCGAACAGGTCACAAACGCCGTCTCGCTCAAGAACCTTCTCGTTTCGGGCGACAAGGCCTATTGCAAATATTTTACTTTCACAAAACCCTCCGGCTACGAGATGACGGTTGTCGGCTCTTCGATAACCCTCGTAAAAGGCAAAGAGACTATTGATATAATCTACGACACGGAAAAGAGCGTCGAGGAAAAGCGCTCCGATCTCAGCGAGGTTATCGCTTCGATCAAGGCGCAAGGATACGAGCCCGAGGTTGAGGATGAGACTAAGACCCTCTGCGGTCAGGAGGCAAAAGTTACCGAGATAAAAATTTCCTCAAACGACTATGAGGCCTTAATCGTATCCGTCTTGTTTGAAAAAGACGGTGTAACCTACGCTTGCAACTACCATGCCTCCAAGGTCGGCGCAAGCACCGGAGAGTTTGAATCAATTGTCAACTCTATTTCGTTTAGATAAAGGCAATAATTAAAGTATTCTGACTGTTGAAAGGAGAACAGTATGTTATTTTCACTTGATATCGGTATCGATTTGGGTACCGCCAACACTCTTGTTTTCGTAAAGGGCAAGGGCATCGTCATCAGAGAGCCCTCCGTTGTTGCGGTCGACCAGAAGTACAACCCGCCCAGAGTTGTCGCCGTAGGCACGGAGGCTAAAGAGATGATCGGCAGAACTCCCGGCTCCATAACCGCAGTCCGTCCCCTCAAGGACGGCGTTATCGCCGACTTCGACATCACGGCGGATATGCTCAAGGCTTTCATAAAGAAGGTCGCAAAAAACGCTCCGCTTGCAAAGGTCCGCGTTATGATCTGCATCCCCTCGGGCGTTACGGGCGTTGAGAGAAACGCCGTCAACGACGCCGCGAGAAGCGCGGGCGCGAAATATGTCAGCCTCATAGAGGAGCCCATGGCGGCGGCCATCGGCGCGGGTCTCCCCGTCTCCGAGCCCTCCGGAAGCATGGTAGTCGATATCGGCGGCGGCACGAGCGAGGTTGCCGTTATCTCCCTGGGCGACGTCGTTACCTCGAACTCCGCAAGAGTCGCGGGCGATAACTTCGATGAGTCCATAATCAGCTATATCAAGAAGAAATATAACCTGCTTATCGGCGAGAGAACCGCCGAGGATATCAAGATAAAAATCGGCTCCGCCTATCCCTATGAGGGCGAGGGCGCGATGAACATCAAGGGCCGCAACCTCATGGACGGCCTGCCGAAGAATATCGAGATTTCCGCAGAGGAGATAAGAGAGGCTCTCTCCGACTCCGTCAATCAGATTCTCGACGTCATCAAGGCAACCCTTGAAAAGACTCCCCCCGAGCTCGCCGCCGATATTATCGACCACGGCATCATGCTCACCGGCGGCGGCGCTCTGCTCAGAGGGCTTGACAAGCTCATCGCCGCCGAGACCCGCATCCCCGTGCTTGTCGCGGAGAGCCCGCTCGACTGCGTTGTTGACGGAACAGGCATCTGCCTTGAGCATCCGCTCAATAAATAAAAGCCTTTCGCGGGTCGCTCTGCTCTCCGCAGACGGCCCGCGTTCTCGCAGGCTTACAAAAACTATGCGGCGCAGCGTTTTTCTGCTTTTCTGCATATTTTTTGCAAGTCCGCGGGATTTTTTGCGTTGTACAGAGGTGCTTTTATGCCGCGTTTAAACGCAAAAATCAATATCCCCCACCCTTCTTCCATACAAAGGAGAGACGAAATTGAAGTTTTATAAATCAAAAGCATTTAAAATATTCGTCGGCGTGCTCGTCGTGCTGATAATCGGAGTTATAGCGGCCGCCGCCATGCATTCGGGCTCCTCGCCCGCCAACTCCGTGATAAGCACGGTGTTTTCCCCGCTCCAGCGCGCGTCCTCATATCTCGCAGAGAAGTTTTCCGCGTTTTCGATAAACTTCAAGTCCTCCGCCACGCTCTCGAAGCAGGTTGACGAGCTCAACAAAGAGATAGAGGATCTGCAGAGCCGGCTTGTCGACTATGAGCAGCTCAAGAGCCAGAATGCGCTCTACAAGGAGTTCCTTGAGCTCAAGGAGGAGCACAAGGACTACAAGTTCTGCGAGGCGGCGGTAATCGGCAGAGACTCGGCAAACCCGCTCTCCGCCTTTGTGCTAAACCGCGGCAGCACCGACGGCATCGAGGTAAACGACCCCGTTATCTACGGCAAGTATTTAGTCGGCGTAGTTACCTCCGTGACGCTCACGCAGTGCACGATAAAGACTATACTCAACCCCGAAGTCAACCCCAGCGCGTATGAGATACGCACGCGCGACCTCGGCTTCGTCACAACGACGGCGAGCTACGCCGCGGACGGACTGTGCACCATGCCTGGGCTCTCAAGCTCAACGGCAGTCTCCCCCGGCGGAATCGTCTGCACCTCGGGCGTCGGCGGAATCTATCCGCGCGACCTCATTATAGGCACGGTAACAAAGGTCGAGGACTCCGGGACGGACATCTCCGCAACCGCGGTGATAAAGCCCGGCGCGGACATAGCCGCGATAACCGACGTCTTTATAATAACCGAGTTCGAGGGCCAGGGGTCGAGCGTCACAAAGTAAGAAATCTACCGAAAGGGACTTGTCTATGGGTCTCACAGCCGAAAAGAAAAGACTTATAATCCGACGCGTGATATTCGCTCTTTTGCTTATCATCTGCGCCGTTATCCAGAACACCCCGAGACTTCTGCCCGAGCCGTTCGGCGCGCGTCAGCTCGGAGTGACGGTCATGGTCGTCTGCATAGCAATGTTCGAGCGCGAAACCGCGGGAATGCTCCTCGGTCTGCTCGCGGGCGTCGTGCTCGATGTAACGGGCGGCACTCAGGGCATAAACGCCGTTTTGCTGACCGCGTTCGGCCTTGCGTGCGGAATGCTCGTCAACAACATGATAAGAAATAATGTAGTCACCGCGCTGATTTTTTCCGCGTCGGCGCTGCTTATTCATACGTTCGTCTATTGGATAGTGTTCGTTGCCGCGGCGGGCATCTCCGGCGGCAGACTTCTGCTCACCTTCTGCCTGCCGAGCGTGCTCTATTCGGTAATTTTTACGCCTCTTTGGTTCCTGATAATAAGAGGCATAAGCAGAGCGCTTCCGAGCGAAGTCAGAAGATAAGAGAAAGGAGGGAGCCCTTTGGATTCGAAAAAACTTGCGATAAGGCGCATTATACTGCCCTGCATACTGCTCGCATTCATACTTGTTTTTGTCGGCGTGCTCGTCAAGGTTCAGCTTATAGACGGAGAGGAATACGCGAGCGCCGTCAACACCGCAAAGCAGTCTACCGTCAAAATTCACGCGGCACGCGGCGAGATAGTTGACCGCAACGGCAAGCCCATAGTCGAGAACCGCCAGGGCTACTCCATAGTTTTCAACTATTCGTATTTCCCGTCCAAGAAAGAAAACAGCGAGAGAAACTCGATAATAATATCATTGATCGGGCTCTTCGAGGCAAACGACGCCGAGTGGGACAACAGCCTGCCTATAGTCATCGACTCGTCGGGCGGGCTCGTCTATAAGGCTGACAGCGAAAAGGAAATCGAGGTTATGAAGGGCAAGGACTATCTCAACCTCAACTCCTACGCCACGGCGCAAAACTGCTACGACGCCATGGTCGAGATGTTTGAAATCGACCCGGGCTACTCCCTCAAGGACGGGCTTAAAATCGCGGCGGTGCGCTATCAGATGCTCTTAAACGGCTTTGGAGCCAGCAACGCCTACACCTTCGCGCAGGATGTCAGCGACGTGCTCGTTGCCAAGGTCAAGGAGAACAGCGCGACTTTTAAGGGCGTTGACGTGGAGGTAGTGCCCTACAGAAGAATAGTCGACGGCACTCTCGCCGCCCACATAATCGGCACGGTGGGCAAGATAAACGCCGAGGAATACGCCGAGCTCAAGGACAAGGGCTACGGCATGAACGATACGCTCGGAAAGAGCGGAATAGAATACGCCATGGAGGAGTATCTGCGCGGCACGGACGGCGAAAAGGTCGTCACCGTAGACCCGGACGGCAACGTCTCCGAGACGGTTACGAAAGAGCCCGTTCAGGGCGCGACGGTCGTGCTCACCATTGACGCCGATATGCAGAAATTGGCGCAGGACACCTTTGCGAAATGGACGGAAAACTACGCAAAATCATCAAAGAATAAATACGGCGTTCCCGCAGCAGGTGCGCTCATTGTCAACGACCCGAACACGGGCGAAATACTGACCATGCTCAGCTATCCGACCTACGACCTCAACACCTACAGCGAAAAATATTCGGAGCTCAGCAAGGACAGCCGCACGCCGCTTTGGAACAGGGCACTGCGAAGCACCTACGCCATAGGCTCGACCTCGAAGCCCTCCGTCGCAATAGCGGCAATAGAAGAAGGGCTGACAAACCGAGACAGAGTCATCCGCTGCACAAGGGAGTTCAAATACCTCGACCACACCTTCTACTGCAACATCAACCACCGCGACAGAAACCTGACTCTTCGAACCGCGCTTCAGGATTCATGCAACATATATTTCTACACCTGCGGCGAGGAGCTCGGAATAAGCAGGCTCAACGAATACCGCTCCATGCTCGGGCTCGGAGTGAAAACGGGCATAGAGCTCACCGAGGCCGAGGGCATAGAGGACAGCCCCGAATACCGCGAAAGCATAGGTCAGACCTGGCTGCCCGGCTACCTCATACTCTCATCCATAGGCGAAGGCGGTACGCGCTTTACACCCATACAGCTCGCAAACTACACCGCCACGATAGCAAACGGCGGCACGAGATACGAGCAGCACATAATAAAATCGATAAAGAGCGCCGACTACTCCAAGACGCTCGTTGAAAAGACTCCCAAGGTCGCGCTCGAAACGGGCATATCCAAATATGCCATCGACTGCGTCACCGAGGGTATGGAATACGTTGTCAACAACAACGCCATCATAAAGGCGGCTCTCAAGGGGCTCGACGTTCAGACTGCCGCAAAGACAGGTACCTCCGAAGAAAACAGGAAGATAAACGGCGTCAGCCAGGTTATCAACAACGGTCTTTATATCACCTTTGCGCCGAGCAAAAACGCCGAGATATCCATAGCGTTCATCTGCGAGGGCGTCTACGGCTCGTCCTCATTGGCGCAGATAGCAAAGCCGATATATGACTACTACTTCAACAGCTCGCAGACGGCCGCCGCGCCGCAGGGCGAGAATACGCTTCTGGGGTGATTATATGGCTGAGAAAATAGTTATCGCCTCCGGCAAGGGCGGCGTCGGCAAATCGTCGCTGACCGCAGGGCTTGCGCGCGCGCTGAGCAATTCCGGCAAGCGGGTGCTCATGCTCGACATGGACATAGGGCTGCGCAGCCTCGACCTCATCTTCGGCACTCAAAAGGAGCTTCTCTTTGACTGGGGAAATGTACTCGACGGCGGCTGCGAGCCGAATCAGGCGGCTATCGCCGCGGGCGGGCCGATGCTGATGACTGCGCCCATGCATATGTCCGACTCCTTCACCGCCGAGAGCATAAAGGAGCTTGCGGACAGGCTCTCAAAAGATTACGACTATATATTTTTCGACGCTCCGGCAGGGCTCTCCGACGGGTTCGAGCTCGCCTGCGCCGCCTCCGACAGGGGCATTGTTGTCTCCACCGCCGACGCGGTATGCGTCAGAAGCGTCAATATAACCGCGGGCGCCATGCGCTCCCTCGGTCTTGAGGACATAAGACTCGTTATCAACCGCTTCGACGAAAAGGCGGTCTGCAAAAAGAAGCTTTTAAACATCGACGACGTTATTGACGCTGTATGCGTTCAGCTCATCGGCATAGTTCCCGAGGACGCGGCGGTGTCGCACTGCGCGGTGCGCGGCGAACCGCTCCCGGCATCGAGCGCGGCGGCAAAGGCGTTTTCACGCATAGCAAAGAGAATCGACGGCGGCGTTTCGCCGCTGCTGGGGTGAAATATAATCTATATCCCCGCGGCAGCCGCGACATTGCAAATTACCGCCCATCGTTTTCAGGGTGCTTATGATATCCGCTTGCGGTCAAATACCGCACAATTTTACAAAAGTAAAGCAAACGACTTTATAAACCCCGAGGAACAAGCCTCCAATAGCCTCGCCGCAGTGGAACAGGCTATCTGAGAACTGCGAGGGGACGGCTTGCTTTGCAAGCCGCACGAGCCCGTACTGTTTGAGCGAAGCGAGTTTACGGGCGAATGTGCCGAGCTGCCTACTGAGCAGCACAAGCTATGTACTGCGGCGCGGCGTTCGCGGGGTCTCGGGGCGAAGCCCTGAGTTTGCTTTTCTTTTGCAGGCGTTTTCTTTTTCAAATAAAAAGAAAATGCCGAAACGCTGTATAAGATAAAATATTTAGCTAAAGTAGGTAGCGAAGGTAGTGGGTAAAAAATTTATAGTATCACATCGTGCCGCTGTCGCGGCAAAGGGTCGTCGAGTCGCCGACCCCTACAAAGACATTGAGAAACAAAACAGTTGAGGCAAAGTGGGCATCTCCGCGGGTTGCTGTGTTTTTTTGCAGGCGAGCCAAGCTCGACCCTGCGTTCGGTTAAGAAAAAGCGGCAGCGGTCTGAATGCCAATCCGCTGCCGCCGAAACGTTTTTATTTGATGTTGACCTTGTGGTTCATCAGCCAGCCCGTACCGAAGAACAGACCTACCGAGACCAGAAGCTGGAAGATGACTCCCGTCACGCCGAAGGAAAGATCCTTTGCGGACATCGAGGACCCGAACGAGAATATCAGCCCGTTCTCGCCGGGCGAAACGATTATGGGCACGTAATTAGTCAGCAGGAAGTTGCAAATCTGAGCAACTATGAATATCGCAAAGAAAACGATTATCGGTCCTGCCGCACCGAGCTTCTGCATAACGCGGGTGTTCGCAAAGGTTATGGAGAAGAACAGCTCGGAGATGAGGAACGCAAGCTGAATAAACACGGCAAACACGAGCAGGACGAGATAGCCCTTTATAGCCTTTGCGCCGGGCATAGAGCGGAACATACTGATTATCATCTTGATCATCGTGATATTGTTATCTCCGATGAGCGAGGTGACGTAGTCGTATATCCAGATCATTATGCCGATGCTCACAGCGTAGCTGACTATCATCCACAGGAAAGCGACTATAGCCTTTGCCGCGAGGAGCTGCCCGCTCGTCACGGGGAGCGTGAAGCTCAAATAGCCCTGCTGCCCGTAGAGCGTCTTATAGAAGTTTGCGATAACACCGACAAAGGTTATGATGAGCGCTATCATCGCTATGAGGAACAGCGCAATCGTTGCCATGGCGCTGAGCCAGCTTATGTCTATCGCATACGCCAGAAGCATTATGACTATAGTAACCGCGGCGGCAACGTAGATGTTCATCATCATATGCGCGCTCATTTTAATTTCATTCTTAATTAATTTGCCAAGCATATTTGAACACCTCCTTGAAAACATCCTCAAGCGTCTTGCCGCTGCTGCATATATCGTCAACGGACGAGTTGAGCAGGATCTTGCCCTGACCTATCATCAAAGCGTGGTCGAATATGCTCTCGACGTCATGAATGAGGTGGGTCGAGATGAGCATAGTCGAATCCTTCGGGTGGTTTTTCATGATTATCTCAAGTATGCCGTCGCGCGCGGCGGGATCGACGCCGCTCAGAGGCTCGTCGAAAATATAGAGCTGCGCGTTGCGGCACATGACCAGGATGAGCTGAAGCTTCTCCTGCATACCCTTTGACATCGACTTTATCTTCTGCTTGGGCTGGAGACCGAAGGTATCGAGCATTTGCATCGCCTTTTCGCGGTCAAAGTCCGGATAGAAGTCCGCGATATATTTTATCGCGTCGATGGCGCGCATCCAGTCCGCGAGATACGACTTCTCGGGCAGATACGCAATCTTTGCCTTTGCGGACGGACCCGGCGCCTCGCCGTCGATGAGCACCTCGCCGGAGTAGTCGTGGATAAGACCCGTGAGAATCTTTATGAGAGACGATTTACCCGAGCCGTTCGGACCGAGCAGGGCTATGATCTGACCGGGCTCAAAGCTGAACGAAATGTCGTTTAAAACCTGGTGACTGCCATAGGACTTGCTTAAATGGTTTACTGTAATTATGTCCTGCATTTTTTCCTCCCGTGAAATTTGACGTAGGAATCTACTTTGTTTACTCCCTATAGGGGTAAGACTCGGAATGATTATATCACAAAAAATCCCTATAGTAAAAGTTTTTTATATTTTTTTAATGAACGGTAACAGTTTATTTAAAATTTTTTGCCGCTATCCGCTTCTTTACGGCTCCCGCGGCGGCAAAAACGGCGAGGCACACGGCGTTCGCCGCAACCACGCTCGCGCCCGCCGGGGTGTTGAACGCATAGGAAAGCACGAGTCCCGCGAAGAAGCAGTCGCACGACACCGCCGCCGAAACGGCGGTCACGGCACGAAAGCTCCTGCAAACGCGCATCGAGGTCAGCGCGGGGAAGATTATCAGGCTCGAAATGAGCAGAGCACCCATTATCCTCATTCCTACGACTACCGTCACTGCCGTGAGCAGCGCGGTCAGGGTGTTGTAAAGTCCCGTCCTGGTGCCGGTCGCCGCGGCGAAGGTCTCGTCAAAGGTCACGGCAAAAATACGGTTATAGAATACGACATATAGCACGAGCACCGCCGCCGAGAGCACGGCGCAGGCGATTATATCGTTTTTGCCCATTAAAAGAATCGAGCCGAACATATAACCCGACACATCGGTGTTGAGTCCCGTTGTAAGCGAGGCCGCAATAACGCCCGTCGCTATCGCGGTGCTTGAGATGAGCGCTATGGCGGCGTCGCCCTTTATTTTTGCGTTGTCGTTTATCCGCATGAGCAGAAACGCCGCAATAATAACTACGGGCACGGAGATTTTCAGCGGCGCCACATTCAGCGCCATAGCCACGCACGCCGCGCCGAAGCCGACGTGGGAGAGCCCGTCGCCTATCATCGAATAGCGCTTTAATACGAGAGTCACTCCGAGCAGGGCGGAGCAGAGAGCCACCAAGAGTCCCGCTATCAGCGCCCGGAGCATGAACGAATAGGAGAGCATCTCAACTATCATTTCAATCATCGTTTCTCCCCCTCCCCGCAAAGCGCCTGCCGGCGTCGCTCTTTAAATAGTCCTCGGTCGTGCCGAAAAACTCGACTCCGCGTTCGCCGAGATGCAAAATTTTATTCGCGTTTTCGACAGCGCACTCTATATCGTGCGAGACCATTATGACCGCTATACCGGAATCGCGGTTCAGCTTTTTTATCAGGCGGTAGAATTCTGCGGTCACAACGGGGTCAAGCCCCGTCACAGGCTCGTCGAGCAGGAGCAGCTCCTTTGCGGCGCAGAGCGCACGCGCAAGCAAAACCCTCTGCTGCTGACCGCCCGACAGCTCGCGGTAGGATCTGCGCGCTATATCGGTTACGGAGAGCTTCTCCATGTTTTTGTTCGCCAGATTTCGGTCGGCGCGGGAATAGAACGGACCCCTTGAGCCGTTGAGGCAGCCCGAGAGCACGACCTCGCGCACCGTCGCCGGAAAATCGCGCTGAGCCTGCGTCTGCTGCGGCAGATAGCCTATGTCCGTGCGCTTCAGTCCGTCCGAAAACCCGACGCTGCCGCCGCGCAGGGGAATAAGCCCCAGGATGCCCTTGAGCAGAGTGCTCTTGCCCGAACCGTTTTCGCCGACTATGCATAGGTAGTCGCCGCGCTCGAGCTCAAAGCTCACCGAGTTCACGACCGCCGCGCCGTCATAGCCCATGACAACCTTTCGGCATTCGAGCAATATATTTTCGTTCATGAGAGCGCCTCCCTGAGATTTTCAAGATTTCCGTTCATCAGCGAAAGATAGCCGACTCCCGCTTCGAATTCGTCGCGGCTGACATTGTGGCAGGAGTGGAACAGGCGCATGGCGCAGCCCGTCTCGCCGCAGATTATCTCCGCCGTCCTCGGCTCGGTCAGCTCCTCATAGAAGATAACCGGGATTTTTTCGTCTCTTACTGTATCGACTATCTTCGCCACGGTTCTCGCTCCCGGCTCGGAGTTGTCCGCGCAGGCGTCGAGCGCGCTGACAAATTTTAAAGAATATCGCTCTGTAAAATTGCGGAAGGCGAAGCGGCCTGAAAATACTACGGTATCGCGCTTTCCGTTTTTGACAGCGTCTCGAAAACCGCTGTCGAGCGCTTTCAGCTTTTTGATATATTTCTCGCTGTTTGATTTATAGAATTCGGCGTTGCTGCCGTCGAGTCGGCAGAGCGCGTCGGCGATAACCTTTACCATACCCTGAGCGTAGACCGGGTCTGTCCAGATATGCGCGTCGACCAAGCCCTGCTCGGCCTCGTGCTCATGCTCATGTTCATGCTCGTGGCCGTGCTCATGCTCATGCTCGTGTGCGGCAAGGCGCAGCCCCATCTCCGACGCAATGTCGAGATAAGCTTTCGCCCCGGTTGATTTGTCAAAGAGCTTCGCCGACCACGTCTCCATATTTTCGCCGACGCGAATGAGCAAATCGGCGTTGCCGACCGCCTTCATGTCTGCGGGAGTCGGATCGTAGGAGTGGCTCTCCATCCCGGGCGGGAGCAGGAGCGTCAAATCGACTTTATCTCCGGCTATCTCGCGCACAAAATCATAGGGCACGAACAGCGTGCAAACCACTCGCAGCTTTCCGCCTGCGGTGTCCGTCTTTCCCGAAGAACAGGCGGCAAGGGAGAAAAGCATCGCCGCGCAGAGAAAAAGCGCCGCCGTGCGGATAAGTTTAGTTTTCATTCTTCTTCCTTTCGGCGCACTCGGCGCAGACTCCGTAGAGCACGGTGTTTTCCTCGCTTAAAGTAAAGCCGTGATGCTCAAAAATATGCTCCGCGACCTTATCGAGAAAATCGCATTCGACATGGAGCAGCTTCCCGCACTCGGAGCACTTCAGGTGATAGTGGTTGCAGCAGTCCGCGTTCCCGCCGACATACTGATAGCACGCGCTCTCCCCGTCGTGGAGCACGAACTTGCGCACGCTCCCGTCGCGCAGCATCTTTTCAAGGTGGCGGTAGACCGTCGCCTTCCCGACAGGGCAGCCGCACTCGCCCAAGGTGTGCGAAATATCCTCGGCGGTCAGATGCTTGCCGCCGCTGTTTTCGAGCAGGGAAAAAATCAGCTCGCCCTGCTTTGTGTTATAGCCCATAAAAGCACCTCTTTGAGCTTGGACGGAAAAGAAAAATTTTATTCCGCCGCAAACTGAAATTGAGAATCGTTTTCAATTTTAATCCCAATTCCCCGATTTGTCAAGCGCGGATTTTACTATCTACTTTGCAGGGGTCGGCGACTCGACGACCCTTTGACGCGTCAGCGTCACTGGAAATCCATTTATTTTTATTTCGCCCGTGTCGTATAATGCCCTTTCTGCTTGAGGCTTGTCCCCCGTGCCGCCTACGGCGGTAGCGGTGCGTCGAGTCGCCGCACCCTACAAGGGACATTGAAAATTTAAACAGCCGTGAAAAACGGCGAATCCGTGCAATAACCCCTCAGTCTCGGCTTCGCCGAGCCGACCACTACAGGGGAACTAATCGAAATATCTCCGCAACTCCCTCTTTACAACCATATTTATAATTTTTCGTCAGCGGTCTATCAAAAACCCATCTGCTCGGGTGCAAATCCTAAAAATATAACCCGCTCTGCTCCGAAATTATATGGGAAAACGAAAAAGGAACCGCCCTTGCAGTTCCTTTTTGCTTCTTTTTGCTTTTCAGATTTTTACTATGTATCCGTCCTTGCGCGGAGAACGGGGTGCGGGGTCGACGGCGGGATAACCGAGCGCTATCGAGCCGACGCCGCGCAGAGCTTCGGGCAGTCCCCATTCACGCAGGAGTGCTTTGCCGTCCTCGCTGTCGAAAATCTCGCGCTCCCTGTGTATCCAGACGGAGCCCAAGCCGCAGGCGTGAGAAGCGAGCATCATATTTTCGAGCACGCAGCTCCCGTCCTCGACAAACGTGCTTGCCTTCGGGTCGGCGAGCACGAGAACTACCGTCGGCGCGCCGTAGTAGGGGTCGCTGTCAACGCCCATGACGGCGGCGTTTAATTTTGAGAGCTTCTCGCGGTATTTTTTATCCGAGACCGCGATTATGACGGGCGATTGGCGGTTCATTCCCGTGGGCGCATAAGTGCCCGCCTCTAAAACGGCGTCGAGCAAATTCTCCGGCACGGGGTCGGGCTTAAAGCTGCGCGTGCTGCGGCGGGTCTTTATAAGTTCAAGAAAATCTCTGTTCATTTTTTCCTCCCGAAAAAGCTATCAGAGCGGCCTGCCAATTATTTTGACACAACCGCTCCGAAAGCACCTCAACTATATCTCCTATACTATATTTCATTTTGACAGCAAAATGTGGCATAAGTATGTTAAAATTATGAACAATTTTGCATTTTTGAATATTTTTACGGAGATTTTTACTTTTTCTTGGCTTTAGGCAGTATTACGCAAATAAGAATTACGCAAACAGCCGCGACTGCCGCAATGATTATCCACTTCGTGTTTGATGTGTTCTGACCCGTTGCGGGAACAGCCTCCGCCGCAAAAGCGGTTATTGCCGCCGCCGCGACGCTGATAGCCATGAGCGCCGCCAAAACTATTGCGACAACTCTTGTCCAAATCCCTCTTTTTTGCATTTTTACCATCCTTTCGCTCTGTTTATTTTATTCCGAGAATCTTTTCGATAGCTTCGCCGAGCTGCTCGCCGAGAGCGGACGCGTGATTTTCATCTTTTCCGCAGGCGGTCACATATGCCTTGAGCTTCGGCTCCGTGCCGGACGGGCGAACGATTACACTGTTGCCGTCGGGGAGCTTGTATGCGAGAACATTGGACTTGGGCAGCTTTATCTCCGAAACTTTTCCGCTCAAAATATCTACGCGCTCGGACTTTTTATAGTCGGCGGTCTCAATGACCTTCATGCCCGCTATCTCCTCGGGCGCGTGCTCTCTCAAAGAGGTCATGATATCGCCCATCTTCTCCATTCCGCTCTCGCCCTCAAAGGTGAAGTTCAGGAGAATGTTCTTGTAGTAGCCGTACTTCTCATATATCTCGGCCATCTTCTGAACGAGGGTCTTGCCCTGAATTTTATAGAACGACGCCATCTCGCATATGAGCATAGACGACACAACGGCGTCCTTGTCTCTCGCGTGCAGGCCGGAGAGATAGCCGTAGCTCTCCTCCATGCCGAGAATGAAGCGCTCGCCCTCGTTTTTCTTTTCAAGCTCGGTTGCGATCTCGCCGATATATTTGAAGCCGGTCAGAACGTCGCGAACTTCGCAGCCGTAGCTCTCCGCCACGCGGTCAACGAGCGAGGTAGTGACGAACGACTTGACTATAACGGGATTTTTCGGCAGAGTGCCCGCCGCTTTCATCGACGAGAGGACATATTCGGTCAGCAGAACGCCGACTTCGTTGCCGCTCATGAGCTTATAGCCGTCACCGGTGTTGACGGCAATGCCGACTCTGTCGCAGTCGGGGTCGGTTGCAAGGAGCAGATCCGCTTTTTTATTCTCCGCAAGCTTCAGCGCCTCTTCAAACGCCTGGCGGATTTCGGGGTTCGGATAGGGGCAGGTCGGGAAGTGACCGTCCGGGTGCTCCTGCGACGGAACTACCGTAACATCGTCAAAGCCCGCGCGCTTGAGAACCTCGCGGACGGGCTTGTTGCCCGTGCCGTTTAACGGAGTGTATATGAGCTTTAATTTGCCTTTCGCCACGGCGTCGGGATTGACTCTGCGCGACAGGACGCACTCATAGAACGCCTCGTTTACGCTGCTCGGGATAAGCTCTATCCTTCCGCTCTTTATGCCCTCGTCAAAATCAAGGGTCTTAACGTCGTTGAAGATATCTACTTTTCTTATGCACTCATATGTTGCATTCGCCTCGGCATCGGTCATCTGATAGCCCTCGTGCGAATAGCACTTGTAGCCGTTATACTTCGCGGGATTGTGGCTCGCTGTGATTATTATGCCGGAGCTGCAATGAAGCCTTCTGACTGCGAAGGAAAGCATCGGCGTCGGCACTAATTCGGGGTAAATATATACTTTTATTCCGTTTGCCGCGAGCACGCCCGCAGCGCCTCTTGCGAAAACGTCGGAGTTGATTCTCGAATCGTGGGCTATTGCCACAGAGGGAGAGTCGTACTTCGCGTTGAGATAATCCGCCAGACCCTGCGTCGCCTGGTTGACGGTGAAAACGTTCATCCTGTTTGTGCCCGCGCCCAGAACTCCGCGCAGACCGCCCGTGCCGAATTCGAGCGCACGGTAAAATCTATCCGATATCTCATCCTCTTTTCCTTCTATGGCGGCGAGCTCGTCGTGCAGCTCGCCGCAGCCTTCTGTTTTTTTCAGCCAGAGGTCGTAGAGGTCTTTGATTTCCTTTTTCATGGTTCTGCTCCTTCCGAAAACCGATATTATCGGCCTACTTAATAATATTATAATACCTTTGCGGTTTTTCATCAACTACTATTTGAACAAATTTACTATTTGTTTATTTTATCCGGCACTTAAATTTATAGTTCTGCGGGCTGTTTTTTATGCGGTATTTGTGGTATAATGTTCGTCGGCGTTTATTATAATGAACTCAAAAATTTCGTTCATTTAATCGGAGATACTTTTATGGAGAAAGAACTCAACAGCTTTTCGCGCGGGCTGCGCGACGGAATACCCATTTGCTTAGGCTATCTGTCCGTTGCCTTTGCGTTCGGAATATTCACGGTCGGTCACGGGCTTACAATATGGGAAGCGGTGATGATATCCATGACCAACGTCACCTCCGCCGGTCAGCTTGCGGCTGTGCCGATAATCGCGGGCGGCGGATCTCTGTTTGAGCTGGCGCTGACGCAGTTTGTTATAAATATGCGCTATTCGCTCATGTCCGTCTCGCTCTCGCAGAGGCTTTCAAAGAGCGTGCGGCTTTTGGACCGCTTTTTAATATCGTTTGTGAATACAGACGAGGTTTTCGCCGTGGCGATATCAAAAAATGCGCCGCTGGGCAGAAAATATCTATACGGACTGACTCTCACTCCCTATCTCGGCTGGAGCGCGGGCACTCTGCTCGGCTCGGCCGCAGGAAACATTCTGCCCGCGACAGTAGTCTCCGCCCTCGGAATCGCGATATACGGAATGTTCATAGCGATAATAGTCCCTCCCGCAAAAAAGAGCCTGCCCACCCTGCTCTGCATTCTATCGGCAATAGCTCTTAGCTGCGCCTTTAAATTTATTCCCGTGCTCTCGAAAGTTCCGAGCGGCTTTGCAATAATCATCTGCGCCGTTGCGGCGAGCGTGCTGTTTGCGCTCGTTGCGCCCGTAAAATCGGAGGAGGTGAGCGCCGATGAATAATTACGTCGCCTTCTTCTCCGGGCTCGCAGTCATGGCGGGTGTCACTTATCTCGTCAGAATGCTCCCGCTCGTCCTTGTCAAAAAGAAAATAGAGAATAAATTTATAAATTCGTTTCTCTACTATGTCCCCTATGCGGTGCTCGCCGTTATGACGGTACCCGCGATATTTTCATCCACAGCAAGTCTGCCGAGCGCTATAGCGGGCTTTGCGGTCGCCCTCGTTCTCGCATTTTTCGAGCGCGGTCTGCTGACCGTCGCCGCCGCGTCCTGCGCCGCGGTTTTCATAGCGGAGCTTATATTAAAATTTATCGGTTGAGGTATAAAAAATGGTTTTACGCGATGTTTCGACTATTGATGTCAATTATGTAAAGAAGCTCTACAGAGAGGCTTTTCCTTTAAGAGAGAGAATCCCGTTTTCAAAGCTTTTAAAGCTCCAAAAGAACGGAATAATCAGAATTCTCGCCGCATACGAAAACGGCGAGCCCTGCGGCGTAGCCGTCGCCTGCACGGGGAGCAAGTCCGTGCTCCTGATGTACCTTGCCGTAGACGGAAATAAGCGCGGCCAAGGTCTGGGCTCGAAGATAATGCCCGCTCTGTGCGACACTTTCCCGCGCCGCAATTTACTGCTCGAAATAGAGAAGCCCGACGAGAGCAAGCCCATGACCGTGCGCCGAAAGGAGTTTTATCTCCGCTGCGGTCTGCACGATGCGGGTGTCGATATATTATTGGCCGGAGTTCCAATGGAAATTCTTATGACCGGCGACGGAGAGTTCGACAAATACGAATATATAGGCATCTATCATAAGCACGTCGGAAAGACGCTGACTAAGTTATTCCTTAAAATCAAATAAAAAGAGCCGGAAGATTTTTTCTTCCGGCATTTTTATATATTTATTTGGTATCCGATACTTGTGCTTCGCTTTTTACTTTACTCTTTTCAAACGCGCTGTCGAGCTTTTTGCACAGTGCGTCTGTTTTTATGAGCCTGAAAAGCTGTATTCTCAGAATATCTATTACTATACATATTATAAACACAGCGAGCGCCATGGCAACCGAGCCGAAAATTACCGCCGCCGTGCCGTGGTTTACAAGCGGCAGAGCAATATTTTTTATCAGCTTATTGAACACAAGAGGATGGGTATGTATCAGATAGACGCCCAGAGCGGCGGGAGTTATATAATTTATGATTTTCTCGGTTCGCTTTCCGAATTTCAGCTTCGAGAAGAAGATAAACAGAAAAATTGCGGATAAAACCACGAACGGAGAAGTGTAAGAGAGATATTGCACAAGCCCGTCAGAAAATATTCCCTTCATCGGTTTTTTCAAAAACAAATTAATTAAATAATTGCAGACTACTGCCGCTAAATAGAGCAGCAGCGCCGTAATTTTTTTCATTTTCGCGCCTATATTGAATTTTTTCATATACGCGCCGACAAGGTACATAATCATGAGCCATATCGGACTGTAACCGTCGAAAAATCTGAATCCGTATGCCCCGATAAAAAATGCGCCGGTCGTCATAACAAAAATCGCCGCAAGAAAAGCCGTAAAGCATTTTTTGCTCGCCGATTCCGCAAATTTATTCATCATCGGAATAAACAGATACATCAGAAAATACGAGGTCATATACCAATACTGATTTGAAATTATCGGAGTCAGGGCATGGACTGTATTCTGCGCGCAGAAAAGGTCGCGGTAAACGCTCATCATAATTGCGGAGATAACAACGCTGTAAAAAAACACTTCAAGCCAGAGTCCCGCTATTCTTGACAGCCTTATCTTTTTGCCGAGCATGAGATATCCGCTGGCAAGAGCATAACAGTTGACCGCGCAGAACGCCGCATTCTGCATAAAAAAAACATGATAATATGCGGCAGTTCCCTCAGTGGCGCCTATTATGCCGCCCATTCCGAGAATATGCAGCTGTGCTATCATGAACATTGAGAAGAGCTTAAAAAGATTTATGCCGCTGTTAATCTTTTTCATTTTTATCCCTCATTTATATATTTGAAAGACTCTCCACATATTCCGTGCGCTTTAAAAGAGTCGAAGAAGATATCTGCGATATATAGACGTGCGTCTTTCCGTCTCTGCCTATGCAGACTATGAACGACTTCGGAAGATCGGTGCAGACATTTGTAACGCAGCCGTCCTTTTCCGCCTTCGCGAGATAGTCGCGCGTGGATTTCGAGACGGTCGAGGTGTCCAAGTCAAAAATCCCTATTATCTCATCCATATTGACGACCTTATCCTGACCGAGATGAAGATACATTTATATACCTCCTATATTTCGTTGATACTGCCCTCAATCATTTCGAACGCCTTTCCCTTTTGCAGCCGCAGCAACTGAGACGGGTCGCAGCAGGTTATGAATACCTGCCTTTTCCCGAGGCGCTCCAAAAGCAGCTCCTGCCGCCCGTCGTCAAGCTCGCTCATAACGTCGTCGAGCAATATTATCGGGCTCTCCTCCGTGATTTTTTCGAGTATGTCCGCCTCCGCGAGCTTTAAGGACAGCGCGCATGACCTCTGCTGACCCTGTGAGCCGTAGATGCGGGCGTTTCTTTTATTTATGAAAAACGAGAGATCGTCCTTATGCGGACCCGTGCCGGTAAATTGACGGCGGATGTCGTTCTCTCTGTTTTTTTCGAGCTCGTCGAGCATCAGCTTTGCCGCTTCCCGCTCGTCAAAATTTGAAGTCTTGCAGAATGTATCGTATCTTACGGTTAACTTTTCGCGCCCGGCGGTTATCCCGGAATAATTTTCCGCCGCCTGCTTTTTTATCATGTCGATATATTCGAATCTATAGCGCAGCAGCTTTGCGCCGAGAGAAGATAGCTGCGCGTCCCACGGGAAAAACATATCGGAACTGACATTCCCTCCCGCAGCCGCCTGGCGCAAAAGCGCGTTTCGTTCGGAGAGAGTTTTTATATATCTCGAGAGTATACCCGCATAATTCGGCTTAACAAGACTTATTGCTATATCTATAAACTTTCTGCGCTCGCCCGGCCCGTCCTGAACTATGGAGAGTGTCGCGGGAGAAAACAGCACAGCGGGAAACTCGCCTATGAGCCTGCGCGGGGTATCTTTGTGCACGCCGTTTATCCAGACGTTCTTTTTTTCCGTCAGCTCAAGGCGCGCCGACTGCTCCCTGTCAAATGCAAAAAAGCTTATATCGAGCAGACTGCTTTCGCAGCCCTCGCGTATAAGCTGGGAATTTTTCCTCGTCCTGAAGCTGTGGCAGCCGGTAAAGAGCCAGATGCTCTCAATGAGATTCGTCTTGCCCTGACCGTTTTCGCCGAAGATAATATTTATCGACCTGTCCGGCGAAAAGCTCGCATTTTCAAGATTGCGGAAATCTTTTGCATTGTGCTGTGTTACATACATATCAGATAACTTTATATATCTTGTGTTCAAACTCGGCCGTATCTCCGGCGCGGAGCTTTTTGCCGCGCGAGGTGCAGACCTCGCCGTTTACCTTCACTTCTCCGTCCTGGATAACGAACTTCGCGTGTCCACCGGTCACAACTGCGTCGCAGAGCTTCAAAAAAGCGTCGAGACGGATAAAATCCGTGTCTATCTTTTTTTCAACGACCGGCTTTTCTTTTATTCTGACTTTGAGTTTTTTAACCATTTTTATCCTTCTTACTCAGTCTTTATTCTGACGGGCAGCACGAGGAACAGGAAACTGTCTCCGTCGGGCGGAAGGATTATTATGGGCGATATGGGGCCGTTTAATTTAAATCTTACTTCGTCCGTGTCCGCAACGCGCAGAGCGTCGGTCAGATACTTGTTGTTGAAGCCTATCTCAACATCGTCGCCGTCTATCTCCGCCGCCACGCTGTCGCTCGCGGTACCCAGCGAAGTGACGCTCGAGAGCCTTATCATATTGTCGGCGAAAACACACTTTATGGGGCTCTTATATTTTTCGCTGATTATCAAAGAGGCTCTGTCTATTGAATTTATCATATCGCGGGTATTTACCTTTACCCTCGTAGTGCATTTGGGCGGAATAGCCGACTCGTAGTTCAAAAATTCTCCCTCAAGCAGTCTTGAAACAACACTGTAAGAGCCTATTTCAAAGACTATATGTCTCTTGCCGACTCCCAAAGAAATGGTGCTGTCATCTTCATTCATCAGCTTCATTATCTCGGAGAGCGTCTTGGCGGGGACTATAAAAGAAATATCGTCGCCGGAATAGTCTATGTTTTCTTTTCTGACGGCGAGTCTGAAGCCGTCTATAGCTATAAGCTTCAGCTCGTTGCCGCTGATATCGAACTTGACGCCGGTGTGAACCACCTTGCTGTCATTGACTGCGACCGCAAATATAGTCTGCCTGACCATGTCCTTTAAAACTCCCTGATTGATAACAATGGGATAGCCGCCTGATACGGACGGGAGCTCCGGATATTCGTCCGCGCTCATGCCTATGAGCGAATACTTCGCGTTGCCGCTGACGATATTCGCAAGGCTTCTTGCGTCCGCCTCAAAGCGCACGCTGTCGCCGGGGAGCTTGCGAAGAATATCGCAGAGTATGCGGGCGTTGATAATTATCGAGCCCTCCTCCTCGACCGTAGCCTTTATTGCGGTATTTATGCCCAGCTCGAGGTCGTAGCCCGTGAGAATCAGCTGGCCGCTGACCGCTTTTATGAGAATACCTTCTACCGCGGGTATCGACGTCTTTGTCGACACTGCTCTCTGCACGTTAAGGCAAGCCTCCGAGAGCTCTGCCGTGCCGCAAACAAATTTCATGAAAGATCCTCCTGTCTGTAAATAGATATATATTATATTTAGTAGTAGTAGTAGGGGGTGTTGAAAATGAGGAAAAGTGCCTCTGTCCCTTTGCTGTCAACGAAACCGCGGTTTCGGGTTTTCCTCATCCCATGAGGAAAAATCTTACTTTTCCACATACCCGAAAACGGCGATGTGGAAAATGTGGAAAACCGGTATGTGGAAAACTAAAAGAATGTGGAAAACTTTTCTTTTTATCAGAGCTCTTTTCTGCCCTCGATAGCCTTTGTGAGAGTGAAGTTATCCGCATATTCGAGATCCGCGCCGACGGGGATTCCATAGGCTAAGCGCGAGACCTTTACTCCGAGCGGCTTTACGAGCCTTGAGATAAAGAGCGCGGTTACATCGCCCTCGGCAGTCGGGTTGGTGGCCATGATAAGCTCTTTTACTTCGCTGTCGCCCAAGCGGTTGACGAGCTCCTTTATGCACAGGTCGTCCGGTCCTACACCGTTCATTGGGGAGATAAGCCCGTGGAGAACGTGATAAACTCCGCCGAATTCGTGCGTGCGCTCTATAGCCATGACTGCCTTCGGATCCTCGACAACACAGATAATGCTCCTGTCCCTCGACGGGCTCTTGCAAATGGGGCAAATATCCGAGTCCGTCAGGTCGCAGCAGACGGGGCAGCGGTGAATTTTAGTCTTAGCCTCAACTATCGTATCCGCAAACTCCTTTGCCTGGGCGTCCGTCATGGAGAGAATATGATAGGCGAGCCTCTGTGCGTTCTTCCTGCCGATTCCGGGCAGACGCTCGAACTGCTCTATGAGCTTTGCCAGCGGAGCGGCGCTGTTCTGAGCCATATCAGAAAAGTCCGGGGATGGAGAGTCCGCCCTTGGCGCGCTCCATGCCCTGCTCCATAGCGTCGTTAGCCTTGCGCACGCTCTCGTTGAAAGCGGCGATTATCAGATCCTCGAGCATCTCGGGCTCTTCGGGGTCGATTATTTCGGGAGCCATTTTTATCGAGACAGCCTCGTGACGGCCGTTGACGGTCACCTCGACAGCTCCGCCGCCTGCGCTCGCGGAGAACGCGGTCTCCTCGACCTCCTGCTGGACGCGGGCCATCTCCTCCTGCATCTCCTGAATTTTTTTCATCATATTGGCACTGCCGCCCTGCTGGGCGCCGGGAATTCTTGCTTTCATGTTGCTTCTCCTCCGTCAGCTGTTTTTAAATGCTTTTATTTTTTTTATAAGCCCGTCGAGCGGGTCTTTGCCGCTCGGCTGTTCGGGGGCTTTATAAAGACCTATCTTATAGCGCTTTCCGGTTACGGCGAAAATCGCTTTCATCAGAAGCACCGCGTGTGTGTCCTGCTTGATAAAGGACGAGAGCGCGGGATTGTCGCTCTTTATTAAAATAAAGTTGTCGCGTTCGTAGCCGCTCGCGCCGTTTAGTAATATGCCGTGCAGCGGAGCGTCCGTTTTTTGGAGCTCGTCCATGACCTCCGCCCAGCGGGAGAACGGAACAGTCTCGCCGTTCGTGCCCTCGGGAGCGGGTGCGTGAGCTTCTGCGGGCTTCTCGGTTTTTTCGGGTTTAGGCTCGGCTGTTTTTTCCGGCTCGGGAGCTTTTTTAGGCTCGGCGGGCTTTGCGGGAGCGGGTGCAGTCTGCGGCTTCGGCTCTTTAGTCTCATGCTTTATCTCACGAGCGGGAGCCGGGGCGGCGGTGAAGCTGTCGGACGCCAATTTTGCCTCGAGCGCCGAAATTCTTTTGAGCAGAGCGTCGTTTTCCGTGTCGAGAGCTTCAGAGCAGAGCTTCACGAACGCCATTTCAAACGGAATTCTCTTATTGGAAGCGCGTTTTATCTGCGAGAATGTATCTTCGATAACATTGAGATTATAAAGCAGCTCTTCGAGCGGCATTTTTTCGGCTAAGGCTCTCAGAGCCTTCAGCTCGTCGTCCGTCGCTATTAAAATAGAATCGGCACTCTTGACGGTTTTTACTATCATCATGTCGCGCAGGTGGAACATAAATTCCGAGCAGAGCCGTTCCATGTCGCAGGAATTCATATGCAGCTCGTTGATTATTCCGAGAGCGGAGGCGCAGTCTTTTTTTACTATGCATTCGGACAGGCGCATGAGATAATCGCGCCCCGCGAGTCCGGCGCTCTTGGTTACGACCTCATTGGTTACGTGCTCGTCTACCGCACAGCAGCGGTCAAGCAGGGAGAGCGCATCGCGCAGAGCACCGTCGGCGACCTTGGCTATGAGCGCGGAGGCATCCTCGTCTAAAACTATGTTCTCGTGCTCGGCGACATATTGAAGTCTTGCGCAGATATCCTCAGGAGAAATTCTCTTGAAATCAAAGCGCTGGCAGCGCGAGAGAATGGTTGCGGGGAGCTTATGCACTTCGGTAGTCGCAAGGATAAAAATGACGTGCTCGGGCGGCTCCTCGAGAATTTTCAAAAGGGCGTTGAATGCGCCCGTGGAGAGCATATGTACCTCGTCTATGATATAAACTCTGTACTTAGCCTTAACGGGAGTAAAATTCGCCTCGTCGCGCAGGTCGCGTATATTGTCAACGCCGTTGTTCGAGGCGGCGTCTATCTCGATAACGTCGAGCACTGAGCCGTTGTCGATTCCACGGCAAATTTCGCATTCGTTGCAGGGGTCGCCGTCGTGCGGGGAGAGGCAGTTGACGGCCTTTGAAAGAATCTTCGCGCAGGTTGTCTTGCCCGTTCCGCGCGAGCCCGTGAACAGATAGGCGTGGGCAACCCTGCCGCTGACGAGCTCGTTTTTGAGCGTAGCGGTTATATGGGGCTGACCGTAGACCTCCTCAAAGGTCTGCGGACGCCATTTTCTGTACAGCACGCGGTACATAACAGACCGTCCTTTTAAAAAATCTTTGATAAAACAAAAACGAGCCTTTATCTTGGTCATGCGGCGGGCAGGCGGACTGTGGCGCACAGTGCAGACCGCTTAATGCTGCTCGGTTCCCCGCCTGACATGGTTCACGGCGCTCCGCCGCACAGGACCCGCCACGCCACATGACCAAAACAAAGCCTCGCTTGAGATGTTTCTCGGTTTACTAAGTTATTATAATATAAATCGCCGTTAAATACAAGAGCTATATACTATATAAATATGCAAATTTTTTTATTCTTCGCCGTTTATTCGGAGTACCTTGAAAATTAAACAATAAAAATTACTCGAAAAATTACGCGGATTTTTTTACGGGCAAGGTTTTCTGCTTTTCACGGGGAAATAAGTATGCTATAATAAAACCATCTGTAAGAAAGGAAGTCTTATTATGACAAAGCTCAAGAAATTCGGCGGAAAGTATAAAGACGAGACCGTTGACAGAATTGCGCGTTATTTCGGCTTCAGCGCGGGGCTTCATTTCGGCTCCGACGTGCCCGACGAGGACAGGATAAAGGCAGCAAAAAAGACGCTCAAGGAGTGGACGCACGGGCATGACGAGCTGTTTGTCATACTCGAGGACAAGGAGACCGCAGGTTTCGTCCATATAAACTACCGCACGGGCAACACCGCGTGGATAGAGGATATCTACGTTGACGAGCTCAAGCGCGGCAAAGGCATAGCCACGCGGGTCATCGCCCTTTCGGAGGATAAGATAAAGGCGCACAGGGGCTACACGTCGATTTGCCTTGACGCATCTCCCGATAACAAAGCAGCCCTCGCGTTCTATCATAAATTGGGCTATGTAACTCTCGGCATGATAACCGTTCGCAAGGAGCTCAAAAAGAGCGACAGAAAAAATGAGATCGAGCTTCTCGGTCTTACTTATAAATATTGAGGTGCGATATGGACTACAAATTCAATCATTTTAATTTCAACGTCAAAAATCTCGACGAGAGCATAAAATTTTATAACGAGGCTCTCGGACTTCGCGAGATCCGCCGCAAGGAGGCGTCGGACGGATCGTTTACAATAGCCTTTTTGGGCGACGGCAGCGGCACTTTTTCGCTGGAGCTCACCTGTTTAAAAGAGCATCCGCAGGCGTACGATCTGGGCGAATGCGAATTTCATCTCGCCCTGACCGCCGACGACTACGAGGCCTCTCTCAAAAAGCACAGGGAGATGGACTGTGTCTGCTACATAAACGAGGGCATGGGGATATATTTTATCTCCGACCCCGACGGCTACTGGATAGAGATAATCCCGAAGAGGTAATTTATGACGAAGAAGCAGAAGGCCGCCCTTGCCGTGGCGGCGCTCGAAAAAGCATATCCCGACGCGATATGTTCGCTCAAAGAGAGCGAGCCCTATCGCCTGTTAATCGCCGTGCGGCTCTCGGCTCAGTGTACGGACGCGCGCGTAAATCTCGTAACGCCCGTGCTCTTTGAGCGCTTTCCGACGCTCGAAAGCCTCGCCTTTGCCGACGTTTCCGAGGTCGAGGAGATAGTCCACCCCTGCGGCTTTTTCCGCGCAAAGGCTAACGACATAGTAGCTATGAGCCGAATGCTCATTGAAAAATATAACTCCAAGGTGCCGGACACGATAGAGGAGCTTGTAAAGCTACCCGGAGTCGGCAGAAAAACGGCGAACCTCATAGTCGGCGACGTCTACGGCAAGCCCGCCGTTGTGGCCGATACGCACCTTATCAGAATAACGAATCTCTTGGGGCTCGTTGACACAAAGGACCCCGCGAAGGTCGAAAAGGAGCTGAAGGCTCTGCTCGATCCCGAGAAGAGCAACGATTTCTGCCACCGCTGCGTGCTCCACGGCAGAGCTGTGTGCATAGCGCGCCGACCGAACTGTCCCGCCTGCGTGATGAACGGCTTTTGCGGCTATTACTTAAAGCAAAAATAAAACAGCCGCCGTCACGGCTGCCCCCGCGAGCGCGGAGCAGACGAATTTCAGCGCCGAGAGAAGCTTTCTCTTTTTGAGCTTGCTCGCCGGAGGTATGCCCGCGCTGTCGGCTATCAGACTCGCCCGCTCGCGCAGAGTGCCCTCGCTTGTGGCGGCGTATTCGGGCTTGACGAAAAACAGAACTTTTTCAAAATATTCGCATTTGGTCTGCGTTATCTCTATGACCTGACGGTTCACGCCTTTTATCATTTTTTCTCTATCCTCCGAATGTCATGTGTTGATTATTTTTAACTTTTACGGCGTGAAATATACCGACGGGCGGCGAAAAGACGATTATACATATTGTAATCGCACTTTCGCGCGTGATATGTGGAAAACTATGTGGAAAATGTTGATAACTTCCTCAAAAACGCTTGAAAAACCTTGACAAGCCGATGTGGATAGAAAAAAACGGGTCGAAAAAATATACAGTTTGTTATATTTTCTTTACGCCGAAAGCCAAATTTATCAAGTTTATTTTATATATAAAATAAAGGAGCGTTGTTGCTTTGGACTGTGACAAAATTTTGCAAAAGGACGGCGGAACTCTTCTCACGGGACTTCGCTGCTTCTCCCTGCCGCTGATACTCGACTGCGGACAGGCTTTTCGCTGGAGCGAGAACGCCGACGGCAGCTGGAGCGGCGTTGCGATGGGGCGCGAGCTCAGCTTGAAGCAGGACGGCGACACCCTTTTCTTTAAAGATACCCCTATTAAAGAAGTTCAGGACATATGGATAAAATATTTTGACCTCGACAGAGATTATACCGCTATATGCGAGAGCTTTTCGGCGGACGAGAGCCTCAAAACCGCATGCTCCGAATATCCGGGGATAAGAATACTCAAGCAGGACGAGTGGGAGACGCTCTGCTCGTTTATAATCTCGCAGAACAACAATATTCCGAGGATAAAGGGAATTATAGAGCGGCTCTGCGAGAGCTTCGGCGAGAGACTCCCCGGCGGCGGATATTCGTTCCCCTCCGCCGAAAAACTGGCTCCCTTCGAGCCGGAAGACTTGGCGCCGCTCAGGGCGGGCTTCAGAAACAAATATATAATCGACGCCGCGAGAAAGGTGGCGGGCGGCGAGGTAGATCTGTCCGCGTTAAAAAGCGCGGAGGACGACGAGGTGCGCGAGAGCCTCTTAAAAATAAAGGGCGTGGGCGCAAAGGTAGCGGAGTGTACTCTGCTGTTCGGCTTCGGGCGCGTCGATGCGTTCCCGATAGATGTTTGGGTGCGCCGCGTCGTCGGCGAGCTCTACCCCGACGGGCTGCCCGCATGCACAGACGGAGTGCGCGGAATAGCGCAGCAGTATCTGTTCCACTGGCGCAGACACCTTGAGGAGGACGAAAACAAAAATGCAGGCTGATATACTCTGCGCCGCGGAGATAGAAAAATATCTCACGAAAGCGCGAAAGGGCAATATAACCGTTTTTGATACGGTGGATTCGACTAACACCGTGCTTAAAAATTTATGCGCCGAGGGCAAGGCTCGTCCGGGCGACTGCGTGACCGCCGACTGCCAGACAAAAGGGCGCGGCAGGCGCGGCAGGCGCTTCGAATCCGAAAAGGGAGTCGGAATTTACCTCTCGTTTCTGCTCGGAACGGGCAGCGCGACCCCCGAGGAGATAAGCGAGATAACCGCGTGGGGCGCTGTCGCCGTGCGCCGCGCGACAGAGAAAGTGTGTCATGCGGAAAGCCGCATAAAATGGGTCAACGACATAGTCTGCGGGCGGATGAAAATCTGCGGCATTTTAACCGAGATGACAGCGGCGGGCCCCGTCATGGGTATAGGTATCAATGTAAATCAGACTAAAGACGGCTTTCCGCCCGAGCTTCGAAATATCGCTTCGTCGCTGCGCATTGTCTGCAAAAGAGAATTTTGCAGGGCGCAGATAATCGCCGCCGTTATAGAAGAGCTCGATTTGATAACCGAGAGCTTCCCCGAAAAGAGAGAGGAATATTTGAAAGAATACCGCGAAAACTGCGCGGTCACAGGCGAGGATATAAGCATCGAGCGCGGCGGAGAAATAAAAAAAGGACGCGCCGTGGGAATAGCGCCGAATTTCGGGTTGGAAGTTATTTTTGAAAACGGAGAGCGCGAAATTATAACGGGCGGCGAAGTCAGCGTAAAAGGCTTTTACCCGACAAATCAAGTCGGGATGGAATAAACTGACGGAGGGAAAAAATGAACAAACACAGAAAAGGACTCTATATTATCGCGGGACTGTTCTATCTTTTCTTCTCGGGCGCGCTCGCGCTCTATCCGACGAAAATGACCGTAGGAGCTACCGTGTCGATGATAGCGGGCGCTGTTTTGACGCTCATAGCGGCAATAGCCTCGTTTGTCCTTGCGGCGCAGTGCAAAAACAACGCAAAAGCTTCGGCTGTCCGAAACAGGCTCATGCCGATATGCTTTATCGGCTTTGCGGCGATACTCGCGGCGGATTTAATCAACACCGCCGTGCATTTTGAATCGCTGTTCGACGCCGTTCGCATAACGGCGGAGCTTATAGGCGCGGCGGGACACATAGCCGTTGCGGTCGTCATGCTTAAAAATAACATGACATTAGTCAGAAGAAAAAAGGTTCTCTATGCCGTGCTTGCCGCGATGACGGGAAATCCCGCGTCCATTTTCGTCTCCGGCGCGTTCGCGCGGGAGCGGGCGGACGGCGAATGCAAAAAGCTTCGCAAGACGGGTCTTGTTGAACTTATCGTCGGCGCGGTAATTATCGTTGCGGCATACATAATAACCAATCTCACTCTGCCGAGCGACGCATTCCGCGCGGCGACGGATTGGATTTTCTTCTGCCTGACTCTTGTCAACGACATTGGTCTTGCGCTTATCGCAGTCTCGACTCCCAATGACAAAAAGAAGAGGAGAAAGAAAAAATGAGAAAAAACGAGACCTACGAGGTTTTAGCCGTTGAAACCTTCTGCTTTGCGGCTGTCTGCGCGGTGTCCGTTTTCTTTAAAAAGCTTGCTCCCGATACTGCGTTCGTGTTCGGTGCGCCGATAAGAGCCGTCTGGCTCCGAGCCGTCGCCGCGGCTGTGCTTTTTGCGGCGTTTGCGGTCTCGATAAAGCTGATTGCGGACCGAGAGCACGGAAAAAACAGCAGAAAAACGGCAATGACGGCGGCGAAGATATTTTTTCCCGCCACAGCCCTGATTGCCTGCGTCAATGCGGTTATGTGCATTGCGGAAAACGGCTTTTCGCAGTCCGTAATGCCGACGGTCGCGGCGATAATAAGCGTTGTCGGCCATGCGGTGAGCCTTGCGCTTATTATAAAAGAAAAGAACGGCGCGGCGAAGTATATTTTTGCCGCCATGACGTTCTCGTTGATGTCAACGGCGCTCAGCTTCTGCGCCGACTGCGGACAAAAAACCATCTCCGAAAAAAAGAGATTCCCCATGTGCTTTTTGCATCTTCTTTCGCTTTCCCTGGCGGCGAGATACCTGACAAGGGGCGAAATATGGGTGTCGTTCGTGCTGCTGATACTGACGTTTGCCGTATTTGTGCCCATGCTCATGTCCTTCGGCGCTCCGGAGGAGAAACAAAAGCCTGCGAGCGCGGAATAAAAAATAAACCCGACCGAATGAAAGAAGCGAAAGAATGAACAGACGAAACATACTTCTCTATACCCTTGCGGGAATATTTGCGATATTAGGAGCGCTGGCTAACGGTATTTCGCCGCTTATCGTCGGAATCCCGTTGGCGGAAAAAGCGGTCTCGCTCGGCGAAGCGCTTATCCTGGCGGCAATCGGCGTGTTGGCCGCAGTTGCCGCATCGCAGACGAAAAGAGAAAAAATAAGCACAAAATTGACGGAAAAAGCGATCCCCGCACTGCTCTGCGCTATGTCGGTATTTATACTCGCGGACGCGGCTGTGTGCATACCGCATTTCAGCGGGCTGACAAGCTCCGTTCGCATAGCGGGCGATATAATAAACGCGGCGGGTTTTGCGGCCTGCGGCGCCGTTATGCTCAGAAACCGCAGAGAAAAAAGCGCGGCACTCTATATTATTCTCTCCGTGCTCTCCGGCAGCGCCGCGCCGATAATGATAACTGCGGCGTGGCTGGCGCTCCCTTACAGCGAAGAGCGCGAGCGCTCGCGCAGAAAGGCGAGAAACGGGCTGATAGCGGCGTTCTTCGTGATTTTGGCGACCTATGCGGCGGTATACATCGCCCTCGGGCAGGAGACGGTGAGAAATATCGGACTGTCAGACCTTTACATGAGGCTCATGGCGGCGCTGTTCATAGCGGTCATCGCCGTGTTTGCGTTTCTCCCCTCGTCTAAGTACAAGCGGCCGGACGGGGAAAAATAAAAAAGTCAAATAGTTTTAATATTGTAAATGACATAACCGTGTAGGGGCGGATATCATCCGCCCGCGATTTATGTAATAGCTTGTTACTATTCACTTTGTAGGGGTGTGGCGACTCGCCGCACCCTTTGACGCTCTTCGCCGAATATAGCGCTTATTTTACGGCATAAATACGAAAACCGCCCTGAAAGCCTCGGGCGGTTCGGTTTATTTTTCGGTTTTGTTAAAGATTTCTCTCGCTTTTTGCGCGTCCTGCGCTATCTGGTCGCCGAGCGCGTCGAGCGAATCAAAGACTCTTTCGGGGCGGATGTACTGAAGAAGTCTTACCTCAACATCCTTTCCGTAGAGGTCGCCGGAGAAGTCGGTTATGCAGGTCTCGCTGCGCAGGTCGTCGCAGGTAAATGACGGTCTGCGGCCGATATTGGTGACCGCCGCGTGAAGCTCGCCGTCTATCGGCACGCATGATGCGTATACGCCGAACTTCGGAACGATAAAGCCCTCGGGGAAATGCTGGTTTATCGTCGGCGCGCCTATGAGCCTGCCGCGCCTGTCGCCGCTGACGACGGTGAATTTATATGAAAACTCGCGCCCGAGCATGGCGTTCGCGTCCTCGACATAGCCGTTTGAAAGGGCGTTTCTTATTCTCGTTGAGCTTATCGGCGCGCCGTTATACTCGGTGCGCTGTGCAACGGCGCATAAAACTCCGTGAGCCTTGCACAGCTCCTCGAGGTCGTGGGAATCCGCGGCGGCGTTTTTCGCAAAGCGGTAGTTGTAGCCGCAGCAGACCGCGCCCGCGTTCAGCTCGTCTATTAAAATCTCGTTGACGAACTGCCGCGCAGACATATCGGCTATACGCGCGAAGGATATCTTTTGAACGGTTATTCCGAGGCTCTCAAGCATTTCGTCGCGCGCCTGGCGGGTCATCAGCTCCGGGGGCGACCCCGCGCCGACAACTTTAAGCGGGTGCTCGTCAAAGACGAGGGCGCACGGCTCGAAGCCGTGCTCTTTAAACGATAGGGCGAGGTCAAGCACAGCCCTGTGACCCCTGTGGAGTCCGTCAAAGCTACCCAATGCAACCGCTCGGCGCTGTGTCATTTCTCTCTCCCCTTTCAAATTATTTTCCCTTGAACTGCTGCTTGAGTCTCTTCTCCTTGGAGAGGATACGCTTTCTGAGTCTGAGCGACTTGGGCGTGACCTCAAGCAATTCGTCGTCCTTTATAAATTCCATGCACTGCTCAAGGCTCATCACTGTATGGGGCACGAGGCGCAGCGCGTCATCGGAGCCGGAGGCACGGGTATTTGTCAGATGCTTATTCTTGCAGATATTGCAGACTATGTCCTCATTCTTGGCGCATTCGCCGACTATCATGCCCTCGTAGACCTCAACGCCTGCGGGGATGAACAGCCTGCCTCTGTCCTGAGTGTTGAACAGACCGTAGGCGGTGCTGACGCCCGTCTCATGCGCGACTATCGAGCCGCGCTCGCGGGTAACTATCTCGCCCTTATAGGGCTCGTAGCCGTCGAAAAGCTGGTTCATGATGCCGTTGCCGTTTGTGTCGGTGAGGAACTCCGCACGGTAGCCGATGAGTCCTCTCGACGGGATGCGGAACTCAAGGTGAGTCGCGCCGCCGTCGCGCGTGCCCATGTTTATAAGCTCGCCCTTGCGGGAGCCGAGCTTCTCTATGACCGCGCCGACATACTGCTCGGGGACTTCGACTATCAGCAGCTCCATAGGCTCGCAGGTCTTGCCGTCTATTTCCTTGAGGATGACCTTCGGACGCGAAACCTGAAACTCATAGCCCTGGCGGCGCATAGTCTCTATAAGAATCGAAAGATGCAGCTCGCCGCGGCCGGAGACTTTAAACGTGTCTGTCGAATCCGTCTCCTCAACGCGCATACTGACGTTCGTCTCGACCTCCTTGAACAGGCGGTCTCTTATATTTCTCGAGGTAACAAATTTGCCCTCGCGACCCGCGAACGGGCTGTCGTTGACCATGAAGTTCATGGATATCGTGGGCTCGTCTATTTTTATAAACGGCATCGGCTCGATGCAGTCGGGTGAGCAGGCGGTCTCGCCGATGTTTATGTCGCCTATGCCGGAGATGCAGACGATATCGCCCGCCGCGGCCGAATCGACTTCGACGCGCGAAAGCCCCTCAAACTGATAGAGGCGAGATACCTTGACATTCTCCTGAGTGCCGTCCGTCTTGCAGAGCACAACGGGCTCGTTCTTAGTCACTCTGCCGCGCTCGACTCTGCCGACACCGATTCTGCCGATGTAGTCGTCATAGTCAAGGCTCGTGAAGAGAATCTGAAGCGGGGCGTCGACGTCGCCGTCGGGAGCCTCGATATGCTCAAGTATGGCGTCGAGCAGGGGGCGCATATCGCCCGAACGGACGGTGGGATCGAGCGAGGAATATCCGTCCCTCGCCGAGGCGTAGATAACGGGGAAGTCGAGCTGATCCTCCTCCGCGCCGAGGTCGATAAACAGGTCTATGACCTCATCGACAACCTCTGCGGGGCGCGCGTTGGGTCTGTCGACCTTGTTGATAACGACAAGAACCTTCTTCTTGAGCGCAAGGGCCTTTTTGAGGACGAAGCGCGTCTGGGGCATACAGCCCTCGAATGCGTCGACGAGCAGAAGCACGCCGTCAACCATCATGAGTATGCGCTCGACCTCGCCGCCGAAATCGGCATGGCCGGGAGTGTCAACGATGTTGATTTTCACGCCGTTATAGTGGACGGCGGTGTTCTTCGAAAGTATGGTTATTCCGCGCTCGCGCTCAATGTCGTTTGAGTCCATGACCCTTTCCTGAACCTGCTCGTTGGCCCTGAATATGCCGCTCTGCTTGAGCATCTCGTCAACGAGGGTGGTCTTGCCGTGGTCAACGTGCGCTATTATGGCTATATTTCTTACGTCTTCTCTCTTTGCCAAAAGGATTCACCCGTTCCTGAAAAAATTTGTGATGATAAAAGCTGAAAACGGTCTTCGGATGGCTGTTTTTCCGTCAGCGCGCACAAAAACAGACCGAAATCTTTGTGCGTCCTGACGAAAAAACCCCCGACAGACGACCGCGCCGCCGCCAAATGCGACGGAAAACCTGCGCTTGCAAAAGCTTCTAAAAAGCACTTTTTCGGCGGAACGCGAGGTCCCGCCGAAAATCCGTGTATGTTTTGATTATTCGCCCTTCATCTCAAGGAGCTTAACCTTACCCTCATAGGAAGCAACGCTGACCTTGATGGAATCGGTGATAGCGGCCTTGATGTCGTCCTCGGTAACACCGAGATCCTTGAAAGCATAATCGGTGGGCATGAAGAGATCGAGATCCATGATCTCCGGAAGACCCATGGGATTGATACCGCTGTCGATGCCCTTCTCGGCATACTCCTTGACAACGCCCTTGAGTCCCATTCTCATCATCCACGGGGGGATACCGATAATCTTTCTGTTGTCGCCCATGCCTCTTGCGGCATAGACAATCTTGAGGAACGGAGCCCACTTCATGTTGTAGCAGCTGATAGGCCATGCCTTGGCGCCGGTGCTGCGCTCTGCCGCGCCGACAATGGACTCACCGACCTGACGGACGGTAAGCATAGCTGTACCTCCTCTGGGATACATGGTGAAGGGAAGCTTGTCCATTCTCTTTATCTGCTCGATAAGGATAACCCAAACGGGCTTTCTGCCGGGCTGAGTGCCGAAGATGTAGGGCAGCTCAAGAACGGCAACATCGAAGTTGTCATCGGCATAGGAGAAAGCGACGTTCTCCTGGTCGATACGGCTTCTGATATAGGGGTGCTTCTCGCAGAGCTTCATATCCGGACGCTCTTTGGCAAGGTAGGAGAAGTAAGAGCCGAGGATAACGGCCTTCTTGTAACCGAGCTCCTTGCAGATGGGAAGAAGTCTCTTGAGCGGAGCGATGTTGTACTTGTAGTAAGCGTCGTAAACGGGTGCGGGGAACTCGACTCTCTCGTCAACGCCTGCGGCGAAAACGAAGCAGTCGCAGCCGGCCATGAGCTCTTTTATCTCGTCGTCGGTCTTCTCGTAGATGTTGCACATTACGATCTCCATCTCCTCGGGGATGGGAGCTCCTTCGGGAAGGGGCGGGAGAGCAACAGACTTGACGCTGTGGCCTCTGTCAATGAAAATACGTGCTGCGGCGCTGCCGAGAAGGCCGGTGCCGCCAATCATAAATACCTTCATTTTGTTTACCTCCAATATATTTGCAATAGCTTACTTATTATACTTTTTATATCGGTAATAGTCAAGCGATAAAGCATAAAAAAGTGTACTAAAGTACAGCGAAAAAAGAGTCTTTATTTGTGTAAAAAATCCCCATGCCCGAAAAACCGTAGGGAAAATCATATCGGAGGTGCTTTGCGGGATGTTCGCGAGGCATAAAACCGCCCTTTATCGGTTCGGTTTGCGGGGAGTTGTCGTCGGCACACCGTAGGGGAGACCTTTGTTCGCCCGCAAAAATACAGCGGCTGACGTATATTGAACCGTGTAGGGGCGGATATCATCCGCCCGCGGGTTTTGCGGGATTTTGTGGCGATTCATTTTGTAGGGTGCGGCGACTCGACGCACCGCTGCCGCCGCAGGCGGCACAGGGGGCAAGCCGCAAGCGGAGAGCGTATTACACGACACGGATGAATAAATAGACTTTTCGGTGACGCTGACGCGTCAAAGGGTCGTCGAGTCGCCGACCCCTACAAAAGGACATTGAAATTAAATAAACAGGGAAAAAGCGGCGAATCTGTACCGCAACCCCTCAGCCTCGGCTCCCCTGCAAGGGAACCATAATCGCAACCGCTCCGCAGAGCCCTGTTTGTCAATCTCTTAAATTATCTCATAAGGCTTCACGCTATATACAAGAAAAGTCCCGACAGGTATTACACTGTCGGGACTGAATTTATTTTACGGACACTTGATATTTTATCGGTCTTCTTTTTTGCGCTTTGCGGTGCATCCGATAACGAATGCCGCGCCCGCGAAGGTTATAAGCATAACGGGAGCCGCCGCGCCGGTGTCGGGAATCTTGCTGTCGCTGCCGGGCTTATTGGTCTCGGGCTTCGTCGAGGGGACTATCGGGCTCGCGGGATCGGAGGGATCGAGCGGCTCGCTCGGATTCGACGGGTCTGAGGGCTCTTCCGGCTTCTCGGGCTTTCCGGGCCAATGGGGCAGACCGGGGATTTCGGGAAGCTCGGGCAGGTCGGGAAGGTCGGGAAGACCGGGCTTCTCGGGCTTTTCGGGATTCTCGGGAACGTCTTTCTCTGACTTCGAGAGCGCGAAGGAGTCGATTCTCTTTGCGCCGCCGTCCGCTTCGTCGTCGAGCATATATGCGTCGAAGTAGAGCTTGCTGCCGTCAACGGTTATTGCGGAGAACACCGCGTTGTCCGCATCGTAGATGGCCTCGGCTCTCGGGAAGAGCTTGTCGGTATCCTTGACGTCCTTTGTCTGGTAGCTCTTGACGCCCGCGCACGCGCTGATAACATAGACTGTGCCTTCGGGGTTGAGCTTGACGGTGTAATCTCTGCCGCCGAAGCTTATCTTCTGCTCCTCGGCCTTGACGATCTTGTTGTTGTCCATAATGTCGGTACGCAGATAGACGTGGTCGTGACCCTGGAGAACGACGTCGATTCCGAGGTCGGGCAGGAGTCCGCACAGCTGCTTGCGCATCGCCTTGACGTCCTTGTCGTCATAGTGCGAGCCGTTGGAATAGAGCGCCTTATGGAGGACGACTATCTTCCACTGGGCATTGCTCGCCGCGGCATCCGCCTTGAGCCATGCGAGCTGGTCGTCGCTGAGTGCCTTGGAGTCGCTGAGATTGTTGGTGTTGAGGACGATGAAGTGAGCGTTGTTGTAATCATAGGAATAGAACACGCCGCTCTCTCTGTCCTGATCGACTGTCTTGGGCAGGACAAAGTTCTGGTCGAGCATATATCCGCTCTTTTCGTGGTTGCCCGCTGCGGGCATGATAGCGGTGCTCTTGATATTCTCGGAGGCATTGAAGAACCACTGCCACTGCTTGAAGTGCTTGGTATAATCTACCTGGTCGCCCGCGCTGGCAAAGAACTTGCCCTCGGGGAAGAGCTTGAGTGCGGTATCGACTACCTTGCCCCATGTGCCGTACTGAATGGCGTTCTGCGACTGCTCGTCGCTGACATGGAAGAAGGTGAATGAGTCGGAATTGTCCGCCGTTTCGATTATACCCGTGCCGCTCCACCAGCCGCGCTTGGCGTCGCCGACTCTGTAGCAGTATTTGGTGCCGGGCTTGAGACCGGTTATTGTCGCCGTATGGCGGTTGACGTTGAAGCCGAAGGAGATGAAGCCGATAATGCCGAGGTCAACGCCGGGATACTCTCTCTTGACGAGCTCGGAGGTCGTATTGACCTTGACGCCCTCGGGGAGCTTATCCGTGAAGGTCGGGGTCTCCGAATATTCGGCTATCTGAATGTCGGAATTTTTAAGGCTGTATTTCGTGTACCAGTTGATGCTTCTCTCGGTCGAAGCGTCGCCGCTGAAGGTCGTGCCGATATTCGAGGGCAGGCGCATATTGTCAACCGTGACCTCGGGCTCGACGGGGCCGTCATAGACGAGCTTTACGTTGAGGTCGGACTTCACGTCGGGGTTGGTGTCCTCAACGAGGCTGCGAAGCATTCTGCCTATAGTGTAGCCGAGGCTGTCATACTGGCTCTGGGTCATATACTCATCCATAACGACGGTGTTGAGTATATTGCGCAGGCTGCTGTACTTCTCGGGCAGGAGGTTGAGGACACTGTAAATAACGTTCTCGTAGCTCGGGTTGCCGCGGAAGATTATATTCATGAAGATGTCGGTCATAACGCCCATGGGGCTTGTGACCGTGCCGGCGGGGAAGAGCTTGCCGGGGTTGAACTTGAGGGTGGAGAGGATCTCTCCCTCGATAACGTCGTCAAGCAGGGTGTCGATAAGGAAGTTCAAAAACTCCTTGGCGCCGTCTCTGTTCTCAAAATAGTCGAGAACATCGTTCATGAACTTGTCGTCGCTGATATCCTCGTCTGCGTTATAGAGGGTGCTGATGACCGTATAGGCTGCATCCTCAAAGGGACCTTTTTCGTTCTTGCTCTCGAGTCCCATGCGCTCATAGAACTTGGTGCACTTGTAATCGGACACCTGATAGTCGAACACCTTGTTGATAACGCCGTTGATGACCTCAAAGACACGGTCGGGGTCGTTGATATAGGCCTCGTCTACCTGAGCGCAGAGGTCCTTGATGAAGCTCATAATGTTGCTGCTGACCGTAAATATCTCGACGCTGCCTACCTCAAAGCCGTTTGTGCCGAGCGCGTCGATTATTATCTTCTCAAGGTCGATTCCCGACGCCTCAAGGAAAGCATAGAGTCCGCCGGCCTTTTGGATATTGCTGAAAATTCCGGAGAGCGCGTCCTCGACCATGGTTGAGGCGAAGTTGCGTATATCGCCGGGGCCGTAGGTCTTGAAGAAGGAGTAGCTGTCCTTAAAGGGCTGAGCATAGGTCTTTGAAGTGCCGTTGGGGAAGTTTACGACAATGGGTCCGTCCTCGTCAATGTCGTGGGACTTGACGTCGCAAACGGTCTTGCCGTCTGTGGTATTGTCAAAGGTCACGGTTCTGAACTTGTTCGGGAAAGCCGTGAGAGAGGTTGTCTCGATATCATAGAGGGTCTCGCCGTTATCATTGGTGTGGGCGGCGATATCGGGGGTATGAAGATGTCCGCTGAAGGTGAAGTGCACTCCCGCGTCGGCAAGAGCCTCGGTGCGCTCCATCCAATCGTCGAGCACGAAGGCATAGAACAGCTCGTCCTCTATCGTCATGTGCGGGACAAAGTTGTGGTGAGCCATGCCTATGACGGTCTCGCCGTTCTTCTTTGCCTTTTCGCACTGCTTGAGAGCCCACTCCATAAGCTCGGGAGTGAGGCAGCCGGAGGTCTCCTGAACATCGTTGCCCTTTGCGGTGGCATCTGCCGAATATTTGCAGGAATCAAGCACGAGAAGTCTGTAGCCGCCCTTGAGCCTGACTGCGAACGAGAGACTGCCCGCCTTGCCGCTCGAGGGAGTGAAAACATCCTCTTTTTCGTCCGTTACAAGGTCGCGGCCGAGATTCTTGTATATCTCGCGGAAAGCCTCGGGAGTGGTTATCTCCGCGGACTCCTTGACGCCGTTTTTGAATGTAACGCCGTTATAGTTGTTGATATCGTGGTTGCCGTTTACAACGATGACCTGTATTCCGCTCTCCTTTTCAAAGGCTTCGAGCTTTGCGGCAAGAGCCTTGTGACCCGCCAGCTCACCGTTGAAGGTCAGGTCGCCGGGGATGAATACATAGTCGCTCTTCTCGGCAACAGCCTTTTTGAGCGCCGCGTCGATAAGGGCGTTGACTTCGTTGTGCTCGCGGTAGCCCCTGTCGTTCCATGCGTTGTAGGCTTCGCTGAATCCGTTTTCCGTATCCCCTGTTCCTTTTTCGGAATCAGCAAAATAGTGAATGTCGGAGATCGAGGTGACTCTGAGCGTGCCCTTTTCCTGGGCAAAAGCACCGAGAACTCCGGTAGGGACGGCGGCAAGTATGAGCGTCATGCAGACTATAACCGCGATGATGCGGCTTGCCAGTCTTCCTCTGTTTTTCATTTCGTTTCCTCCTTTTTCTGATTTTATTTAAAATAAAAACGAAACTTCTTAATTTTCCGGACTGTCATTTTCTTCGGCTATGCCGAGATATGCGTCCGCTTCGGCGGAGTCCATGCTCTCTATTCCCTTGAGCTTGCCCGTCATAATGCGGTTTCTGTCCTGCGCGGCGACAAGTGTGCGCCCCGCCTCGTCTATCTTTTTCTTCGCCTTGTCGAGCACCTCACCGAACTTCTCATACTGCGCCTTGGCAACGGAGAGCAGGCGGCGAACCTCGTTCGCCTTCTCGTTTATCGCCACAGCCTTGAAGCCCATGGAGAGGGAGTTGAGAAGCGCGGTTATCGTGGTCGGCCCCGCTATCATGATGTTGTATTCGCGCTGGATACGCTCGGCTATGCCCTTGGGAGAGGACGCGATTTCCGCATAGAGCCCCTCCGTGGCCAGATACATTATGGCAAAAGGCGTGGTGGTCGGAACGTTTATATATTTTGTGATGAGCTTTGCCTCGCCCAGCACTCTGTCCTCAAGAGCCTTGCGCGCCGCGGCGACCTCGTCGGCGTCCGCGCCGTCGGCTGCGGTGCACAGGCGCACATAGTCCTCCAGGGGGAACTTCGAGTCAACGGGGAGATATGCGTCCGCTCCGCCGTCTCCGGCGGGGATGCGTATGGCAAATTCGACGCGCTCGCTGCTGCCCGGGCGGGAGGAGAAGTTTTTCACATACATATTGGGAATAGTCTGGTCGAGAATGCCCTCGAGCTGAACCTCCGCCCAAGTGCCGCGAGCCTTGACGTTTGTCAGCACTCGGTTGAGATTCGTGACGTTCGTGGTGACGCCGGTCGAGAGCTCCTTCATCTCGCCGAGCGACTTGTAGACGTTTTCAAGCTGCTCGGAGACGGTCTTAAACGAGCTGTCGAGGCGGGTCGTGAGAGTCGCGGAGAGCTTCTCGTCGACGGTCGCGCGCATTTCATCGAGCTTTTTCTCGTTGCTCTGCTGCATTTTCTCTATCGACTCTGCAATAATTCTCGACTGCCTGTCGTTTTGTTCTATGTTGTTGCGGCGGATAGTGTCGAGCGATTTCGAGAACATATCCGTCAGCTGCTGCTGATGCTTGAAATTGGCCTCGGTCATCAGCGCAAGGCGCTCGTTCATCTTGTCGAGCGATTCGGTGAGCTCCGAGCGCATATCCTTCTGGTTGCCCGCGCTCTCTCTGCGGCTGCGCTCAAACTCGTCGCGCAGCTGACCCTCGAGGGAGCTTATCTTGCTCTCGAGTTCCTTTATCTGCCCGTCTCCGGCGGAGAGGCGGCCGAGCTTCGTTATGACAATAACGAGCAAAACGGCGCACAGTGCCGAGAGAGCGGCGGCGATATATATAACAGCATTCATATTTTAATTCTCCGAAATCTGTAAGATATGATTAAGAATTGTAACAGATTTTTTAAAAAATTGCAACAATTAGACAGATATATTTAACAATAAAAATTTTTTGAGTAAAATTGAGCCCGCAAGAGATAATCTTTGCAAGAAACGGTTGATAACAGGTGTGATTTTATGCTACTATATAATGTATCGGGCGCGTATGCCCGTCCCGAAAAAATTATGCCTCATACCGCCCGCAAAGTTTGTCCGAATATGCCGACGGAGCTTATATACGGAGGAAAACCATGAAAATTTTCAAGAGAGCCGTTTCGATATTTCTTGCGTTAGCGCTGCTTTTTGCCCTGGCCGCCTGCGGTAATGACGGGTCGGGCGCGGCGCTGAGCTATCCGATAGAGTCCCAGCCCGAGTGCCTTGACCCGCAGATAGCGCAGGGTGCGGAGGCCAAGACCGTTGTGCTCAACTGCTTCGAGGGGCTTGTCCGCAAGGACTCCGAGGGGAAGTTCTCCCCCGCCGCGGCGAAGAGCTGGAGCTATGACAGCGCCTCTCTCACTTATACTTTTAAGCTTCGGGAGGACGCCCGCTGGGTCATAATGAAAAAGGCGTATAAGTCGATTCTCGGCGACGATATAGACAATACTTTCGATTCCCGCGTCACGGCGGCGGATTTCGTCTTTGCGCTGAAGCGCGCCGTGAACCCCGCAACGGGCGCGCCCGAGGCGATGAGCCTCGGCGTGATAAAGAATGCGAAGAGCATAATAAACGGCAAGCTATCCCCCGATAAGCTCGGCGTCAGAGCCGTCGGCGACTTCGAGCTGCGTATAACGCTCGAGCACGCGACCGACGAGGCGGCGTTTCTCGACCTGCTGACAAAGGCCGTGTGTATGCCCTGCAACGAGACGTTTTTCAACGCGACCAAGGGCCGCTACGGGCTCGACTACTCGACCCTTATGTGCAACGGGCCGTTCTATCTCTCCTATTGGCTGCACGACTCCGCCCTGACCATAAAAAATAACGACGACTACACGGGGCCTTTCCCGGCAAAGCCCGCGAGCGTGTCGCTTGTAATCGACAGCGACGGCAATCAGAAATTAAAATACCTGCTCGACGGCACCTACTGCGCCGCTCAGCTCGGCACCGTCGCGCCCGATTCGTCCTCTCTCACGGTCACAAAGAACTACGACACCGTCTGGGCACTGTGCTTCAACTGCTCCGACGCGTCCCTCTCAAACGCGGCGCTTCGCCGCGCACTCTGCACGGCGGTGGACATTTCGTCTCTGACTCTCGGCAGCGAGGATATGCAAAAGACATATTCCGTTATTCCGCCCTCCTGCTCTGTGGGCGAGGGTGCGGATTTAAGCAGCGAGCCCGTGAGCATACTCGGCCACGACATGAACAGAGCCGCCGCATATTGGGAGAACGCAAAGAAAAATATAACGGGCAAAATAAACCTCGAGATAATCTGCCTGCCTGAGCACGAAAACGCCATGCGCCGCATGATCCAGGGCTGGCAGAAAATATTCGGCCTGAGCGTCAATTTCACCGTCGCCGCGCTCGACTCGGCGGAGCTCTCCTCAAGAGTGCAGGACGGCGACTATCAGATAGCCCTCGCCTCCATGTCGGCGGGCATAACCGACGCCGCGGGCTTTCTCTCGACGCTTTTCTCGCAGGGGACGAACAATATTGTCCGTCTCAGGGACTCGCAGTTTGACTCGGCGGTAAAGGAACTCAAGGCTTTGAGCGGCTCGGAGCTCGTCAAGGCGTGCCGCGGCGCGGAGGGCAGACTTCTCTCGACGGGCGCGGTGCTCCCGCTGTTCATAACCCCGAGCTATTTTGCGACCGCCAAGGGCATTGAGGGCCTGAGCGTCGACCCCGAGAGCTCGGCGGTGGATTTTGTTTTCGTAACGGCAAAGGACTGACATAAAAATGAAAAAATCAAGCAAGCTCAAATATATTTTACCGAAGAATCGGACGGTGCGCACTGTGCTCGCCGTCTTTTTCTGGTTTTCTGCGGCGATGTGCGCCGCCTGCATATTCTGGCTTTCGAGCAATGACGGCAACCGTTCGCAGGTCATGAGCGACAACGTGCTCGGCTTTATCGGAAAGCTGCTCGGCCCGATTTTCAACAGCTTTATCGTGCGCAAATTCGCGCATTTCTTTGAATATGCCGCGCTCGGATTTGTTTTAGGCTGCGCGCTGTTTTTGACCCGCAGGCGGTTTTCGCCCGTTCCCGCGGTGATTTGCAGCGCCGTCTATTCGGGGAGCGACGAAATCCACCAGTATTTTGTTCCTGGACGCGCCTGCCGCCTTTTCGATGTCGGAGTCGATGTGTTCGGAGCTCTGACGGGAACGCTCGTGCTCGCACTCATAATTCTTGTTGTGAACTCCGCCGCTCTGCGCGGAAAGGAAAAATATCCCGCGTAAAAATTTAGCGTTTCTATTGTCGTTTTACTGCAGTATATGATATAATAAAGTCTATATAGAGACTTTTGGCGAAGAGGTATATTTAATGGAACATAAAGAGGGGCTCATAGTCGGGCGCAACGCAGTGCTTCAGGCGCTCGAGAGCGGCAGAACGATAGACAGCGTGACCGTGGCGCAGGGTCAGCGCGGCGGCCAGGCGGGCAAGATAATAGACATCTGCCGCGAGCGCAAAATCCCCGTCAAGTTTGCCGACGCGCGCAAGCTCGACCGCCTCTGCGACGGTGCGGCGCATCAGGGCGTTGCGGCATTTGCCGCGGCTCACGAATATGCCGAGCTGGACGATATCTTCGCCCTCGCGCAGAGCCGAAACGAGCGCCCGTTCATTGTCGTGTGCGACTCCCTCGAGGATCCGCACAATCTCGGCGCTATACTCAGAAGCGCGGAGGCCGCCGGAGTGCACGGGGTCATTATCCCGAAAAGAAACTCCGTGACCCTCAACTACACCGTTGCCAAGACCTCGGCGGGCGCGATAGAATATGTCCCCGTAGTCAAGGTCGCCAATCTCCCCGCCGTTATCGACGAGCTCAAGGCTCGCGGCGTCTGGATTTTCGGCGCGGATATGGACGGCACGGATTACACCTCCCTCGACTACAGCGGCAGCATAGCCCTCGTCATAGGCTCGGAGGGCAAGGGAATAGGCCGACTCGTGCGCGAAAAATGCGATTTCATAGCCTCTATGCCGATGCGCGGCAAAATAAATTCTCTCAACGCCTCCGTCGCGGCGGGAATCCTGATGTTTGAAGCGGCGAAACACAGAAACTGACTTTTATCCGATTTTTTATATATTGGGGTGAGATGAGTGGAAAACAAATCTTCCGACAGACAGGGCAAGATTTCCCTTGATAAAATTGTCCGCGAGATAGCGGAGCTTGAGTCGAGCCGCGGCGAGCCGGATAAAATCTGGTCGCTCAGCGACATAGACGAGCTGATTGCAAGCACAAACGCCGTCTCCCCGGTGCCTGCCGACGAGGATGACGCCGAGCTTTTGACGAGCATTCAATATTACGAGGACGCATACTCCGACGACAAAGCGTCGGGGTACGAGCCCGTGCGCGAACCCGAGCCGGAGTATGAACCCGAAGAAACGGCCGAGCCTGAGCAGGGGGCAGACGAGCCCGATGTTGATATCTCCGACAAGACAGAGGACGAAGTGCCCGCAGAGCCGGAGGAAGCAAACAAAGCTCCCGCAGAAGCCAAACCGGAGGACGAAGTGCCCGCAGAAGAAGCGGTGCCCGGGGAAGCGGTCGAAGCTCCCGCAGAAGAAGAGGACGAAGCTCCTGTTGAAGATGCAGTGTCCGAAAAAACGGACAGTGCTCCCGTTGAAGTCGAGGCTCCCGAAGAAGAACCCGACGGCGCTCCCGCTGAGGACGCGGACGAAGCCCTCGCCGAGGACGGCGAAGAAATATACTCAGATTCAAAATTCGAGCTGTCGGTCGCAGAGAGCGACGGCGACAGCGACGGCGATACGGATACAGATGAAAACCGCGAAGCCGAGCGGGAGAAGGTTGTTCCTCTCAACGGCGAGGATGAGACCCCGCAGGACGGCGCGGAAGAGAAAAAGCCGACTGTCGAGGAGCTTTTCGGCGCGCCGGCGGCAAGATATTTCGGCGAGCCCGCCGATGAGACGGAGGACGACTCCGAAAACGAGGAGCGCGCCGTACCCGGACTTTTTGACGATACCGTTGTGTTCGGTCCGATGAAAACTCTCTCGGAGCCGACACGGAAGGACGGCGACGAATACAAGACAAAGCTTATTTCCGCCATAGGCTCGGCGAACGCGCCGCAGAGCTCCGAGACGATAGAGAAGCCCGGAGTTATCTTAAAGCGCGGCCCGCTCTCCGAGACGTCGGGGCTTGAACCCCTGCCGAAGGTCATTCCCGCGGAGGACTTTGTCGGCTCGGAGAATGACACCGCTTCCTCCATAGAGGATAGGCCCTTCACTAACCCCGCCGCAGAAAACCGCCCTGAGGAGGAGCAGATGATGCTCAGCGGCTTCGGCGAAGAGCCGGAGACCGAAAAAATAGACGAGGACGAGCTGCGGGACGAGCTGAGCAAAAAAAGAGCGGAGAAGAAGAAAAAATTCGTTCTGCTGAGCAATCTCGACGAAAACGAGCCGCAGCAGGAGGAGTCTCGCCCCGAAGAAAAAGCGGAGGAGCCCGAGGAGCAGCCCAAAAAGAAGAAAAAGCGCTCCGAGAAAGCGCCGCTCGAATACGAAAAGCCCGAACAGCGCGGACGCATATATAACAGCCTTAAAAACGCGGCCACGCAGCTCAAGACCTCGGCCATAGGGCTCTGCGTTATAGAGGGCGTCGCGCTGCTGCTGCTCCTGGTTCCTAAGATTCTCGAGTGGGCGGCGATAGACGCTCCCGCGTTTGACCGCGGCGGCGCGGGACTCGCGGCGGCGAATCTCGTTCTTCTGCTCGCGTCGTTCTATCTCGCTTTTCCGTGCATTCTCTCCGGCATGAAGGCGCTCGCCAAGGGTCGCGTGACCGGCGGCGCGGCAGGCGGAATTACGTTTATACTCGCGCTCGTTCAGACGGTGCTCTCGTTCTTCAACAAATCGCCCGAGGGAGCTTCCGGTGTGTTCTACTGCTCGGCGGCTGTATTCGCCCTGCTCATGACCGCCGAAAACGGCAGCCGCGGCTCGGCGCGCGTTATGCAGAATTTCCTTTTCTGCACCGCAAAGCGCAAGTCGGGGCTCTACGGCATAAGAGCCATAGAGAGCGAAAAGGATGCCTTTGAGGTCGGACGCTCTCTTAAAATGGGCAACCCCGACATTCTGTATTCCGGCAAGGTAAAGTTCCCCGCCGAGTTCATTAAAAATTCCGAGGCGAATTCGCCTGCGGACAGCTGCGTAAAGCGCAGTCTGATAATCTCTTCGGCAGTCTCCGTGCTGCTCGCCGTTATATCGGGCATAATAACAAGGGATTTCTTCCAGGCATTCGGCGTGCTCACCGGCGCGTTCTGCCTGACCTCACCCTGCGCCATAGAGCTCGCGCTGATGATTCCCCTCTATCTTGAAAACAGAAAGCTCAACTCGGAGGGCGGAATGATAGCGGGCTACGACGCCGCCGTAGAATGCTCCGAGGCGGTCGCCGCCGCAGTCGACAGCGCAGACCTCTTCGACCGCGCCGCGTGCGAAATGCACGGAATGAAGGATTTTCACACCGTGCGCATAGACGACGTTCTGCTCTACGCGGTTGCAATAGTCCTGAAGTCCGGCGGCCCGCTGACCGATGTCTTTAACCGCATTATCGGCGGCTCGACAGAGCTTCTGCCGCCCGTGCGCGATATGATATACGAGGACAGGCTCGGTCTCTCCGCAACTATATACAATCAGCGCGTGCTGCTCGGCAACCGGAACCTGCTCACGCATCACAATATCGAGGTTCCGCTTAAGTCCGACGAGGACAAGGTCAAGCGCAACGGACGCAAGATTCTCTACATAGCCATAGACTCCCAGGTGGCGGCGATGTTCGTCTTTAACTACGCCGAGGACGCCTCTCTCAAGGAGTCGCTCAACGAGATGGCGGACAACGGCTTCAGCCTTGTCGTTCGCACGGATGACCCGAATGTCACCGACGAGCTTATCGCCGCGCGCTTCGGCATAGCGCAGAAGGATATCAAAATGACGTTCTCCCACGGCGCGCGCATATTCAGCGCATACAGAGACAGCGTCGTTGACTCCGCGCCCGCAAAGGTCATGCACGACGGCTCCGCCCGCTCTTACTTCAAGAGCATAGCGGCCTGCGGCAGGCTCGCAAACTTCGCCTCGCGCTGGGCGGTGTTCGCCCTTATAATGCAGGCGGTCGTGGCGGCGGGAGCGATACTCTGCGTCGCGCTCAAGGCGTTCGCGTTCGTGTCGCCGCTGACGGCGGTAACAGTCCAGTGCGCGACAGTGCTTTTCAGCGTGATACTCGAAAAATTCAAGAAATAACTCACGGGGGCTGCGCCGCAAGGTGTCAGCCCCTTTCCGAAAGGGACGGGGGATATGCAGGAAAAGCTCGGCAAGACAAAAACAGACCTGAACGGCAAAACCGTGCTCGTGACGGGCGCGGCGGGATTCATCGGCTCTTTTCTCTCAAAACGCCTGCTCACGGAGTTTGAAGATATCCGCGTCATAGGCTTCGACAGCGTCAACGACTACTATGATGTCCGCCTGAAGGAATCGCGGCTCGAAGAGCTCCGCCGGTATGCGAACTTCACTTTTATCAAGGCGAATCTCGCGGACAAGAGCAAGGTCGGGGAGGTCTTTTGCGAATATGCCCCGCAGATCGTCGTTAATTTGGCGGCTCAGGCGGGGGTGCGCTATTCAATCGAAAATCCCGACGCCTATATCGAGTCGAATCTCATCGGCTTTTATAATATCCTCGAGGCGTGCCGTCACTCCTATGACAGCGGCAGAACCCCGGTCGAACACTTGGTATATGCCTCAAGCTCGTCGGTCTACGGCGGCAACAAAAAAGTGCCCTACAGCACCGACGACAAGGCGGACAGCCCCGTCAGCCTCTATGCCGCAACGAAGAAGTCGAACGAGCTCATGGCTCACGCCTACTCGAAACTCTATAATATCCCCTCGACGGGACTCAGATTTTTTACGGTCTACGGCCCTGCGGGTCGCCCCGACATGGCATATTTCGGCTTCACGGACAAGCTCCTGCGCGGCGAGACGATAAGCATTTTTAACTTCGGAAACTGCAAGCGAGACTTTACTTATATAGACGACATAGTAGAGGGCGTGGTTCGCATTATGCAGGGCGCGCCGGAGCGCAAAAACGGCGAGGACGGTCTGCCCGTGCCGCCGTATGCGGTCTACAATATCGGCAACCGCAGCCCCGAAAACCTGCTCGACTTCGTCGAGATTCTGAGCAGCGAGCTTATCGCGGCGGGCGTTTTGCCGCAAGACTACGACTTCGAGGCGCATAAAAAGCTCGTCCCCATGCAGCCTGGCGACGTGCCCGTGACCTATGCGGACACAGAGCCGCTCGAGCGCGACTACGGCTACAAGCCCTCGACTGACCTTCGAACCGGGCTTCGCAATTTTGCCCGCTGGTACAAGGAGTTCTACAAGGTCTGATTTATATGTTTATTTATAATGTATACCCCCAGATGCGGGGCGAAAAAAATCCTACCTGCGCTTTTTTCGCGGGTAGGATTTTGTAATATAAGCTTTAAGCTTTATCTCCAGATATTTGTCCAGAACATGCTCTCGATGCCTGCAAAGGTGATAAGCTGAGCCATGTTCACATAGATGCAGGCGACTGTCGAGACGGTGAATATCAAATCGACGAGCTTTTTCGTGCTCTTCGACTTTATGCTCTTATAGAGCGTGAACGCAATGACCAGAGCGCCGATGACCATCGGCCACGAGATATCCGCGTTGTAGCGCACGGCATAGCCGCTCTCCCACGAGGAGAAGATTATCACGAGCGGCATGAGTATGCAGGTCACGCCGATGAGAAGTGCGGGCAATACGCGCTTTTTCTTCTCGACGCGCTTCAGAGCCTTGCCCGCGAACAGGTATGCGAACATGGGCAGCGCGCGGTATATCAGACCGACGGAGATGAGGTTCCTGCCCGCGTCGTCGATAAACATATAGCCGTTCAAGCCGAAAGCCTCCACCGAGGACGCGAGATGAGTAAAGACCTTGGGCGTGAAGTGCGGCATATTCAGAAGATAGGCATACATATTGATAAGCACATATCTCCAGTGGAACTCCGAGTGGGTGAAGTCGTTTATCGTCAGAGAATACTGTATGCCGAAGTCGAGCGGGTTGTCAAAGCGCAGATAGTTATATATCATCTGCCCCATGGCGATAATGCCCAGCGGGACAAGGGCGACTGCCGCATACTTGAAGAACGTGCGGGTCTTCTGCTTCTTTTCGAGCCCGTCGAGAGCTTTTTTCAGTCCGCCCGCGAAGAAGAACAGCGCGGCGATGCAATAGACCGCAAGGGTCGGGCGGCAGAGCACGGCATAGCCCAGGAAGAACGAGGCAAAGCCGAGACGGACATAGGAAATCTTCCCGTCCCAGAGTATATTCGAGCTTATGAGCAGATACGCGCCTATCGCCACGTTCATAAAGCCGGCGGCGATAGCCAGCTCATAGAAGAGCGGGCGCGCCGTGGAGAACATGATTCCCGAGGACATCTGCAGGGTTATCAGCCCTGCGAGCACCGTATTTGTCGGCAGCTCACGGAATTTTTTCTCTATAACCGCGAGATAAATCTTCGTCAGGAAGATTATTCCGACTAACGCGAACATGAGCGTCGCCCAGCCGCAGGGGAAATAGTATCCCGTTATCAGGTGATACGGCAGGAACAGCGCGAGCACCGGGCCTATGCCGTAATATGAGTAGTATTTTCCGTTATACAGGCAGTGATCCCACAGGAAATTCTCCTGAGTAACTTCCGTGTTGCGCTTCAGGCTGTCGTAGGGATTTTCGAGCGAGAGCAGCTTGTCGTTCGGCTCCTCGAGCAGATGCACCTGATGATGCTCGAACGCGTCAACAAGCTCCTTTGATATCTGATTGCCCTCATGCGAGGTGAAGCTGAAATAGGTGGTTGACCAGCCCTTCGCCACGCTCGTGAACGTGAAGAACACCGCGAGTGCCATGGTGACAGCGGTTATTGCCACTGCCCAACGGGTGCAGCTCATTTTGTTGTCCGAAAACTTTTTGCGTGCTCCGGCGGGATTCGCAATCAGGTAGATAATAAAGCCCGCGACAATCGCTATGAGCAAATAGGTCAAAACCGTTCCGACTATGTGACGGGCGCTTGCGGTTTGGTTGAGAGTTATGTTCTTGATTGCCACGTAGCCGTCGCCGTCGACGGATATGTTGACCCTGAGGCGCGACACATCGCCCGAGAAGCTGCAGGTCATAATATTGTCGGAATCCCCGTCTATGTCGAGCCTCGCCATGCCCTTGCGGTAGTACGAGGTGGTCGAATCCGAGAAATCGACGCGGACGGTGCTCTTGTCCACATTGTCGTCAAGCTCGACATCGAAGCCGATAGAGCCGACCCGCGCGTCTATGCCCGTGAACTCGAGCTCCGAGTGCCCCATGCCGACGGTTACGGTGCCGTCAAATGCGCTGTAGACAAAATTGCTGCCCTGCGCGCGGGAGAGATCGAGCTTTTGCTCCTTATAGCCGCCGATAAGTCTGTTGAGCGGAGTAAAATTCATCACAAACAAGCTGACCGCCGTCACTACAACGAACAGCACAGCCATGCATATAGAAAGCTTTTTAAGAAATCTTCTGTTTTCTCTGTCCATAAGCACCTCACGAAGCTGGATTTTTTGGCCGTTTAATTATACCCCATTTGCGGCAAAAGTTCAAGCTTAATTGCCAATTAAAAAATATGAACCGCAATCCACATTTTCTGCGAATTGCGGCTCTTTTTTATTTTCGGTTCAATTAATACTTGACGTTGGTTATCTCAAGATAGTTGTCGAGAACCGCATTGCCGGAGAACCTGCTGCCGAGCACCTTGCCGGAGCCGGTAACAAGGACATGCATATACTGATAGAGATCTACCATATGATTGGTCTTGGGGTTGTAGGTGAGCACTGCGGTGCAGTCATAGTACTTGAGCGAATACTCAACATCCTTGACGACCTTCGTGACGTTGGGGTCGTTCTGGAGGGTGTTGTCGATATCGGCCTTTGCAAGGGGGCTGAACATCGTTCCGGTGAAGCCCTTGGAGATAACGCCCGTCTTGGGATCGCAGGGCTCGGGGTTGATATCCGCCTTGAGGACTATCGTTATCTTGTAGTTGCCGTTCGGGAGAACCTCGCACTTTGCGCTCTTTATCTTACTGACGTCGGTCAGGGTGCAGCCCTTTGTGGGATGCTGGTAGATCGGGAACCACTTCATGTCGGTGCCCTTCGGGTTGTTCTCGTGCTTCTTGCCCTTGGCGTCCTTCTCGCTGGTCATGAACAGACCCGCAACGGGGAGGAGCATATTGATGACGGTGCCGTCGAAGTTTCTCTTCTCCTTGGGCAGAACCTGCCACTCGGACTTCTCATAGCCGACCTTGCTGCTCTTTGCGAGATTGAGAACATCTCTGTAGGCCGCGAGAATTTCCGCATAGCTCTCGGGCTTGCCGTTCGAGGGCTTCGCGGAGTTGTCGGCAACAGCCTCTGTCCCTGCGGCGGTGCTGTCCTCTTTGCCGGAAGAAGCCTCTGTCTCGTCGACAACTGCATTTGAGGGATCCTCGGGAAGCAGGTCGTCCCCGACGACCTCGCCTAAAGCGGCGGGCTCGTTTGCGCCGGTGGTGTCATCGTTATTCTTATCTTTCTTGCAGGCCGCGAAGCTTGCGGTCATGACAATTGCGAGCATAAGCGCCACAATTCTCTTGAGATTCTTTGTCATTATTAATTTTCTCCTTGCTTACGAGTAATCGATTAATCGGTATGTAATCAGTATTTGAAATCGGAATAGGTGACTGTCGTTGTTCCTGTTGCGGTGGGCTTTCCGGCTGCACCGAGGTCAACGTTGACATAAATATCGAACTTGATGTTGATATTCACAAGGCGGCCGGTCGCGGCGTCGACGGTTGCGGTAAGCACGGCTCCCGAATACTTCTCGGTGACCTTGGCGTTGCCGAAGACCTCGTCTATGGCGTCATAGATAACGCTCGCTCTCTTGTGGTCGTAGTAGTGCTTATCCTTGTCGCCCACGCAGATGCCGCTCTTGTCGAGGGGCGCGTTACAGGTGGCGGTGCCCTTAGTGGCATAGGAGTTGCCGTTTTTGATGTTGATTGTTATGACGTAGTTCGCGCCGTTCTGCTTGCAGGAAGCGCCAGAAACGTCGCCCGTGCCGAGGGTCGAGGCTCTGAGATAATACTTGTTCGGCTCGGTTGACCACTGACCCTTTGTGACCGTCTCATTGTAGGCATTCTCTTCGCCGATGCCAATGAAGCCGTAGATAACTTTCTTGAACTGCTTGACGATCGCGTTGGACTCTATCTTTTCGTTTCCGGTCTCTCTGTGCTTTTTGAAGCCGACTCTGCCGTCAAAGGCTGCCTTCGTGGCGGCATTGTAGTAGTTGAGGATTGCCGCCGTGCCGGAGGGCATTTTGCTGCCGGCCGGGGGCGCTGCGGGAGTCTTGCCGCTGTCGGCGGGCTTAGTCTCGACTACCTTGCCGGAGGCGTCGGTAACAGTCTCGGCCTCGGTGGATTCCGCAGAAGGATCCTCAGTGGAGGCATCTGCGGGGAGAGTTTCGTCGCCGGTGCTGCCGCCGACATCCGAGCTCTCGGAGGGAGCGGTTGAGTCGCCGTTGTCTTTGTCCTTCTTGCAGGCTGCAAATGAGAATATCATAGCTAAAACAAGAAGAAGCGATGCGATTTTGATAAGATTCTTTTTCATGTTTCAAGTCCTTTCTTAAATTTTTTTCGGAACAACTCTTGCATAATAAATTTACACTAAACGGCACATAAAGTCAAGTAATTTTTGATAAAAACAAAAATAATAACACCGTGTTTTTATGCAAGATGACTTCACATACCGCCGCGCCGTAATAGATTGTTTACATTCGCCTTTATAAAGTTATGGAAATTCGGCGAAAGATATGATATAATATCAAGGTATATGTGCTCGGTGCATTTGATTTGTCCCGACGAAGGAGGTCCCGATATGGCGGAGAAAAGGCTTGTCTCGTGGAATGTCAACGGAATAAGGGCGTGCCTCGGCAAGGGCTTCGCAGAGGCGTTTGCCGCGCTCGACGCAAACATACTCTGCCTGCAGGAGACCAAGGTTCAGGCGGGTCAGGTCGATTTTGCGCCCGAGGGCTACCGCTGCTATTGGAACTACGCCGAGAGAAAAGGCTATTCCGGCACGGCGGTATTCTCGCGCGAGGAGCCTGTATGCGTGGCATACGGCATGGACATCCCCGAGCACGACCGCGAGGGGCGCGTGATAACGCTCGAGTTTGCGGACTTTTTCTTCGTCTGCGTCTATACTCCCAACTCGCAGGACGGGCTCGCCCGACTTGACTACAGAATGACCTGGGAGGACGCGTTCAGGGACTATCTTCTCTCGCTCGACAAGACTAAGCCCGTCATAGTCTGCGGCGACATGAACGTGGCGCACAGCGAGATAGACCTGAAGAATCCCAAGACGAACCGCAAGAACCCCGGCTTTACTGACGAGGAGAGGAACAAGATGACCGAACTGCTCTCCTCCGGCTTTACGGACACGTTCAGATACTTCTATCCCGATGCCGAGGGGCAGTACAGCTGGTGGAGCTACCGCTTCAAATCCCGCGAACGGAACACGGGCTGGCGCATAGACTACTTTTTGTGCTCCGAGCGGCTCAACGGCAGGCTCAGGGGCGCCAAGATCCATCAGGAGATATTCGGCTCCGACCACTGCCCTGTGGAGCTGACTGTCGATATATAAAAAAAGCGCCGCCGAAAGGCGACGCAAAAAGCTTTCTTTATATTGAGTTTTCGGAGAAGTCGATAACGAGCTTGTCCCGTTTTATCTCGAGCTTCTTGTATTTCACTCCCGCGGCGTCGAACATCCTCTTCGATGCGCGCACGCTGTCGGTGTCGCGGTATTTGTCGCTGATATAGACGACCTCTTTTATCCCGCTCTGGATTATCGCTTTGGCGCATTCGTTGCAGGGGAAGAGAGCGACGTAGACCCGGCAGCCGCGCAGGTCGCCGCTGGCGTTGAGTATGGCGTTCAGCTCCGCGTGGCAGACATAGGCGTATTTTGTGTTAAACGCGCTGCCCTCGCGCTCCCACGGGAACTCGTCGTCGTCGCAGCCGGACGGGAAGCCGTTGTAGCCGACGGACATTATCCTGTTTCTGTCGTTTACGATGCAGGCGCCCACCTGGGTGCTGGGGTCCTTGCTCCTGTATGCAGAGAGCATGGCGATTCCCATAAAATACTCGTCCCACGAGATATAATCGCTTCTTTTAGGCATTTTCACCGCTCCGTTTCCTTTATAATCAGAACAATCAGATATCATCCTGATATTAACATATCCAAGCCGCTAAGGCAAGAAGAAAATTTTTGAGGTGACAATCTATGGGTTTTTTAAAGAAAATTTTCGGAGACTACTCTTCGAGAGAAATCAAGCGCATCACGCCGATAAAAGACAAGGTGCTCGCGCTTGAAGAAGAATATTCCAAGCTCACCGACGAGGAGCTAAAGGCAAAAACCCCGTATTTCAAAGAGAGACTCGCAAACGGCGAGACCCTTGACGATATCCTGCCCGAGGCGTTCGCCGCCTGCCGTGAGGCCTCGTGGCGCGTGCTCGGAATGAAGCACTTCCCCGTGCAGGTTCTCGGCGGTATCGTGCTGCATCAGGGACGCATAGCGGAGATGAAGACGGGCGAAGGCAAAACGCTCGTCGCAACGCTCCCCGCCTATCTCAACGCGCTCTCCGGCAAAGGGGTCCACATCGTCACGGTCAACGACTACCTCGCCCGCCGAGACAGCGAGTGGATGGGCAAGGTCTACCGCTTCATGGGGCTTAAGGTCGGTCTGATTATCCACGAAAAGTCAAACGACGAGCGCCGCGAGGCCTACGCCGCCGACATAACCTACGGCACCAACAACGAGATGGGCTTCGACTATCTGCGTGACAACATGGTGCCCTATAAAGAGCTCAAGGTTCAGCGCGGACACTCCTTTGCAATAGTCGATGAGGTTGACTCGATACTTATCGATGAAGCGAGAACGCCTCTTATCATATCCGGCCGCGGCGACCGCTCGACCGACCTCTACAAGCAGGCGAACTCCTTCGCCCGCACGCTCAATTTCGAGCGCATAAAGGAGCTGCGCTCCTCCTCGAGACTTGAGAATACCGCCGACCAGGTCAGTGAAAACTGCGACGTCATAGTTGACGAAAAGGCGAGAACCGCCGTGCTGACTCAAAAGGGTATCGCAAAGGCAGAGAAGTATTTCAATCTCGACAACCTCATGGATCCCGCAAACATGACCATACAGCACCACATCAACCAGGCGATAAAGGCTATAGGCGTCATGCGCCGCGATGTCGACTACGTCGTAAAGGACGGTCAGGTGCTCATAGTCGACGAGTTCACCGGGCGTATCATGCTCGGCAGACGCTACAACGAGGGTCTCCACCAGGCTATCGAAGCAAAAGAGGGCGTAAACGTCGAGCACGAGAGCAAGACTCTCGCAACGATAACATTCCAGAACTACTTCAGACTCTACGACAAGCTCTCCGGTATGACCGGTACGGCTATGACGGAGAGCGAGGAATTCCAGGAGATATATTCGCTCGACGTCGTCGAGATTCCGACCAACAAGCCCATGATAAGAAAGGATATGGACGACCTCGTCTACAAGACCGAGCCCGCGAAGTTCAACGCGGTCATTGACGATATTGTGGAGCGCCACGAAAATGGTCAGCCCGTGCTTGTGGGTACTATCTCCATTGAGAAGTCGGAGCTTCTCAGCAAGCTCCTTAAAAAGCGCGGCATAAAGCATGAGGTGCTCAACGCGAAGTACCACGACAAGGAAGCGGAGATAGTCGCCCAGGCAGGTAAGCTCGGCGCGGTCACGATAGCCACCAACATGGCGGGACGCGGAACCGATATTATGCTCGGCGGTAACGCGGAGTTCCTTGCCAAGTCCGAGATGCGCCGCAAGGGCTACAGCGAGGAGCTGATAGCCGAGTCGACCGGCTTCGGCGACACGGACAATGAAGATATAATCAGCGCGCGAGAGGAATTCCAGGCTCTCGAAAAGAAGTATAAAAACGAGATCTCCGGCGAGGCGGAGCAGGTAAGACAGGCGGGCGGCCTCTGCATCATAGGCACAGAGCGCCACGAGTCCCGCCGTATCGACAACCAGCTGCGCGGACGTTCCGGCCGTCAGGGAGACCCCGGCGTGAGCCGCTTCTACCTGTCGCTTGAGGACGACCTTATGCGCCTGTTCGGCGGCGAGCGCGTGACCACCATAATGAACACGCTCAGAACCCCCGAGGATATGCCGATAGAGTCGAAGATGATCTCCAACGTTATCGAGAGCTCGCAGAAGCGCGTCGAGTCGCGCAACTTCTCCGTGCGTAAGAGCGTCCTGAGCTTCGACGATGTCATGAACCGCCAGCGTGAGCTTATCTACAAGCAGCGCGACCAGGTGCTCGACGGAGAGAACCTCAAGCCCGTTATTCTCAAGATGCTCGACGAGTGCATAACGGAATCCATCGATTTCTACTGCCCGAAGGCGCTCTCCCACGCCGATTGGAACGTGGTCGGTCTGCGAGAGAAGTTCCTCGGATGGCTGACCTCGCCCGAGGACTTCGCGGACGGCTTTGACCGCGAGGACGCAAAGGAAGAGCTCATTGAGCGCGGACATAAGCTTTACGACGAGCGCGAGGAACTCATGGGCGTCGACGAGAACGGCGTGCCGATAATGAGAGCGCTCGAGCGCATGGTTCTGCTCAAGATGGTTGACAGTAAGTGGATGGATCACATCGACGCCATGGAGGAGCTCAAGCGCGGCATAGGACTTCGCTCCTACGGCCAGCAGGATCCCGTCGTTGCGTTCAGGCAGGAGAGCTACGATATCTTCGACGAGATGACCATGTCCATCCGCGAGGACACCGTCCGCCTGATGATGACGATAATGCCCAAGAACGAGGAGGACACCAAGCGCAAGCAGGTGGCGGAGATAACCTCGACCAGCGGCGCATCCGACGGCAGCGAAAAGGGACGCACCGTCCGCAAGGGCGTAAAGATCGGCCCGAACGACCCCTGCCCGTGCGGAAGCGGAAAGAAATACAAGAAGTGCTGCGGCGCAGTGAACAAATAATATTATATAGTATATGCGGAAAAGCTCCCTCCCCGGATTTTTCGGAGAGGGAGCTTTCGTTTTCAGAGCACGGACAGACAGCGCAGTGGCGGAGATGTGAAAAACAGCCGTGCGGAGCAGACCCGCGCACCGCCTGCGGCGGCAGCGGTGCGTCAAGTCGCCGCATCCTGCAAAGGCATTGAGAAACACAACAGTCAAGACAAAGCGGGTGAATCTGTGCAATAACTCCTCGGTCCCGGCAAAGCTCAGTTTATTGAGCAACATCCCTCTTGCCGCGAATACAAAAAAGGAGCGCGTAAGCGCTCCTTTGGTTGTTCGTTGTGCAATTTATTTGTGTGACTCGGTTGTTCGATTCTATTAGTCGAGGGTCTTGACAAGCTCCTTGAGGTAAGCCTTGAAGCTGTCGCCTATCTCGGGATGCTTGAGGGCAACCTCACAGTTTGCCTTCATGATGCCGAGCTTGTTGCCCATGTCGTAGCGGATGCCGTCGAAATCATAAGCTACGAGGTCGCCTCTTGCGCCGAGCTCGCTCATAACGTCGGTCAGGAACAGCTCCTCGCCGGGCTTGATATCGGTCAGACCCTTTTCGAGCATACCGAAAACCTCGGGAGGAAGAACGACTCTGCCGAGGATGGCGTAGTTCGACATGACCTGCTCGGGGGTGGGCTTCTCAATGATTTTGTGGCAGCTCATCGCGCGGCCCTCGAGAGGGGTGACGTCGAGCGAGCAGTACATCGAGATGAGGTTATCGGGAACTTCCTTGACGCCGACAACGCCCTTGCCGTACTTCTCATAGGCTCTGCAGAGCTGAGCGGTTACCGGGTCATCGCTGACGGTGACGTCGTCGCCGTAGAGAACCGCGAACGGCTCGTCGCCGACAAAGCTCTTGCCGCAGAGGATTGCGTGGCCGAGACCCTTGGTCTCCTTCTGGCGGATGAAATATATATTTGCAAGGTTTGCGACAGCCTTGATCTCTTCGTAGATTTTTTCCTTATTCTTCTTGCCGGCAAGATTTGCCTCAAGCTCGAAGGAATGGTCGAAGTGGTCTTCTATAACTCCCTTGCCGCGGTTGGTTATGATAAGGATGTCCTCAATTCCCGCCGCAACGGCCTCTTCTACAAGATACTGAATAGCCGGCTTATCGACTATGTTGAGCATCTCCTTCGGGACTGCCTTGGACGCGGGGAGAACTCTTGTGCCGAGACCTGCCGCAGGGATAATGGCCTTTTTGACTTTCATTTTAAACCAAACCTTTCTTTATTATTTTATAAGCAGCTCTGCCGCATAAAGCAGCAGATTGTATATAATATAATAACCGATATAGCTCGCAAAAGCAAGCAAAATCGATGTTCCGCCCTTTCTCATTGTCGCCGCCTCAAAGGCTCGGTCATCGGGGAACGCGGCGCGGAGCTTCTGCACTTTTGCCGTAACGCTGCGCTTATAGAGCGGGTTTGCGATAAACCCGGCGACAATGTGCAGAACAATCTGTATGCCGAGCATCGGGAGGATAGGTATCATCGCCGACATCACTTTTTCGAGTGCCGCCGCAACATCCGCCTGAGACGAGGTGTATATCGCCTCCGAATAAGCCTGATAGGCGGTTGTGAACGCCTCGACCTTTGAAGTAAACGGCAGGGCTACGGCGAGCATCAGACCCATAAATATGAGCCCCGCCTGCCAGAGCTTGCGGTAAAACAGCCAATAGGGGCTGAAGAAAAACGCCGCCCAGTTGAAGGATATTTTCTTTTTCTTCTCGGCCATGGCCTTGAATTTCGGGATATATCTCGCGCTCGCCGACTGCACCGTGCAGGCGATGTCCTTAACCTTTGCGCCGTCTATCTCGCTCTCGGGGTCGAGTGTCACGCCGTAGAGGAACGGGTTGCCCGCCTCGCCCGCCTTGAAGAACGGGTTGAACGGCTGCGCGCCGCCCGCAGTCAGGGGCGCGCCGCAGTTGGTGCAGCTGAGCGAATTGGGCTCGTTCTCCGAGCCGCAAACGGGGCATATCTGCGTGTTCTGTCTGTCCTGCGTCTGCTCCTCCGTATGAGGCTCGGCGCTGTATTCGGGCGTCTCGGGCTGCCAGACGTAGCCTTCGGCATGGCGGGCTGCGTTGACGCACTCGCCCCTCTCGTCCCAGCATGAGCGGTGCTGCGGAGTGCCGCAGACCGGGCAGACGACTATATCGTCATCTTGATCGAAGCTCCTGCCGCAGGCAGGGCATTTCTGACCGTTGAAATCCATATTCTTTCCATTCACCTTTCCGACGGATGCTGTTATCCATCTTCCTTTTCCGATTATACCACAAATGTCAATGATTATTGTATACGAAATTGAGATAAATTTTAATTATTATGTGAACAAACAGCGATTTTAAGCCATATTTTTAATTTTAACAAGAAAAAGCCCCCGAGAGGCGCACTCCGTAAGGAAGTGCGCCTCAGTTATATTCGCCTGACGGCGAGTTATATTGTCCTTCGGACAGTGATATTACGCTTCGCATAGTTATATTGCCTGCGGCAGCTTAACCGGCGAATATAATGTCACTTTTATCCATAGGCACACGAGCTTCGATTTTTTGGGATAGTACAAAAAGAAGGCAGTACAAATTTTGTCCTGCCTTCTTCCTTACGGAGCCTCTCTTGAGAGGGAGCTTTTGCCGTAAAATCCATAGTCTGTAGTCTATAATCTACAGTCTACAGTCTCACTTCACGTTTCTCCACAGCGTGCGGTCGAGAGAGCGGTACTGCACGGCCTGGGATATGTGGTCGGAGTTCACCGTTTCGCTGCCGTCGAGGTCGGCGACGGTGCGCGCTATGCGCAGGATCTTATCGTATGCGCGGGCGGAGAGCTCTAATTTTTCGAACACCCTTTCGAGCAGTATCATGCCCTCGGGAGTCGGGCGGCAGAACTTTTTCGTCTGAGCCGCGTCCATCTTCGCATTGCAGGCTATGCCGCTGCCCCTGAGGCGCTCGGTCTGAACGGCGCGCGCCGCATTGACGCGCTTTCTGATATCCGCGGAGCACTCCTCCTGCGAGGTTCCGGACAGGCTTGCAAATTCAACGGGCGGCACCTCGATATGTATATCCAATCTGTCGAGCAGAGGGCCGGAGAGGCGCGAAAGATAGCGCTGAACCGACTGCTGCGTGCAGGTACATTGACGGGTCGGGTGTCCGTAATATCCGCAGGGGCACGGGTTCATGGCGCAGACTATCATCGCCGAGCACGGATAAGAGAGCGACGCGGAGACGCGGGAAATCGTTATCTTCGAGTCCTCCATCGGCTGGCGCAGCACCTCCATTGCCTGGCGCGAGAACTCCGGCAGCTCATCGAGGAACAGCACTCCGTTATGCGCCAGGGATATCTCGCCCGGGCGCGGAATTGTGCCGCCGCCCGAGAGACCCGCGGGCGAGACGGTGTGGTGCGGCGAGCGGAACGGGCGCTGGGTTATCAGCGACACGCCGTCCGGCAGCGCTCCCGCGACGGAGTAGAGCTTCGTAGTCTCGAGGCTCTCTTCAAACGTCATGTCCGGCAAAATGGACGGCAGGCGCTTTGCGAGCATACTCTTTCCCGAGCCGGGCGGGCCGACCATGATTATATTGTGTCCGCCTGCGGCGGCTATTTCGAGCGCACGTTTTACCTCTGCCTGCCCTCTGACGTCGCGGAAGTCCGGCGCAAATTCGTCGGGCGCATAGCTGTCTCTGAAATCGTCGAACCGCGCGGGAGCTATCGTCTCCTCGCCGCGCAGGTGCTTTATCAGCTTCTCGACGCTTCTGACGGGGATTACGTCTATGCCCTTGACAACCGAGCTTTCCGCCGCGTTTTCCGTCGGAACAAACACGGTCTTTATCCCGCTCTTTGCGGCGGTTATGACCATGGGCAGTGCGCCGTCGACACGGCGGACGAGCCCGTCGAGCGCGACTTCGCCGATGAACGCCGTGTTGTCGGAGTCAAAGTCTATCTGTCTGCCGGCCTTGAGCAGCGCCATGAGAATGGGCAGGTCGTATACCGAGCCCTCCTTGCGCGTGTCCGCGGGCGCGAGATTCACCGTAATTCGGCTGACGGGAAACGCGAAGCCGGTATTTTTTATCGCGGAGCGGACTCTGTTTTTCGCCTCGCTTATCGCGGCGTCGGGCAGTCCGACTATGTCAAATCTCGGCAGACCCTGCGAGAGATCCGCCTCAACCTGAACGGTGTAGCTGTCCATGCCGAAAAGCCCCATGCTGTTTATCCGTGCAAACAAAATAATTCCCCCGATACGTAATCAAAAAAAGTCCCCCGAGCTGTCTCGGAGGACTCACTTTGGTTTTTTGTCAGTCTGCCTCGGCAGTGGTTGTGGTTGAAGGATCGGTCCAGTTCATCTCGTACTTCTCGCCGTAGGTGTACTCGAATGAGCAGGGAAGCGTGCCTATCCCGGCAAGAGTGCCGTCGCCTGTAATAGTGGTCGTTATCTTCTCGGTTCTTATGTACTCGACGGAAGCGACGGTGTTATCCTCTGTGTTTATAACGCAGATTATCCTGCACTCGGTGTAGGTCAGAGACTCGATATCGGTGAAGCTGATATAGCCCTTGAGCTTGTCTCTGAACTCCTTGACGGCCGCGTCTCTGTCGGCCTCGGAGCCGAGATTGAACGCCTTCTTGACAACATCGACGCTCGGCTCCTTAATGACAAGGGTAAGCGTGCGGCGGCTGTTGTCCTCGCTCGCCTCTATCTCGGCCGATTCAACGTCGGCGGCGGTGAGTGTGCTCGACCAGCTCTCGCCGGATACGGGGAAGAGCGCGGTCAGATCCTCGCCGTACTTAGTCTCGGCGTTTCTGCTCTCCTCAAAGGCTTTCTTTGTGCCGGCGAAAACGAACTTCTTGAGCGTGGGAACGGCCTTTTCGAGCAGGGTATTGCGCTCGCCGTCCTCGGTTCCGCATATGATATTCGAAACGTTTTCGGTGCTCTGGAATTTCTTAACAGCGGGTTTCTTGACCTTGACGGCGTTGATAACGCTGTTGTAGTAATTGACCATTGCCTCCTTGCCAACGGGCATCTCGGACATCGCGGCAACTGTCGTCTGCTCAGTGTCGGTGGTGCCGGCGTCGCACGCCGCAAACGAGAAGAACATCGCGGCAATAAGCACGAACGCACATACGGCATAGATCTTTTTTTTCATGAAGGTTAAGTCCCCTTTCGTTTTTAAGCGGAAGCGCACAATTTTATTATGCTGCGCCGCAGTTCCGCTGCTCTTTAGACTGAATTATTATAACATATTTATTTGAATTATTACAGTAAAATTAACAAAACCGCCCATTTTTGTTATAATTATCGAAAAACAGGCGGTTTATTTGGTTATAATATACAAACGATTAGTCGGAAAGACCCTTTTCGTCGAAGAGGAACGCGGTTTCGAGCGCCACGCCGAGAACAGCCTCAACCGTCTTTATGTCGAGATTGTCCGCAGTGTCGAGTCTCGTGTGGTAATATTTCGCCGGAGCGGGGTCCATTGCGGCTACGGAAACGGCCTTCATGCCCGCCTGAGTGACGGCGGCGGCGTCGGTAGCGCCGAAGAAAACGCTCTTATAGGGCAGGTCGAGACCGGTTTGCTTTGCGGCCTCTTTAACGAGCGTGCACGCGCCCGCGTCGTTCTTAACGGTGCCCGTGAGGTCGCGCGAATAGACGGCGGCGAAGTCGTAGTCGCGTATTGTGTCAAGCCCGACAAAAACCGTCTCGACGTCGCTCAGCTCGTTTTTATGAGCCTTGCAAAACGCCTTTGCGCCGCGCAGACCCGCCTCCTCCGAGCCGGTGAGAACCACCCAAACCTCGGTATTTTCAAAGCGTATGTCGTGCTGCTGCATATATTTTACTACTGCCATGGAGATAAAGCAGCCCGTGAGGTCGTCATTAGCGCCCATGACGGGACGCTTCTTGTTTTCAAAGAAAAGAGCCGTAAAGAGAATAGGTATCCACGCGAGGAAAACATATCTCATGACGTTGAGAGCGCCGCTGTCCGCCGCGGAAAAGGCGTGACCCGCCGCAACCGCCCAGATGCCGAGCACAAGTCCGAGCAGGATGCCGACAAAGCTCAGGCCGATTATCGGCACGAGCAGCTTCGAGCCGCCGTAATAGGTGAATCTCCACTCGTTGGCGCTGTCCGCGTGACCGGAGAAAATTATGCGGCGCTTGACCTCGCCCTTGGGCTTTCTGACGGCGACGACGTTATGCGACGTCTTTTTGGGGAAGAAGGGGTCGAGCAGCTTCTTGTAGAGCAGGAACTCGACAATTGCAAAAATAAGCGAGAGCGCGCAGAGAGCCAACGCTATGGCGCTCATGCCGAAGAAGAAAAGGACTGTGGCGGCGATCATCATTATGCCGTCCGTCAGTATCCAGCCGAGGAACGCGCCGGGGTGCACGTCAAAGGGCTCGATTTCGACCTTGTCGCACGCGCCGTCGAGCTCGGCGGCCATGAGCTTCTGAGCCTCGTGCTCCTGCTCGCTGCCCGCGGGTCTGGGGCCTACGTCCTTGCAGATTTTTTTGATCCCGCGAACCGAGAAGTTCGTCATCTCTCTGAGCGCGGACGGATAGTTTTTGACACTGTCCTGAGCTTTCATGATAAAACCCCTTTCGTTTTAAAGATTCCGCCTTGTGTTTGACACGGCAGATATATTGTGATATATTTGTGTCGCAGCCGAAAGCTGTCGAAACCTCAATAGGAGATATGGAAAATGAATAAGAATGTACGCTCGATACTCGCGATTATTCTCGCGGTAATTCTCGTTGCCCTCGTCGGCACATACGCCATTCTCAAGGTACGCTCGAGGAACGACAAAGTCCCGGACGGAACCTCGGGCGAGTCTCAGTCCGAGAGCCGCTCCGCAGAAGTCACCGCGTCGGAATCCGAAGTTCAAAGCACCGCTGCCCAAACCGAAAAGCCGACCGCCCAAAAGACCACGAACGCCCCCTCGGGAGGCAATTCCGAATATGAATACGCATACGCGGGCTTTTCGCCGAAGGTGACTAAAATAGACGAAGAAAAGTGGTATCTGACCCTCGTCAACCGCGACTACATTTTGCCTGCGGATTACACGGTCAAGACCGCGCAGACCGTTGTGGACATCTACGGCGGATACAGCTACGGGCTGCTCGACTACCGAGTCGCTCCGCACTATATAGAGATGTATAACGCGGCGCTCGAGGACGGGATCAAGCTCTCGCCTCTGTCCGGCTACCGCTCGATAGAGCATCAGAGGAGAAACTTCGAGGCGAGGATAAGCCTCTACATGAAGCAGGGCTACAGCAAGAAGCAGGCGACGATAATGGCGTCCGAGATAATCCTGCCTCCGCAGACGAGCGAGCACAACGCGGGACTGTGCATGGATATACTCTCGATATACGAGAGCTTCGAGAACACGAAGGAATACCGCTGGCTCCAGGCTCACGCCGCGGACTACGGCTTTGTGTTAAGATACCCCAAGGACAAGCAGAATATAACGAAGATAACCTTTGAGCCCTGGCACTGGCGCTATGTCGGCGTTGAGGCCGCAAAGGAGATGAAGGCGAAAAATCTGTGCCTTGAGGAATATCTCGGCGTGGCATAACAGCCGCAAAATTTATATATAAGCTGCCCGGAGTTTCGCTCCGCGGCGGCTTTTTGTTTTAAAGAAATGCCGTCTAGGAGCAATTTTGTTTATCTGCGGCACTTTATATCGTCTTTCACGTTTGAAAGGGGACAGGCAAGCGCGGCTATTGGGAGCTTGTTCGCCCGGGTTTATCGGGTCGTTGACATTACCTTTTCGACGTTACCTTTACAAAAAATAAAATACGCTGCGCCTACAAATAAAGCCGCAATATGCGGCTCATTTTTTGTCCTTATGATTCATTCCGCCCTCGACAACGTCCTTGCCCGTGAGCACGACTTTTATGGTGCGGAAGAATATTTTTGTATCGAATGCGAGCGATCGGCGCTCGATATATTCGCGGTCATAGCTCGCCTTTTCCTCGTCGGAGAGGCAGTCTCTGCCGTTTACCTGAGCCCAGCCGGTGACCCCCGGGCGCACGGAATACACCCCGTATTCGCGGCGCAGGTCGCGTATATGGCTCTCCTCGGGGATGAGCGGGCGCGGACCGATAAAGCTCATGTCGCCCGCGAGGACGTTGAACAGCTGCGGCAGCTCGTCAAGGCTCGTCCTGCGAAGGAATTTGCCCGAGCGGGTGATGTATTCGTCCGACTCCTCGAAATCGGCGGTCGAAAGATTGGGCGCGCCGTTTTTCATCGTGCGGAATTTTTTGATTTTGAACAGCTTGTCGCCCCTGCCGACTCTGTCCTGCCTGAATATGACAGGCATACCGTCGTCGCAGATTATTATCAGGCAGATAACAAGCATGAGCGGCGACAGGAATATGATAGCCAGCAGGCTGAGCAAAACGTCAAGAAAACGCTTCATTGAGCAGAACACGCCTTTCGTTTATGGCATATACGGCGCAGCGTCAACGGCCGCCCCAAAAAATATAGTCGTCAATAAGCACTGCGCGCACGGGCGCACCCTCAAGCCCGCCGAGCTTCACGGGCGCGGCGAAGAGGTAGTAGCTGCCGGGGGAGACCTCGCTCAGGTCGAGCCCCTCGAGCACGCATATCCCCGCCCCCAAAAACGCCTTGTGCGGGGCGGTCTGATCGCCCTTTGTGCCGACGGAAAGGGAGTCCGTGCCTATGAGCTTCAGCCCGATATCGGCAAGCTCCTCCGCGGCGCTGCTGTGAAAATATGCTTTGCCGCCGCCCTTTATGAGCAGGCGTTCGCATTTCTGCGGGAAATAGCTGTTGACATCCTCGCCCGTTATCGCGCCCTCGGGCGCCTCGATAACCGTGCACGGGCCGATAAACGGCTCGAGCGGCACTTCGTCGATGCTCGCGCCGCCGTCGATGAAATGCAGCGGTGCGTCGGCGTGAGTGCCCGTGTGCACGCAGGAGAAGAGGGTCGACAGATTGCAGTCCGAGGCCTCCCCTATGCGGCTGACGAACTCGGCGTGCGGCAAGGGATCTCCCGGATATATCTCGGTTTTCAGAGCGTCGCGCGAAATGTCGATAATGTTCATATTATCAGTCCTGATTCTTCAGCGACTCCATTTTGAGATAAGCGTTGATGAAGCCGTCTATATCGCCGTCCATAACGGCGTTGATGTTGCCGTTTTCAAAGCCTGTGCGGTGATCCTTGGCGAGGGTGTAGGGCATAAAGACATAGGAGCGAATCTGGCTGCCCCAGCCGATTTCCTTCTGATCGCCCTTGATATCCTCTATCTTGTCGAGATGCTCGCGCTCTTTTATTTCAAGGAGCTTCGACTTGAGCATTCTCATGGCGACCTCGCGGTTTTGATGCTGACTGCGCTCTATCTGGCAGGAAACCACTATGCCGGTCGGGATATGCGTTATACGCACGGCGGACGAGGTCTTGTTGACCTTCTGACCGCCCGCGCCGCTCGCGCGGTAGGTGTCAACTTTAAGGTCGTCGGGATTTATTTCAACTTCTATATTGTCGTCGATTTCGGGCATGACCTCGAGCGATGCAAAGGAGGTGTGCCTGCGCCCGGAGGAATCGAACGGGGAGACGCGGACAAGGCGGTGAACGCCCATTTCGCCCTTGAGATAGCCGTAGGCATTTTCACCCTCGACGAGCAAAACGGCGGATTTGAGTCCCGCCTCGTCGCCGTCAAGGAAGTCGAGCATACTGACCTTGAAGTCGTGCTTCTCGCCCCAGTGCTGATACATGCGAACGAGCATCTGCGTCCAGTCCTGAGCCTCGGTTCCGCCCGCGCCCGCGTGGAAAGTCAGCAGTGCGTTCTTTGCGTCGTATTCGCCGTTTAAGAGCGTGCTGAGGGTCTGCTTCTCGAGCTCGTCCTCAAATTTTGTAACGCCCTCGCGGCACTCGTCGAACATGGAGAGATCCTCCTCCTCGTCGGCGAGCTCTATGAGAGTCATTGTGTCGTCGAAAGCGGTCTCGAGCGAAGTATAAGCCGCGACCTTATTTTTAAGCTGGCTTATTCTCTGGAGCACCTTCTGCGAATTTTCTATGTCGCCCCAGAACTCCTCTGCGGCGGTCTGCTCCTCAAGCTTCGCTATTTCCTCCTTGAGCGCGTCGAGACCGAGAGCCTCGCGCAGCTCGGAGAGCTTCTGTTTATTGTCGTTGAGCTCAAGCCTCAACTCTTCAAATTGCAGCATACAAAAACCTCGTTATCAAAAAAGTCAAATTTATACACACAACATTATACAAAAAACAAAGTGTAAAGTAAAGCAGAAATTAACACGGCGCGAAAAACATATTTTTTTACCGCATATGTTTTCGTCGGCAAAAAGTATTGACGCGCCGCAAAATTATATTTTATAATATATTTGCAATAATTTCGGTGAAAAGCAGATAACAGCAGACTGTCGGAGCTTATTTCCGATTCGGACAAACGGCTTGAATTTACACAAAAATTGCCCTCAACCGGCGGTAAACAGCCCCGAAAACGGCGACTTGACTGACGCTCCCGTGACAAATCCGGCGGGCGGTGCTATTATACGCAGCGGAGGTGATCGCAATGGTCAACAAATCAACATTCGGTCAGTTTTTGCGTCAAAAGCGAAACGAAAAGGGGATGACCCAAAAGGAGCTCGCCGAAAAACTGTTTTTAAGCGAGTCCGCAATATCAAAATGGGAGAAGGGCAAAAGCTATCCCGACATAACGATGATACCCGATATCTGCTCGGTGCTCGACATTTCGGAGCATGAGCTGATAAGCGGCGCGAACGACACGGAGTATCACGAGATGAAAAGAGACGCGCGCGTATACAGAAAGATTACCGAGACCTTCTTTTGGGGCTTCACGGGCGCGTATGCACTGGCGCTTATTATATGTTTCATATGCGACCTCGCCGTGAATCACAGGTTCACATTTTTCCCCGTGGTTTTCGGCAGTCTCCTGACTGCGTTTTCGTTCGTCCCGACATTTACGCGCTTTACCGAAAAGCATAAGCTCGCGGTATTTTCCGGCTCGACCTATCTCTCGCTCGTCCTGCTGTTTGTCATCTGCTGCGCAAAATACGGGCAGAATTGGTTCGGCGCCGCCGCGCTCGGCACTCTGCTCGGGTATATCGCGGTGTTCGCGCCGTTTTTGCTCAGGCGCTATATGCCCGCAAGGGGACGCAGATTTATTCCCGCCGTATACTTTTTGCTGTTCTTCGCCTGCCTCGCCCTGCTCGTTTCGGCGGCAAGAATAACGAATGTATTCAGCCTGCCCAAGGGACTGCTCGTCGTGCTCTATGCATTTATTCCGTTTGCGGTGACTGCCGTCATGCATATTATCTGCAAGCGTCCGCTGATAAACGCCTCTATAGATGTCCTTGCGTTCGGCACGGCCGTATACGCCCTGCCTGAAATTTTAACGCTTCTGTTCGGCAGTGTAGAGGGCGCAGACTACGCCGTGAACTTTGCCGACTGGGCGCATTTCGCAAACGGCAATGTCTATCTGCTCATTTTAATATCCACGCTCGCGGTTTCAGTAGCATTGCTCGCGGCAGGTATTGCAAAACTGCGCCGCGCGCGTTGACACATGGCAGATTATGTAATATAATATACCAAAATCGTGTGGATTTTTCCGAACCTGACGGGTTTATTTTTCGCCATGCACCTTTTCGGTGCGTGGCTTTTTTTGACGGAAAGAGGAGTATAATTGCAAAAGAAAAAGCTAAAAATCCCGAGCGAGGCCGTCTATATCCTCGCCGTCGCCCTGCTCTCGCTCGCGGTGGCCATGATCTCGGCGGCGAACTTCGGCGTGTCGATGATAGTCGCGCCCGCATATCTTTTGAGCCTGAAGCTCGAATTTCTCACCTTCGGTCAGGCGGAGTATGTCATTCAGGCGGGGCTGTTTGTTGTTTTCTGCATAGCCATGCGCGGGTTTAAGATAGTATACCTATCCTCGTTTGCTACCTGCCTTGTCTACGGCGCGGCGCTCGATCTGTGGCGGTGCATACCGTTTTTTGACCCCGCAGTCACCCCGCCCGGCAGTATGTCCGTGCCGATAAGAATAATGCTTTTTGCTCTCGGCACGGTGCTGACCTCGTTTTCCGTCGCGCTGTTTTACAAGACCTATCTCTATCCGCAGGTCTATGACTTCTTCGTCAAGGGCGTCAGCGGAAAATACGGCATAAGGCTGCCGCGCTTTAAAACCTGCTTCGACCTCTCCTGCCTCGCCGCCGCGGCGACAATGTCGCTCGCGTTTTTCGGGCGGTTCAAGGGCATCGGGTGGGGAACTCTCGTCATCGCGCCGATAAACGGCACTGTGATAGGCCTGTTCTGCCGCCTGTTCGATAAGTATTTCGACTTCCCGCCCGTGTTCGGGAAATTCGCCGCGCATTTTGAGCTCGACAAAAAGCAGTGACATATTTTCCCGCAGGGGAGTTTTATTCATAAAAAGTTTGATTTTTACCCCTTGACTGCACGCCCCGCAGAGTGCATTATATATTTGACGAGATAAAATTAATTCACGGGAGGAGACATAAAATGAGCACATTCCCCGATGTAAAGAAAAATTTCGGCTTCGGCTGCATGAGACTGCCCATGAACGGCGAAAAAGTAGATTACGCCGAATTCACAAAGATGGTTGACGAGTTCATGGCGCAGGGCTTCAACTACTTCGACACCGCACGCGTCTACATCGGCGGCCAGAGCGAGACGGCGATACGCGACTGCGTCGTAAAGCGCTATCCCCGCGACAGCTTCATTCTCACCGACAAGCTCTCCGATTCGCTGTTTAACAGCGAGGACGAGATCCGCCCGCTGTTTGAAAAGCAGCTCGAGAGCTGCGGAGTGGACTACTTCGACTTCTACCTCCTGCACTCGCAGACGAAGTCGATATTTGAAAAATACAAGAAGCTGCACGCCTATGAGCACGCGTTCGAGCTGAAAAAAGAGGGCAAGGTAAAGCACGTCGGCTTCTCGTTCCACGACACCGCCGACGTACTCGACGAGATGCTTAACGAATACCCGGAGATTGAGGTGGTTCAGATCCAGCTCAACTACATCGACTTCGAGGACCCCGCCGTTCAGGCGCGGCTGTGCTATGAGGTCTGCCGCAAGCACAACAAGCCCGTAATAGTCATGGAGCCTGTCAAGGGCGGAAAACTCGCCGACATTCCCGAGCAGGGCAAGGCTATATTCGACGCTCTTCACGGCGGCAGCCCGGCGAGCTACGCGATACGCTACGCAGCGGATTTCGACGGCGTATTCATGGTGCTCTCCGGCATGAGCAGCTTAGAGCAGATGAACGACAACCTGTCGTTTATGAAGGACTTTAAGCCCCTGAGCCACGAGGAGAGACGGGCGATAGCGGAGGTCTGCGACGTTATACGCGCGACCCACACCATTCCATGCACCGCGTGCCGCTACTGCACGGACGGCTGCCCCGAGCATATCCTCATCCCCGACCTGTTCTCATGCATGAACGCAAAGCAGCTCTGCCGCGACTGGAACTCGGACTGCTACTATGAGGTCTACACCGAGAATCACGGCAAAGCGTCGGACTGCATCGGCTGCGGAAAGTGCGAGCACTCGTGCCCTCAGCATCTGCCCATACGCGAGCTGCTCAAGGAGGTTGCAAAAACCTTTGAGGGCGGAAAATAAACGCATACATAAATAAAAATAAAATCGGCCGCAGCAGGTTCGGTGCCTGTTGCGGTCGATTTGCATCTGCGCGGAGCGGGCAAATCGCAAAGCCTTTAGCAAAGGGGAGCTGTCCCCGTTTTATCAAAATCCGTCTTTTCAAAAATCGGGCCGCTTGCGCGGCGGGTTGTCGTGCTCTGCAAAAAGCTCGGCAAAAAAACGGACAAAGTCAAGCTCCGTCCGTCTGCAATTCTATTAAAATAACCTCCGGCCTGTTGTTGAAGCGAAACGGGAAAATGCTGTTGCCTATGCCGCGGCTGACAATCATTTTCGTTTTTCCCTCGGAAAACAGTCCCGCGTCATATTTCGGAAACAGCCCCTGATTCGGAGCCGCCAGACCGCCTATAAACGGCAGGCGGAACTGACCGCCGTGCGCATGGCCGCTCAGGACAAGGTCCGCATTGCAGGTTACGTAAATCTCAAACAGCTCCGGTCGGTGGGAAAGCAATAAAGTAAAGCCGTCATCCTTGTCAACAAGCGCTTTCAGCTGCGCCTCCATTATCGCCTCTTCGTCATGGAATAAGTAGTCGGAGCTGAAGCTCGGGTCCTTTACGCCGATAAGAGTGATTTTTTCGCCCTCTCTCTCCAATTCCGTCTTCTCGTTTTCGAGCACGGTTACACCGAGCTTTATTAAACCGGTCTTTAAAGCGTCATATTCCGATACCCTCGCCTCGTGATTGCCGGTGACATAGTAGCAGGGTGCGATTTTGACCGCTTCGCCCGCAAAGTGCAGTGCCGCGGCAACGTCGGTTTTTCGGGAATCTATCAAATCTCCCGTTATAGCAATAATATCGGGATTCGCCTCTCTCAGCATATTAAGAAGAGTTTCGTTGTCTTTGCCGATTTCGGTGTTGTGCAGATCCGAAATATGCGCGATTTTGCAGCCGTCAAACGCTCGGGGCAGCCGCTCGCTCGAAACCGTGTATTTATTGAGCTGCAGCGCCGTGTTGCCCCAAATTATCCAAAGAATCAACGCCGTAAGCAGAGCCGAGACGACCGCGAGGGCGATTATCGGCTTTTTCTTTTTTGCAGTCATCGGACATCCCTCCCGACGGTCAGTATAGCATGAATTTGTGAATTTTCTGCATTTTTTGAGAAATTATCGGCGCCTGCTGCGGGCGCCCGTGTTTTTCAGACCCGATTTGCGGTAAATATCTGCTTTTTGTCTGCGATTTTTTCCACAAATCCGCACGGGATGTTGCGTTGCGAAAGAAAAAATTTATACTTGTTTGGCTTTAAAAGAAGAATTATTCCCGTATAAATATTAATTCCGCACAATCTGCGCTATAATTACTAAATAATCACATGAAACGGAGGCTTGCCAATGTCTACCTGGGAGGAGCTCAGGCGGGAGTGCCTGAACTGCCGCAAGTGCGGTCTTTGCCGGACTCGCACGAATGTCGTTTTCGGCGTCGGCAAAGAGGACGCGGAGGTCATGTTTATCGGCGAGGGACCCGGTCAGCAGGAGGATCTCAAGGGCGAGCCGTTCGTCGGGCGAAGCGGTCAGCTGCTCGATAAGCTCATGGCGACCGTAGACCTGTTCAGGGACAGAAATATCTATATCGCAAACACCGTCAAGTGCCGCCCGCCGCAGAACCGCGACCCGCTGCCCGAGGAGCAGGAGGCGTGCGCCGCATGGCTCGACAGCCAGATAGCTCTGATGCACCCGAAGATAATCGTCTGCGTGGGCAGGATATCCGCGCAGAAATATATCTCGAAAGATTTCCGAGTCACAAAGGAGCACGGACTTTTCTATGACCGCGGCGGCATACTCTATATGGGTACCTTCCATCCCGCGGCTCTGCTCCGCAACCCCAATCAAAAGCCCGCGGCGTTCGAGGATTTTATCGCCCTGCGCGACAAGATAAACGAAATCTGCGACCATACATATTAAGTTATTAAGTCAATCGCCGCTTCAGCGGTTGAAACGGTGCTGCGCCCATGGGCTGCGGCGCCATATATACTTATTTTACGGCACGAGCCGAATATTAAGAAAGGATGATTTCAATGCAGCAGAAGTTTCTTGAAAAGACTCTGGGTCAGCAAATCGCCGATATGGCGGCAAAGTACCCGGACGACAACATGATCGACTACACCGACAGGGACTACTCCAGAACATGGAAAGAGTTCAACGACGAGTGCGAGACGATAGCCAGAGGCTTCATGGCACTAGGCCTTAAAAAGGGTTCACATATTTCCGTCTGGGGCACTAACGTGCCCGCATGGCTGCTAACCTTTTTCGGCAGTGCAAAAATGGGCGGTATTCTTGTTACCGTCAACACCAGCTATAAAGTTTTCGAGCTCGATTATCAGCTCAAACAGTCCGACTCCGAGGCGATAGTCCTCATTGACGGCTACAAGGGCACGAGCTATATCGATATAATAAACGAGCTGTGCCCGGAGCTTGAAAGCTGCGAGCCCGGCAAGCTCAAGAGCCGCAGACTGCCCCTTTTAAAGAGCGTTATCTATGCGGGCGAGGGTGAGTGCCCCGCCGGCATGGTCGATTGGAAGGAGCTCTATACTCTCGCCGAGAAAACCCCCGTTGAGGAGTTCGAGGCGGTGCGCGACTCGTGCGACTGCCACGAGGTCGTCAATATCCAGTATACCTCCGGCACGACCGGCTTCCCCAAGGGCGTTATGCTCACTCACTATAATATACTCAATAACGGCCAGACGATAGGCGACGGCATGAAGTTCACCCACGACGACAGGCTGTGCATCACGGTTCCGTTCTTCCACTGCTTCGGCATGGTGCTCGCGCTCATGTCCTGCATATCCCACGGAACGCCCTTTGTGCCGATTGATATGTTCAACGCCAAAAAGGTCATGGATGCGCTTGTGACAAAGAATTGCACCGCAGTCCACGGCGTGCCGACCATGTTCATTGCCATGCTCGAGCATCCGGACTTCGACAAATATGATTTTTCGCATATGCGCACGGGTATAATGGCGGGCTCGCCCTGCCCGATAAAGACTATGTACGATGTCAGCGAGAAGATGAATATGCACGATATCGTCATCGTTTTCGGTCAGACCGAGGCGGCGCCCGGCTGCACCATGACCACAACGGAGGATTCCCTCGAGACACGCTGCGCCACAGTCGGCAAGGCGTTCCCCGGCGTCGAGTGCAAGATAGTCGACCCCAATACGGGCGAGACTCTGCCCGCAGGCGAGATAGGCGAATTCTGCGCGCGCGGCTACAACATAATGAAGGGCTACTATAAGATGCCCGAGGCCACGGCTCAGGCTATCGACAAGGACGGCTGGCTCCACTTCGGCGACCTCGCCGTCTGTGACGAGAACGGCTACTACAAGGTCACCGGCAGGCTCAAGGATATGATAATCCGCGGCGGCGAGAACATCTATCCCAAGGAGCTCGAGGAGTGCCTCTATCATAATGACCGCGTCAAGGATGTTCAGGTCATAGGCGTGCCGAGCAAGAAGTACGGCGAGGAGGTCTGCGCCTGCGTCATTCTTAAAGAGGGCGAGGATATGTCCGAGGAGGAGATAAAGGCCTACTACAAGGAGAACGTCGCGTTCTTCAAGATCCCGAAATATGTCTGGATAATGGACGAATTCCCGATGACCGCGAGCGGAAAAATTCAGAAGTTCGTCCTGCGCGACATGGCGGTGGAAAAATATTCGCTTCAGAGCGACGATTCGATAGAAACTGCATAAAAAACCACGAAAGGAGCTGTTACGATGAAACTGTCATTCTCAACCCTCGGCTGCCCGCGCTGGACGCTGAAAGAGATAGTTGCGACTGCCAAGGATTTAGGCTTCGGCGGCGTGGAGATAAGGGGTATAGGCGACAAGATAAACGCGCTTGAAATCCCCGAGTTTTCGGACGCCGAAATCGAGCAAACGAAAGAAAAAATCGCTCAGACGGGGCTTGTCATTCCCTCTCTGACCTCGGGCGCGACGCTCGCCGTGCGCGACAGGGCGCAGGACTCGTTCCTCGAGGCGTGCGGCTACATTGACCTTGCGAGAAAGCTCGGAGTAAAATATATCCGTGTCATGGGCACGGGCGAGCCGCATATCACAGTCGGCGACTTCATTCTCGGCGCGGGACTCTACCGCCAGCTGTGCGAGTACGGCGCGAAGAGAGGCGTCACTCCGCTGATAGAGACCAACGGAGACCTCTCGAGCTCAAAGGCCATGCTCGCCTTTCTCGACAGAGCCGGCAGCGACAACTGCGGCGTGCTCTGGGATGTCCACCACACGGTGCGCTTCGGCAGCGAAAGCCCGGTCGAGACCTTTGCGGCTCTGGGCACCTATGTAAAGCACGTCCATTTGAAGGACTCCGTCATGCGCGGCTCAAGGGTCGAATACCGCATGATGGGCTACGGCGATGTGCCCGTCACGGACGCTGTGACGCTGCTCGACAGAGCCGGTTTCGACGGCTTCTTCTCCCTCGAGTGGGTCAAGCGCTGGAACCCCGACCTTCAGGAGCCGGGCATAGTCTTTGCCCACTATAAAAATTACATGGATTCGCTTGCGGAATAAAAACAGAAACGCCGAATTCAGAGTATCCGTAAAACAGATTCAGCCCCGACAGAATAATGTCTGCCGGGGCTTTTCCTGTATGTATTAAGCCGTGTAGGGCGGTATTATCCGCCCGCGGGTTATGCGGTGATTGCAGCAGGCGAGCTAAGCTCGCCTTTACAAGGGACATGCGGAAAGCTTTGAGTTGTAGGGGTCGGCGACTCGACGACCCTTTGACGCGACAGCGTCACCGAAAATCTATTTATTCATCCGTGTCGTGCAAAACGCTCTCTGCGCGCGGCTTGCCCCCTGTGCCGCCTGCGGCGGCAGCGGTGCGTCGAGTCGCCGCACCCTACAAAGTGAATAGCCGCAAGTCACTGCAAAATTACTTTGTTCGCCCGCAAACTTACGGTAAACTTTTAAACCGCTCCATTCACAGGCTTTGAGTTGTATACCATGTCCTTACACTACTGTTTACCATGTTTCTCTTGACAGGTCGCCGACCCCTACAAAGCGAACAGTTGCAAGCTGCTGCATAAATCGCTGGCGGATGATATCCGTCCCTACGCTATTGTATCAATTTGCAATATTAAAATTGTTTGCCTGACGGCAGCTTTACCCTCTGCACAACTCCCGATTTATCAAACAGATATAAAGGAGCACTTTTATGACCCCTATAACAAAAAAACGGCCTATTGCTCATAGGTCGCTTTTTATGTCTTGCGAATACTCCGCCAAAGGCAGCCGGAATATTATCCCGAGCCTTTCGGCGGTATAAGAGTGCTATATCAGCTCAACTTCGATGTCCTCTCGCGGCTTGTCGTAAAACGTCATGCACCAATCCGGCTCATATTCCGGCTCAAAGTGCATGGACGAGCAGGCCGTGTGTCCGCTCTCGTACTCGGAGATGATGACGGTCGGGCCGTCCGCGCCGCCGATAATGCCTATGGCCGACGTCTTTCCCGGCAGCGCCCCTTTATGCGTTCTGTCTCCCTCGGCGCAGTCCGTTATAAGCAGCGCGTCTTTTGATATTTCCGGCGAGATGTCGACGCGGAGAAGCGTAAAGAATTTAGGCTCGTCCTTTCCGATATGAGGAAGCTGCGCCAAGCTTTGCCGTTTGATATCCGTCACTGTAAGTATGTGCGTTTTCCCCGTCGCGGGGTTTGTGAACTCCGTCCTGTCGCCGGGGCGTTCCGCTTTGAAATGCACTTCGGAAACGCGAAGCCTGTCGGCGCGAAGGCACAGGGAGAGCGAGCTTATCTTTTTCGGCTTTCTGCCGCGCCAGGGTATACTGACGCGCGTTATCTGCCAACAAAACGACTTGTCAAGGCCGTATTTTTCGAGCAGCTTTTCCGAGTCGCCGCCGTCGGGGAAGAGCGGATTCCAACAGTCGGAGCTTGAAAACGCCATAAGCGATTCTCTGCCGTTTATCTTCGCCGTAATAAATATCTCGCCTCCGAGCGGATTTTCCGCCTCTGCTTTCGCCAAGCGCTGCGGCGAAAAATTCTCGGGATCGTCGGCTTCGTCCAATCCGAATTTTTCGGCGAACGCGCGAAAATCCTCGACGCTCACACTTTTGAGAATGTCCGCAACAAGCCCCTTGCCGCAAACATAGACAGACGGCACGAGCCGGCTTTCGCCTCCCCAAAGAAAGCTTTTATTGATTTCGATTTCCTTTCCCGCGCGGTCACGACCGAAGTGACCGTAGAGCGAGCCCTGATAAAAGACCTTGTATTTTTTCTCCATATCAAAACCTCATCATGTTCCCGAGCTCAAGCGACCCGTCGGCGCGCTGCAATCGGGACTGATTTGAAAAACGTATCGGCTTGCCGTTCTCGAGCGGCTTTTCTATGCGGACAAAGAGCGACTGCCCGTCGTCTATGTCGTCTATATGCGCCGAGAATACCGCGCTCTTTCCGGGCATAAGGCGGCAGAGCCTCTGATTTTGAACCTCTGTCCACAGGGTGTTTTTTTCGTCCCCCACGCCGAGAGACACGCCGAGGTCATAGTATATCGGTGCGACGCCCGTATTCTTTATCGTGACGAAAGCGTAAAGCTTTCCGAAAATTCTCATAATTTTGGCGTCCGTTACCGTAAAATCATAGCCGAGAGCCGCCGATGCAACCTTGGCGCGCTCAACCTCGCTTGCGTCGAGCTTACCCGTGAACGCCCCGTCCGCCATAAGCCACGAGCAGTGAGTCGCGTTGACGCACTCGGAGTAGTCCTGATAGCCGTCGAGCGGCGCGCCCGACAAAAACGCCGCCTGACCCTCCGGGCGAAACTCGCCGCCGATCGGCTGATTTTTCCATACGCCCGTCTGCCGCGCTTTTTTCATTTTAGCCATGAAGTGCCAGCTTTCGTCATAGAGCGTCGAGTGGGTAAACGAATCGTCGTGGAAGCCGACGTTTCCTTTTCGTGTAGTGCCGGGAGTGCCGGGATAGCGGGTCAGAATGCGCGTAACTTTAAAGCTCTGCGCAAACGCGGAAATTATTTTTGCTTTCTGCTCATTTGTCGCCTCAAGCTCCGGCAGGCAGACGTGCCACTCGCCCCAGTGACCGAGAAGCCCCGTTGTGATATAGGCTATGCGGCGGTCGCCGTCGTATTCGCGCGCCAGCTCGCGCACAAAATCGCAGAGAATATCGATGAGCCTGCCGTCCGAATAGTCGGGACAAAAGCCTCCGCCGTATTCGTCGTAGCGCTCCTTTTTTATACCCATATCCCATATGAACCGCGGCACGGCCTTTTCGCCGATGTCGGATCCGGGATAGTCGAGATAGACTCTGAAAACCGCCTGATTCCCGCGCGCCGATATCGCCTCGAGATACGGCTCGAGCCCCTCACGGACGGTGTATTCGCCGCTGTCCGAGATGAGCGCGGAGAGCGGGATATAGAACCACTCCATGCTGTAGGGCACGCTGTCGTCCGCGCCGTCGGGGCTGTAAAACGGCATGAAGCCCTTCAGCGGATTGCCGACTGCCCGCTCGTATTCAAAATTATAAGCGGCAAAGCCCCTGAGCGGCGAGATGCACAGCGAAAGCCCGAGCAAAAGAGCTGAGAGACGGGCAAAAAATTTCAGAAATCTTCTCATAGCGTTTTCCTTTCAGTATATCTCAAAAGCGTCCTGCGGCAGGTTTCTCACATGATCGAGATAGCCGATGCAGGCAGCCGCCTCGCGTTCGTTATAGCAATAATCGAGCATGGCGGAGGTTTTTCGCGCGGTCTCGTCAAAGAGCTCGATCATCACGCCGACCGCGTCCCATATTTCATTCGCCCGTGCGGCGCAATATGTCGAAAGATAACGGGAGCATATCTCCTCGGGCAGGAAGCGCGCCATATATTTTGACGATTTCCCGGTGCTTATCGTGAATCCGTTTTCCGCGCCCGTGAGCCAGTCGAGCATCTGCCGCAGCTGCGGACGGATGTTGAAATCCATCATTTCGAGCGTATAGCTCAGCTCGCCGCGCCACAAGCCCTTTGCAACATTGTCGAGGCACCACCAAAACTCGTTGCACACGGCGGAGAACTCCGCCTGCGTCGGCTTTTTCACATTGAAAACAGTCGTATCCTTGCCGATATCCTGCGGGATAATATTCTCTTTGTCAACAAGCACGCGGCAGATGTCAATATTTTTCAGCGCGTGCTCCGGCGTGCAGACATGGAGGTCGAGCCTGTTGCCGTCCGAAAACCGAATGAGCCAGCCGTAGCAGTTTTTTGTATCTGACTTCTCAAACGGACAGTCGTCGGGATATTGCATGAACAGCCGCTCGCCGAAGCGGTCTATCCATGATTTGTCTGCGATAAAGGGCGCCGTGTCCCTGACTATATATTCAACGTCGTAGTCCCGGAAAATATCTTTTTGAGCGTTCGGGTCGACCCGAGAGCCCTCGAGATATGCGGCGATTATCCGCTCATCCTCTCGGGCGGTGCGGATAATTAAATCGAGCATCTCTTTTTCGCTGCGCATATCTTCACCCCCCTTTGTTCCAAGTATAACATTCTTTCATCCTTTCCTCAAGATAAAAAGAGCCGGAGTCTCTGTCGACTTCGGCAAAAAACTTTATTTTTACATATTCCGAGGCGGCGGTTTAATCCTCGCGCTTTTTGCGCGCCCGGAGCTTCTCTGCGCCCGTGCCTATAGCAAGACCGACGGCGGAGACTGCCGCGCCTATGGGCAGGGTGATGAGGTCGTCGAGGTGCATCGCTATGTCGCCTGCGGAAATGCACGCCGAAGCGGCGTTGGCGAGGGTGAAGGTCAGAAACGGAATTAGAGTGTACATAAGAGCGAGGATAGGCACAGCCCACCATTTTTTTCTCCCCCAATAGCCGTTTGCGCCGATGAGCAGGGAGATGACGAATGTGGTCAGCGGGATTGCACCCCAGATAACGAGCACGGCATACGCGCCCGCGTCCGACCCGGAGACGGCGAGCCAAAAGAACGCGACCGACACAGCCCATATGACGAGATATGCGGCGACGAGCACGAGCTTTCCGAGTCTGCGGCGGCTCTTGACGGTGTTTGTGCTCTCTTCGAGATAGTTGAGATAGTTAAGATCGTTTGACACGGGTTTTTCCTCCTTCAGCAGGCAGTCGAGGCTGACGGAATAGAGGCCGCTCATTCTTATGACGCTCACTATATCGGGATAGGTCTTGCCCGTCTCCCAATTCGATACGCTTTGACGGCTCACGCCGAGAGACTCCGCCGCGCTCTCCTGAGTCAGTCCCGCCGCGTTTCTCGCGTCCCTGAGTTTCTTTCCGATATCCATCTGCCGCGCCTCCTTTTTTCGCTTTCAGCTTACGCCGAAAACGCTCTCCTGTCTATCAAACCTGTTTGACATCCGCACTTTTCCCGTGTCAAAATGCTTTTACATCCCGATTATATCACGTCCCGCGGCAATTTTCCATAGGCTTGCAGTGTCTCGCCGCGCTTTCGCCGTTGCGGAGAGTGTGCGCAATGCTAAGGTTATGTGCTCTGCAAATCGGGATCTGCGGGGGAGAAAGCGTCATCAGGCAAACATTTTAATATTGCAAATTGACCTAACCGTGCAGGGGCGTAATATCCTCCCCTACGGTGTATTGATGACGACATTCCTTCAACGCCCGATTTATATAAGCTTTGTGATTTCGCAACAGTTTCCCCGCTTGAAGAAATTGCCGCGCACCTGTTTTTTTACTTACTCCGTTTCCCGTTTCCCTCCGACTGCCTTCCCGAGCTCAGAGAACGCTATGGGGGAAATGGCGAGGGCGGCTACCGTCAGCCATTCGGCGGGGGTGAGAGCGGACACGTTAAACAGCGCCGCGAGCGGCGGGACGGTCATGACTGTCAGCTGGAGTGCGGCGCACAGAGCCGCGCAGACGGTGAGCTTTCGGTTCGAGAAGATGCCGATGCTGAAAACCGAGCGGCGCGAGCGCATATTGAACGAGTGAGCTATCTCGCAGAGACTCTGCGCGGCGAAAGCCATGGTGCGCCCGAGCTCGACGCAGGAGTTTTTGAACAGCGAGTTGCCCGCGACGAACGCAAACAGGCTCAGCGCGCCTATCAGCATTCCCTCGAGGGCTATGTCGAGTCCCGTGCGGTCGGCGAAAAAGCTCTTGGCGCTGTCGCGCGGGGGACGCTGCATAACGCGGCTGTCGGGCATCTCCGCGCCGAGCGCGAGGGCGGGGAGCGAGTCGGTGACGAGATTTATAAAGAGGAGCTGTATCGGCAGAAGCGGCGCGGGCATTCCGAAGAGCGTCGCCGCAAAGACGCAGAGTATCTCGCCGATATTGCAGCCGAGCAGATAGTGTATCGCGCGGCGGATGTTGTCGTATATTCCGCGCCCCCCGGCGACTGCCTTGACTATAGTTGCAAAATTGTCGTCGGTCAGAATCATGTCGGCGGCGTTCTGCGCCACCTGCGTGCCGCCCTTGCCCATGGCGCAGCCGATGTCGGCGGCCTTGAGGGCGGGCGCGTCGTTTACCCCGTCGCCTGTCATGGCGACTATCTCGCCGTGGGCGCGCAGAGCCTTGACTATCCGCACCTTGTGCTCGGGCGTTACCCGCGCATATACGCGGCAGGTGCGCACGGCTTGAGCGAACTCGTTTTCGCCCATTTTGTCTATCTGCGCCCCCGTGAGGCATTCGCCGGAGCGCGAGAGTATGCCGAGCTTTTTTGCCGTGGCGCAGGCCGTCCCCGCGTGATCCCCGGTTATCATGACCAGAGTTATACCCGCGCGGCGGCAGGTTTTTACCGCCTCATATGCCTCCTTGCGCGGCGGGTCTTCCATGCCTATGAGCCCGCAGAAGGCAAGCCCTGTCTCGTCGGGTTTTCCGTTTTTCGTATCGCCCGCCGCAACCGCTATCACTCTGAGCGCGCGGTCGGCGAGAGATGAGTTAAGGCGCAGTATTTTTTCGCGCAGAGCCGAAGTCATGGGGCTTTTCCTGCCGTTTAATATTATGTCGGTGCAGTGCTTTATCAGCACGTCGGGCGCACCCTTTGCGACCGTTATTGCTTTATCCCCGTCTTTTATTGCGACAGACATCATTTTTCGCTCGGACGAGAACGGGATTTCGTCTGTTCGCGGCATTTTTCGGCGGAGCTTTTCGGTGTCCGTGCCCGACCTCTCTGCGGCCGCGACTATCGCCGCCTCCGTCGGCTCGCCGGAGACCTCGCCCTTGCCCGTATGCTTTGCGTCGCAGCAGAGCGCGGCGAGAGCAAAAAGCTTTTTCGCCGCTTCTCCCGTCAGCGGGATTTCATCCGACGCAGAGCAGGCGGCGGTGACGGTCATCTTATTCTGCGTCAGCGTCCCCGTCTTGTCGGAGCAGATATATGTAGCCGCGCCGAGCGTCTCGACCGCGGGCAGGCGGCGTATGACGGCGTTGCTCTTCGCCATCCTCTGCACGCCGAGCGAGAGAACTACCGTGACCACCGCCGGAAGCCCCTCCGGTATCGCCGCGACGGCGAGACTTACGGAGAGCATGAACGCGCTGAGCACGCCCATGCCGCGCAGTATGCTCAGCATGAATATCAGCGCGCAGACCGAGAGCGCGCCTATGCCGAGCGCCTTGCCTATCTTTGCGAGCTTTATTTGAAGAGGCGTTGTTGGTTCATCCTCGGTGTTGAGAAGATGCGCTATTTTTCCTACCGCCGTGTCCATGCCCGTCTCGGTCACTACGGCTCGGGCGTGACCCGCGGTTATGACGGTAGACGAGAATATCATATTTTTTATTTCCGCCTGCTCGCTGCCCTTTTTGACTGCTGCCCTCGCGTCCTTTTCGCACGGCACGGACTCTCCCGTCAGTGCGCTCTCCTGCGCAAAGAGGGAGTGTGAGGTTATCAGCCGCGCGTCCGCGGGGACTAAATCACCCGCCCGCACTTCTATAATGTCCCCCCGAACGAGCTTCGACGCGGGAATTATAGTCTCCTTGCCGTCTCTTATGACCGCGGCGGTCGGCGCGGACATATTTTTGAGCGCCTCGAGCGAATGCTCCGCACGCCTCTGCTGGATAACTCCGACGGCGGCGTTCAATATAACTATTATCAGTATCATTATCGGGTCGGCGAAGTCACCGCGCTCCTCCAGAAAGGAGGTTGCAAACGACACGCCGCTCGCTATGAGCAGAACTATTACCGTGAAGTCCTTGAACTGCTCGAAAAACTCCGCCGCAAGGCTCTTCTTCTTTTTGCCGCGCAGCAGGTTTTCGCCGTCCCTGCCGAGCCTCTTCTCCGCCTCGCGGGAGCTCAAGCCCCTGTCCGCCTCGCTGCCGAGCTTTTCAACCGCTTCTGCGGCGCTCATAGAATACAAGTCCATATTTTCGCCCCTTTTTATTGAGTCCGTGCAATATATATTCAATTTGTCGCCCAAAGTTTACCAAAGTTATTGAACCGTTCATATTTAAATGATAAAATAAGCTATAAGTATGTCCCTTTTTTTGACGGACGGAGGTATCCCTGCCAGTGACTAAGATAGTTAAATTCTTAAAACCGTATATGGGAGCTACTGTGGCGGCGCTGTTTTTCTCGCTGTTTAATAACCTCATGCAGCTCATTTTGCCCGCGATGATGGCTATGATGATAAACACCGGCATCGACGACGGGCGCATAGGCCTCGTTCGGCTTTTGGGCGGCGCCATGGCCGCGCTCTCCGCCATAGCGATAGGAGCGGCTGTTGCGGGCAGCTACTATTCGTCGAAGGTCTCCGCCTGCTTCGGGCTCTCGCTTCGCCGCGCGATATTCGTCAAGGTCGAGTCGCTGAGCCAGTGCGATATCGACAAGATAGGAACGCCCTCGCTGATAACCCGAACGACGAACGATATCCGCCAGATACAGGACATGGTGCTGATGATGATACGCATTATTATCAGCGCGCCTATAGTCATGGTCGGCGGCGCTGTTATGGCGTTCACGCTGAACAAGCGCCTCTCGACAGTCATGTTCATAGCCATTCCGATAATTCTCGTCATAGCGCTCTTTGTCGCAAAGCAGGTCATGCCCATGTTCGACAAGGCGCAGAAAAAGACCGACCGCCTGAACCTCATCCTGCGCGAAAAGCTCAGCGGTATCCGCGTCATCCGCGCCTTCAACCGCTCCGAGTATGAGGACGGGCGATTCCGCAAGGCAAACTACGATTTGACGGGGCTCATGCTCAAGATAAACCGCATCTTCGCGTTTCTTATCCCGCTCGCAACGCTTCTCTGCTACGTCTTGGTTGCGATTCTGCTGAAGATGGCCGCCGACCAGATAGATGCGCTCGACGCCGTTGCGGACAGCGCGCAGATATCCAACACCGTCGGCGATCTCCAGGCGTTCATGGTTTATATGATAATGATAATCTACGCGGTCTCCATGGCGGCGTCGCTGTTTGTCATGCTCCCGAAGGCCGAGATATCGGCAAAGAGAATCAACGAGGTGCTCGACTTGGTTCCGATGATAAAGGAGACGCAGCACCCGATAATCCCCGACCCCGAGCGCCGCAGCGAGCTCGAATTCGACTGCGTGAGCTTCAGCTATCCGGGCGCGGATTCGCCGATACTCTCGCGCATCTCGTTTAAGACCATGCCGGGCGAGACTACTGCCGTTATCGGCTCGACGGGCTCGGGAAAATCGACGCTCGTCAACCTGATACCCCGATTCTACGATGTCTCGGGCGGCAGAATCTTGATTGACGGCGTGGAGATAAAGAATATGTCCATGCAGACGCTCCACGAAAAGATAGGCTTCATCCCGCAGAGTGCGTTTTTGTTCAGCGGCACCGTTGCTGACAATCTGCGCATGGGCAAGCCCGACGCCACGGAGGAGGAGATGTGGGAGGCGCTCGAGACCGCCCAGGCCGCCGACTTCGTCAGAGCCATGCCGGACGGACTCGACAGCGAGCTTTCGCAAAACGGCAAAAACCTCTCGGGCGGTCAGCGTCAGCGGCTTGCGATAGCGCGAGTGCTGATAAGAAAGGCCGAAATATATGTTTTTGACGACAGCTTTTCGGCTCTCGACTTCTCTACCGACGCGAAGCTCCGCAGGGCTCTGCGCGAGCGGATGCCGGATATAACGAAGATAATCGTAGCCCAGAGAGTCGGAACGATAATCGACGCGAGCCGCATAATCGTGCTCGATGAGGGCAAGGTTGCGGGCATAGGCACTCACCGCGAGCTGCTCGAAACCTGCACGGTCTACCGCGAAATAGCACAATCTCAGCTTTCAAAGGAGGAACTCGCATGAGCAGAAAATCACCTCTGAAAAGAAAGCGCACGTCATCGGCGAGAAGAAAATATAAAGAATATTCCGGCGAAAACCGCCGTCCCGGCGAGAAGCCGAAGAATTTCAAGGGGGCCGTCTCGCGCTTTACGCCGCTGCTCAAGCCCTTTGTCCCCGGCCTGACAGTCGTGCTCATAGCGGGCGTTATCGGCACGGTGCTGACCGTCACGGGGCCGCTGTTCCTCGGCGACATAGTCGACGCGATAAAGGAGCAGGCGGATATCAAGCTTTCGGGCGGCAGCCTCGATTTTTCGAAGATACAGAAAATCCTGCTGACAATTCTCGGCATCTACGGCCTGAGTGCGCTGCTGAGCTATATTCAGCACTATGTCATGGCGGGCATAACTCAGTCCGTCGTGCGCGATTTGCGCGACAGGGTCAACGATAAGCTCACCCACCTGCCGCTGAGCTATATCGACTCGCACTCAAAGGGCGATATCCTCAGCAAGATGATGAACGATATCGACAATATCAGCAACACCCTGCAAAACAACCTCATTCAGATAATAACCTCCGCGGTAAGCTTTCTCGGAATGCTCGCGCTGATGTTCTATGTCAGCTGGCAGCTGACCCTCATCACGCTCTCCGTTTTACCGCCGAGCCTGCTTGTAATTTCGCTCATCTCGAAGCGCTCAAAGCGCTATTTCCGCCGCCAGTGGGACGAGACGGGCAACATAAACGGGCACATCGAGGAGATGTACACCGGACATACGCTCATAAAGGTCTTTGACCACGAAAAGCAGGCGATAGACGAGTTCGACGATATCAACGTCAGCCTTGCAAAGGCCGGCTACAAGGCGCAGTTCATCTCCGGTATAATCGGTCCGATAATGAACTTTGTCAGCAACATAGCCTATGTGCTCATCTGCGTCATAGGCAGCGTCTATGTCCTGAAGGGCACGTTCACGCTCGGCGACATAACGACCTTCTTCACCTATTCGAAGCTCTTCATGCAGCCGCTTGTCAGCATAGGCAATATTGCCAACAACCTCCAGTCCTCCCTCGCGAGTGCGGAGCGCGTATTCAAGCTGCTCGACGAGCCCGATGAGTGCGCGGACTGCTACGATACGCGCATTGAAGAGCCCCGCGGCGAGGTCGAGTTCAGGGATGTCTGCTTCAGCTATTCCCCCGACGCGCCGCTTATCGAAAATATGAATCTTAAAGTCGAGCCGGGTCAGCTCGTTGCGATAGTGGGGCCGACGGGAGCGGGCAAGACCACATTTGTCAACCTGCTCATGCGCTTCTATGACGTAAACCGAGGCGAAATTCTTCTCGACGGGCACGATATCCGCTCTATCCCGCGCGAAAATCTGCGCAGCGTATTCGGCATGGTGCTCCAGGACACATGGCTGTTTGAGGGCACGATAATGGAGAATATCGCCTACGGGCGTAAGGGCTGCTCACGCGAGGAGGTCATCGGCGCGGCGAAGGCCGCAAGGGTTCACCACTTCATAAGCACTCTGCCCGACGGCTATGAGACCATGCTCGAGGAGAACGGCGAAAACATCTCGCAGGGTCAGCGTCAGCTTCTGACTATAGCCCGCGCGATTCTCGCAAATCCGTCCGTGCTCATACTCGACGAGGCGACGAGCTCCGTTGACACGCGCACGGAGGTGCACATCCAAAAGGCGATGAACGCGCTGATGAACGGCCGAACGAGCTTTGTCATAGCCCACAGACTCTCGACCATACGCGACGCCGACGTTATCCTCGTTATGAACGACGGTACTATAGTCGAGCAGGGCACGCACGAACAGCTCCTTGCGGCAAACGGCTTCTACCGAGAACTCTACGCCAGCCAGTTCGGAGTATAAGCTAAACTCATATAATAAAATTATCCGCCGTGTGACCGATACGGCGGATTTTTGCTTTATTTAACGGGAGAAATAACGGCGGGCAGAGACTCGCCCGTGTGCGCCGTCTGCCGCAAGCGAATATCCCCGCCCATAAAAAACGGGGCTGCCCATAAGACAGCCCCGCTTGAATTTTTTATCAATAATCCGTAACTCTGATTGTCGAAATAATCTCCGCGCCGAGCAGGGTTTCGAGCTTCGTGCGAAGCTCGCGCTCCGAGGCGGCGGGAGTTACAAAGGCGAACTCGTCCTCCGGCGCACCGGCGCGCTTTAAGAGCTTTATTTCGCCGAAGGTTTTCTCCGCCGAGGAGATGACCTGCTGCTTCTGCTGAGCGCGTCCTCTGACGTAGAGCGCAGTGGGCATATCGAGGTAGTCGGCTACATAGCCCTCCTCGCTGTCCGCCCAGCCGAAGAATTTCTGCTTGTTCTCATGGCGTGCGCAGTCAATGACATCGCCGACGACCGCGCTCGCGGTGGGCAGCTTGCCCGCGCCTCTGCCGTAGAATACGACGTCGCCTATCGCGTCGCCGCGCACGAGAATAGCGTTGAAAACATCGTCGACGCTTGCGAGCTGGCTGTGATGATTGACAAATGCGGGGCTGACTATCGCATAGATGTGCTTGCCGTCCTCGCTCTTGCGCGCCCTGCCGAGCAGTTTTATGACTCCGCCCCAATCCTTGGCGTAGTCAACGTCCTCAAGGGTTATCTCGGTTATGCCCTCGGTATGCACCTGCTCGGGATAGACGTGCTTGCCGAAGCAGAGCGAGGCGAGTATGCAGACCTTGCGGCACGCGTCGAAGCCGAGAATATCGGTGGAGGGGTCGCGCTCGGCGTAGCCGTTATCCTGCGCGAGCTTGAGCGCGTCCTCAAACGCCATATTGTCGTTTATCATCTTGGTGAGAATGAAGTTTGTCGTGCCGTTTAATATGCCGGCGAATTCGTCTATCTCATTTGCGGCGAGGCACTGGCTTATCGGTCTGATTATCGGAATACCGCCGCCGACCGACGCCTCAAACAGGAAGTTCACGTTGTGCTGCGCGGCATATTTCAGCAGCTCGCAGCCCTTGGCGGCGACAAGCTCTTTATTCGAGGTGACGACGCTCTTGCCCGCCTTGAGGCAGGCGGAGACAAACTCGTATGCCGGATGAAGGCCGCCCATTGTCTCGACGACGACCTTAACCTCGGGGTCGTTGAGGATGATGTTGAAATCTTTTATAAAGAGCTTCTCGTTGGGGTCCCCGGGGAAGTCCTTGAGGTCGAGGATGTATTTTATCTCGAGCTCGGACTGAGTGCTCTTTCTTACTATACTGTCGTGATTTTTGTTGATGACCTCGGCAACGCCGCTTCCGACAACGCCGTAGCCCATTATAGCTATATACATGGCAACTTTCTCCCCACTGTTATTTTTTTACTATTTTATCACAAAGGCGGGCGGCGATAAAGTCTCAAAAGAAAACTTTTTTACTTTTTTGTGAAGTATTTTTCAAACTCATTGAGTTTTAAGGCAAAATAGTATAATATATATGATGTATTATGCCGCTTTGAAACCGTAAACAGAAATAAAGACCGTTGAAAGAAGAGGTGCAGAAAATGTCTCCGGAAACTGTTGAAAGAAGAAGAGCCGTGCTGATAAACGTCGCGTATATCGCGCTCGTGCTCGGTGCGTTTTATCTGTTTATGAAATATGCGTTCTGGACTGTCGCGCCGTTCATATTCGCTTTTGTCCTCGCAGTCGCGCTGCAGCGCCCGACAAACTTCCTCTCGAAAAAGACGCATATCAAAAAAGGAATAGTCTCCGTTATTGCGGTTCTGCTGATAATCGCGCTGCTGGCAACCTTGGTCGCCCTGACGGGTGCAAGGGTCGTGGCAGAGGCAAAGGGCCTCGCTTCGACTCTCGGCGAATGGCTCAAGAAGCTTCCGGACTATGTAAAGGGCTGGGAGGAGTCACTCTACCGCCTCGCCGAGCGCCTGCCCGGAGGACTCAAGAGCTCCGCGGAGGAAGCGATAAAATCGCTGTCCGACAAGCTCCTGCTCTCATCGGAGGAGCGGGCGGCTCTGCGCACGCAGAACGGCGAGAGCAGCGCGGGTATAAATCTCCTGTCACTTCTCAAGCCCTCGCTCAGCGGCGTTTGGTCAACCGCAAAGCAGATACCGAGCATCTTGGTCGGTATGCTCCTGTTTATTATCGCGGCCTGCTTTATGACCGCCGGATATGACGGCATAGTCGGCTTTATCAAGAATCAGCTGACCCCGCAGAAGCGCAGAACGCTCTCAAAGACAAAGAAGATAGTGGTCTCCTCCATGGGCAAGCTCGTCAAGTCCTATGCGCTTATAATGCTCGTCACCTTTTTCGAAATGCTGATAGGTCTGGGCGTGCTCAAAATTATAGGCGTCTACAAGAGCGGATATATATTTATTATTGCAATAATCACCGCAATAGTCGATATTCTGCCCGTGCTCGGCACGGGCACGGTCGTTATACCGTGGGCGGTGTTCTCGCTGATAAATAAGAGCTACGGTCTCGGTATCGGACTGCTCGTCATATATGCCTGCATAACCGTCATACGTCAGATAATCGAGCCGAAGATAGTCGCAAACAACCTCGGCATCCCGGCGATAGTCAGCATAATGGGTATGTATATCGGCGTTCAGCTGTTCGGCTTTATCGGAATATTTATTATGCCTATAATGATAACCGTGCTCAAGGTTCTCAACGACGACGGAGTTATACACATCTGGCGCAGCTCGAAAAAGGCGGCGGCGCAGGACGCTCCGGCTCCGACGGCGGACGGCTCCGAGGGCGAAAAAGAGCCCGAAAAAGAGTCAAAAGAAGAGAGCGAACCCGAGAAGTAAATTGTTGACATTTGGTCTGCTTGTGTTATAATTGAACTGCAGTACAAAATTGTTCACCGGCACAATTTAAATCTTTTTCCCGAAAGGACGGTTTTCATGGATATTTTACAGGCAAAAAAAGAAGTTATCGCAGCGGGTCTGCGCCTTGTCGAGACCGGTCTTATCGCAAGAACCTGGGGCAACGTCAGCTGCCGCGTTGACAAAAACAGCTTCGTCATCACCCCGAGCGGAAAGCCCTACGACGGACTGACCCCCGACGACATTGTTGAGGTAAAAATCGACACTCTGAGCTACGAGGGCAGCGTCAAGCCCTCCTCCGAAAAGGGCGTTCACGCCGAGGTCTACAAGGCTCATCCCGACGCGGGCTTCGTCATCCACACCCATCAGAAGTTTGCGTCCATAATCAGCGCAACAACGCAGGGAATCCCCTCGCTGACCGAAAAGGGACGCAAGGTTATAGGCGACAGAGTCATGCTCGGCTCTTACGGTCTGCCCGGCACGAAGAAGCTCAAAAAGGGCGTCGCTGCCGCAGTTGCCGCAGACATGGACAGCAAGGCAGTTATCATGGCGCACCACGGAGCCGTCTGCTACGGCAAGGACAGCGAGGAGGCGTTCAACGTCGCCGCCACGCTCGAGCGCGAGAGCGCGCTTTATGTTCTCGACCTTTTCGACAGAAAGTTCGGAGAAAAAATTGCCGACTTGAGCGAAATGTGTGTTTCCTGGGCACAAAAACACGGAAAAACTATTGTCAAGCATGACGAAACCTGTTATAATAACTCGTATAGAGACGCAAGCGGAAAGATAGTATTCTATGCTCCCGGCGATAAGGAGCACACCGTCACCGTAGACCCCGTGACCTCGGCGGTCAGCGGCGAGGGAGAGATTCCGACGGCAGACCTCCATCGCGCCATATATGCTTCACGCGAGGATATCAATGCTATTCTCTATTCTCAGGCTCCCGAGGTGCTCGCAGTCGCCGCCATGGGCAAGACCGTCAGGCCGCAGCTTGACGACAGCGCCCAGATAATCGGCACGAGCCTCAAATGCGCCAAGAACTCCCCCAAGAAGGTAGTCAGAGCGCTCAAGGGTCGCCACTGCGTTCTCATCAAGGACGGCGGCGCGCTCTGCTGCGGCTCGAACGAGAGCAACGCGGGTGCGGTCGAGATGATCGCAGAAAAGAGCTGCCTTACCTACATAGGCTCCGGCCTCTTCGGTAAGTGCAAGCCGATAAATCCCATCGAGTGCCTGCTCATGAGAGTTATCTATCTCAAGAAATACTCGAAGCAGGCCGAATAAATCAGACACCTACCATCTTCTTGCCCCCGTTTTATACAAAGAAAATCCCGACCTTAACCGGTCGGGATTTTCTTTTGTGCGATAAAATAACCACCGTCCGCGACGGTGGTTATTGCTTTAGCTGCCTATATGTTTTTCTACGAATCTTTCAACCGTGCTCCAATATATTTCCGGTTCAACCGAGGACGAGAGCGCGTGACCCGCTCCCTCGACGGTCAGGCTTTCCTTTTCGCACGCCGCCGCCGAGAACAGCTCGCCGAGCATTTTATAAGGCACCAGCTCATCCGCCGTGCCGTGGATGAACAGGGTGGGAATATCGCTCTTTTTGACCTGCTCGAGCGCGCTCGCCTGCTTGAAATCATAGCCGTCGCGGAGCTTCGAGAGGGCTGAGGCTGCGTTGAGCACCGGGAACCACGGGATATGTATCATTTCGGCCTCCCAAATGAACTCATCCCACTCCGAGGTGTAGCCGCAGTCCGCGATAACGGCCTTGACGTTTTCGGGCAGCGTCTCGCCCGATGCCATGAGCACCGTCGCCGCGCCCATGGACACGCCGTGCAGGATTATCCTCGCGTCGGGGTCCCACGAGAGAATGAGCTTTATCCACTCGATAACGTCCATGCGCTCCGGCCAGCCCATGCCGATTTTAGTCCCCTCGCTTTCGCCGTGGGCGCGCGCATCTACCGCAAGAACATTGAAGCCGAGGGAGTGAAACTTATGGACAAAGCCCGCCATATGCCTGGCCTTGCTCGTATATCCGTGGCAGACGAGAACATAATCCGAGCCGGGATTTTCGAACTTTCTTCCGTGCAGCCGCAGAGCGTCGGACATAATAAATACGTCCTCGCCGTGCTCGTCGTACCATTCCCGGATTTCCGGCGTGCCCGTGAGTCCGCTGTATTTTGCGCTCGACTCCTCGCCGTCGGACTTGCTTGCCATCTTCTGAATGAGGTTGTTGAGCTTGCTCATATGTATGGGCGATTTCGTGTTTATCGAGAAATTATAGAATATCTCCGCCGAAGCCGCGGTCAGAGCGGTCAACCCGCCGAGAGTTCCGAGGACGGCGCCCGCTGTTTTTCTGCTGTTCATAAACTTCCTCCTGCTTTTTTCAAGATTATAGCATAACCGCAAATGCCGTTCAAGCTTTTTATATAAAGACTGTATGCATAAAAAAAACAAAGGTCATAATCCGCGTTTTAATCCGTGAACTATGACCTTTTTCTAAAGCTTTTTGCCGCTTATGCCATGTTCTCCAGCGCATTCATAAACTTCGGGTTGCTGGGGATGAACATATAGTTGAGGAACAGAACCTCGTCTATCGCATTGGTCTTGACGAAGTCCGCGAGCTTAACGGTCAGCATACGCGGGTCGAGGACATAGACCGTCTTGTAGTTTGCGCAGAGCCACGGGACAAAGGCGTTGGCGTAGCTCTCCTTTATGACAACAATGCTCCTGTCGCTCTGAGCGTCGGTCGTTATCTTGATAACGCCGTGGTCGCCGCCTATAAAGGCTAAGTATTTGTTGGAGGATGTCGTCTCGGTGTTTATGACCTGAATGCCGTAGCCGTCGCTCATGGCGGCGTCGGTATCGGAGGCTGTGGCCGTTGTGTTGACGGGCGGAAGGAAATATTCCACATAGTCCGGGTCATTTGCGAGCACGGGACTCTTTGTGTAGTTATAAAAGAGTCCGAGGAACGGCGAGAGCTTGCCGCTCTGCAGGGTGTCCTTGTCAACGGGCTTGAAGTCCGCGACATTCGCAAAGGCTCTGTAGGCGTAGTATGCGCCGCGGGTCGTCCAGTGGTGATCGCTTCTGAAATAGAGATATTCGTCCGTGTGCGCCGCAATTTCGGCGTAGACATTGACGGGCGTTATATCCTTGAGCTGCTCGTAGATATAGCACATACCCTCGTACTGCGACTTCGATACGCCGGTGTTGTATTTGCTCGGCGCATAAAATTCTATAGCGGTCGGCGCCATGAGGCAGTAGGCCTTGGTGTTCGGCATCTCCGCCTTGAGGCGGTTGAGCGCGTCGGCGTAGGACTTCATGTTTTTATATGAGTTGCCGTAGGGCTCCATTTCGCGGTTGCCGATTTCGATTATAGACGAGCCGCTGTAGGTCTTTATCTTCACATCGTCGGAGACGGAGACCGCGTTTTTCGGCTTGACGAGGCTGCCGTCCTCGTTGGTCGGAGGCTCTGTGCTTTTCTCCTCGGTCGTCTGCTCCTCGGCGGGCGCGGTCGAGTCGCTCTGCGTGTCTTTGACTGCGCATCCCGCAAATGACAACAGCATGGCCGCCGCCAAAACGGCTGCAAAAAATCTTCTCATTTTTATTGAATACCTCCCGAATGCTTCGTTGTATATATAATAGCACACTTTTTATAAAAAATGTGCGAATTTTGATTTTTAATTTCGTCGGGCGGGAAAAATCCCGGCACAGGGCCGGGAAAATTTTCGGAATATCTTAAAGCTACTCCGTCTCGGGTGTGACTATGCTCTTGTTCTTTTGATATTCGTATGTTGTTTTGCTGCCGTCCGTGCCCGTGACCGCTATCTTGGCGGTCTCATATTCGTATGAATACGAGATAACCTCGGTGCTTCCCGCCTCGCCGTCCCGGAACCGGGTCTCCTTTATTTCGACGGGATTTCCGTAGGCGTCGTTTTTGTACTCCTTTTCGGTCTCGGCGCCGAAGGAATCCCTGACTGTCAGCCTTATCAGCGCGCCGCGCTCGTCATATTCGTATTCGGTGATGATTTTAGACGTGTTGAAGGGATTTTTGACTGTATATGTCTGGCGCACTATATCGCCGTCGGAGTTATATTTATAGGTAAACGTCTCCGTAAAGCTCTCGGACGCGGCCTCTGAGGAATTTCTCTCGCTCTTGACGAGCCTTCCCTTGCCGTCGTAAGAAAAGACGGTGCTCCCGTAAAAATCGCTTTTTTCTGCGAGTCTGCCGTGCTTGTCATACGAAAAATTCAGTGTTGCGGTCACTTCGCCGGAGGGCTCCGCCGAGGTGATTTTTGTTATTCTCTTCTCCGAGTCGTACTCGTAGCGGTAGGTGCCTTGGGAATGCCCCGAGCGGCTGATTTCCTTCACCGTGCCGTCGCTGTTGTAGGTATAGCCGTATGACCTCTTTTCGGCGGAAAAGTTACCCGCGGAAATCAGGACATAGGTGATATATGAAACGAGGTCGCCGCGCGAGTTATATTCCTTTGTCCAGCTCGCGGTATAAGTCGTATCTTTCTGATAACCGCTCGATGTTTGATTCCAGTGATACCACTCGTCGAGGTCGATGCCGAGGAAATATCCGGAGCTTTTTATGTCGGCATTAACATCCGCGACAGATGCGGTGCTTTCGCTGCTATCTTCGGATACTGTCTCATCGTTTTTTCCTGTTGTGTCGGTTTGGTCTTTGTCGTGTTTCTTGCAGCCGGCAAAGGCTGAAAGCGCGAGGACGGCGAGAACTGCGGCAATAAATCTTCGGATCTTCATAAAATATCTCCCTTTATTCTCGACATTCAACGCTCAGAACTCAGCCGACTCAGGCATGAGTATGCTCTTGTTCTTTTGATACTCATATATTTTTTTATCGCCGTCCGAGCGAGTAACCGATATCTTCGCCGTCTCATATTCGTATGAATAAGTGTAGGAATAAGAGCTGATAAAATCTCCGTTTGAGGTCTTCGTTTCCTTGATCTCAACTGGATTGCCGTAGGCGTCGTTCTTGTATTCTTTCTCTATCGTCGAGCCGTAGGAGTCGGTCGAGACAAGCTTTATGAGCGCACCTCTCTCATCGTATTTGTATTCGGTCACGCCCTTGAAGGAGCTGCTCGGGAACTTGTTGCTTTCGGTTTTGCGAATAACGTCGCCCCTGCCGTTATACTCATAAGCAAAGGTATTGACAAAGCCCTCGTAGGTTGTTTGCACTCTTTTGATGAGCTTTCCGCCGTTATTATACGAAAAGACGATATCCCAATATTTGCACTTGACGTTTAAGAGCGTCCCGTTTTTGTCATACGAAAAGGTCATATCGTATGTATCCTCGTCGGCGGGCGACGCATTTATCTTTGTTATTCTCTTGGCGGCATCGTACTCGTAGAGGTAGGTTGCGGGGAAATAGCCGGAGCAGCGGACTTCCTTCACCGTGCCGTCGCCGTTATACGAATAGGCGAACAGCCTCCGATCTTCGTGATAGTTTCCGGGTGAAATCGGCTCGTATACGACGGACGATACTATATCTCCGCGTGAGTTATATTTCTTTTCCCGAAGTGCAGTATACTTCGAACCGTCTTGAAATCCGTCGCCGACTTTGTTCCAGTGATACCACCCGTCGAGGTCGATGCCGAGAAAATACCTGGAGTTTTTTATGTCGGCATTAACATCCGCGACTGATGCGGTGCTTTCGCTGCTATCTTCGGATACTGTCTCATCGTTTTTTTCCGTTGTGTCGGTTTGGTCTTTGTCGTGTTTCTTGCAGCCGGCAAAGGCTGCAAGCGCGAGGACGGCGAGAACTGCGGCAATAAATCTTCGGATCTTCATAAAATACCTCCCTTTATTTTCTCCTGTCATCCACATAATAGCATACTTCCCGAAAAAAAGATACAGATTTTGATTTTTATTTTCACGGCACAGAAAAAATCCCGGCGCGAGGCCGGGATAAAAAGTGCTTTTTATCAGAAAAAGTTGTATTCGGTTGTAATTATGCTCTCGTTCTTCTGATATCCGTATATTTTTTTGCCGCTGTCCGAGCTTGTAACGGTTATCCTGTCTGCCGCATACTCATATGTAAACGGGTAGACATAGGAGCTTATGACCTTGCCGTTTTGAGACTTTGTCTCTTTTATTTCGGTCGGGTTGCCGTATTTATCGTTCGTGTACTCGCGTTCATACAGTATACCGTCCGGGTCGAGCACAACGAGCTTTATCAGAGCGCCGTTTTCGGCATATTTATAATCGTAGACGATTTTGTACGAGCTGTCGGGATATTTGCCGGTCTCCGTTTTGCGAACGACATCGTTTCTGCTGTTGTATTCGTAAGTAAACGCTTTGACGATGCCGTTGTAGGTCTTCTCTTTTTTTGTGAGACGACCGCTGCCGTCATATGAAGAGAGGACCTTCCAATCGCTGCCGGCTGCACAGGCGAGCTTCCCGCTTTTATTGTATGAAAGAGTCAGCGTATCGGTTACTTCTCCGGTGGCGGGGTCTGACTTGGTAACTTTTGTTATTCTCTTGGCGGCGTCGTATTCATAGCGGAAGGTTGCGGGGAAATAGCCGGAGCGGCGGATCTCCTTCACCGTGCCGTCGCCGTTATAGGAATATTCGTAAAAGCATTGACCGTAGGGGCGAATTTCATCGCCGAGCCTGTCATATGAGGACTGCTTGACTATATTGCCTCTCGAATTATATTCCTTGTCCCAAATTGCGATATACTCCGTGTTCCCTTGAAAGCCTTCGCCTATCTGATTCCAATGATACCACCCGTCGAGGTCGGTGCCCAGGAAATATTTTGACTTCTTTATGTCGGGCTTGGCGGTCGCGGCGGTCGGCGCTGAGGTCGGCTTCTGCGTCTGGCCTGCGGGCTTGCCGCTTCCGGACTGGCTGCCGCCGTTGGGCGAAACTGTGTTTCCGCCGGGTGCAGGCGTACTGCCGTCGGGCGCAGGTATGTTTCCGTCGGAATCACTCGCCGGGTCGTTTGCGTCGGAGGCGGGACTTTCGTCCTTCTGCTCGGACACGGCTTCGTCTGTTTTTCCGTCCGCTGCGCCGAGTGTCTCCCTGCCCGTATCTTGTTTTACGGAGCAGCCCGCGAAGGCCGAGAGCATAAGCGCCGCGAGCAGAGCGGCAATAAATCTTCGAATTTTCATAGAATCTCTCCCCAATAAAAATTTTGCCGTACATATAATAGCATACTTGTTGGAAAAAAGAAACAACTTTTTTCATTTTTATGCAGAAAAAATCCCGGCGCGAGGCCGGGATAAAAAGCTACTGTGCTTCGATTATATTTGCTCTGCGGTCTCCCGCAGCGGCGACTGTTTTTTTACTCCTCGACCTTAGTGAGGTTCAGCGTGCCGAGCTTGTCGTTTGTGAGCTTGAGCACCTTGCTGTCCTTGTCATAGACTGCGGTGAAGGTTATCTCCGCGCCGACCTTGAAGCCCGCGAAGGCCTTCTCGGGAGCGGCGGTAACGGTTGCGGGGTCGGCTTCGGCATTGACCTTGTATGTACCGGAAACGGAAGTGCCTATCGAGAGACCGAGAATATTGAGGTTGCTCGATTCGAATTTGAATGTGCCGTCATCCTTGAACTCGACAGTCACCTTGTTCTGCTCATCGCTCCACTTTCCTACAATAAGCTTGTCAAGCTTCGCCGTGCAGCCCGCAAAGGCGCAGACGAGTATCGCCACTGCCATGACAAGAGCTGTCAGCTTCAGTGTTTTTTTCATGAGTTATTACCATCCTTTCGGTTTTTCTTGTTTTATTCCGTGATTATTATAGCACACCTCTCCGTTCGTTGTCTATAGATTGAGAGTGCGAAAATGTTTTACAAGAATCATAAACAAATTGTTTACATTTTTGCAAAAATAATGTACAATTTATCCGTTGCATAAAAGTGCTTTGCGAAAGGAGAAAACAAAAAATGAAGAAAAAACCGTTTAAGCGAATACTCTGCGTTTTAATCGCCGCGGTTATGCTCGGCTCGGTATTCGCGTCCACCGCGGCGGCCGCCACCAAGTGCGCATGCGGTCACTCGCCCGTTGTTATGATTTCCGGCTTCGGCGCTACGGTTCTCGCCGAGAAACAGGAGGACGGCTCGTTAAAGCGCGTTTTCCCGCCCGACACCAAGGAGATATTAAAGCTTCTCGGAGTCAACGCCCCCGACCTTATCACGGGTATAATTAAGCTGATAGCCCAAAAGGGCACCGACGGCATAGAAAAGCCGATGCGCGAGATAATAACTTCTATTGTCGAGCCGCTGAGAATGAACGACGACGGCACTTCGTTCTATGACATAGTGCCCATACTCAGCAGCGCAAAGGACACGAGCCTTGAGGCATTCACAAAGAACGGTCAGCTCGACCTCGTTCCCTACACGGGCTCGGAGTTTCTCGACATGGAGGTTATCGGCGACGAGATAGGCGACGACCATGTTTTCAACTTCCTCTACGACTGGAGACTCAGCCACGCGGATGTCGCGGCTCAGCTCCATGACTATCTCGCGGAGGTCTGCGCCCTCACGGGACACGACAAGGTCAGCGTATACAGTATAAGCCAGGGCTGTCTGCTGCTGGGTGTGTATATGTACGAATATCCCGACGACAACTACATTGACCGCGCGGTGTTTGACACTCCGCTTCTCGCGGGCAGCAACCTCGTCTCCGACCTCTATACCGACAAGCCCATCTCACTCAATTTTGACACCGCGCTCGATATTTTAAGATCCATTCTCCACACCGAGGCGGACTTCTCGTTTGTTATGGACATCATCCCCGCCGACGGCGCGAACAACGTCGCCGACTACGGACTCAAGACCATGGTTCTCCCGAGCGTCATAAACATCCCCGCATTCTGGGAGATGTGCGACCCGGAGAATTACGAATATATCAAGTCCGTGCGCCTCGATTCCGTTAAGAACGCAAAGCTCACAGAGAAAGTCGAGAAAGTCCGAAACGGCTTTATGTCGCATATCTCAGAGACGCTCTACGCTCAGCAGAAAAAGGGAGTCAGCGTTTCTCTGAAGGCCTGCTCCGGCGTGCCGCTCGCCTCGGGTACCGTTGACAACAGCGACGGCATAGTAAATATGAAATACTCCTGCGGCGCAGTGTGCGCGCCCTTCGGCGAAACGTTCCCCGCCGACTACAAGCAGGCAGTCAAGACGGGCAAGAACAACATCTCGCCCGACAGAACGGTTGACCTCTCGACCGGCTATATGCCCGAGCGCACATGGGTAGTCAACCGCCACTACCACGGTCAGGCGGAGTGGGATCCCCGCACCTATGACCTGCTCATGGAGCTTCTGCTCACAGACAACATCAAGGACGCTTATTCTCATATGGAGTATCCCCAGTTCATGGAGAGCCTCGCTCCGACGAGCGACATAGCAGTCCTCTTCAAGAGCACGAACTCCTCCTTCCTGCCGACGCTCACAAGACGCCTCTTCTCCTGCAACTCCGTCATAGTTAAAAACCTGTCGAAAAAGGATAAGATTACTGTCTCCTCGATAACCGCGGAGAACGGCACGCTGAACTTCATCCTGCCCTATCCGATAGTCCTCGAGGCGGGCGAGAGCGCCGAGATAGCGTTCACGGGCAAGGTTCCCTCGGCGGAGAGCTACGATAAAATAACCGTGGCATACAGGCGCATGACCGTCACCGGAAAGGACGCGACCCGCGACTTCGGCTTCACCGTGACCCGCAACTATTCGGGTATTACAAAAGCAGACCTCACCCCCGCATATATCATCACCGCTATCCGCATAGCGCATGATATACGCGATATCATTGCGCGGATAGATGCGATCTTCTCGTTCATCAACGGGATAAAATAACAATATAAAATTAAAGCGAGCGGCATAACCGAGATTATGCCGCCCGTTTTTTGCTTATGAAAACCATAAAATTATCCCGCCGAAAAACTCGACGGGATTTCTCTTTTTCCGTTACGGGGTGAGTCTGTTCGGGCCTCTGAAGAGGAACATCGCTTCTTTGATGTGCAGTCCGAGCATGAGCATGGTCAGGCGGTCGATGCCGATTCCGAAGCCGCCGTGGGGCGGGCAGCCGTATTTGAAGAATTCGAGATAGAACTCAACATCCTTCTCGAGTCCCTTCTCCTGAGCCTGGCTCTTGAGCACGTTGTATCTGTGCTCGCGCTGAGCGCCGGTGGTTATCTCGACGCCGCGCCAGATGAGGTCATAGCCCTGCGGCACGCCGTTCTCGTCGCGCATATGGTAGAATGCACGCTTCTCGGCGCTGTAGTCGGTAATGAACAGGAACTCGTGGCCGTACTTCTTCATGACCCAATCGTAGCTCAGGCGCTCGGCGTCGGTCGTGAGATCGCCCTTTTCGCTGTCGGGCACGGTGTAGCCGAACTCCTTTTCGAGCTCGTCATAGAGGTCGGCGAGCTTTATGACGGGGAACGGAGTTGTCGGAACGATAACCTCCTTGCCGAACAGCTCCTCTATCTCCTCGCCGTACTTCTCCTTGACCGCTTTAAGCATATAGGTCAGCAGCTCCTCCTCCATCTTCATGACATCCTTGAAGGAGGTGATGTAGCTGAACTCAAGGTCAAAGCCGGAGAACTCGGTGGTGTGCTTATTTGTGTAGGACTTCTCGGCTCTGAAAACGGGCCCTACCTCGAATATGCGCTCGAAGCCGCTCGCCATTGCCATCTGCTTATAGAACTGGGGGCTCTGCGCAAGATAAGCGAGGCGGTCAAAATACTTGACCTCAAAAACCTCCGCGCCGCTCTCGCTCGCCGCGCCGATGAGCTTGGGGGTGTGTATCTCGATAAAATTACGGTCTATAAGGAATTCGCGCATGGCGTTGACCATGGCGGTCTGAACCTTGAACATGAGCTGATTTTCGTCGGTGCGAAGATCTATCCAGCGGTAGTCTATTCGCTGGTCTATGCTCGAGCGCTCAACGCCGGGGCGCTTCTTCGTGGCGGGAATCTCCTTGCGCACTATCGGCAGTGCGTCCGCTATCGACTCCGCCGTTATCGACTCGGGGATTATCTCAACGCCGCCCATCTTGACGAAATCGTTTTCAACGGCGGTTCCGACGACGGATATAACGGAATCCTGAGTCAAGGAGGCTATCACGGGGCAGAGCTCCGGCAGCTTCTCTTTCTCAACGGTTATCTGAATTTTTCCGCTGATATCCTTGAGCACGATGAAAGCCATGTATTTGCTGTCGCGCAGGTTTTCGACGAAGCCCTGAACGAGCACGGGCTTGCCGAGGTTGTTTTTTATGTCCGCAATATAAGTTCTCTCCATTACATGAGCCCTCCAAAGAGATTTGATATGTCGGCAGCGTCGAAATCGCCGTCGCTTATGCTGTCCGCAAAGGCGCTTGCCGCGCTCTGAATGAGAGCGGACGAGAATTCGTCGCTGAAGCTTTCGATTAAAAAAGCGGTCTTTTCGCCGTTTTCCATATTCTTGACGGTGACTTCGCCCTTTGCGATATCGTCGTCGCCTATGACGCAGGTAAAGCGTGCGCCCAATTTGTCGGCGTACTTCATCTGAGCCTTGACAGAGCGTCCCGCAACGTCAAACTGCGCGCTGACTCCGTCGGAGCGCAGGTCGGTGCAGAGCTTCGCCGCAACGAGCGACGCCGCGTCGCCGATAGAGCCGATATATATGTCGCATCTTTGGTCGCCGGGCAGCTCTATGCCCTGCGCCTCAATGACGCTTAACAGCCTCTCAAGTCCCATCGCAAAGCCGAGCGACGGGGTGTGCTGACCGCCGAGCTCCTCTATGAGCCCGTCATAGCGTCCGCCGCCGCCGCAGACAAGTCCGTCGGTCTTTTCGTTATGCGAGACGAACTCGAAAACGGTCTTTGTATAGTAGTCGAGTCCGCGCACGATATGCGGGTTGACGACATAGCTTATCATCAGCGCGTCGAGGTAGCTCTTGACCTTTTCAAAGTGCTCGCGGCACTCGTCGCAGAGGTAGTCGCGCATGACGGGCGCGCCCTCGGCGATTTTGGAGCAGACTGGGCTCTTGCAGTCGAGAATACGCATGGGGTTTCTCTCGAGCCTGTCAAGGCAGGTGCCGCAAAGGTCGGCCTTATACTGCTCGAAATATGCCTTGAGAGCCTTATGGTACTCGGCGCGGCAGGTCGGGCAGCCGATGGAGTTTATCTCGAGAGTCAAATCTTCAATGCCCAAAAAAGCGAATATCTCGGCGGCAAGGGAGATTATCTCCGCGTCCGCGGCGGGTGCGGGGGTGCCGAAAACCTCAACGCCGAACTGGTGAAATTCTCTGTATCTGCCGGACTGCGGCTTCTCGTAGCGGTAGCACGAGGTTATATAGCAGGTCTTTTGCGGCAGGGGCTCGTTGAAAAGCCCGTGCTCAAGAAAAGCGCGCGCCGCGCCCGCAGTCCCCTCGGGGCGCAGAGTTATCGAGCGACCGCCCTTGTCGAGAAAAGTGTACATCTCCTTCTGCACGACATCGGTGGTGTCTCCGACGCCGCGGGAAAACAGCTCCGTATGCTCGAACACGGGAGTGCGTATCTCCTTGAAGCCGAAGCGGGCGGCTATATAGAGCAGTGTATTTTCGAGAAAGCGGTTTTTATAACTCGCCGCGGGCAGCACATCCTGCGTACCCTTGACGGCCTTTGTAAAAAGAGCCATGTTTTTGTTCCTTCCATAAAAACATTAAATCCCGCCGTTGGCGGGATGAGCGAAAAAAGCTCCCTAAAAAGCCGCCCGGCGGGGATACCGCCGGGGCGGGTTGAGCTTATTTCGGGTTGACTATATCGCGCCAATCAAGGTCGCCGCGGGCAAGGCTGTGAATAAGAGCCTCGGCGGTGGCTATATTGGTGGCAACGGGGATGTTGTGTACGTCGCAAAGTCTTAAAAGGTTTGCTTCGTTCGGCTCGTTCGGCTTGGGTGTGAGCGGATCCCTGAACATGAGCAGAAGGTCTATCTCGTTGCAGGCTATTCTGGACGCTATCTGCTGGTCTCCGCCCTGACTGCCGCTGAGGAAACGCTGAATCTCAAGTCCGGTTGCCTCGGCTACGAGCTTGCCCGTAGTGCCGGTGGCGCAGAGGGAGTGGCGGCTCAGAATACCGCAATAAGCGATACAGAACTGAGTCATAAGTTCTTTTTTAGAGTCGTGAGCCATGAGAGCGATGTTCATTATAAACCCCCTTTTCCTATTTATGACTTCACTTGTCATGTCAATATAATAACAGAGAATCACCGTCATGACAAGAGTTATTTGTAACTTCTTACAAAATTTTAACAAAAAACCGACTTATTATTCATTTGAGTCGGAGTTTTCACCGTTTTCGGCGGACGAATTTTCGCCGTCGGCGGAGTCCTCGTCCTTCTCCTCATCCTCCTCGCTCGGAGTGCAGGCGACTGTCACGAGCTCTTCGCCCTCGGACACGCGCATGACTCTGACACCCTTTGAGGGTCTTGCAAAGGTGCTTATCTGCGAGACGGGGATACGGATTATTATGCCGTCGGAGGAGATGAAGATAACATCCTCGCTCTCGTCAACGACCGCTATCGCGGCAACGTCGCCGTAGGTCTCGGTGCGGTAGTTTATCGTGCCCTTGCCGCCTCTCGACTGGAGTCTGTAGTCGGAGGGCTCGCTGCGTCTGCCGTAGCCCGTGCTGCTGACGGTGAGGACGGTCTTGGCCTCGTCGAGCACTTCCATGCCGATAACCTCATCGCCCTCGCGCAGCTCGATAGCCTTGACGCCCCTTGCCGTTCTGCCGAGCGGTCTGGCGTCGCTCTCGTTGAAGCGGATGCCCATGCCCTTGCGCGTGGCTACGAGCAGGTCGTCGCTGCCGGAGGTCAGGCGAACCCATGCTAACTCATCGTCATCGTCGAGGTTAATTGCTATAACGCCGTTCTTGCGGACGTTGCGGTAAGCGTCTAGGCTCGTGCGCTTGATAATGCCCTTGCGCGTGACCATGCAGAGGAACGCATCGGGGTCATATTCGGGCACTCTTATCATCGCCGACACCTTTTCGCCTGCCTCGAGGGGCAGGAGGTTGACTATATTCATGCCCTTGCTGTTTCTCGAGCCCTCGGGCACTTCATAGCCCTTGAGACGGTAAGTTCTGCCGCGGGTGGTAAAGAACATGACGTAATCGTGGGTGGAGCAGGTGAACATGGTCTTTGCCACGTCCTCCTCGCGCCTTGTCATGCCCTTGACGCCTCTGCCGCCGCGGTGCTGAATCGTGTATGCGTCGGCGGGGATACGCTTGATATAGCCGAGGTTCGTCATGGTGAACACGCAGGTCTCCTCGGGGATAAGATCCTCTATATCGACCTCGCCGCTGACGTTTTCAATGACCGTGCGGCGGTCGTCGCCGAACTTCTCGGCAATGGCGCCGGTCTCCTCGCGGACTATAGTGAGTATCCTCTCCTCGTTCGAGAGAATATCTATAAAGTCGGCTATCTTCGCCTTGAGCTGAGCCATCTCGTCCTCGACCTTTATGCGCTCGAGTCCGGTCAGCTGGCCGAGTCTCATCTGGACTATCGCCTGCGCCTGAACTTCGTCGAGCCCGAAGCGGTTCATGAGCGCCTCGCGTCCCTCGGGGATGCTCTTTGACGCGCGCAGAATGGCTATGACCTCGTCGATGAAATCGAGAGCCGTGAGCAAGCCCTCGAGTATATGGGCGCGCTCCTGAGCTTTTTTCAGATCGTACCTTGTGCGGCGGGTGACTATCTCGCACTGGTAGTCTATATACTGCTGAAGAATCTGCTTAAGGGTGAGTATCTTCGGCTCGCCGTTTACGAGGGCGAGCATAATCACGCCGAAGGTAGACTGGAGCTGAGTGTAGGTATAGAGCTGATTCAAAACTACCTGCGGATTCGCGTCGCGCTTCAAGGTGATGTCGATGTGCATACCGGAGCGCGAGGAATAGTCGTGAATATCGGATATGCCCTCGATGCGCTTATCCTTGACGAGATCCGCCATGCTCTCTATGAGCTTCGCCTTGTTGACGCCGTAAGGAATCTCGGTGACAACTATCTTGTGGCGGTCGCCCTTTGTCTCGACTATCTCGGCGCGGGCGCGGACTATAATCTTGCCGCGGCCCGTGCCGTAGGCGGCGCGTATGCCCGCTCTGCCCATGATTATTCCGCGGGTCGGGAAATCGGGACCGGGCAGATGAGTCATGAGCTCCTCGAGCGTCGCATCGGGGTTATCTATCAGGCAGTTCATGGCGGCTACGACCTCGCGCAGATTGTGCGGAGGGATATTTGTCGCCATGCCGACCGCTATGCCGACAGAGCCGTTTACAAGCAGATTCGGATATCTCGACGGGAGCACCGTGGGCTCCTTGAGTCGGTCGTCATAGTTCGGGATAAAATCGACCGTGTCCTTGTCGATATCCGTCAGCATTTCGAGAGAGAGCTTTTTGAGCTTTGACTCGGTGTAACGGTAGGCGGCGGGCGGGTCGCCGTCGACGGAACCGAAGTTGCCGTGGCCGTCAACGAGCGTATATCTCATGGAGAAGTCCTGCGCCAGACGCACCATGGCGTCATAGACGGAGGCGTCGCCGTGAGGATGATAGCGGCCGAGCACCGAACCGACCGTGTCCGCGCATTTGCGGTACGGCTTGTCGGGATAGAGGCCGTTTTCGTACATGGTGTAAAGTATGCGTCTGTGGACGGGCTTCAAGCCGTCGCGCACATCGGGCAGAGCACGCGAGGTGATGACCGACATGGAGTAATCCAGAAAGGATTTACGCACTTCTCTATTGATCTCGACATTGATTATTTTTTGTTCGTTATATGCTTCGTCAAAGCTCACAGAGATCTACTCCTTTCCGTTATATGTCCAGGTTCTGGACGTATTTTGCATTGGTTTCGATGAACTCGCGGCGCGGCTCGACCTTGTCGCCCATAAGAATGGAGAAGGTCTCGTCCGCGAGCATCGCGTCCTCTACGTTGACGCGCAGCATCGTGCGGAAGTCGGGGTCCATTGTCGTCTCCCAGAGCTGCTCGGCATCCATCTCGCCGAGACCCTTGTATCTCTGGATATCGCAGCTGCCCGAGCCGCCGAACTCCGCCATGAACTCGTCGCGCTCCTCGTCGGAGAAGGCGTATCTTACCTTCTTGCCCTTGCTGACCTTGAACAGCGGGGGCTGGGCGAGATAGACGTGACCCTGCTCTATGAGCGGGCGCATATAGCGGAAGAAGAAGGTCAAAAGCAGCGTTCTGATATGCGCGCCGTCGACATCGGCATCCGCCATAATGACTATCTTGTTGTAGCGAAGCTTTGTTATATCAAATTCGTCGCCTATTCCGGTGCCGAGGGCTATGACTATGGGCATGAGCTTCTCGTTGCCGATAACTCTGTCAAGTCTCGCCTTTTCAACGTTGAGCATCTTGCCCCAGAGGGGAAGAATGGCCTGGAAGCGTCTGTCGCGTCCCTCTTTTGCGGAGCCGCCTGCGGAATCTCCCTCGACGATGTAGAGCTCTGTGCGCTCGGCGTCGCGCTCGGTGCAGTCGGCAAGCTTGCCGGGCAGGGAGTTCGAGTCGAGAACGGACTTGCGGCGCGCCAATTCACGCGCCTTTCTCGCCGCCTCTCTTGCGCGCGAAGCGTCGAGAGCCTTTGAGAAAATCGCCTTTGCGACCGCGGGATTCTCCTCGAAATAGGTCATCAGCTTCTCGTAGACGGTGGTCGAGACGAGCTGGGTGATATCGGTGTTGCCGAGCTTGCCCTTGGTCTGACCCTCGAACTGCGCCTCGGTCAGCTTGACGCTGATAACAACCGTCAGTCCCTCGCGCACGTCGTCGCCGGAGAGCTTCTTGTCGCCGTCCTTGAGAATGGAATACTTGCGTCCGTAGTCATTGAAAACGCGGGTCAGAGCGGTCTTGAAGCCGGTCTCGTGCGTGCCGCCGTCAACGGTGCGGACGTTATTTGCAAACGAGAGCATGGTCTCGTTGTAGCTGTCTGTGTACTGCATGGCTATCTCCGCGCTCCTGTCGCCGTGCATGGCGGAGAAGTGGATGGGAGTTTCGTGCAGGGGGGTCTGCCCGCGGCTCACGGTGAGATAATCTACGAAGCTTGAAAGGCCGCCCTCGTAGCAGTAGGTGCGCTCGACTTCGTTTTCGGGGTCGCGTCTGTCCGCAAGGGTTATGCACAGTCCGGCGTTTAAGAACGCGGACTCACGCAGATGTCTCTCGAGCGTCTCGAAGTCATATTCCGTCGTCTCGCGGAAAATCTCGGGGTCGGGCTTGAAGCGGATGGTCGTGCCCGTGGCGGAGGACTCTCCTATCTCCTTGAGGTCGTAGTCGGGATGACCGCCGTCAGAGAAACGCTGCCGATAGACGTGCCCGTTCTGGGACACCTCGACCTCAAGCCACTCGGAGAGGGCGTTGACGACGGACGAGCCGACGCCGTGCAGACCGCCGGAGACCTTGTAGCCGCTGCCGCCGAACTTGCCGCCGGCGTGCAGGACAGTCAAAACCACGGTGACGGTTGAAATGCCCATCTTTTCGTTCATTCCCACGGGGATACCGCGTCCGTTATCCTTGACGCTTATGACGTCGCCCGGGAGAATCTCAACGTCGATATTCGTGCAGAAGCCCGCAAGAGCCTCGTCTATCGAGTTATCGACTATTTCATAGACAAGGTGGTGCAGGCCGCGCGGACCCGTAGAGCCGATATACATACCGGGGCGCTTGCGAACGGCCTCAAGTCCCTCAAGAACCTGAATCTGGCTCGCGTCGTATTCCTCGGTGACTTTTGTATTCATATCCTTGTCGAGCTCAATATCCTCGTCGAGCACAAGCTCGTCCTGATTATCTGCGCTCTCTTCAAGGATCTCAATGTTCTCATTGTTATCCAACGCTTTTATCCTCCTTCTCCGAAGCTCTTGCCCCTAATCACTGATTTGCCAGGGTGGAGAACATATTCTTTTTCTTCTTTTTCTTTTTGGGCTTATACTTGGGCGGATTCTCAAGCCTCATTCTCGCGCTCTTCGACTTTGCGAGATACTTGTTGACCTGAACGACGGGGGAGATCATGTCGGCGCTCATATAGTCCACGCAGTTTGCGAGCAGATCCTGATCGTTGTTGAGCTCGCCGAGTATGGTCACGGCAATTATGCTCTGTATCTCGTTCGTGCCGTCGTCATAGATATCGTTGAGCAGATTGAAGAGCTTCTTCATCTTCTGCGGGTCGTTTTCCTTTATCACTCCGACGATCACGGGGGCGGCGTAGTTCTTGAAGAAATCCTCGGGCAGGAACTCGCCGTAGGTCTCGATGTTCTTTTTGTATTCCTCGCGAAGCTCGGGATAGATGACGCTCAGGCGGTTTGCAAAGGTGTTTGCGTCATAGCAGGCCTCGCCGCTCTTGGCCGCAGCCTTGGAGACGGGGGTCGGGAGCTTGACCTTCTTCTTTTCGGCAGCTCCGTTCTTGCCGAAGTTCTCTTCAATAAGCTCGGCATACTCGTTCGAGATATACTTTACGTCCTTGCTGTCCGCGGTTTCGACATCGAGCAGGGAGTGGGCGATTTTTGCGAAATCGGTCTCGTTCGCGCCCTCCTTCTGAGCCCAGAGCAGGGCTATCTTGTTGTCGTAATGCTCAATGCGCAGCGCCTTGTTTTCGCCGGAAAAATCCATGACGGCGCGCCCGCTCGTGACCTCGACGGGGATGCCGTCGGAGATGTCTGCGGGAGTGGTGATTCTGAAGCCGCACTTGGTGAGGGTCGGCTCAAGGTTCTTGTAGATGTCGTTCATCGCGTTACGGATATCAATCATAACTGCTCTCCTTAAAGTTTATATAGTTCAGTAGTAAAGTATATAATATACATACTTATATATAATACCATAATATTGACTTACTTGCAATGCTCCAACGGAAAAATAACGCTTCCGTTTTCAAATAAAACGGGTTGACGAAAGGCGTATGTCTGTGGTATTATAAAAAATCAAAAGAAAGGGGCTTTTAAAAGCCTCGAAGAATGAAAGAAAAGGGCTTTTTCAATGGAAAAACAGGTATTTATAAACATTGAGGGCAGCCACTCCGGGCCGGAGGACAGCTACTCGTCGCAGACGAACACTCAGGGCGTTCTGCGGCTGCTCGAAAACGGCTACGAGCTCTCGTACGAGGAGCCCGACGACGAGCTCAAGGGCTGCGTCACCACCCTGCTTATAGAGGACGGCGGACTTGTCACAATGACAAGGGACGGCGCATATACTACACAGATGGTGATGGAGCGCGGTCAGCGCCACGTCTGCCACTATGCGACCCCGTTCGGGGATATGCTCCTCGGCATATTCGCAAAAAAAGTCGAGTCGTCCGTAACGGAGGACGGAGGCGAGCTGCTGCTTCACTACACTATCGACGTCAACGCGGATCTCGCGTCGTCGAACGAGCTGAAGATAACGGTCAGCGGACAGTAAAAATGACGGTTTGCCCGCAGAAGCTGCGGTTACAACGAAAGGATGGATAAATTTATGTCAGTGCTTGTAAAACAGGTTGAGGATAAGCTCTGCGAGCTTGTAAAGGACGCCGCTGAAAAGGCGATGGCGGCGGGGACGCTGCCCGAGGCCGAGCTTACGGATTTCAATGTCGAGGTTCCGGCGGACAGGAGAAACGGCGACTACTCCACAAACGCGGCCATGGCGTGGGCGAGAGCGTTCAGACGTGCGCCCGCCTTGATAGCCTCTGCCATAACCGAGAACATCGACCTTGAGGGCACCGCGTTTTCATCCTGCGAGTCCGCGGGTCCCGGCTTCATAAACTTCAGACTCTCCGACCGCTTCTATTCGGAGATACTCATGGATATCCGCAAAAAGGGCGACGACTACGGCCGCTCCGACTTCGGCAAGGGCGAAAAGGTGAATATAGAGTTCGTCTCCGCCAATCCGACGGGTCCCATGCACATGGGCAACGCCCGCGGCGGCGCTCTGGGCGACTGCCTCGCGGCGGTCATGGACTTTGCGGGCTACGATGTCAGCCGCGAGTTCTATATAAACGACGCCGGCAATCAGATAGACAAATTCGCCCTCTCGCTCGATATCCGCTATCAGCAGATATATAAGGGCGACGACGCGCCCGAGCTGCCCGAGGACAGCTACCACGGCGAGGATATCGCCGAGCGCGCAAAGGAGTTCGCTGAGGTCTACGGCGACAGATATATTTCGGAGAGCGAGGAGGTTCGCCGCAAGGCGCTCGTCGATTTCGCGCTGCCGAAGAACATCGACTCCATGCACGAGATACTTTCAAAATACAGGATAGAGTACGACACCTGGTTCAAGGAGAGCACCCTGCACAACGGTACGGAGCTTCACGATACCATTGAGCTGCTCAAGGAAAAGGGGCTCACCTACGAGCTTGACGGCGCGCTGTGGTATAAGAACACGGAGGTTCAGACAAAGCGCCTTTTGGCTCAGGGCAAAACGCAGGAGGATATCGACAAGCTCGGCCTCAAGGACGACGTGCTCATCCGTCAAAACGGAAACCCGACCTATTTTGCGGCGGATATCGCCTATCACCGCAACAAGCTTGCGATAAGAAAATTCGACAGGGCTATCGACATCTGGGGCGCAGACCATCACGGCCATGTTGCGAGAATGAAGGGCGCGCTCGACGCGCTGGGTCTTGACGGAGACAGGCTCGACATAGTTCTCATGCAGCTCGTGCGCCTGACGAGAAACGGCGAAGTCGTGCGTATGTCCAAGCGTACCGGCAAGGCGATAACGCTCGTTGACCTGCTCGAAGAGATACCGATAGATGCGGTGCGCTTCTTCTTCAACCTCCGCGAGCCCGCGACGCAGATGGAGTTCGACCTCGATCTCGCAATAGCCGAGAACTCGCAGAACCCCGTTTACTACTGCCAGTACGCCCACGCGAGAATTTGCAGCATACTGAGAAAGCTCAAGGAGCAGGGCTGCGACATCCCCGAGTGCACGCCCGAGCAGCTCGACCTGCTCACCGCGCCCGAGGAGCGCGAGATAATCAGGCATTTGGCGTCGCTCACCGACGAGATTGTCCTCTCCGCGAAGAACTACGATCCCGCGCGCATCACGCGCTACTGCATAGACCTTGCGACCCTCTTCCACAAATTCTACAACGCCTGCCGCGTCAACTGCGACGACAAGGATCTGAGCGCGGCGAGAATATATCTGTGCCTGTGCGTCAAGGAGGTTCTCAAGAACATCCTGACCCTGCTCAAGATAAGCGTGCCGGAGAGAATGTAAAAAAACAGAACCGATAAATTATTCCGCAGGGCCTTGCGTTCCTGCGGAATATTAAAATGCGGAGAAAGCATATAAACAAAAAGCACGCTGTAAGAGCGGATATTGCCGCCCGCGACATTTGCACAACACAGAGAAGAAACTTGCAGGGTGCGGCAACTCGACGTACTGATGCCGCAGGAGCGGTACGAAATCATTTCGGCGCCTGTATCCGCATACCTGCATATTACCCCGGAGGTTATCATGACAAAGCTTCTGATAAAGCTCTTTATCAAGGACTGTGAAAAGACCGACGACCCCGCCGTGCGTTCACGCTACGGCGTTTTAAGCGGCGTTGTCGGAATAATATGCAATATCCTGCTGACCGCGGCAAAATTCATTGTCGGCTCGGTAACGGGCAGTATAGCCATAACGGCGGATGCTGCGAACAACCTGTCGGACGCGGGCTCGTCCGCGGTGACGCTCGTCAGCTTCCGTCTGGCAAATAAGCCCGCCGACGACGAGCACCCGTTCGGTCACGGCAGGCTCGAGTATGTCTGCGCGCTCATAGTCTCTTTTATCATCCTGATCATGGGCGGCGAGCTGATACGCTCGTCGGTAGACAAGATAATGCACCCCGTGCCCCTGCAGTTCAGCGTGACGGCGCTCGCTGTGCTGATAGCTTCGATAGGAGTCAAAATCTGGATGGCGGTATTCAACCGCGGCATAGGCAAGAGGATAAACTCGACCGCCGTCGGAGCGGTCGTTATGGACAGCGTCAGCGACACCGCGGCGACAACAGTGTCCATGATTGCCCTTATTCTTTCGAAATTTACCTCCGTACCGCTCGACGGGTACATGGGAATAGTAGTAGCCCTGTTTATCATTGCGACCGGAATAGGCATATTCAAGGACACGATGAACGAGCTGCTCGGTGCGCCCGCCTCGCCCGAGACGGTAAGCGAGATAGAGAGCGACATCCTCTCCTACGAGGGGGTCATCGGCGTACACGACCTCATGGTTCACGACTACGGCCCGGGAAGAACCTTTGCCTCCGCCCATGTAGAGGTGCCGTCCGACTGCGATATAATGGCGTGCCACGACACGATCGACCGCATAGAGCGCGACATAAAGAAAAAGTTCGCCATCAACATAGTTTTGCACATGGATCCGATAGTAGTTGACGACGAGCACATAAACGCCCTGCGCAAAAAGGTCGGCGAGCTGATAAAGGAAGTTGACCCGCAATTTACCATGCACGACTTCAGAATGGTGGAAGGTCCTACGCACACCAACCTCATATTCGACCTCGTCGTGCCGCACAGATATCCGCTCACCAAGGGTCAGATAAAAGAGCTGATAAGCGACAAAATATCAAGCGAGATAGGCGAGAACTACTACGCCGTTATGACGGTTGAAAACAGTTTTGTAGAAGACGAAAGGAAGAAATGACAGCAATGGGAAACACCGAAAAGACAGAGCTTACCGTGATGTGCATGATCTGCGACGGCACGAAGATACTCGTGCAGGACAGAGTGAACAAGGACTGGCCGGGCGTAACCTTCCCCGGTGGTCATGTTGAGCCGGGCGAGGCATTCACCGACGCCGTGCGCCGCGAGGTTAAAGAGGAGACGGGACTTGATATCTTCCGCCCGACGGTATGCGGAATCAACGATTTTATCCGCGACGACGGCACGCGCTACATAGTGCTGTTTTTCCGCACCGACCGCTTCGGCGGCGAGCTTAAAAGCTCCGACGAGGGCAGGGTATTCTGGGTTGAGCGCGACGAGCTGACGCAGTATAAGCTCTCGCACGACTTCATCGACATGGTTCACGTCATGGAAAACCCGTCGCTGACCGAATTTTTCTATGAGCGCGACGGTGAAAATTGGAAAAAGAGGATAATTTGAGTCCCGCGTTTCAGCGGGGTATCTAAATCAACAAATCCTGCCTGCGGCTTTTCGCGGGCGGGATTTTTTGTCCCCTGCCGCAAGACGAAGGCGGGGATAAATCGGGATTTGCGGCGGCAGCGGTGTGTCGAGTCGCCGCACCCTACAAGGACATTGGGAAAACAGTCTATGCAATCGGGGCAAACCCGCGCTATAACCCCTCAGTCCCGGCTTCGCCGAGCCGGCACCCCTGCAGGTAAGCCAAATCGAAATTCCCCCACAACTCCCGATTTACCGAATTATAATCAATTTTTAGCAAGGCGAACTTGCTTCCGTCGCGCCGTATGCAGCTGCGGCATAGAATATAGTGCCGCAGAGGCGGCAAAAAAGACGGAGGAGAGAGAAATATGGATATAAAACGCAGATTTGCGGGCGCGGCGGCGGTGCTTTTAGCCTGCATCGCGGCGCTTTTGTTTGCGGCGCTCGTTCCGGCGCGGGCGATTTCGCCGTCCGGCGGGCGGCGGTACAGGGGAATAGATATAAGCGAATTTCAGGGCGAGGTTGATTTCGGTAAGGTTCGGCGCAGCGGGATAGAGGCGGTCTATATCCGTGCGGGCGCGGGAGAATATGCGGACGAATACTTCGCCGAAAACTATTCGCGGGCGCGTGAGGCGGGACTCAGGGTCGGCTTTTATCACTATGTCACCGCGCGCTCTGTTGAGGAAGGGCGCAGGCAGGCGCGTTTTTTCGCGTCCCTTGCAGCCGGACGCCGACTCGATATGCGCCTTGCGATGGACTTTGAATATTTCGGCTCGCTGACCGCAGAGCAGGTGAACGCCATAGCCGAGGCATATCTCGACGAGCTTACCCGTGTTACAAAAAAAGAGGCCGTGATATACAGCGACCTTTCGAATGCCCGCTCGGTGTTCGGGCGCAGGCTCGCCGAAAAATATCCGCTTTGGGCGGCGCAGTACGGCGCAGACGAGCCGTCCCCAAACGGCAAATGGCGCGAGTGGGTCGGCTTTCAGTATACGGACAAGGGCAGAGTCGACGGCATATCGGGAGACGTTGACCGAGATATCTTCACAGAGGGGATATTCCTTTCGTCTGCGTGCCGCACAGACGGCGAAAAGAAAAGTCCCAAACGCGAAAAGACCAGGACTGTTATACTGTATGTCCGCCCGGGCGACACGCTCTGGAAAATAGCGCGCGAATACGGCACGACGGTCAAGGCTGTTGCAGAGGAGAACCGCATAGCGAACCCCGATATGATTTTCGCGGGCGAGCGGCTGAAAATAACCCTGCCCGCGCGCGACGGGAGAGAGGAAATTTACACCGTGAAGCGCGGCGACACGCCGATATCTATAGCGGGGAAGCACGGCGTCTCGCTCTCCGCGCTCGAGCATAGAAACGGACTTCGGCGCGGCGAGACGATATATGCGGGGGAAAAGCTCATAATTCCCGGCGCCAAGATGTCGGGCGAGTTTTACGCCGTGCGCCCGGGCGACACGCTTTGGTCGATATCCAAAAAAACAGGCGTTGCGTTGGAGGAGCTTATCGGAATAAACGGGATAAAAGACCCCGATTTGATATACGCGGGGGAGCATATTAAGCTTAAAGGGCGGAAAAGCCGCCCGTGAATGAAAAAAGGTATTGAAATATACGGCCGAATAGTATAAAATAAATATGTAAGTCTAACTAAAATATCGGAGGAGACAATATGGTTTCAGCAGGCGATTTCAGAAACGGCATGACGTTTGAGATGGACGGCGATGTCTATCAGATTATAGAATTTCAGCACGTCAAGCCCGGCAAAGGCGCAGCCTTCGTCAGAACCAAGATAAGAAACGTTATCGCGGGTTCTGTCGTTGAGCGTACCTTCAACCCCACGGAAAAATTCCCCACCGCTTATATCGAGCGCAAGGAAATGGAGTATTCCTATAACGACGGCGATCTCTATTATTTCATGGATCCCGAGAGCTATGAGCTCGTCCCGATAAACAGCAGCGACCTCTCCGACAACTTCAAGTTCGTCAAGGAGAACACCGTCTGCAAGATCCTTTCCTACAAGGGCAATGTTTTCGGCGTTGAGCCTCCCACAAGCGTTACTCTCGAGGTTACCCAGACCGACCCCGGCTTCAAGGGCGACACCGCAACAAACGCCACCAAGCCCGCAGTGCTTGAGACGGGCGCCGAGATCAAGGTTCCTCTGTTTATCGAAGAGGGCGAGATGGTCATTGTCGACACCCGCACCGGCGAGTATCTGAGCAGAGCGTAAGAAGTCCGCAATTGAAAAGATAACAGTTATTTTGAAAGGAGAATGAAAAATGACAGTTACTGAGAAGGTTGCTTATATCAAGGGTCTTGTCGACGGTCTCGACCTCGACGCAAAGAAGGATGAGGTCAAGGTCATCAAGGCCATTATCGACCTGCTTGACGATATGGCCATGAGCGTGTCGGATCTCGAAGAGGGTCTCGACGTTGTCTGCGATCAGGTTGACGAGATCGACGAGGATCTCTCCGACCTTGAGACTTATGTCTATGAGTGCGACGATGACGACTGCTTCTGCGACGATGACGATTGCTACGAAATAGAGTGCCCCAACTGCGGAGAGACTATCTGCGTTGACGACGGCATTCTTGAGGACGGAAGCATTGACTGCCCCAACTGCGGCACTCTGCTCGAGTTCGATTTCGACGATGATTGCGGCTGTTGCGATGACGACTGCGGCTGCGACCACAAGGACTGATAATAAACCTACGAAATGCCGCTGCGCGCCGCTCCTGCGGCGCGCAGTTTTGCTATACGACACAAATATATATTTTATCTGCTTTAAAATGGCGGGTGAAATTTTTGCGCGGTGCGGCTATAGGGAGCTTGTTCATCGAGATTTATTTTGCCGTTTACTTTACCGTTCCCGCCCCGCTGTTACATTCGATATTCACAAACGGTCTCTGACGGTTTTAACTCGGGAAATCAGTGCGCGTCGCGCACAAAAAATATAAAAATCTTCAAAGGAGAGGATCAAATGAAAAGAGGCACGAAAGTTTTTCTCTGCCTTCTGAGCGTCGTGCTTGCAACGCTCATCGTCGCAGCGTGCATTTACTGCGGGTATTATCCGCACTACAAGCGCAATCAGCACGCCGCAGTTATCGCGGATAAGCCGCTCGAGCGCGGGGAGATGCGCATTATGAGCTGCAATCTGCGCTGCGCGAACACCTCCGACCTCGGTAAAACAAGCTGGTTCTACCGCGCGGATCTCATCGTCAAGAACATAGAAGCGGAGGCGCCGACCATCATCGGCTTCCAGGAGGCTACGAAGTGGCAGTACAACTATATGTGCCGCACGCTCACGGGCTACGATTCCGTCATGACCTTCCGCGACGATACGCTGATAGCCGAGGCCTGCCCCGTGTTTTACCGCACCGACCTCTACGACCTCGTTGACAAGGGCTCGTTCTGGCTCTCCGAGACTCCCGAAAAGATGAGCAGGGACTGGGGCTCGGCGTGTTACCGCATATGCAGCTATGTCATTCTCAAGGAGAAGCAGACGGGACTTGATTTTGTCGTGTTCAACACGCACCTCGACCATGTCAGCGAAGAGGCGAGAATAAAGGGCATAGGCGTTGTGCTCGACAAGATAGCGCAGTTCGGCTCTCTGCCCGCGATGATAATGGGCGACTTCAATGTTGAAGAGGACACCCCGACTTACCGCAGCGCGACCGAGAACTTCTTCGATGTCAAGTATCAGACGGAGAACCCGATAAAGAGCTGCACCTATCAGAATTGGGGCAAAAATCTCGACTATGACTGCATAGACTACATAATGATCTCCAAGACCGGCTTCAAGGTCAACAGCTACGACGTTGTCAGGACGACCTACGACGGAGTTTATCCGAGCGACCACTTCCCGATAACGGCGAGCCTCACCCTCACGCAGAACTGAAAATCACCTCCGCACGGCGAAAGTCATGCGGAGGTTTTTAGTTGATATCAGGATATTTTCAGGTTGAGCTTGAGCTTGTCGGATATCATGGCGATAAACTCGCTGTTAGTCGGCTTGCCGCGGGAGTTCTGTATGGTGTAGCCGAAGTAGGAGTTGAGCACATCGACGTCGCCCCTGTCCCAAGCGACCTCGATGGCGTGACGGATGGCACGCTCGACGCGCGACGGAGTTGTTTTGAAGGTCTTTGCGACCGTGGGATAGAGCAGCTTCGTGACGGAATTCATTATCTCGCCGTCGTTGACCGCGAGTATAATCGCCTCGCGCAGATACTGATAGCCCTTTATGTGCGCGGGCACGCCGATGCGGTGCATTATCTCGGAGACGGTGACCTCAAGGCTGTTGTCGGAGCTCGAAAAGGAGACTATATTTCCCTGCGCCGGGGCTGAGAGCCCCGAGAGCTGCTTTATCCTTTGAATGAGCATCTGCGTATCAAAGGGCTTTATGAAATAGTAGTCCGCGCCGTTTTGAGTTATCTCCTGCTCGAGGCGCGGATTCGCGTTTGACGCGGTGACGAACACCAGCGGTCGCGGCTCAAGGCGCATATCCGCGAGCCCTCCGAGCACGCCGATAGCGTCCGTGCCCTGCATGAAAGCGTCCATTATGAGCACGTCCGGTCTGCTGCCCTGCCTGAAAAGTCGAAGTATCTGCGCGCCGTCCTTGCGAACGGTCTCGACCTCAAAGCCGCTCGAGCGCAGAGCCGCGGCGCAGCCCGTCTAAGTGTCCGTATCCTGTGCAAGCATGATTTTTAACATTTTTCCCATAATTAGTACCTCCGGGTTGATTTTTCATTTGGATTTTACCATATATGGGAATAAATGTCAATAATTATTTACCATTTTTTGGCAATTTTTATTTCTAACCCCTATTTTACTACGCCGCGTCGGAATATCCGGGCGAAGAGATACGCTCCGCCTCGTCAATCATAGTCTGCGCAAAAATCGCATAGCCCTTGCGTGGGTCGTTGACAAAGACGTGCGTCACCGCGCCGACGAGCATACCGTTTTGGATTATCGGGCTGCCGCTCATGCCCTGCACTATGCCGCCCGTCTTTTCTATCAGCCGCTCGTCGCACACCTCGACCGTCATGTTGCGCTGCCCGCTTTTTGTATACAGCTTCGTTATCTCGATATCATAGTACTGCGGGCCGTTTCCGTCTACCGTCGAGATTATCTGCGCTTTGCCCGTCTTAACTTCGTCGATTATCGCCACGGGGATTTCCTCTCCCTGCGGCAAAGCTTCAAACGCGCCGTAAACGCCTATGCCGCAGTTTTCATACAGCTCGCCTATCTCACCCGGAGCAAACACGCCGCAAAGCTCGCCGGGCGAGCCGTCCTTGCCCTTATAGCAGCCCTTTATCGCGGCATTTACCGCGTCTCCGCCCGATATCGGCAGCACCTCGCCCGTGTCAACGTCGCAGACCGCGTGACCGAGCCCCGCGAAAATCCCGTTTTTGCGGTCGTAGAACGTCACCGTGCCTATCCCCGCCGACGAGTCGCGAACCCAGAGTCCGGCCTTGAATTTTTTGTCCGTCCTGCTTCTCGCCGGAAGCAGGCTCACGGTCTGCCTCTTGCCCGCGCGTTCGATGAGCAGCTCGATTTCATCGCCTCCGCTCGACTCGACGGCGGAGGAGATGTCGTTATTTCTGCTGACCGGCGCGCCGTTGATTTCAAGAATGATATCGCCTTTTTTGAGCCCCGCGCGAGCCGCCGGGCTGACTGCGCCCGCCGCCGTGTCTATCTCCTCGCTCCCGACTATCAGCACGCCGCGCGTATAGAGCCTTATGCCGAAGATCCCTCCGCCGACGGTGACATATCTGCGCTGAGACACCTTCACCCTTGCGGTTTTTACCGGAAACAGTCCGAACGCCTTGACCTCAAGCTCGTAGTCGCCCTGCGGCGATGCGGCCGCGGATGCGGAAAATACGCTCTCGCCTATCTCGGCGCCGCTGCCCGCGACGACGCAGTATTCGTCGGGCAGCTGGATTTCGCCGTAAGCGACGCAGGAAAATATTCCCACAGAGAGCATGAGCGCCACGGCGCTGAAAAATCTTATTGTCTGCCTCATTCTCCGCCCCCTTTTTTATTGTCCGATTTCGGACACTGATATTTTTTCCGCGCCGCTCGGCATTATCGCCGGAAAACAAAGGGCGAAACGGAAAATAAAAAATTTTTCAAAAAAGTTTCGCGTTCTAATCTTTCTTTAATTTTCGCGGGTTATCATGTAGGTGCAATAAGGGACACGATCCCGATAAGAAAGGACAGATAATATGAGTATTTTCAAATCAATCGGAGTCGCGCTCATGACAGTTATTATGGCTATCTTCTCTGCATTTGCCCCGCCGCAGGATAAGCCTGATTCGGGCTCGGGCAACTCCGGCCAGACCCAGCAGGAAGTAAGGATAACCCTTGACGGCGCGATAGACATCGCAGTCGCCGACGCGGGTGTCGCCAGAGCCGACGCGAGATTCACCGAGGCAAAGCTTGACGCAGACGACCGCGTGCCCCACTACGACATCGAGTTTGTCGCAGGGGAAAAGGAATATGACTACGAGATAGCGGTCTCGGACGGACGAATCCTCAAAAAAGAGGTCGAGCCCGCAGACCCCTCGAAGCCCTCCGACCCTCAGCCCGACATCTCCGGCTATATCGGCATTGACGAGGCAAAGGCGATAGCGCTCAGAAAAGTCTCCCTCGATGAGTCACAGGTCACGTTCAAAAAGGCGAAGCTCGACACCGACGACCGCGTGCCCCACTACGACATTGAGTTCGTTTACGGCGGCTATGAGTACGAGTTCGAGATAAACGCCAAGACCGGTGCGATAATCGAGTTTGACCGCGAGCTTGAGGACAAAAAGCCGCAGGTCGACACCTCGAATTTCATCACCGTTGAAGAGGCAAAGGCCGCCGCGCTCAAGAGAGCCTCTCTTGACGAGTCGCAGGTCACCTTCACAAAGACAAAGCTTGACACCGACGACCGCATCCCCCACTACGATATAGATTTCGTTTCGGGCGGCTATGAGTACGAGGTCGAGGTCAACGCGAAAAACGGCAGAATAATCGGTTACGAGCGTGAGCGCGAGGAGAAGAAGCCGCAGGTCGATACCTCGAAGTTCATCTCCGCCGACGCCGCAAAGAAAGCGGCTCTCGCCCACGCCGGACTCACCGAGTCGCAGGTCACCGAGCTCGAGGCGGAGCTTGACACCGATTCGCTCACCGCGCACTACGATGTAGACTTCAAGTGCGGCGGATATGAGTACGAGTACAAGATTAACGCAAAGAGCGGAAAGGTCATCTCATTCGAAAAAGAGAGAGACTGATAAAAAAGCTTCTTTCACGACCCCGGACAGATAAAAATTAAGACAGCGGATTCCTCCCAAAGAACTCGGCGGGCAGGATCTGCTGTCTTTTATATTTATTTTATCAGTCGTGTTGATGATCGTAGTAGTAGTCGTACGCTTCCTCATAGTCCTCGAAATCGTCGTAATAGTAGTCGTAGAAATCCTCGGGGTCGTTGAATTCGCAGGCTTTGTACGGGTCGTCGCAGCGGGGCTTTTTCGTCGTGGTCACGGGGCGGCTGCCGGAGGATGAGCCGGTCGAGCCGGACGGACGGTATGAGCCCTGGCTGCCCGAGGCGGGCGGATTCTTCGGTACGGTCTCATATTCGGGATAGTGATACACCCCTTCCACGACACCGTTTCTCGTTTCTACCGCATAATAAGCATACAGCCAATCCAAATACTCCGACTGCTTTGCGTAATAGGGGATCTTCCAATAATATTTATGATACCCCTCGCGGCGGGCAACTGTCTGATCGTAGAACTTTGAATATTTGAGCGGGTCATCGTTGACGGCGGTCGCCTTGCCGAGCTTTGTTGAATTTATCAGCTTCTCCGGCATCCCCTTATACGGCAGAATCTCCGAGACGGGGGTTATCCCATTGTCGGTTTTTATCCCGAGAAAGTGAATCTCTCTGCCGTCATCGACCGACATCAGGTTTTGTCTGCTGATGTAGATACTGTAGTTTATTTTATGCTCCTCGCCCGACCCCGTCACATACTCGCCGACATAATATGTATGCAGGGAGATATGGATAAACGGGTAGTCGGACTTCACGCCGTCGAGCTCGTCGAGGAAATAATAGAACTTTTTCCAGTCCTTTATTTTTTCGGGCGGGTCTAATTTCAGCGATACTTCAATTTCATATTTTATCGGGTCCTCGGTTTCGTCATAGCGGTATTTGTTGCTGTACGGCTCATGAATAACTGATTTGACCGTAAGCTGCGCGTTGACCTTGTGCTTTTTGCAGACGGCGGCAAATGCTTCTCTGAGCCTCAATTGCTCGGCGTCCGCCGTATCGTGTCGGTACAGGCTCTCGTCGGCTTCGCTCTGCCGGCGGGATTCGTCCTCGCGGGCGGTATTTATTACGTTTCTCGCAAAAAGCCCCAGCGTGACGATCAAAATAAGCACGCATATTATGCTGACAACTATCCCCGCCGTATTCGGCTTGTTCTTGGTCTGTTCGCTCATGTCCTCCCTCCTTACAGCTCTGCAAACCCGGGATTATTTCTTCTTTTTTCTCTTCTTGTCCGTGTATTCGGTATCTTTAATTCCGGGATTGACAAGCTTCAGCTTGCGCCTCTGGCGGCGTTTGTAATTCTCGATAACAAACAGCGCGATATAGCCGACTATCAGGAACGCCGCTATTGATGCGATTATTTTAAACACGGTGCTCGAGGCGGTCTTTTTTATCATCGCGCCCAAAAACAGCAGGACGTTTCTCGACACATCCTCATTGGCGACGAGCTTTATTCTCGCTATCTCCTCGCCCGCATAGAGTACGCGCGCCTCGCATATCTCCTGCCCTCTTTTTACGGGCGCGTCAACGCTCTTGGGAACGGTCTCCGGCACGGGCTCGATGAGCACGCTCCCCGCGTCCGCCCCCGTCGGGATAAGCGCCAGCACCTCCTCGCCCGGGACGAGCGAGATATGGTCGGTTCTGAACGAGAGCTTCAAGGGGACTTCGGTTATTATCTGAGTCGGGCTCGCTATCGACTTCAATTCGATATGATTAAACACCCAGTTGAACATTCTGCGGCAGTCGACAAAAGCGCAGTTTTCAAGCGGCTCGTCGTCGTCGATGTTCTTCATCGGCGCGTTCATTATCACGCACAGGTAGTTGTAGCCGTTGCCCGTGCCCTTTGATATGACGCAGCGCCCGGCGTTGTCGGTAGAGCCGGTTTTTATGCCCACGGCATAGGGCGAATAGTAGTCGGCATATGCCTTGTTCATGAGGTTGTTGGTGTTGCGCAGTATGCGCGACTCGCTCTTGTTCGTGGCGGGGACTTTATATATCGCAGTCGAGGTTATCTCGGAAAAATAGGGCAGGGTCAGCGCGTGCCTTGTTATTGTCATCAGGTCGCGCGCGGTGGTGTAGTGGTTCGGGTCGTCGAGTCCGTGGGCGTTGGCGAAATGCGTATTTTTGCAGCCGAGCGCCGCCGCCTTGTCGTTCATCATCTTGACAAAGCCCTCCATCGAGCCGCCTATGTGCATCGCAAGGACATTTGCCGCGTCGTTTCCGCTTCGCACGAGCATACAGTAGAGCAGGTTTTTAACGCTCATCTTCTCGCCGGGCTCGAGGCCGACCATCGAGCTTCCCGTGCCGTCGAGCAGGTGTATGGTGCTGTAGTCCGCCTCAACCTCCTCGTCGAGGTTCTTGCAGTTTTCGAGCACGACGGTCGCCGTCATTATCTTGGTCAGCGAGGCGGGTGCGGTCTGCTTGTCGGCGTCCTTTTCGAAAATCACCGTGTCGTTGTCGAGGTTTATCATCAGATAGATTCCCGCGTATATCGGGTTATCTCCGCTGTCTGTCAAACTTTTCTCGTATACCGCGTTATAATTGGCGTAGGCAGGCGCAGAAGAGAGCACCGACACGATAAGAATGAAACAAAATAAAATTTTTATGAGTTTTTTCATAGACAGTCACCGCCGAATGATGTATTATATATATATAAACGATATAAGATAGCTTTGTTCTGACGCTATGCTATAATGATTATATCAGTTTCAGGCTGTAAAATAAAGTGATAAAACGGATTTTGTTTATCAGGGGGATTAAAAATCATGCTTTATGTTACGGGAGATACCCACGGAGATTACGAGCGGTTCACCTCATCCGCGCTCAAAAAACTGAAAAAGGGCGACACGCTCTTCATCTGCGGCGATTTCGGATTTATCTGGGACGGCTCGAAGAACGAGGAGAAGCTGCTCAAAAAGATAGGCAAGCTCAAATACAATGTCTGCTTTATCGACGGCACGCACGAGAATTTCAGCAGGCTCAAGGAATATGAGGTCTCCGAGTTCAAGGGCGGCAAGGTTCATCATATTACGGGAAACCTCTATCATCTCATGCGCGGTCAGGTCTATGACTTCGATGGCGTGAGCGTGTTTGCCATGGGCGGCGGAGAGAGCCCGGATATAGATATCCGCTCCGACCTCGAATCCTGGTCGGGCGACGAGATACCCACCGAGGCGGAGCTGACCGAGGGCGCAAACAACTTAAAGAGGCTCGGCAACAAGGTCGATATCATCATCACCCACGAGCCGCCGATGAAAATCAAAGGATTTTTGAAACTCAAGGACAAGGAGCCCGTGCGCGTGACGGGACTCAATACATATTTTGAGGAGCTCGGCGCCGCCTGCGAATACAAGCACTGGTTCTTCGGCTCGATGCATATCGACAAATTTATATCTTCGTCCCACATCGCGGTGTTCCAGCATATCATCAACGCCGAGACCTGCGAGATTGCAAAATAAACAGAATACACCCTGCCCGCAGAAACGGTTTTCCGCCGCTTCTGCGGATTTTTTAGGCAGGGGAAGAAAGACTCGGTCTCGCCTGCCGGCTCGGTCGGTGCTTCCGCACCCCTCGACACGCTCCGCGCCCGATATTCAAAGCGTTTTATCAGAACAAAAAGTGAAACCGTTCGTTTCACTTACGGTAGAATAATTTGCTCTGCGAATTGTGATATTCGAAGCTTTGCGTCAAGCGGAATGAAATAAATCCTCACCGCCGCAGCGATTTCACACGCCGCAGACGCATTTCACGCCCGCAGGGCATTTCACAAATCACGAAAGGGATTTTCTTTCGTGAAAAAAGCACTTGCATTTGCAAGTGCTTTTTTCATGCCTGTTCGGCATTAACAGCCGAATTAAAAGCGCCGAAGTGAATTTCATACCCTCAAAAATGCGTTTCATACCAAAATTGAACTAAACCTGAAAATCTATGCTATAATGAGCCTGACATAAACAGGAGGGTAAGAATATGAAACTCAAAAGAACAATCGCGGCAATTCTGGCATTCCTTGCGCTGGCTTCCTTCGCGGGATGCAGGAAGGACAAAAAGGACGACCCCGCATCGACCTCGGCAGGAGCCGTTGCGGCGGAGACATCGGAGAACGAAACAGAGGAGACGGAAGAGGGAGCAGCGGGCGAAACGAAGGAAAGTGAAAAAGCAGCTGCAAGCAGCTCGGTTAAAATGAATCCGCGCACAAAAAAACCGTATTATTTTCTTGACATAAACTCCGACTTATTAGGCAACAGCGATTGGAACAATTGGGTCGAGGTTTCAAACGGCAGTTACAAAAACGGTAAATATGTTATAGAAAACGAGTATTTCTATGACAAAAGCGGAAATAAGACAGGTGAAAAGCGCCATAACGAAAACGGCACATCGAAGTTCTATCCCCGCGAGGTCAAGTATAACGGCGACGGAACCGTTAAGTCTATGCCGGATGACACATCGGGTCAGGCCTGTATTTTTTATAAATACGACTCCCAAAAGCGTGTTGCGGAAAAGGAACTTCGTTTCGATGACGGAGCCGTATATATTCATAAGTATTCATACGACAAGCTCGGCAGATTAACGGAGCTGGAGGAGCTTCGCAAAGACGACTCGGAAAAAACAAGGCTGTACGGAAAAACGGTATTTACATATGACAAAAAAGGAAATCCGGTCTTAGCCAAATTCGAAAAAGGCGACTTTGGCTCCATGTCCTACGATCAAGTCGCAATGGAGTATGACGCACAAAATAATTTGACACAGGTTAAAGCTCACTCGGTAAACGGCAATTGGGTTCTCCTTGCAAAGAACAAATATGACGGCAAAAACAATCTGGTTGAGCGGACATATTACGACAACAGGGACGGTACGGTTTCAAATCATACCGTTATCGAATATGACAAAAACAACAGCATAACAAAATTCACACAAAAACGGCAAGCTTCCGACGATGTCGGAAAATGGGAAGTATTCCAGCAAGTTTGCGAAAACGACAAATACGGGAACGCCGTTAAAATATCCCGATATTCCGGAGAGAGCATGGAGAAGCTCGAGCTTGACGGAGTGTTTGCGATGTCATACAAATATGAGGGAAATCGTGTAACGGTCATAACGGAGAGACTTGACTCCGCAGACGAAAGACTGCACAACGTAACTGTCTACGAATATCGCTCGCACGCCCCGATGATGACTCTTGAGGAAACGAATAAATTTTCCGTGATAGAATATTTACATTGATTGCAAATGTAAATTGTCAAATTAATAGCAATGAAGCAAATTAAACAGGAGGGTAAGAATATGAAACTCAAAAGAACAATCGCGGCGATTCTGGCATTCCTTGCGCTGGCTTCCTTCGCGGGATGCAGGAAGGACAAAAAGGACGACCCCGCATCGACCTCGGCAGGAGCCGTCGCGGCGGAGACATCGGAGAACGAAACAGAAACAGAGGCGCAGACAGAAACGGAAACGCCGACCGCGACTGCGGGCAAAACGAAGGAAAGCAGCACCGCAAAGCAGACAGGCGTCAGGAAGAACGAAAAAAAATATCCCCGATATTATATCGGGATCGACAGCGATGGTTGGAATCATTGGAGCGAGTACAAAAGCCGTAGTGTTTATACAGAACACCTGAAAAAGGCGAGCATTTCTAACGGAGAATATGAATTTGACCGCTTCGGAAATGTTACGTATTATTTAAGCTATGACGGCAATAACACCGACGAAAATTCAGATAGCTATAAGAAGGAATATGACTATAACGGCGACGGAACCGTAAAAACCGAAAGAATATATTTCGGCGGTGAACTGTCTATAACCGTCAATTATGAGTATGACTCCCAAAAGCGAGTAATCAGGGAAATCAGGTTTACCGGCGAAAACCCCCAAGATTCCTACGTAACCGATTATACCTTTAATGCGGCAGGGCTTCTTATTTCGGTAAAAACATCCGACCTTAACAGCAAGAAGTTACTGTCGAGTCTCGAATACAAATATGATTCCGCCGGAAATATGATCGAAAGCACAGAGAATGTATATGAGGGCAAAGTATCAGTCTTATACAAGAAAATTACCCACAAATACGACGCACAGGGAAACTGCATTGCCGAAAAATATTCCGGAAAGGATTCAGCGTCATTTACAATAGAGTATAAATATGATAAGGACGGATTTATCATAGAAGAAAACAGCTCGTCCGAAAGTGGCGACACCATATATTATTATACGCGCGACAAGTACGGAAATCCTCTCACCGCAGAGATGTACGATGTGGACTCCTCCGGCAAGAAAACATTGTTCTACAAGCAGAGTTATACATATGAGTACGGCAACGACGAAATAACTGTAAACATAGTCGAAGTCAACTATAAACCCAACGGCAAAATTGACTCTAAAGAAGACAGCGTTTACATATTTAAATATTTTGAAAACACACCCGTGAGGTCGCTTATTGATAACTGCGTTTTGCCTCATGCTTAAGAATAAGAGGTTATATTGAGGACTAAAAAATAAGCGGAGGCAATATATGCCGGTGTCTGCGAATGCCGCAAGGCGCTTTCTGTGCTCCCGCTGATACAGGACGGAAAGCGAACTATATTCTCTCACGGCACATTGCGTGCAATTCATCCCATTACGCCTGCCGTACAGTCGGTTTGGATGTTTTTTACCGTCGAATATGCCATAATGATGTCACAAAATAAAACAGGGGCAGGCACCGCCTGCAGAAAGGAAACTACAATGAAAAAACAGACAAGAAAAGCTCACATAAGAAAGCTGGCCGCCGCAATATCGCTGCTGATAATAGCGGGTGTCGCCTGCGTGTTTGCCGGCTGCGCAAAGCAGTGGACGTGCGACAGATGCGGCAAGACGTGGAGGGGCGACGCCTATTACGGCAGTGAATACAGCGACACTCTGTGCCCGGACTGTGCCGGCGAATATTGGTTCCCGCTCCCGATAAACAATTATAAGAAGTAATCAAGGAGGAACATAGATATGGTGTGCAACTTTTGCGGAAAAGAAAATGCGGACGACGCCGTCTTCTGTAAAGCCTGCGGAAACAGACTTGTTTCGGAGGAAGCGCCCGAAGAGCTTTATACGGAAAATATATCCGAAGAAGAGTATGCCGAAAGCGAAGAGTATGCTTCTTACGCCGCGGACAGCACGGAGAACAGCGTAATCGTATGCGCAAACTGCGGAGCCGCGAATCCCGCCGGCGACGCTTTTTGCGGAAAGTGCGGAAAGCCCTTTGTCAGCGTCTGTCCCAAGTGCGGCGCTAAGCTTGCCGACGGACAGCGCTTCTGCGGCGCCTGCGGCACGGCGGCGGACGGAAAAAGCTACGCCACTCTCGGCGAAGCGACGGGAAAGTTTGCCGACTATGTTAAAAACATAAGTCTCCCCTCGTCAGCGGGAAAGATAAATTATACGACGATCCTCGGCGGCGTAATGGCGGTTTGCGTGTTTCTCTGCGCCGTCGCCGGCCCCTGGTTCAGCATTTTCGGGAGAAGCGGCGGATTGTTCAAGGTAATGCAGCTGGGCATTAACTTTAACGACTTCATGGGGTATTATATGTTGAGCAGCGGCAACGGAATCGGCGTTATTGTCGTCCTTGTCGCCGGGATTATTCTCCTGCTTTGCGGCGTGAGCGCAGCGGCGTTTATCATGTCGGTTGTGAGCATTATAAAGGATAACGGAGATTACGAAAAAAAGTTTATCGGTGCCTGCGGATTCGGTGCGATTGCGGCGATTATTGCCCTGCTCGCCGCCCCTCTTGCCAATGCCGTTATAAAGAGCGAGACAGGCTTTGATATAAAAGCTTTATCCGCCGAGGTGACTCCGTGGGTGCTGCTTGTGCTCTGTGTACTGGCGTTTGTGCTCAAAAAATTTGTCTTTGATAAACTCGCGGAAAAGGCCGAGAGCTGAAAATAATATATACGGCCGTGCGGAAGCTCGCATGGCCGTATAGTTTTTATATCAGCTTTTTCAGCGCCTTACTGACTGCCGCCGCCGAGGCCTTGTCGCCCAAGGCGCGCATACACTGCCCGATGAGAAATTGAAAAGCCTGCGTCTTGCCGTCTCTGTACTGCGAGACGCTCTTTTCGTTTTCCGCGAGAACGCGCCTCACCGCATCCTCTATAGCGGCGGTGTCGGTCAACAGTCCGAGTCCGTTTTTTTGGACATATTCGGCGGGCTCGGCGTTTTCGGTCACTACCTTTGCAAAGACCTTTTTAGCCGTCCCCCTGTTTATCTCACCCGACGAGAGCATATTTATCAGCATGCCCAATGAGTCGGGGTCGAAATTCGCGTCCCCAATGCTCATCCCCGCGCCGCGCAGCACGGCGGGCAGCTCGACGTTTATCCAGGCCGCAGCGTCTCTTGTGCTCCCGCAGACAGCCGTTGTGCGGTCAAAGAGCTCCGCCGTAAACGGCGAGGACATCAGGGTGTCCGTATCCGCCTTGGAGAGTTTGTATTTTTCCTGCCAGCGGCGGCGTTTCGCCTGCGGCAGCTCGGGCATATTCGCCCGAATTCTCTCGACTTCTTCGGGCAAAATGGCGACGGGCGGTATGTCGGGCTCGGGGAAATATTTGTAGTCGCTCGTGTCCTCCTTTGAGCGCATCGGGCAGCTCACTCCCGCGCCGTCATCCCAGCGGCGGGTCTCCTGAATTATTTTTTCTCCGCGCTCTATTAGCCTTATTTGCCTCTCGCTCTCGCTTTTTATCGCGCGTTCGGCGGCTCTGAACGAATTGAGATTCTTCATCTCCGTGCGCGTTCCGAGCTTGCTTTCGCCCTGCGGGCGGACGGATAAGTTTATGTCCGCCCTCAAAGAGCCCTCCTGCATTCGGCAGTCCGACACGCCGGAAAAGCGCATGAGCTCGCGGAGCTTTTCGAGATATTCGACCGCCTCCTCTGCGCTGCTCATATCCGGCTCGCTGACTATTTCGAGCAGCGGTACTCCGCAGCGGTTGCAGTCGATGAGCGTGCGGTTTAAGTCGGGGGAGTGCATGAGTTTGCCCGCGTCCTCCTCCATGTGCATCTCCTTTATGCGCACGGTTTTGCCGCTGTCGAGCGTTACGGAGCCGTTTCGGCACAGCGGCAGATAGAGCTGAGATATCTGATAAGCTTTCGGCAAATCGGGATAGAAATAATTCTTGCGGTCAAAGCGGCTCACGGGAGCTATCCCGCAGCCCGCCGCAAGCCCCGCGCGAACGGATAATTCGACGGCCTTTCTGTTGAGCGTCGGCAGAGTGCCGGGCAGCCCCAAGCAGACGGGGCAGACGTGGGTGTTGGGCTCGCCGCCGAATTTTGTGGGGCAGGAGCAGAAAATTTTAGTCTCTGTCAGCAGCTCTATGTGGACCTCGAGCCCTATGACGGTTTCGTATTTCATTTTACCGCCTCCCCCAAAGCACCCGCTGCGCTTAAAAGATTTCCGTCGTCAAACGGAGCCGCCATGAGCTGGAGGGCGCACATATTTTTGCACGGGATGCTTATCGCGGGGAGCCCCGCGAGATTCGCCGTGACGGTGTATGCGTCACCGAGATAGGTTTTCAGCGGGTCTTTAAGGCTCTCGCCGAGCTTCGGAGCCGCCGACGGATATACGGGACACGCTAAAAAATCATATTTTTCGAAAGCATTTAAAACCGCGTCGCGTATTACTCTGCGGGCCTTCAGCGCCCTGTTGTAGTATGCGTCGTAGTACCCCGCGCCGAGCACGAAGTTTCCGAGCATTATCCTGCGCCTGACCTCGCGCCCGAAGCCCTCCGAACGGCTTTTGATATACATTTCGGTCGGGTCGGCGGCGTTTTCGGCGCGCCGCCCGAAGCGAACTCCGTCGTACCGCGCGAGATTCGAGCTCGCCTGCGCGCAGGCAATTATATAGTAGGCGGGCACGGAAAATTCAAGCGGCGGCAGAGAGAAATATTCGACTTCCGCGCCGAGCGCCTCAGCCTTTTTCAGCGCGGCTGCGACAGCCTCGCGGATATCTTTGCCGCAAGAGGAGATAAACTCTTCGGGAACGCCTATTTTTTTGCCGCGAAGCGAAATTTCTTCGCCGTCCGCCCGAGAGGGCTTTGTTTCTTCGCTCGTCGCGTCGCCGCCGTCGCGCCCGGAGATTATATTTTCGAGAGCCGCGCAGTCGGCTGCCGTAGCCGCTGTCACCCCTATCTGATCAAAGGACGAGGCGTAGGCGACAAGGCCGTTTCGGGAGACTGCGCCGTAGGTCGGCTTGAAGCCGAAAACGCCGCAAAACGCCGCGGGCTGCCTGACGGAGCCGCCCGTGTCCGAGCCGAGCGCGAGCGGGATTATACCCGCCGCAACAGCCGCCGCCGCGCCCGACGACGAGCCGCCGGGTACGCGCGTTTCGTCGAGGGGATTCAGTACCGCGCCGAAATATGAGGTCTCGCCCGTCGAGCCCATGGCGAATTCATCCATGTTGAGCTTTCCGACAACGATAAGCCCCGCGTCCTCGAGCTTTTTTACCGCCGTCGCGCTGACGGGCGGCACATAATCTTCGAGTATGCGCGACCCGCAGGTCATTTTAACTCCATCGACCGCGATATTGTCCTTTATGCCTATCGGCACGCCCGCAAGCGGGGAAATGTACTCCCCCGCGTCGAGCCGCCTCTGTATCTCTGCGCCCTTTTCGTATGCGCGTTCGCGGCAGAGCGTGATAAAGCAGTTGAGCCGTCTGTTTTCTTCCTCCGACTTATATACCGCGTCGAGGACTTCGGCGATTTTTATCTCGCCGCGCCCGATTTTTTCGCCCAGAGCGAGGGCGGAAAGCTTAATTATATCTCCCATGCCGCACCTCATTCCACTGTTTTCGGGACGGAGAAGCAGCCGTCTGCCGTCTCGCAGGCGTTACAAAGCGCCTCGTCCGATCCGAGTGTCTCACCCGGCTCGTCCTCGCGCAGGACATTCACTCTGCCGGACAGGTGGACGAGCGGCTCAACGCCGTCGATGTCGAGCGCCGAGAGCGTGTCCATATATGTTATTATCTTTTCAAAATCTCTGCGGCAGTCGGCGCGTTCTTCGGAGCCGAGCTCTATATGCGCGAGTGCTTCGAGATGCTCTATAAGCTTGTCCGTTATTTCCATATGCCTGCCCTCCGTCAAGTTCTGATACGATTATATCAGAAAAAGGCAAAAATTTCATCAGTTTTGCGCTCATAAACCGTGCGTCGGGGGAAAGAATACGGAAGGATTCAAAAAATCCTAATTTTCCCGCAGAGGGATCTATGGAGTGTGCTCTTGATGGAAAACCGTAATCAGCAGAACAAACAGGGTCAGAACCAACAGAATCAGCAGCAGAACAACAAGCAGCAGAATCAGCAGGAGAACAAGGCCAAAAACAAGCGCGACAAGCTTAAAGAGGAATAACCTCACCCGCTAAAAGGCGGGTACATATTCCTGCCTCCGCGAGCCGTTTTGCTCAGGGGGCTTTTTGTGGTTGCAACCGAGGGCGTTTTATGGTAGAATACTTCTATAAACACCGTTTTATAAAAAAAGAAAGGATTGAAGTACAGTGGGAAAGAAAAAATCACCCGAAAAGCTTGTCATAGCAGCCGCTTCCGCAGGTGCAGCAGTCGGTGCGGCATATCTCGCTCTGGGCAACGTTATTTTCAACATGACCATGAGCAGGAAGTCTATAGCCAAGAAAATTGAGGCAAAGCAGGGCACTTATAACGAGATCACTCAGAGGGGCATGGAGTGGTTTGAAGCCTCCAATCCCGCAAAGGTGAAGATAGTTACCCCGCGCGGCGGCTATATCCACGGCGAGATAATCCTCGCGGACGAGCCGAGCGACGTCTGGGTCATCGTTGTTCACGGCTACACCGGCTCGCCCAAAAGCATGGGCGCGTTCGGCAAGAGGTTCCACGAGATGGGCTTCAACTGCCTGTTCCCGCACCTCTGCGGCCACGGAGACAGCGAATCGAACCATGTCGCCATGGGCTGGGATGACAGAATAGACATCAAGGCATGGGTCGATTATATAATCAACGAGGATCCGAACGCAAAGATCGTGCTCTTCGGTCTCTCCATGGGCGCGGCCACAGTTATGATGACTACAGGCGAGCCGCTCGAGCCGAATGTTGTCTGCGCCATTGAGGACTGCGGATACACCTCCGTTTGGGACGAGTGCAGATCAAACATAAAGGACGCGTACAGCCTGCCCGTGTTCCCGTTCCTTACGGCGGCAAGAAGCGCCACAATGCTTCGTGCGGGCTACGATATGAAAAAGGCGTCCTGCATAGAGCAGGTCTCCCGCTCCGTCACGCCGACCCTGTTCATCCACGGCGATAAGGACGATTTCGTTCCCTTCTGGATGCAGGAGCGCGTCTACCGCGCCGCCGCGTGCGACAAGGAAAAGCTTGTTATCCCCGGCGCGCCGCACGCAGAGGCCTCTACGGTCAACCCCGACAAGTACTGGCCCGCAGTCGAAAAGTTCATCAGAAAATATATCTGAGAGTAAGCCGATGCAAAGTCCCCGTATGAGCTTCATGCGGGGATTTTTTTCTTTTGCGTGCGCGTCCGTATTGCTTCAAAACGGTTGCAAAGGCTGCACGGAAGTTGTATAATTAATTAGTTGATTTTGATAAAATTCGCGCCGAATAGCGGCGCATACTGCGGCGATAAAGCGCGTCAGGCGCAAAAAATATACTGTGAGGTTTTATAATGTTCAAAGTGGGATTCGACAACGACCTTTATATCAAAAAGCAATCGGAGCAGATAAGCCGACGCATAGAGGACTTCGGCGGCAAGCTCTATCTTGAGTTCGGCGGCAAGCTCTTCGACGATTACCACGCCTCGCGCGTCCTGCCCGGCTTCAAGCCCGACAGTAAGCTCCAGATGCTCAAGAATATCGGCTCGGATGTTGAGATCGTCATCGTTATAAACGCGAGCGATATCCAGAACAACAAGATGCGCCGCGACCTCGGCATAACCTATGACAGCGACGTTTTGAGGCTCATCGACGCATTCCGCGCCATAGAGCTTTTCGTCGGCAGCGTGGTTATCGCGCAGTATAAGGGTCAGCCCGCCGCGCTCGCCTTCAAAAACAGGCTCGAAAAGCTCGGCGTGCGAGTGTTCATCCACTATCCCATAGAGGGCTACCCCTATAATATACCTCACATCGTCAGCGAGGACGGCTTCGGCAAGAACGAGTACATAGAGACCGAGCGTCCGCTCGTTGTCATAACCGCACCGGGCCCCGGCAGCGGAAAGATGGCGACCTGCCTCTCCCAGCTTTACCACGACAACCTGCGCGGCATAAAGGCGGGATACGCAAAGTTCGAGACGTTCCCGATATGGAATCTGCCCTTAAAGCACCCCGTGAACCTCGCATATGAGGCGGCGACCGCCGACTTGAACGATGTCAACGTTATCGACCCCTACCACCTCGAGGCCTACGGCAAGACCACCGTCAACTATAACAGAGACGTTGAGGTTTTTCCCGTGCTCAACGCGATATTCGAGAAAATCGAGGGCGTGAGCCCCTATAAGTCGCCGACCGATATGGGCGTCAACATGGCAGGCTACTGTATCTCCGACGATGCCGCGACCCGCGATGCCTCTTTGAACGAGATAATCCGCCGCTATTTCAACGCCCTGTGCGACCACAAGAGAGGGCTCACGGGCGACGCAGAGCTGACTAAAATCGAGAGCCTGATGAATCAGGCGGGCATCACCGAGGAATACCGCCGCTGCGTGCGCCCCGCGCTCGACAGAGCGAGAGATACGGGCAATCCCGCGGTTGCGATAGAGCTGCCCGACGGCAGACTCATAACCGGAAAAACCTCCGACCTTCTCGGCGCGAGCTCGGCGGCGATACTCAATGCCGTAAAGCTGTTAAGCGGTCAGCCCAAGGAACAGCTGCTCATAGACCCCGGCGTTATAGAGCCGATACAGCTGCTCAAGACGAACATCCTCGGCAACAACAACCCGCGTCTGCACACGGACGAGGTGCTCATAGCGCTCTCCATGAGCGCGATCGAGAGCGAGCCCGCGAAGAAAGCGTTTGATACGCTCTCGCTCCTGCGCGGCTGCGAGGCGCACTCCTCCGTTATACTTTCACAGGTTGACGCGGATATCTACCGCAAGCTCGGTATAAACCTGACCTGCGAGCCGCACTACCAGGTCAAAAAGCTCTACCACAAACCGTAAGCAAGAAATCGACCCGCGGAGACAGTCTCTGCGGGTCTTTGTATTGAAGTCAAGCGTTTTCTTGCCAAGAAGCTGTATGAGTATACTGCGAGCGGGCAAAAAACGCTTAAAAGAGCAAAAATCAGGCAAGCAAAAAGCCGCAGCCCACGCCCAAAAGCGTGAGCTGCGGTTTTCTTTTTGCTCTTTGGTCTGCGCCGAGTGGGGCAGTCCTTATTTTGCGGGGACGGTGTGCCAGATGTTCTTTGCATACTCGTTTACCGCTCTGTCGGCGGCAAATCTGCCGGAGCAGGCAGTGTTCATCAGCGACATCGAGTTCCAGCGCGTTCTGTCCGCCCAGAGCTCGTCTATTTTATTCTGCGCCTGGTGGTAGTCCGCGAAGTCTGCGAGCACCATATAGGGATCGTGATAGACGATGGTTCCGCTTATCTCCGGGAATTGCTTATCGCAGAAGCCGCGGTTTATAAAGTCGATAACATTGCGAAGCTCCGCATTGTTGTTGTAGAAATTCATCGGAACATAGCCCTTGCTCTTGAGTTCGTTGACCTCGGGTGTGGTCATGCCGAAGATAACTATATTCTCGTCGCCGACCGCGTCGTGAATCTCGACATTCGCGCCGTCGAGTGTGCCGAGGGTTATAGCGCCGTTCATCATCAGCTTCATGTTGCCCGTGCCGCTCGCCTCGGTTCCGGCGAGGGAAATCTGCTCGCTGACGTCGGCGGCGGGCATCATATATTCAGCCATGGAGACATTGTAGTCCTCCATGTAGACGACCTTGAGCCTGCCCTTAACATCGGGGTCGTTGTTGATAAGCTCCGAGAGAGCGCAGATGAAGCTGATTATCTTCTTCGCCATGAAGTAGCCGCTCGCGGCCTTTGCGCCGAAGATATAGGTGTGGGGAGTGAACTCGCCCGAGGGATTCGCCTTTATCGCAAGATATTTTGCGAGGATGTTGAGCGCGTTGAGGTGCTGGCGCTTGTACTCGTGCAGGCGCTTGACCTGAACATCGAAAATAGAATTCGGGTCGAGCTCTATGCCGGTCTTTGCCTTGACGCGCTTTGCAAAGTCCGCTTTGTTCGCGGTCTTTATCTTCTCAATCTCCGCGAGCACCGCGGGGTTATCTTTATATTTCGCAAGCTCCGAGAGGCACTCGGCGTTATATACGAAGTCGCCGCCGATAAGGTCGTTGAGCATCGAGGTCAGGCGCGGGTTCGACTGGCAGAGCCAGCGGCGGTGGGCGATGCCGTTTGTGACGTTGCAGAACTTGTCGGGCGTGAGGGTATAGAAGTCGTGGAACACGCTGTCCTTGAGTATCTCGCTGTGGAGGGCGGAGACTCCGTTGACGCTGTGGCAGCAGGCGACGCAGAGATTGGCCATACGCACTACGCCGTTCGAGATTATAGCCATTCTCTCGACCTTGCCGGCGTCGTGGGTCTGCTCCCAGACGCTGCTGCGGAAACGGTTGTCTATCTCCTTGACTATCTGATATATTCTCGGAAGCAGGCGGCGGAAGAGATCCTCGCTCCAGCATTCGAGAGCCTCGCTCATAACCGTGTGGTTCGTGTAGGCGAACACCTCAGTGACAACAGCCCATGCATCGTCCCAGCTGTAGCCGCACTCGTCAAGCAGCAGACGCATAAGCTCGGGAATGGCGAGAGTCGGGTGGGTGTCGTTGATATGGATAGCCATTTTGTCGCAGAGATTGTCGAGCGAGCCGTACTTGCGCAGGTGGCGGTTGATGATATCCTGAACGGACGCGGAGACGAGGAAATACTGCTGGCGCAGACGCAGGCTCTTGCCCTCGGGATGATTGTCCGCGGGATAGAGCACCTTGCTTATGACCTCTGCCATGGCGTTTTGCTCCATGGCGCGCAGGTAATCGCCCTGATTGAAGGAGTTCATGTCTATCTCGGAGCTCTTTGCGCTCCAGAGACGCAGGACGCTGACGCCCTTGCCGTCCTTGCCGGCGACCATCATATCGTAGGGAACGGCGTGAACCTTCTTCGCGTTCTCTATATCGACGCTGTGATAGCCGTCCTCCCAGCGGTCGACGACATTGCCCTCGAAGCTGACGTCAACGCTCTTCTCCTCGCGCGCAACGAGCCATACCTCGCCGCCGGGGAGCCAGAAATCGGGCATCTCGGTCTGCCAGCCGTCAACGAGCTTCTGTTTGAAGATACCGTATTCGTAGAGAATGGAGTAGCCCATGCCGAGATAGCCGTCGGTTGCCAAAGCGTCGAGATAGCACGCCGCAAGGCGGCCCAGACCGCCGTTGCCGAGACCCGCGTCCGGCTCGCAGTCATAGAGCTTGTCGAGCTTTATGCCGAAATCCTTGAGAGCCGCCTCCATGACGGGGATGAGGTTGAGATTATATAGCGTGTTCTTGAGCGAGCGCCCCATGAGGAACTCCATGCAGAGATAGTATACGCGCTTCGAGCCGCTCTCCTCGCAGCGCTTTTCAAACTCATGCCTGCCCTGTCTGAGCATATCGCGGGTTATCATCGCGATAGCCTTGTAAAACTGCTCGTAGTTGGCCTCCTCGGGAGTTACGCCGAAAAAGTGAGAGAGCTTTGCGGTTATCTGCTCCTCGGCGGCCTTCTTTGTCAGTGAATAATCCATTATACCAAACCTTTCGTTTGTTGCTGCATAGCTGTAAATATAGGTATAAATACAGCTCCTACTATTTTATACCCGATATGTAAATAATACAACCTGAAACTCGCAATTATTGCCCGTTCGGCCTCAGAAAAAACAGGCTTCGCGGCAGAATTTTTCAATAAAAATGCCGAAAAAAGGCAAATCCGAGCAAAAGAACAGGAATGTTTACAATTTGTTCATATTTATGTATACTTGATGCAATACGGCACAATTATTCTATATGTGTACCCGAGAGGTACTGAAGAGACAACTACTTATCTGGTTTTAATAATTGTCAACTTCTTTTTTCATTTTTATTTTCTCTTTCCCCAAAGCTAAAGCCGAATGCTGCACACATTCGGCTTTAACTTTTTTTCGGGGACTTTTTTATTTTACAGGTCGTCCGCGTCCTGCACGGGCTGCGAGCCGTCCAAGGGCGTGCCCGAGTAGCTGCCGAGCACGTCGGTCGGGATTTCGCCCTCCTTGTTCATCGGGTCGTTATAGGGCGGCATTTCTATTATTTTTTTCTTCTGCTTTTTCGGCTTGTCCATAAATTTCTCCTTTCTCTGCGTTTGCTTTTTTAGCTTTCCGCACGGGCGCGCCGATATTCCGCGAAGAAGAAAGTTGAATTTGCTCGTTATTTTTGATAAAATCATCTTATCCGGTCGTTCAGCCGAAAAACGGAGGTCAATATCATGAAGATTTTTAAAAAATATATCGCCGCTATGCTGATTTTTGCGCTCGCGCTGAGCCTCTGCTCGTGCTCGCTCATAGACCGCCTCAAGCCCGCGCCCGCGCCGGAGACGGTGAGACTGACTTTCCCCGAGGGAACTACGGCAATTCAGGCGGCGCAGAAGCTCGAAGAGGGCGGCGTTTGCACGAAGGATGAGTTTATCGCGGCGGTCAATGACGCTTCGCGTGAGAACAAATTTGTGCAGTCGATAAAGAATCCGCAGGAGCGCCCGTTCCTGCTCGAGGGCTATATCTATCCCGATACATATGATTTCTATGTCGGCGAGGGCGCGGAAAAGGCGCTCGGCCGTTTTCTCTCGAACACAGAGTCGAAGCTCACCGACGGGATGTACAAGAAGGCCGAAGAGCTCGGGATGTCCATGGACGAGGTTATTACGCTCGCCTCGATAATCCAGCAGGAGGCGTCCGTGCCGTCCGTCATGGCAAATGTCTCGTCCGTGCTCCACAACAGGCTCAATTCCCCGAGTTATCCGCGCCTGCAGTGCGACGCGACGATATTCTATTTAAAGCGCAGCGTCAAGCCCTATATAGGTGAGGAGCAGGCGGACAAATACGATGAGTTTTATAACACCTATGACCGAAAAGGGCTTCCCTCGGGTCCGATTACGAACCCCGGCATCGAGGCGATAAACGCCGCACTGAATCCCGCAGACACCGAATACTATTTCTTTGTCACGGATAACGACGGCAACTACTATTTCGCCAAAACCTACCGGGAGCATCTCGAAAACTGCAAAACGGCGGGAGTGGGGCAGTAAAAAAGCCTGCGAATTTGTCACTCTTGTCATTGAATTTTTCGGCCGCGCATAGTATAATTAGATTTTAGGCAAATCAAATATACTTCATCATAGGGGTATAGAGAGGTATTATGAACGGTCTTATCGCATCGGCAAAAAAAATCGAAGAATACGGCGCGCTGCTCGATTGCGTCCGAAACACCCGTCTGCCCGTCGGCATGACGGGTCTTTCCCATATCCATAAGGCACATTTTGCCGCCGCCTTGAATGCGGATTGCGGCAGACCCGTGCTCGTGATAACGGCGGACGAGGCGCAGGCTTCGCGTCTGGCGCTCGATATGAAAACCCTCGGCTGCCGCGCCCTGCTCTATCCCGCAAGGGATTTTGTTTTCCGCTCAACAGAGAGTCAGTCGCGCGAATACGAGCACAGGAGACTCGGCGTGCTCGATAAGATGCTGCGCGGCGAGGTGCAGGCGGTGGTCTGCTCGGCGGAGGCTGCGTCGCAGCTGACTCTCCCGCCCGAGGAGCTTAAAAACCGCACGCTTGAGCTTAAAGTAGGCGACGAGATGCCGCTTGAGTCTATAGTAAAGGCGCTGCTGCGCGCGGGTTACTCCCGTTCGGCGCAGGTCGACGGAGCGGGTCAGTACGCGGTACGCGGCGGCGTGCTCGATTTCTTCACGCCCGGCGAGGAATATCCCTGCCGCCTTGAGCTCTGGGGCGACGAGATAGACAGCATGGCGAATTTCGATATTGAAACTCAGCGCCGCACCGACAACATCGAAAAGATAAAAATAACTCCCTCGAATGAGATACTCCCGCCCGACACGGAAGACTTTATCGAGCTGCTCGAGCGCTTCCGCTCGGAGATACGCGGCAAGGGCGCGGTCAAGGCCCGCGAGTGCGTCGATAAGGACATCGAGCGAATAAGAGGCGGTCTGCGCCTGCAATCGACCGATAAATATATGCCGCTTCTCTATGACGTGGCATCGATATTCGACTACGCAAAGGGCTATATCCTCTGCGTGAGCGAGAGCTTTTCCGTCAAGGAGCGGTTCAACGCCGCCATCGGGCTCATGCGCGAGGCCATGAAGGCGATGTTCGAGGAGGGCGAGCTCTGCCCCGGACTCGACAGATTCTCTCTGCAGCAGTCCGACCTCCTGCGCGCATATGAGCGGATGGGCGCCGTATATATGGACAATCTCCCGCGCGGCGGCTTCGACACGCCCGTAAAGGAGCTCATAGGCGTCAACGCAAGGCAGATAACCGCGTGGAACGGCTCTTTCTCCGTGCTCAAGGACGATCTCGATGCGCTGTCGGACAGGGGCAACCGCACCTGCGTGATTTTTGCGGGAACGCGCAAGGCCGCCGGCGCACTGCGCGGCGATCTTATCGACGACGGCTACAGCGCGCTCTATATGGATGAACTGCCCGGGGAATTAGCTCCCGGTACGCTCACGGTAGTCCCCGGCTGTCTCTCGGCGGGCTTTGAATATCCGCTTGCAAAAATAACCGTTTTCACCCACTCCGGCAGGGCTGCAGTCGCTCAGAAGAAGAGAAGCGTGCGCAAGAATGCGAACGCGTTCCACAGCCTCGACGAGCTGCACCGCGGCGACTATGTTGTTCATGTCGCGCACGGTATCGGCGTGTTCGAGGGCATAAACAAGCTCGAAGCGAGCGGAACTATAAAAGATTATATAAAAATACGCTACGACAAGGGCGACATTCTCTATGTCCCGGTCACTCAGCTCGACCAGGTGTCGAAGTATATCGGCCCGTCCGGCGACGACAAGCCCGTCCGCCTCAACAAGCTCGGCGGCAAGGACTGGCAAAAGACCCGTTCGCGCGTACGCAGCGCAGTCAAGGATATGGCAAAGGAGCTCACCGAGCTATATTCGCGCAGACTCAAGATAGAGGGTCACGCCTTTTCGCCTGACACGGATATGCAGAGCGACTTCGAGCGCAGGTTCGAGTTCGACGAGACCTCGGATCAGCTCAGATGTATTGACGAGATGAAGGGCGACATGGAGAAAAGCTGCCCCATGGACAGACTGCTCTGCGGCGACGTCGGCTTCGGCAAGACGGAGGTTGCGCTTCGCGGCGCGTTCAAATGCGTTGCGGACGGCAAGCAGTGTGCCATACTCGTGCCTACGACTATTCTCGCCTACCAGCACTATCAGACGGTACTAAAGAGGATAGAGGGCTTCCCCGTGGAGGCGCGTATGCTCTCGCGCTTCTGCTCGAAAAAGGAGATAGAGGACACTCTGAACGGTCTGCGCCGCGGCAGTGTAGATATAGTCGTCGGCACGCACAGACTCATTTCAAAGGATGTTCAGTTCCGTGACCTCGGGCTGATAATAATAGACGAGGAGCAGCGCTTCGGCGTGGCTCAAAAGGAGAAGCTCAAGGAGCTTTATCCGAAGGTCGATGTTCTCACCCTGACCGCGACGCCCATACCGAGGACGCTCAACATGGCACTTTCCGGCATACGCGATATGTCGATTCTCGAGGAGGCGCCGCACGACCGCTCGCCGGTGCAGACCTATGTTGTCGAGCACAATCCCGAGATGCTCGCGCAGGCGATGAACGCGGAGCTTAGGCGCGGCGGGCAGGTGTATTATCTGCATAACCGCGTTGAGAGCATAGAGCACACAGCTGCAAAAATAAAAGATATGCTGCCCGATGCCGTAGTCGGCATAGCCCACGGCAAGATGAGCGAGGACGAGCTGAGCGAGGTCTGGCGTAAGCTGCTCGAGGGCGAGATAGATATATTGGTTTGCACCACGATAATCGAGACTGGTGTTGACGTTCCGAATGTCAACACCCTGATAATAGAGGATGCGGATCGCATGGGCTTGGCGCAGCTGCATCAGATACGCGGGCGCGTAGGCCGTTCGTCGCGCAGGGCGAGCGCGTATCTCACTTTCAGACCCGGCAGGGAGCTGACGGAAATAGCCACGAGCAGGCTCGACGCGATAAGAGAATTTACGGAGTTCGGCTCGGGCTTCAAGATAGCCATGCGCGACCTTGAGCTGCGCGGAGCGGGCAACGTGCTCGGCGCGCAGCAGCACGGACACATGGAGGCCGTAGGCTACGAGATGTATCTCCAGATGCTCGAGCAGGCGATAAGCGAGGAGCGCGGAGACCTGACGAAGAAGCCGAAGAAGGAATGCCTTGTCGACCTTCCCATAGACGCGCACATCCCGCCGACATATATCGAGAGCGTACCGCAGAGACTCGGCATTTACCGCCGCATTGCGGACATAACCTCTCGCGCGGACGCGGACGATGTCACGGATGAGCTCATCGACCGCTTCGGCGAACCGCCCGCCCCGGTATTGGGTCTTATCAGAACCTCGCTGCTCAGAGCGTATTCCGCTCAGCACAACATCTACGAGATAGGGCGCAAGGGCGACAGACTGCTGCTCTATATCGATGACCTTGATATGCAGGAGATTTCGGCGATAGCTGCGGGCTTCCCCGGCAGAGTGACCGTCAGCGCCGCGGGCAAGCCGCATATCGCGGTTCGCATCATGCCACAGGATAAAATGCTCGACCTGCTCGAAAAAGTGCTCATGCTCATGAACACCGCAAATAAGCAAAAAGACAGCTGACTTATCAGCTGTCTTTTAAGTTTGTCCGTTATCTGTCTGTATGTCCGTATTCGAGAATATCCGCTATTCTCTCGCAGGCGTGGCCGTCTCCGTAAGGGTTCGCGGCACGGCTCATTTTCTCGTATTCAGCACGGTCATCGAGCAGAATTTTAAAGTTGTCGTATATTGTCCGCTCGTCTGTGCCGACAAGCTTGAGCGTCCCTGCGGCGATGCCCTCGGGTCTTTCTGTGGTGTCGCGCATAACCAGAACGGGCTTCCCGAGGCTCGGAGCCTCCTCCTGTATTCCGCCGCTGTCGGTGAGGATCATATAGCTGTTCGCAAGGAAGTTGTGGAAGTCGACAACATCAAGCGGTTCGATTATCTTTATCTGCTCACAGCCGCCCAGCTCGGCGTTTGCCGCTTCGCGCACAACGGGATTCATGTGAATGGGGTATATCGCTCTGATGTCCGGATATTCTTCGACGATACGCCTTATTGCGCGGAACATATGGTGCATAGGCTCGCCCAAATTCTCGCGCCTGTGCGCGGTTATCATTATCAGCCTTCCGTCCGAGGCCCATTTGAGCCACTCGTTTGAGTAGTCGGGGCACACGGTGGTTCTCAGTGCGTCTATTGCGGTGTTGCCCGTAACAAAAACCGTCTCCGGCTTTTTGCCCTCTCTGAGCAGATTTTCGCGTGCCGTCGCAGTCGGAGCAAAGTTGTATTCCGAAACGATGCCGACCGCCTGGCGGTTGAATTCCTCCGGGAACGGCGAGTGGATGTCATATGTGCGAAGTCCCGCTTCAACATGGCCGACCTTTATGCCGAGATAGTAGCAAGCGAGCGCGGAGGCAAAGGTGGTGGTTGTGTCCCCGTGAACGAGAACCGTATCCGGCTTTTCCTTTTCGAGCACGGGCTTTATCTTTTCGAGTATGCTGACAGTGACGTCAAAGAGAGTCTGCTTGTCTTTCATTATACTTAGGTCATAGTCAGGCTCGACGCCGAATGTTTTGAGCACACTGTCAAGCATCTGGCGGTGCTGACCCGTGACGCATACAACGGTCTCAAGCCCTTTGCGTGCCTTTAGCTCCTTGACGAGCGGGCACATCTTTATCGCTTCCGGCCGTGTGCCGAAAACAAGCATTATTTTTTTCACAAACAGTCCTCCCGGTGCAGTGCTTTTCTCAATTATAACCGTTTTCCTTTTTCGAGTCAACAAAAGGGAAGCGACCACCCAACGAGTGCCGGGCGGTCGCTTGTCTTCTCCCCAAATAGATGCTGCGCGCCAAGCGCACAGCGAGTGCTTCTTTTTTCATCGGAATCTATTATATACCGAATCTGCTTGGGAAGTCAATATTTTTCGCAATAAATAATACTTTACTTATTCTATGCCCTGTCAGCGCGCATTTCTTTTCTGCTCGGGCGAGATCTCGGCGTGGGGGCAGACTATCTCGTCGATGATTTCATGCGGAGCCGCCCAGCGCACGGCGTTTGTCAGTATCTGCTGAACCTGCGGGATGTAGTAGGTGGGGTTGCCCTCGTGACCGGGCTGGAAATAGAACACCCTGCCGCGCCCTCTGTTCCAGCAGCAGCCGGAGCGGAACACGTCTCCGCCGGAGAACCAGCCGAGGAAAACAAGCTCGTCGGGCTCGGGAATGTCGAAGCGCTCGCCGTACATCTCCTCAACGGGAATTTCAAAATATTCGTCGAGCCCCTTTGCTATCGGGTGCGCGGGGTTGACTGTCCAGACGCGCTCGAAATCGCCGTCGCGCCAGTGCAGGGCGCAGGAGGTGCCCATGAGACGCTTGAACGGCTTTGAAAAATGCGCGGAGTGCAGTGCGATGAAGCCCATGCCGCGCAGAACTCTGTCGTGCACGCGCTCAACAATCTCGTCGGGCACTTCGTCGTGCGCCTTGTGTCCCCACCAGATGAGCACATCGGTGTTTTCGAGCACTTCGGGCGGCAGGCCGCAGTCGGGCTCGCGGAGAGTCGCGGTGCGAACCTCCATGTCCTCCTGCGCGCCGAGAAAGCTCTTCAGCTGACCGTGGATGCCCTCGGGATAGACGGCTGCCACTTCGCGCGATTCGGCCTCGTGAACGCCCTCGTTCCAGACGGTAACTCTTATCATTTTATCATTTCCTTCCTTTTGGATTTATATTAACTCAAGTATATATTTTTGCCGGCTTTCTGTCAACGGGTTTTCTCCCGTATTGCAAAATCGCCCGCCGTTTGATATACTTTAATAAAGCTTTTTTGGGGTGATATTTTGCTTCTTAACAAAAATGACGACATTGAACTTCATATAGATTCCGTCTCGCTGACCGGCAGCGGCGTCGGCAGATACAACGGGCTCGCCGTCTTTGTTCCCGCGACAGCGCCGGGTGATTTTATAAAGGCGCATATAATCAAGGCGAAAAAGAGCTACGCCGTCGGCAAGTGCATAAAAATAACGGAGCCGTCGCCCGACAGGACGGAAAACGACTGCCCGGCATATCCCGGCTGCGGCGGCTGCTCGTTCCGCCACATGAGCTATGACGCGGAGCTAAAGCTCAAGGCGGATGCCGTGCGCGACGCATTCTCCCGCATCGGCGGACTCGAGGTTGATTTAAAGCCGATAATCGGCGCGGAGTCACCCGACGGCTACCGCAACAAGGCGCAGTACCCGGTGGGACGCGAAAACGGGAAATTAAAAATCGGCTTCTACTCCCGCCGCTCGCACAGGATAGTCGATTGCCGCGCGTGCCGCCTCGCGCCGCCCGAGTTCGAAAGAATACTCGGCATAACGGCGGAGTGGATAGAGAAATACAATATTTCCGTCTACGACGAAATAAGCAAAAGCGGAGCGCTGAGGCACATATATCTCAGAAAAGCGTTTGCGACGGGCGAGATAATGCTCTGCCTCGTCAGCGCGCAGGAGAATCTGCCGAATACGGACGCGCTTCTTGACGCGCTCAAAAGCGAAGAGAGCATAAAGAGCGTGCTGATAAACATAAACTCCGACGACACGAACGCCGTGCTCGGAGGCAGGTGCATTTGTCTTTTCGGCGACGGCTGCATAACCGACATTCTCTGCGGGGTAAAGGTGAGGATATCACCGCTGTCATTCTATCAGGTCAACCGCGCCCAGGCGGAGCGTCTCTACAAAAAGGCCGCCGAATACGCCGGAGCGGAAAAAATAAAGCTCCTGCTCGACCTCTACTGCGGCGCGGGCACGATAGGGCTTTCCATGGCGGACAGGGCGGAGGAGCTAATCGGCATAGAGACGGTGGCGCCCGCTGTTGAGGACGCGAAGAAAAACGCCGCCGCAAACGGAATAGAGAACGCGCGATTTATCTGCGCGGATGCGGGTGAAGCCGCGGAAAAGCTGCTCGCCGAGGGCAAGCGCCCCGAGGTGATAATCCTCGACCCGCCGCGCAAGGGCTGCTCGGAGCAGACGGTAAGAGCCGCCGCAAAAATGGCTCCCGACAGGATAGTATACGTCTCCTGCGACCCGGCCACGCTCGCACGCGACTGCGCCGCGTTCAAGGAGCTTGGATATGAAGTCGAAGAAGCGACCCCCGTCGACCTCTTCCCGAGAACGGCGCACGTAGAGACGGTAGTTCTTTTGTCCCAACTGAAACAAAGCAGGATGATTATATAAATGTAACGATTGAACTTGATGATGTGGATATAACATCGGCAGAGACTAAGGCAACTTATGATGAGATAAAGAAGTATGTGTCTGAACATAATGCCGGCATGAAGGTTTCCAATCTGTATATTTCACAGGTAAAGAGAAAATGCGGAATTGAGGTTGGAAAGAATTATAATTTACTTAAAAATGAAGAAAGTAGGCCGCCACAGTGTCCGGAAGATAAAGAGAGAGCAAATGTGGAGGCATTGGAGCATTTTAAGATGATTCAGCAGAAATAAAAAGAGTCTGATAAATCGCAGTTTATATAGATGTAAATGTTTTTTCTTACAATGGAAAAGGAGATGATTGATAAATGAGAATTGGAGCGTATCAATTTGCGGTATCTGGAAATGTAAATGAGAATTATAATGAAATAGAAAAAGCGATATATTTAGCAAAACATAAAGATGTTCAATTGCTAATATTTCCAGAATGTTCATTAACAGGATACCCACCTAGAGATATATCAAATTCATCATGTGTCGATTTTACCCTTGTGCAGTCAATGTGTGATAGACTTCAATCGGTAGCGGACCAAAATGATATTTCTTTTATTGTCGGAACCATATTTAAAGAAAAAGAAATATATAATAGAGCATTACTGTTTCAGCCTAATAAACAAATCAAGTCTTATGACAAGCGTGCTTTATGGGGATGGGATAATGATAATTTCGCAAAAGGGAATAGTGATGGAATATTTGAGATAAATGGGGTTGTATTTGGAATTAGAATTTGTTTTGAAATAAGATTTCCTGAATTTTTCAGAGAATTGTATAAAAGAAATACAGACATAAATGTGGTTTTGTTTTATGATGTAGCGGATATGGATGATAAGGAACGATATAGTATGATCAGAGGTCATCTGCAAACTCGTGCAGTTGAAAATGTTACTACTACTATTTCAGTAAATGCTACTTCGCCTTTTCAAACGGCACCGACAATGATTTTTGGAAAATCTGGTCAATGTATTAAAGAATGTATTAGGAATAAATCTGAACTATTGATTTATGATTTTGAAAAGACAATTAATGATTTCGGGGAAAATGGAAGAGTATCCATATCTGATTTATTGATTAAGTAGAATATAATTAGTGTTGTACTAAGAAAAAATTAGATAACTTCCCGTTTGACGAGAAGGTGCTTTACATGAAAAAGAGTACATGAAGGAGGAAAAATGATAGCATGGAAATCAAATTATACGAAGACAGATACAGGGACGATATGATTTTCATGGTTTTGCAGGCCAAGGACGCGCTCGGAAGAATACCGAGTATCAACGAAGATCTGCTCGATATCAAAAAGAATTACTTTGACCGTGGGGATATGTTCTGGATCGCGGCGGATGATAACGACAGGGTGATCGGCTGCGGCGGGTATTCGAGGATTGAAGGAACGAATGAAGCGTTTATTCATCGGCTGTATATAAAGGCATCGGAAAAGCGCAAGGGCATCGGTTCGGCTCTGCTTGAAACTATTGAGGCGGGAATGCGCGGCAACGACATTACGGCAGCGCGGGTGCATCTCGGCGATCCGCCGGAGCAGTGGTTTGAGTCCTATTCATTCTATCCGAAGCACGGATATGCCGAATACGAGCCGCGGTATATGAGAAAGAAATTATAAGGACAAATAGGAGTTCAAAGGGGAGAAAATATGAATAAAGCAGGAACGCAAAGAATAGAAACCGATAGATTGATACTTCGAAGATTCAGATTAGAGGATGCAGAGGATATGTATGCAAATTGGGCATCTGATCCCGAAGTTGCGAGATTCCTGACATGGCCGACGCATTCGAGCGTTGAAGTGACAAAGAGCCTTCTCGCCGATTGGATACCCGGATATGAAGATGGCGGATACTTTAATTGGGTTATGGAGTATAAAGAAACAGGAAAGGCTATTGGTAATATTTCTGTTGTAAAGCTTAATGAGAATACAAAGGCTGCTGATATGGGTTATTGTATGAGCCGGGCGTACTGGGGGCAGGGATTAATGCCTGAAGCATTAAATGCCGTGATGGATTATCTTTTTGATGTTGTCGGACTAAATCGTATTGCCGCCTGTCATGATGCAAACAATCCAAAATCAGGACGCGTTATGGAAAAAGCCGGAATGAAACGGGAAGGTATTCTTAGAGCTGCCGGAAAGAACAACCTCGGAATCCATGACGAGGTGTGGTATGCGATGATCCGAAATGACAGGAAGAAATGAAGAATCGATTTTTTGTTACAGAAAAACAATGAACAAATTTCACTTTGCCGAGGCAATGAAGTCGATCCGAGTGCCTTGACTTAGCCGCTCGACGGTATATTCCTGACGGGGAGAGTGTGCGGGCAGCGTGAATATGCTTCTTTTTATTTACACCAAAGAAGAATACAAAACAGCAGACAGAATCGTAAAAAGATGTTCGCGACAAGCTCAAAATCCGACCGACACACAAAACCGCATAAAAGACGGGCACCGTGAAAACGGTGCCCGTCTTTTATTTATTCTCGTCCATCCATTCGGACAGGCGCGCTATTCCTTTTTCGTTTCCGACGGCATAGAGTATGTCTCCCTTTTGGAACATATAGTCGGGGCGCACGGAGTCCGTCATGTTTCCGTCGTTTTCTATGGCGACTATGTTGACCCCGAATTTTCCGCGCAGATCTGCGGACATTATCGTCATGCCTATCACCTTCTGCGGCACCTCGAGCTTTAGAAGATTGAGCTTTTTGCTGAGCTGAACGAAGTCGAGCATATTGGGGGCCTCGAGCCTGTGCGCAAGCCTTACCGCCATATCCCTCTCAGGATAGACGACTTCTGCGCCGAGCTTCTTGAGTATCTCGCCCTGCTCGGCGCTCGCGGCCTTTGATATGACCGTCGGCACGCCGAGGGCTACGACGTTCAGGGTGGTCAGAATGGATATGTCCATCTTTTCTCCGATGCAGACCACCACGACGTCGCAGTTTTGTATTCCGGTCTCCGAGAGAGTTTTTTTGTCAAAGCTGCTGACAACAAAGGCGTTCTCCGTGTATTCGCGCATCTCGCGCACCTTTTCCTCGTTGCCGTCGATTACGAGCGGCTCCGCGCCCGCTTTCGCAAGCTCCACAGCCAGAGCCGAGCCGAAGCGCCCGAGTCCGATTATTCCGTAAGATTTGCTGTCGCTTTTTGATTTTTTAAACATCTTTGTCCTCCGTTCTCAGCCTATGGCTATGTTTCCGTCGGGATATTTTATTCGATCTCCGTTTGTGAAGTACCAGAGAGTCGCTATTGTAAGCGGCCCCAAGCGGCCGATATACATCATGACTATTGATGTAAGCTTGCTCGCGGTGCAGAGTCCCGTGGTTATCCCGGTAGTGAGTCCCACCGTTCCGAACGCGCTCGTCATCTCGAACAAGGCATCCCTTATTGCTATATCCGGCTCAAAGGCGCAGAGCATAAACGTTCCCACTGCTATCACACTTATACCCATGACTGCTATGACCGACGCCTTGCGGAACACGCCGCGCGGCACGGAATAGTGAAACGCCTTTCCCGAGGTGTTTGTCGCGGCGGTCTTTATGCCCTGTATCAGCACAAACAGCGTACTCGTCTTTATTCCGCCGCCGGTGGAGCCGGGCGACGCGCCGACGAACATCAAAAATATCATAGCGAGCAGTCCCGCGTTTGAAAATTCGCCGAGCGAATATGTCGAGAAGCCCGCCGTCCTCGCTGTCACACTGTTAAAAAGCGCGCCTATCCACGGAATATTCTCGGTCATTCTGAAGATTACCGTGCCGCCGACCGTCAGCGCGACACTCATCGTGAGCACTACTTTTGTGTGCATGGAAAATCTGCGCCAGCGAAATCGCTTTTTGACAATCTCGCGGATAACGAGAAAGCCGATTCCGCCGAAGAATATCAAAAGGCAGGTCACGAGATTTAAGAACACATCCTCCTTGTAGGCGGAGAGGCTCTGGAAGTTTCCGAGGATGTCGAAGCCGGAGTTGTTGAACGCGGCGACGGAATGAAAAAGGCTTATTCCGAGAGCTTTGAGCGGCGGGTAATCGCGCACGAAAACAATGAAGCTCAGCGCCGCACCGACGAGCTCAAAGGTCACGGTGACAAGAAACACGCCCTTGAGAAATTTCACTATCCCCTTGCCGGAGTCGAGGTTCATCGCGTCGCGCAGAACGCTGCGCCCCTTGAGATTTATCCTCTTTCCGACCGCTAAGATAACGCCCGCGCCCATTGACGCGACTCCGAGTCCGCCTATCTGTATCAGCGCCGCAACAACGAACTGACCGAACGCGGTGAATGTGTCCCCTATATCGACGGTCACGAGTCCCGTCACGCAGACGGCGCTCGCCGAAGTGTAAAGCGCGTCTATGTATTTAAGAGAAACGCCGTCTCGCACGCTGCACGGCAGCATAAGCAGCCCCGAGCCTGCAAATATCACGGCCGCAAAGCCGAGCGCGATTATTCTTGCAGACGACATTCTTTTTAACAGCCTTTTCATAATTCACCTCGCGTCCTATAGAAAAGACCCTCGGCAGAGTCGCTCTGCCAAAGGTCTTGCTTCATTCACAGCCTGTGCCGGTAATGTCCGCTGCCGGCACGCTTCGGCGTGCGGTTGACGACAGACGGATGGATATACCATAGCTACTCCCCATTGGTCGTGGCTCAATTATATCGCTTTCGGCGAAAAAGTCAATATATTTGCAAAAATTTCCGTCGCCGGGCGAAAAAAGGGCCGCCGCATGGCGGCAGCCCGTGTGTATTTGCGATTAATAGGTGAAGGTGAAATCCTGCTTCCATGTGCCGGTGAAGTTAGCATCGATACCGACATTGCTGTTACCAAAGGTGAGTCTGCAGACAACATTTGCCGGCTCGCTGACGCTGATGCTTGCAAGAGTTCCGTCCGCTCTGAGAACGAAAGTAAAGGTGCCGCTCTGATAAGTGACCTTTGTGCTCTTCGGGTTGAAGGGCTTGAAGTCATCGGGCGTCAATGAAAGAGTGTCGAAGCAGGAGCCGTGGTGAGTGGGAACAAAGGTAAGTCCCTCGCCGCTCTCGACAACGAGAGTGATGCTGACCTTCCAGCCGTTGCCCTGCTTGACGCAGGAGGCGGACTTAACGCCTGCGGGGTTGACATTGTAGGCAGCGCGCTTTGATGCGGGCAGGAAGCTCGCAAGAGTTGTGCCGTCGGCAGCCTTGCCGCCGTTGAAGGTCTGTGTTGCGGTCTTGGGATAGTCGTTGGGAAGCAGGGGCTCTGCTTTTGCGACAAGATCGACACCAAGTATCTTATTGGGGTCGAGACTGTTGATTTTCGAGGTCGTGCCCTGAACTCTCTTAACGGTGACCTTGCCCTTGTACTGCTTCATAGCGGTAGCGTACTTGTTGAAGAACGCGACTATGTCTGCCTTGCTGCCGTTGACGGGAGCGTTGATGTCGGCGCTGCCCTGAGTGCCGCCCTGCTGACCCTGGGTGGCCGCCTCGCTGCCGCCCTCGGAGGGAGCCGCGGTGCTGTCGCCCGAGGGAGCTTCGGCTGCGGTGGTATCCTCGCCGCCTGCCTGGGTGTCCTGAACATCCGCGCCCGCACCCTGAGTGCTGTCGGCCGTCGTGTCTTTGTTGTCATCCTTGCTCTTGCACGCCGCAAACGCAAATATCATCGCGAGTGCGAGCAGGAGTGCAATAATTTTCTTCATAATTTGTCTCCTTTCGTCTTTGGGGCAGAGCATCCTCTGCCATGTTACGATTCAAGTTTACTTTATGTTAATTGATTTGTCAAGAGAATAAACTTTATTTTATATTTATACAAATCCCATAAAATTTTATCGATTTTTGTGCACTATATATCATATTCGCCTTTGTGATAATTCGCCGCATACGGGGTAAACTATACGAAGAAAGAAACGGAAAGGGTGCATAAAATGAGCAAGGATACGTTGGAGCTGCTTCGCGAATGCGACAGCGGAATAAAAATGGCGGTCGGCAGCATAGACGAGGTGAGCGGGCATATAAAAAACACGGAGCTCAAAAATCTGCTTGAAAAGAGCAGGGAGGAGCATGACAGGATAGGCCGGGAGGTCAGGGAGCAGTTGGCTTTGATCGGTGACTGCGGCAAGGACCCGGGTGTAGTGGCTAAAAGTATGTCATGGATAAAGACCAACGTCAAGCTCGGACTCAACGACACGGATAAGACGGTCGCGGGGCTGATGACGGACGGGTGCGACATGGGCATAAAAAGCCTGACCCGCTATCTCAACGAGTATAAGGGCGCAGACGGGTCGTCCCGCAGCACGGCGCGGCGCATTATAGGCGCGGAGGAAAACCTGCTCTCGGGGCTGAGAGCGTATCTTTAACAGACGAAAACAGCCGCAGCGTATAGCTGCGGCTGTTCCCTGTTCTCTGTCTCTTTCTATTTTGGTGAGGTTCGTAAAAGTTGTTTTTATTTTGTGTTCTTCCTGCCGGAGATCTGCGGCACGCGGCCGATTATCAGCGCGACGATAGCGGTGATAATGATTTCGGGAATCATGTAGAGGCCGTTGTAGATAACGGAATAGAGAAACGCCAGACCCTGACCGCTGAACTTCTCGAGAATCTTTGCGCCGAGGGTGAAGCCGTCCTGCGAGAAGAACCAGTCAGCCCAGGTGCCGAAGAAGATGAAGCCGGATATGATGTGCGCGATATAGCGCAGGGAGAGTGCGAATATCGAGCCGACGCACAGGGAGACGGACGGATTCTTTATCTTGTTTCTGAAGATGCCGCCGAGACCGAGGACGGTGTAGGCGATGATGTAGTCGATGAGGCAGACGCAAACGGCTTTCCAGAGAACCATATAGCTGTCGGAGCCGGGCATGAAGAACGCCGAGACGGTCTTGAAGCCGAGGAGCATCTGAACGACGGCATATACGAAGCCGGTGAGCAGACCCCACTTTGTGCCGTTGCGGTAAGCCGCAAGCACGATGGGCAGCATGCTGCATACGGTGAATCCGCCGCCGAAGGGGAGATTCAGGAACGGTATGAAGCTGCAAACGACGTTGAGCACGGTTGCGATAGCAATAAGCAGAGCGCACTCAACAAGCACTTTTGTGTTGTTTTTCTTGGTTGTTGACATGGTGTTTTTCCTCCAAAAAAATGAAATCAGCGTCCATGCGGTATGCACAGACGCTGTCAGTCTATATAATATACAGCAAACGCTGTCTATTATCCTTCCTACGCCGGCATTATCCGGATCAGGTCAGAGGGTATCATCTCAGCCGCCCGAAGGCAGCACCCCTGGCTATTCGGTTTTGTTTATTTTTTTCCGCGCAGCTCCGCTTTTCCCTCGGGAGTGTCCCTGTAATACTGGGTCTTGGGATGCGGGTGCTCTCTGGACTCCCAGAGCTCCTGAGCAACGGGCGCCCACTGAGCGGCGAACTTGTCGCAGCGCGCGCAGAGGGTCTCGACATCCTCGGGCGCAAGCAGGTCGGTGGACTTCGCTCCCGTGTCCTTTATCATCTTTCTCAGGCACTGCGGGTTTTCGAGCATCGGGCACGGGCGCAGATGGTTGTTGTTGAACGGCTGACCGTGCCAGTAGGCCTGGAAGAGAGGACGCTTGAGCGCCTCGATAAGAGTATGCTCGCGGATATTGGAGTCCGAGTAGTGTATGAACACGCAGGGCTCGATATCGCCTGCGGAGTTGATGTGGAAATAGTTTCTGCCGCCCGCTATGCAGCCGCCGACATATTCTCCGTCATCTTGGAAGTCAATGACGAACATGGGCTTTCCGGTCTTGCTGTTGCGCATTTTGCGCACCCAGTTATACATATGCGTGCGCTGCTCGGGGGTGGGGATAAGCTCCTCTACCGCGCCGGAGCCGACGGGCATATAGTTGAAGTACCACGCATAGCGCGCACCCTTGGATATCATCAAATCGACGAACTCATCGGAGGTGACCGCGTCCACGTTTGCGCGGGTGTAGCATACGGAGATACCGAACAGGCATCCCTTGCTCTTGAGCAGGTCCATAGCCTGCATGACATGGTCGTAGCTGCCCTCGCCGCGTCTTGCGTCGTTGCTCTCCTTGCTGCCCTCGATGCTTATTGCAAGAGCGATATTGCCCACGCGCTTCATTTCCTCGCAGAACTCCTCGTCGACGAGGTCGGCGTTTGTGTAGGAGAGGAACGCGCAGTCGGGATGCAGCTCGCAGAGCTTGATGAGGTCTTTCTTTCTCAGCAGCGGCTCGCCGCCCGTGAACATATAGAAATGGGTGCCCATGGCGACGCCCTGATTTACGATATCGTTGAGCTCGTCAAAGGTGAGGCTCTGCTTGTGGCCGTATTCCGCGCTCCAGCAGCCCTTGCACTTGCGGTTGCAGGCGCTTGTCGGGTCGAGCAAAATGACCCACGGAATATTGCAGTGATATTTTTCACGGTTTGTGCGCACTGCCTTTGTGCCGTTGACCGCCGCGCCGAGTCCCAGCGCGAGAGCCATGTTCATTATAACGTTGTCGTCTGTCTCATTCAAAAGTCTGAGGCCGAGCTGACGCCAGATGTTGTCGGGATCCTTAGCGCCCTCGCGGAAGCTGTCGAAGTTCTTCGCGGGGAATATATTGCCGACAAACAGCTCGGATTTATCAATAAGCTTAACCAAGTTTGTGTCGGGATCTTTTCTGACATATTTTATCATGCGGGACAGAACCGCCGCGGCTGCTGCTCGCTGTATCTTCTCTTTTACAGTCATTTTTGCGGCTCCTTTCATATCTGTCAGTTGATTTAGATAAACATTCTAACACAGGTTCAAGATAAAATCCACATCTAAAAGAAAAAAGTCGGAATAAAGGAACAAAATTTTCGGTTTGTTCATAAAGTATTAAGTTTTCTCCCGAGGTTGCAAAAATCGCTTTTTGCGGATATACTATAAGACAGTAATTTTATCAGGAGAACCGATTTGAAGAGTTTTTTTAAAAAGCACAGGGATGTGCTCATGCTTATTCTGCGCTGTGCGGTTGCGATAACGCTGCTGGTTATCGCCGTTGTGAACTACGACAGGCTTACAAAAATCGATATGCGCGCCCTCGTCGACGGGGCGGGGAGCACTGCCGCCGCGGTGGCGGTGATAATCGGCGTTTATGCCGTGAAATCCGTGCTGTTTATAATACCCGCGTCGATGATATATATTTCCGTCGGCATGGCGTTCCCCACGCCCTCGGCCATTGCGATAAACCTCGCGGGCATCGCGCTCGAAATAACCGCGACCTATCTGCTCGGTTGGTTTCTCGGCGGAGAATATGTCGAGAAGCGGCTCAAGGGGAGCAAGGCGGGGGATAAGGTGCTCGCCTTAGGCGACGGAAAGAAGCTCTCTGCGCTCTTTTTGGTGCGCCTGCTGCCCGTGTTCCCGATTGACTTTGTCAGCCTTTTCCTCGGCGCAACGAAGCTGCCGTTTTGGAAATATGCGCTCCTTTCAATCGGCGGAATAATGCCGCGCGTTATACTTTTTACTATCTTGGGCGACGGCATATATGACTACATCCCCATGGATAAGATAGTTCTCGTCATAGTCTGCTGCATCCCCGCCGTGATAATCTGGTGGGTGATAAAGTTTTTCAAAAACAGGAAAAATTCATCTGCCGGTTGAGCCGAAGCCGCCCGCGCCGCGCTCCGTCTCGTCGAGGGTCTCGACCTCTGTGGGCTCTGCGGGAATGACGGGGGCGAGGACAAGCTGGGCTATCCTCTCGCCGGGCTGTATCGTGTAGTCCTCGTTCGAGGTGTTTATCAGCCCTACGCATATCTCTCCTCTGTAGTCGCTGTCAATGACTCCGACTCCGTTCGAGAGCGAAATACCGTGCTTTATCCCGAGTCCGCTGCGTGCATAAATAAACGCGGCGGTCTCGTTGTTTTCTATGGCAATGGCTATGCCAGTGGGTATCACGGTGCGCTCGCCCGCCTTGAGAACCACCTCGCCCTCGGTGCAGGCGCACAGATCCAATCCCGCGCTGCCCGCTGTCGCACGCTTCGGAATTATTGCGCCGGGGCGCATTTTTTTCATTTTGAGTGTGAGCATGATATGTCTCCTTTTATTCGACGCCGCGGTAGAGAAGTCCGCGCGTAAATTCACCCTGCGGGGCGTCGCCCCTGCGGTAGCTTTCGAGAATTTTTTCACATTCGTCCTTTGTCTCGGTCGTAAACCACAGCAGCGAGAAATCCGCAAATTCAAACTGCTCGCGCTTGTCGCTCTCGACTACCGGCACACTGTTTAGCAGGGTCGAGGCGAACGGCGTGCACTCGACGGGGAATTTGACTCCCATTCTGTCCGTCAAAAAGCCGTGCTTGCGGCATTGGGCGCAGGTCGTGCCGTTTTTAACGGGGCAGTTTCTCGTCTGCATCAGCGGCAGCCGCCCGTAGGCGAACACTCCGCGCGGGAGATGTCCGCCGAGCGCGGCGCATTGGGTGAGCTTTAGCTCCGTGCTCAGCACCGCGTCGGTGAAGCCGAGGCGCTCGAATTCGTCGAGCGAAAAGGTGTTGAATATATTTGTCCCGGGCAGAGCGCAAAGCTTCATGCCCGCTTTTTTTGCTATGGCCGCGCCGTCGAGAGAGCAGACCGCGGCGAGAGAAACGCCGTTTTTGCGCGCGTTGACAATGGCGTTGTAAACCGCCGAGCCGCCGCCGAAAACAGCGGCGGGAACCTCGACCGCCGGCTGAATCTTTTTCTCCTTGAGCGAGTCGACTGTTTTGGTGTCAATGTCGAGGGGCAGTATCACGCGCCGCACGAGAGAGAGGTCTGAGGGCAGCTGCGAGACGCTTTTCAATCTTATGACATAGCCGCGGTTTTTGGAGCGGCGGCGTTTAATCGCCGTCTGCTGAGGATAAAAAGGGATTTCCTCGCGCTCGGCGATTTTTTTCTCGAGCGCCGAGAGCGCTTTTCTGCGAAGCGAGTTTATCTCCGCCGCGCTTAAAAATATATCGTCTCCGATGTCTGTCTCAATATCCCCGGCATAGAACTGCGTCGAGCCGCATTTGCGAAGCCGCGTCTCTGTCTCTTCGCGGCCTACGGCTCTGTTCTGCGCCTTTTGCACGGCGCTGTCGGATTCGGCAAAGACGCTCTTGCCGGCGGCCTTAACGGCGAGCCCCGCCTTTTCTCCGACCTGCGCCGAGAGATACATGTCGGCTCTTATCAGCGGCTGTTCGCCGTCATACAGAGCGGCGAGAGGCGCAAGCACCTCCTTTGCGGCGGTCACGTCCTCCTTGCGGCGCACGCCGAACATATCGCGCCCGAGAGCGCCGTCATAGTAGCCGGAGGTAAATCCGGAGCGGGAAAACACCGCGCCGAGCGTGCGCTCATAGCCGGCGGCATCCTCGCCCGCAAGACTCTTTTTGCAGGCGGTCACGGCGGCGGCGACATACTCCGGCCGCTTCATGCGCCCCTCTATTTTAAATGAGGTAATGCCCATCTGCGCAAGCTCCGGCAGATATTCGATAAGCGACATATCCTTGAGGCTCAGGTCATGCCCCGTGCCGCCCTCTGCCGAAAACGGCAGTCTGCACGGCTGGGCGCACAGGCCTCTGTTGCCCGAGCGCGAGCCGAGCACGGCGCTCAGCTGACACTGACCCGACAGGCACATACACAGCGCACCGTGGACGAATAATTCAAGCTCTATCGGCGACTGCGCGGCTATTTTTTCTATCTCTTTTTTTGAAAGCTCTCTCGGGAGCACCGCGCGGCAAAAACCCAAATCCGCGAGCAGCTTTATCCCGTCGAGAGTCTGAACCGAGGTCTGCGTCGAGGCGTGCAGCGGCATATCGGGAGCCGCCCCGCGAACGAGCGAAGCAAGCCCGATATCCTGTAAAATAAGTGCGTCTGCTTTGATATCGCAGGCGCACCTGACGGCGTTCATCGCCGTTTCAGTCTCATCGTCACGCACAAGGGTGTTGAGAGTGATATAAACCCTGACCCCGCGCGCATGGCAGTATTCGACCGCCTGCGCCAGCTCTTCGTCGCTGAAATTTGCGGCGTTGCGGCGCGCGTTGAGCTCCCGTCCGCCGAGGTATACGGCGTCGGCGCCGCAGCGCACGGCCGCCGTAAGCGAGTCGAACGAGCCGGCGGGCGCAAGTATCTCCGGCTTATTCATCCCGTCCTCCGTGACGCTTCTTGTATTCGGCGAACTCCTTTGCTATCCTGTCCGTCTCGCGAATTGCTATCTCGCGGTCGGTCTTGGCGCGCGCCGAATCCTCGAGATACTCCTGTATCTTCGAGCGCAGGTTTTCCGCCGAAACGACGGCCTTTTTCTCTGCATCCGCAAATTCGAGCGCCGCGAGAACCGCCGCCTGAGTCACGGAGATACGCGGATTCTGGCGAAGAATCGAGGTTATCTTTTCATCGACCTCGTTTCCCAGCTCGATCATGTATTTGTTTTCTTCCCCCGAGGCTATGACATATTCTGCGCCGCAGATAGTCAGCTTGACTTTATTCTTTTCCACGGTAATACTGTCCTTTCTTTATCGCTTTGCATACTTCTGATTTTATTATACAATAGAAACCCCGGAGAATAAAGAACTTTTTAAAATTTTTGCCTCAAAAAAGCCCCGCCGATTTCCCGGCGGGGCTTTGCTGTAAGACTTTTTATCAGTCCTCGTTCTCTTCCTTGATCTTTTCGACTATCTCGTCGGGTATCGCTTCGCCGTGGTGAACGACGAGGATGCAGAGAGTCGAGAGGATGAAGGCTATCGGGCAATAGTAGAACAGGGACATATAAGTGCCCGTGAACATACGGACGATGCCGTAGATTATCGGGGTAGCTATCTGCGCTGAGAAGGTGGCGGTGTAGTAGTAGCCGGTGAAGGTGCCGACCTTGTCTATGCCGCCTATCTCGAGCACGAGGGGCAGGGTGTTGACGGTGATGAACATATTCGCCGCGCCGCCCACGACAAGAGCTATCCAGATGAGCGCTCCGCTGAGTGCGTTGATGTGAAGTATCTCGGTGAGCAGATATGCGCCGAATGCGATGATGAATATGGCGAGTCCGCCGAGTATGGTCTTTTTGCGGCCGAACTTCTTGCCGAGCCAGCCCGCGGGGATGGCGGCGACTGCGGAGGCGGCGGCAAAGGCGGTGGTCATGATGGTTGCCTGAGCGGCGGTCTTATGAAGAATCTCATCCGCAAACAGAGCGAAGAAGGTGGAGATGGCGTTCGTGCCGCAGAAGAGGAAGAACAGACCCATGAGCATGAAGATAAGGCTTCTTCTCTCGCCGGAGGTGAGCTTTTCTTTCTTTCTCGCTTCTTTTTCGGCCTTTGCGGCCTCTTTTTCAGCCTTGCGTCTTGCCTCTGCGTCGGCTGCCTGATTCATCTCGCCCTTTATCTTAATGCGGCTGTCGGGCTCCTTGACGAAGAAGAGGATGATGAGCATACCGATTATCATAACGGCGGCGCCGAGAAGGAAAACGTAGGGGAAGGTGTTGAGCTCGTTGAACTCGGGGGATTTCGAGGAGATTCCCGTAACGGCGCAGTAGACAGCCGTGACGATAGTGCCCGCGAACAGGCCGAGTGCTCCGCCTACGCCGCCCATGAGGTTGATGACGGCGTTGCCCTCGGAGCGAATCTCGCTCGGGGTAAGGTCGGGCATGAGCGCAACGACGGGAGCTCTCCAGAGCGACATGACAAAGACAAAGAGTATGATGAAGAGCATCGTCAGCGGGAGAGAATTAAACTTTATCGCAACTAACGGTATAATTGCGAACAGAACTGCCGAAATCGGTGCGCCGAAGATGACGTACGGGCGGCGCTTTCCGAAGCGGGAGTGGGTGTTGTCGGAGAGCTTGCCGAAGGTCGGCTGGAAGATGACGCCGAAGATGTTGTCAAACGTCATGATAATACCGATGAACAGCGGGACAAGCGTTATGCCGCCCGCGGCGGTGGTGACATTCTCACCGTTTGCCGCGGCGAACTCGGCCAATTTCGGGAACGCCTCGTTGAGCTTTGCCGACCACGAGGTTATCGTGGCGCTGTTGCTGAGCAGATAGTTGAGTATCTTTGTTATGTAGGGATCGTAAATGGCCCATGCGATAGACGACGCAAGGAAACCGAATCCCGTGAGAATCGTGTGCGGGTAGTGCAGCTTGCCGTTCGGCTTAGCACAGAAATACTGCTTCGCTTTTTCCATGTCTGGTTATTACCTCCTTAAATGCCGCGCGGCCGTATGCCGAGTGCGCGGTCTCAAACAGTGTAATTGTAACATATCTGTCCGGATTTTCAAGTGGTTTTTAAACTTATTGCATAAAAATATTTTATTTATTTAAGAAAACCGCTGACTATGACCTCCTCGGCCTCCTCCTCGGTCAGTCCGAAGGTCATAAGCTTCAATAATTGGTCGTTGTTTATGCGTCCTATGGCGGCCTCGTGGACTATCTGCGCGTCGGCATCGTTCGCCGTTATCTCGGGGATAGAGCGGATCTTTGCCTTGTCCATAATTATCGAGTCGCACTGAACATGGGCACGGCAGGCGGTGTTGCCGACGGCTCTGGGGTAGAACACCTGCTCGGAGCTGTCCTTGGCGACCGAGCGGGAGACTATCTGCGCGCTCGAATCCCTGCCGTTTAAGTTCACGGTCATGTTGGAGCGGGCCTTCTGCCTGCCGTGAGTGAGCAGGCGCTCGGTTATGACTATTTTCGCCCGTGCATCAAGCGAGGCGTCCGTCTCGCGCAGGGTGGAATCGACGCCCGCGAGCTGAATCATCTCCATCTCGCAGTAGGAGCCCTCCTCCATGGTGACTTCGGTCACGGGGTTTAATATCTTTTCGCCTGTGCCCTCGCCCTCGCCGTAGTGCTTCTCGACATATTTGACTTTTGCGTTTTTGCCGATGAAGAAGCGGTGGATACCGTCGTGCTCGGTCTTTTCGCCGCCGCAGTTGTGTATGCCGCAGCCCGCGACTATCAGCACGTCCGCGCCCTCGCCGACATAGAAATCGTTATACACCTTGTCATTTATTCCGCTTTCGGTGATTATGACGGGGATGTGAACCTCCTCGCCCTTTGTGAACGGCTTTATATATATGTCTATGCCGGGTTTGCCGCTTTTGGGCTCTATCGTGATATTCTCGCTCGACTGCCTTGCGACGCCCTGCCCGTTTCTTCTGATGTTGAACGCGCCTGCGGCAGGCAGCCCGTCCATGTCGGCTATCGTGTGCAGAAGCGACATATCGACTTTCTTTAACGGCTCGGACATATTATTCACCGTCCTTTCTGTTGAAATCGCAGCTCTCCTCGAGCTCGCCGAGCAGCTGCGGGAGAATTTCTTCCTTTGTGCCGCGAGTGCGTATCTTGCCCTTTTCGACGACTATCATCTCGTCGGCAAGCTGCATTATACGCTCCTGATGCGAGATGACTATAACAGTCTCGTATCTGTTTTTGCACATCGAGCGGAAGCTCTCGACAAGCATGGCGAAGCTCCAAAGGTCAATGCCCGCCTCCGGCTCGTCGAAAATCGCAAGGTCCACCTTTCGCGCCATGAGAGTGGCTATCTCGACGCGCTTTACCTCGCCGCCCGAGAGCGACGCGTCAACCTCGCGGTTTAGATATTCGCGCGAGCAGAGCCCGACGCTCGTCAGGTACGCGCAGCACGCGTCCTCGGGCAGTTCGCTGCCGTGGGCGAGACTCAGAAGCCTGCGCACGGTGAGCCCCTTGAAGCGCGGCGGCTGCTGGAACGCGTAGCCGATGCCGAGCTTTGCGCGCTTGGTTATGCTCATGTGCGTTATGTCCGTTCCGTTATAGATTATCTGTCCCGCGGTCGGCTGCTCTATGCCCATGATGAGCTTTGCGAGCGTGGATTTTCCGCCGCCGTTGGGGCCTGTTATGACAACGAACTTTCCGTCGTCGAAGGTTATGCTGATATCGTCGATTATCTCGAGTTCGTCGTCGGCGTTGCCGACGGAGAAGGAGACGTTTTTCAGTTCAAGCATATTCTGCTTCCTTTCGCTTAAATATATATGCAGGTTGATTATACAGATTTTTCGTTGATATGACAAGATATTTTGCTCCGATATTTGCCTGAGATACGCGGATATTTCGGCAGCGGGCGGTTTTTTATGAGTTTTTTTGTTAAAAACTTACTAAATTTCTGATTATCTTTTCATAAGTTGGTAAATGCCGATATAT
>ERZ773181.30-NODE-30-length-161760-cov-8.104709_pt1 | contig 161760 bp, 140 predicted proteins | sample MGYA00581001_ERZ773181 | MGnify/ENA primary metagenome ERZ773181 (study PRJEB29015, sample SAMEA2737780) | human gut metagenome | biome: human gut; feature: human-associated habitat; material: faeces | place: China | collected 2012 ...
CCAGCTATTTTTGTCGAAGTCCATAAGGGTAGAATTCTGCATAACAAAATCGCTCATATTATCTGTACGTTCTTTCATCGAACAGGAAATTGTAGAATGCTTATATGGTTTTTTTTCGACAATGATAATATTTGTATCTACAGTTGCTGCTTCAAAAACATTCGGGCCGAGATCGATTAAAATACTAGGATTATTTTTTACAAAGAATTCGCGCAATTTTTCTCCATAACCTGCGCGCATCCATTTGTTAGAGGTAATATAACACAAATGACCATTGGGCTTCAACAATTGGCAACCACGTTCATAAAAAAGACAATAGATATCACCGGTGCGGGCAAATGTTTCATAATTGCAATCTAGATACAAATCACCAAGTTTCTCATCAATAATTTTACCTTTCTTATCTTTAATTTTTCGCCCAGTTGCAGACTGTAACTGTATATACGGCGGATTTCCAATAACGACATCAAATCCATCTGAAACACCAAACATCCATTCCGGATCAAAGAATGGGCTGACCGCATTCTGGTCATAAGGATTCCATGAAGCCAATTGAAGTGCGTCTTCCGGCGCGAAATAATCCTCATCCGCAATCAATTTTGCAAGTCTATCACGCAGCTCTTTATCCTTTTCACGCAAACGACGTTTGATTGAAGCCGATTTTGCACGGAAATGTTCATGCCGTACCTCTGATAAAGCCTCTTTTGTCCTATCAATCTCTGGATTCTCAAAAAGTTGCCGTTGTACAGGTTTCTTCTTCTTTGAAATAAGAGAGTTCGCCGCCACGAACTTAGTTTCAAGATTGGGCAGTGTTGGAATACCAAAATTGGGTTTTGAGGCATCACGTTCACAGTTGCATATCAATGAAATAAAGAAACGCAACTTAGATATTTGTACAGCTATACTCTGAATATCACTGCCATAAATACAATTTTCAATTATGGCAAGCTTGAGATCGTACGGATTCTCTTTAGGGGCTATCTTTTGAAGGATATCCACCATTCTATTCAGAATACCCATAGGAAATGCTCCTGAACCACAAGCTGGATCAAGAATCTTAATCGATTTCAAACTATCGTATATCGCACGATACTCCTTCTCCAATTTTTTATCATAAATGAAATCATCACCCATTAGCGATTTTGCAATGTGAGTATTATCAAGATATGCCAAAAGACTTTGGTCTACCATATAATTTACTATCTCGCGCGGAGTATAGAACGAACCACTTTGTTTGCGAACCGTTTCGCGTGTTTCAGGATTATATGCGCCTAGTAAATTCTCGAAAACCTTTCCCAACAATTCGGGATCAAGAGCCACCTGCTGCTCTTCCGGAGTGTTTTCTTCTATAGTAAAATTATATCTACTGAGTATTGATATTAAGCCCTTTTCTTGATCAAAGAAAAATATGTTTGGGATTATTGCTCGATTACGATAACGACCATCGCTGAATGTCTTGTCGTTACGACTGAAACCATCTAAATTAAAAGCCCTGTCTACTCCATCTAGCGTTACTGTCTTATCAAGGCATTCAAATAAACCTCCATTCAGAAATGGAACCTCAGAGAATAACTGAACAACTTCTTCCTCTGATATCGTAAATAATTCTGCATAACGATATAGAGTTTTAATATCTTTTTTTGAGGACCTTGCAAATTCACGTTTATTACCCTCCTCATCTTCAATAGCCCGGTTTAATGTAGCAAAGAATAAATTTTGCAAAATGGCATTATAAAAGTTCCCCACTTCGCAGCTTCCGGGATCAAAATCTCTCAGTATTGTTTTAAGATAATCTGGATCAAAGATTTTATTTGGAACCAATCCTTTCTGTTTTATAAACCACACAAATATGATACGAGTAATCAGGCGTATAATCTTAGTCTCAATACGATCTCTATCATCATCTTCTATTGATGTATTATTGGGAAAAGAAATATTTGACGATGGATCAACTGCCCAAAGATACCATGCAAATAACTCTTTATAGAATTGTTTTGTTAATGCTTCTACTGAAAATGCCTTGGTTACGTCACTTAGGGTTTGTTTACTATCTTTCAATTCTGAAAATTGTTCAATTGCTGTTCGGCATCCTCGCCCTTCTCCCAAGAGATACGTATATCGTTTTGTATTGGTAGAAATCTTTTCATAGTTACCTTGTTTATTGAATCCCCAAGTCTCACTCACATAAGAAAAGCGCAGTATGCTTTCCTGTTTACGATAACAAAACATAAAAGCACCTGCATGACCAGCATTACGCCAGTCTGTTGTAAGCAGATCGCGAATTCCTCGACGATTACGTACAATATCTACGTTGTCTGATAGTTCGACCTCATAAACAGCAATAGATTCCCCATCAGAAAGAGATACCTTCCCCAAATAAATTGCCTCTTTTGCTAAACGACTACTAATCTTTAATGATGATGGAGTATTCCAAAATTGTACCTTCCCTCTGAATATATCATGCAGTAGTTCTTGCCAGGCAGCTCTATTATATTTTGATTCAATAATCGATTTGTAGTCCATATCGCAGTATTATCTAAATGATTCCGAAAGAATAATTTCAGCGTTTGTTTCTTGTTGATTTAATAGTTCTTCCTCGGCCATATAATATGGCGAGTATTTCTTCGCCATGGCAATAATTTCATTCATGGCGTCATCATGCGTCATTCTGGCTTTACCGCTAGTACGGCGTAAATCTTTTTGTATTCGTTGCAGTCTTTTGGCTATATATGTTATTACACCTCTTTCAGCCAATTTCTTCAATTGAAGTACTTTCCTATGAATATCTTCATCGTCAATTTCTCTAATAAAACTATTTAGGAGGTTCCCTGCCATACTTACTTGTGCACCCATTCCAGACTGGTAGTTTGTCGATGTTTCTTGTATTTGGATCTCTCTATCCTGAAGTTCCCGGAATTTTGCTACGGCTTTTGCCACGTGCTCGTGATGCTCCTCGATTCGTGCTACTCCCTGTTCATCTTGAGAAGCTTTAAAGTACTGAAGTGCATCAAGAATAGATAGTTCAGTAGCATCTTCTGATACAAGAAAAAACACCTTGCGAAAGTTTGTTTTGAGAAAAACTAACGTATCTTTTGAAAGTGTTACTCCATTTATAGTCCTCGACTCTCTTCCAGTTCGACTACGTAAAGATATCCTTTCGATTCTATTATATTCACGACGATTATTTTTGTATAGCTCTCGCAACTCTTCATAGAAAGGTATTTCACGATTGAAATCTTGTTTCTGTTCGGCCATTGCTGCATCAAAAAGTTTGTCAATATCTCGGTCCAGAATTTCATTACGAGAATATACTTGGTTATCCTCCCCAAAAGTGGAATGGAAGGTTTGTATCTTACTTAGAGCAATCTGATTTAGATTAATTTCCCGATTTCCCTCTCTTGAAGGATAAAACACATAATTATATATATATTTGGAGGCGGAACCAATACGATTTACTCGACCTATACGTTGCATCAATCGAGTACTGTTCCACGGCGTATCATAATTCACAATCACATTTGAACGATGCAAGTTTACACCTTCCGCCAAAACATCAGTTGTTAATATAATATTGTATTCATTTAGCTTGGTCTTACAGTTTGAATCAAAATTCTCACGTATGGTTTTAAACTGCTGATTGCGATTTTGCGCGGATACAACAAGCACATCTTTACGATTTATTCGGCTTTGCAGATACTTTACCGTATCAATTGATTCTGAGAATACTACCAGCTTTTGCTCTGGATTCCTATCAATCTTGAATAACTGATGTTTTAACAATTCATTGAAAGCCTCAAACTTGGAATCGTCCTTATCCGTGATACATGACCAATTCCTATACATTTCTTCAAGAATCTGCTGATCCTTTTTCAAAAGTTCAATGAAATCAGGCTGAAAATCTTTTGCAGCAAAAATTGTATTTTTAGGATTACTCTCGGCTTTTGCATTAAGACGCTCTTCAATTTCATCATAGCTAAGATCTGCATCTAGCATAGCATTAATGTTCAAGTCTGGGGCAATAAACACTTTGTCCTTCTCAAACATGTTTATCATGTTTTGATTGGCCTGTTTGAAATTCTTAAGAGATTGTTGAAAAGCATAGAAACTGCTTTCCAGTCTCTTTACCAGGCCGTTTTTTCTGATACCTGCCAGACTACGACTTACAAGTTCTGCATTGTCGTATAACCCTTGTGAAGCCTCAGGTTTTAGATAAGCAATTGCCTGATATCTTGCATAAGATAGGCGTTTATCAAGAGTTTCTATTGCTCTCTCAAAAAGATCAGCTAGACGGTTATTGAGCTCATAGTTGGTCGCAATAGGACGTTCTACTTTCGGAAAACCTTTGACATCCTTATTATACCTGGGAACACTTTCTATATCCGTTCTAGTTCGACGGACAGTAAGAGGCTTTATAATTCTATCGCGTACTTTTTCTGCAAGTTTCTTGAATTCTTGCAAGTCAAGAGTAGGTTCTCGTCTTAATTTCTTGAATTCCACAATAAGAGGCGCAAAGAATGCCGTTAGATTACTTACCCCATCTATTGTGCAATGACGTGGATCTTGAAACAAAAGGATTTCATTGTATATATCTACAGGAGAGTTATTCATTGGTGTTGCGGAAATAAGCATGATTTTCTTCTTATATCCCGGAATATTTCCTTTCCCAATTCGTGGCATCTTGCAAATTTCTTGAAGCATAGAAAAGGCGTCTGTAGTGTGTGAACGAAACTTATGCGCTTCATCTACAAGGAGTAGATCATACTCGTCAGCATTCCAATAGTTATAGTTATCCTCATCAAGAACCTTGGATAAACTCCCATTGGAAATAAATTTAGCATATTTATCAATTCCAAAGTCTTTAAAGGTTGTTTTCCAGTTTAATTCAACTGCGGGAGGATAAACAACCAATATTTTTGTATTCTCTTTACCGTTCTCTATTAGGAACTTTTTAGCGATCATCGTTGCTATAACCGTTTTCCCAAGACCGACTACGTCGGAGAGGAAAAAACCATCGTATCGCAATAATTTTTGATAACCTTCAATAACAGCATCCATTTGATAGTCATATTTAGTGTAACCACTTGGCATATCAAACGGGTCGTTATTATCAGTTCCCATAAGTCTATCTGAAAAATACTCCATAAGCATCTTGATATATAGCTCGTATGGAGTAACATCACCTTTCAGATATGTTCTGTCTATTGATTCGCGTATATCATCGGCTTTTATTTCGCAATTACTGGCTTCTTCCCATAATTTATTAAACTCATCCTTGGCAAATTGTATGTCTTCATATCTATCCAGCTTTACATTAAATTCATATTGTTTGTCCTCGCTAATACCAAGGCCGTTACCTGATAGATTACTAGAACCTGTAATAACAAGACCTGGTGTATATTGATTAAAGTTATCTGGGTATAGGATGTATATTTTGGCATGAATCTTTTTTGACGGGTGCGCGCGTAATTCCAGCTTTCCGTCAATTAAATCCTTAACTACTTGAAAAATACCTTCTTCAACTTCTTTTTTGTAATGGGAATGTTCAATATCTTGTTTAATTTTATACAAACAATCGGCTTTTACTTCCTCATCTGCACCAAAAAATAATTGACCGCGTTTATTTGCTTCGACTATGTATTTATCTACATCGATTCCAATTAAAACACGTACCTTATTTATACTATCGAGGAAAGGCCTAAGGGAAAAATATCCAGAAGCTCGAAAGAATCCAACTACCGCATCTAGATTCTTAATCGTAGGATTGTGTTCCAAGACTCCTTCAAATTCACGCATTAACGTGTTGCCATCTCTATTGGTGAATATACTAGAATGTAATTGTGTTGCCATTTTTAAGTTTGGTATCTTGAGAATAGATCAATCTTATACTCTAAATAACTTCGTTTGTGTTCACTTCTAAAGCATCCAGCACTCTTAGAATCATCTCTAAGAGAGTAGATAAGAATTTGTTTAACATGTATTCACTGTAGTCTGATCAACCTACAATTTTGTAACCGACTACTTGTTGGTCTTTTCTGGAAACACTTGAGCTCCCAAAGATAAACCATTTTATGTTAAAAAAATTAGTTTAAAACTATTTGACGCTATGATTTTAGATTGTGAATGTCAATAGGATTACGTCTATAGTAGATGTTTCTATCTATTTTCTTTTGAAAGTGCCGATTTTGACTATGGAGATATCTTACTCTATCTCCTGACATTTTGTTTCACAAAATTCCTGACCTACTTCTTTTGTTTTCATGGACTTCATATCCTTCTATTAGTTCCCTAACACGCGAAGTATTATACATATATTTATTGGCAGAATATTGATTCCATTTTGTCACTTTTTAATGTGGTTTTTTCCGCTAAATTTTCTCATTTAATCTGGTTTCCCGTAAAGGAAGATATGTAAAGGTTATTTAAATTCCTCTCTGGGGAGTCAAAGATTAACAATGAGAAAGGTATAGAAAATGACTTATGGATATATTCGTGTAAGTACGGATAAACAAACAACAGAAAATCAACGTTTTGAAATTGAAAATTTTTGTTCTCAAAAAACCTATACCGTGAATTTCTGGATAGAAGAAACTATTAGTGGGACAAAACCAATTGAAGAACGCAAGTTAGGACGACTGTTAAAAAGAATGAATAAAAATGATATTCTTGTAGTAACAGAACTTTCGAGGTTAGGAAGAAACCTAATGCAAATAATGAGTATATTGCACTTTTGTATGGAGAAAAATATTATGGTTATAACAACAAAAGAGCATTACGAATTGGGTAACAATATAAACTCTCAAGTTTTGGCTTTTGCATTTGGATTATCCGCCCAAATTGAAAGGAATCTTATTTCCGCAAGAACAAAAGAAGCTCTTGCCCGAAAAAAAGCTGAAGGCGTTATTTTAGGACGTCCGAAAGGACGAAAATCGATAAAAGTAAAATTATCCGGCAAGGAAGATGTCATTCAAGGAATGTTGGATAAAAATTTATCAAAATCTAAAATCGCGAGAAAGTTAAGAGTCCATAGAGCTACACTTACAAAATTCATTGTTGAGAAAATGTCTGCCAATCAACTCTGACAAAGGATTTACAGACTGTAATCTTTCGATGTGTACCCATTAAAAATTCAAGATTATTTTTCGTCTTTTTTGCTTGGTAATTTACGTAACTAGTCAGTAAGCAATAAAAAATACAAATAAAAATGTTGTAAATTTATCTAAGTCATGGTATAATAACAAGATATATATACTATCAGTTAGGCAAGTTGAACCAATAAGTAAAAAAGACAAAAGATGAAGATATTCAAAATCACATATAAATATGTTATAACGATAATCAAAACTGGCGAGATTGAAATCGAATCCGAAACTGCCCTCAACAAAACCCGCTGGGGGTTAAGCTACAATCAAAGGGGATACGATCTCTACGATACGAGCAACAAAATTGATGAGAGCAAAACCTTTGAAATAGACGACGTACAGGTGGTTTCAAATGGATAGGCTAACCGAAAATGAGAAGATAGTCTTGCAAGCCTATATCAAGGACGAATTCTACGATAGCGGGGTGGACTCCACATTTTGGGCAGATGCCTTTCCCGACAATCTCCAGGACAGAGGGATTAAAGCAAGAACCCCTTCTGGAGTGCTGTCCTCGCTTAACAAGAAAGGCTACATAATTTCAAGGTCTGGGTATCGGGACGACGTCCTAATGCTCACAGACAAAGGCAAAGAATACATCAAAACGACCTTCAACATAGCGTAATCATGGAAGAAAGAGTATTCATAGAATCGAAGTTCCGCCTAGGTGAAATCGTATCAACAACCCATTTATTCGAGCATTGTGAAAAGAACCGCTTTGCATTGCTTCCATATCTTGTCCGCCACGCCCAAGGAGATTGGGGAGATGTCTGCCAAGAGGACAAGGACGCAAACGACCAAGCCCTTAAAACAGGCGAAAGATTGCTGTCCGCATACACGCTTCCAGACGGCGAAAAAATCTGGATAATCACCGAATGGGACAGAAGCGTTACCACTATGCTATTTCCAGAAGATTACTAAAAGTTCCAAAGTGCCATGTAGAGATTTTCTAAAGTGCCAAAATGGCACTTTGGGCGTTATAAGTTTGAAAAGGAATCGATAATTCTTACTATGTTTGCTTGTTAAAATCGTATGAAGAAACCGCCGTTTACAGTGTCCGCAAAAGCAATATCTATGATTACCGAAATTTCCGCGCTCTTAGAACGGCATTCGATTTTAATGGAGAAGGACTCCCAGGAACTGCGAAAATCCAACAAGATAAAAACAATTCATTCCTCGCTTGCGATAGAGGGAAACAATCTTTCCGAGGAGCAAGTTAGCGATATTTTAAACGGGAAAAAAGTTGTCGCGCCTCTTAGGGAAATTCTGGAAGTAAAAAACGCGATTAAAGCTTACGATAGTTTTCAAAAATATGATCCTTCTTCCATATCAGACTTGTTGAAAGCGCATTCCGAAATGATGAAATCTCTCGTCTCGGAAGCGGGCAAATTTAGGTCGGGCGGCGTCGGGGTCTTTGACGACGATAAAGCCGTCCACATAGCTCCGCCAGCCGAAATGGTTTCGGAATTGATAGAAAATTTATTTGATTGGCTGAAAAATTCGGAAGACCACCCGCTTATAAAAAGCTGCGTGTTCCATTATGAATTTGAGTTTATACACCCGTTTGCGGACGGGAACGGCAGAATGGGAAGGCTTTGGCAGTCTTTAATTTTATCCAAGTTCAATCCATTATTTCAATATTTGCCGGTGGAAACAATGGTTTATAATAATCAGCAAAATTATTATGAGGCAATTAACGATAGCTCCGCAAAAAACGATTCGGGAATATTCGTGGATTTTATGCTTGGCGAGATTTTAAAGACTCTAAAACTGCACCAAACAAGCCAAAGCGGCAGAGTAAACGGCAGACTAAATGGCAGAGTAAATGACGTGCTTGAGTTTATCCGAAACAACCAAGGCGCAAACACAAACGATATTGCAAAGGCCTTGAATATTCCCGTCAGAACGCTTAGTCGATACTTGAAATCGTTAAGCGAGTTTATCGAATTTAGGGGTGCGCCCAAAAATGGCGGATACTTTTTGAAGTGATATTTTATCAATATGTATTCCTAATTTTACCTAAGATTTCGTATGGGTTTTGTTTGCAAATTGCGGGGTGGAATATTTTTATTATACAAGTTGCTTGTTATTAGGTTAATAGGAATTTGCGCTGTATAAAAACTGGACATTTCCCATAGATTTTCCGCTGTAAAAAAATGCCTGCGAATGCGCTATTTTACTGAGATTGTGGGCTGCCTAAACGAAAAAAAGTGGGACATTTCAAAAAAAGCCATTCATAAGGAGAAAACGCCCTGCCGAACGTCCCTGCCGTTCCTCGGCGTTTAATAGATTCCTTGCATACCCCCCTGTATATGACGCCGAATTTAATCCGCCAATAAACGCTGTCTTTTGCCCGTTAAAGGTGTTCTATTGCCGAATATGAGTCTTGACATTCATAAGTCGCCCCGAGTTCGTATAGAGCCATTAAACGGCTTTGCTTTGGTGCATGGAGAATCTCGTCAGCTCGATGAGCCTACCGCACCTTTCGCACCTGTGGAGAATCGGTGAAACGGGAGTATATACCTAGGGTATATATACTCTCCCCGTTTCCCCACTAACGGTGCGATAGGGAAAATAATATTCCCCGTTTCCCCAGAGAAACGGAGAAACGAAATTACACCATATTCCCCGTTTCTCCGCATCATAGCGAACCTGTCTGTGAAGCGGTGAGTTGTGGAGAGAAGAAAGAAGCCTCCCAACCGCGCCCTTCGCGCCTTGTGAAGTTGTGAACTTGGGGGATATACCTACGGTATATATCTCCCCCTAATTTCACAGCTCCACAGACTGGCGCGATGGGTGAAAAAGAAAATACCCCCAACTTCACAGTCCTAATTTCACTGGTGAAGTTAAATAGAAATTGGGTTAAATTCACAACTTCACCACGCCATAGCTAACATCTCCCGAAGGCCTTGCAATCAGTGGATTCATGGGGTATAAAACTTGTCCGCTAACTGAGCTTGGTTTAATTTCACCAACGAACGCTTTACCATAGGGCTAGAAGCATATCGCCAACCTTGTGAATTTAACGTCTTGGACTATTTCATAGAACCCGATAACTTGTCCAAATGGTTGGACAACCTGCTAGGGATAGAACAGGTGGAATAAAAGAGAATTTTTTAGAAATAGATTTTGCCTAAGTGAAGTTTCGCCCTCCGCCTGTTCCCTTCGGGGCGTTCGGGCTGCAACTCCACTGCCGGCAAAATAGGGGAAATAGGTAAAATAGACAAATAGGTAAATAGATATAATTCTTCCAGTATAGAAATTTTTCTTCCATTTGGGGCATATATCGTTAAGCCAAAATGGCAAGCTATTGGTAAGGATTTCTGCCAGATTTTAGGTCAATTACTAGGGACTTACGACATTATGCCCACAAAAAAAGCAGCAAGTGCAAAAATGGCAATATGCTGTTTAACAAAAACATACCCGCGCCCCCACGAGGAATCGAACCTCGATTTGGCGTTTAGGAAACGCTCGTTCTATCCGTTGAACTACAGGGGCGGGATAAGGTAACCATAAGACCAGATAGCCGCCTGAAAGTCAACTATATTTCAAGTATTAACACTCATTGCGGCTTTTTTATCTATTTGCCCATTTACGCTTTTGCTTTGATGCATAATATCTTGCCTATTTAACTATTTGCCTATTTCGCCTATTTGCTAAAACAGATCGTCGTCCTCATCGGCTTCCATTCCAAGTGCCTTTTTAGCTTCGGCGATTCTATCTTTCAAGACGACGTACCGCCCTTTGCCTTTTTTAACAATTTCGTACATTGATGGGAACGTATGCACGATAAACTCCACGCGCTCGCTGCGCAGACTTGAATATTGGTCAAAGAAGCTGATTTTTTTGTAGAAACCGTCGTTTTGCCGAATCATGGCGTCCATTTTAACCCTGTCGTGTTCAATTTCAGGGAGCATTCCGCTTGAAAACAAAACCACCGAGACGCAGATTGAATACGAGACAACCCTGCATGCGCGTTTTGCGATGTCGGCTGTGATTCGATCCGCGCCTTCCGCATGCGCGAAAATTATCGCAAGCCTAATTGCGTTTTCCCGCGCCTTGCCGAGCAAAGGCGCTTGTGTGCGCAGTTTGCCGTTCATAAGTTTTGTATTAAAGGCGTCGAACTCCCAGAAATAACCGAAGGCTTCTTTGTCGGTATCAAACCAAAGCGGCAGACCCCTTTTGCGAATTTGGTAGGCTTCGGCAAGCTGATTTTCCCATCTTGAAATTGCGCGTTCGTCAAGCGGGATGTTTTCTTTTGAGGCGGGAATGGTCTTGGGGGCGCCTCTGCAATAGAGAAATCTTCCGAGAAATCCGCTGCCTATAAAACTGCCTTTGTTCTTTGCAACGATATTGTCTATTATGTCGTTTTGCACCATCCAAAGCAGTGAAATGCACGGATTGGGGACGCTGGAAATCCCGTTTACAATTCGGTTGTGCTTTATTGGCTCGCCGCACCAGCCGCTGTTTAGAGTCTCGGTGTCATCGCCTTGCTTGCGATAGTTGCCGGCTACAATATAGATGCTGTCTCTGGCTTCTTCGCACACGGAGAATATTTCGCCTCCGCTGGCCTCCATTGCCTTTATCAGAGCTTCCGACGTGGAATTTTTTACGATAAAATCTGGATTCCTAGGCGGCTTGGGAGAGTCTGAAATTTCGTCTTCAAAGCCCAATTTGTCCTCGCCGTTAAGCTTGTCCTGCATGAGCTTTGCCTTCGCTTTCTTGAATTTCTCAAGCTCCTTTTTGTATTCGGAGATTTCGTCCAGAACCCTTCTTTCCAAATTGGAGAAAAGGGCGCGAATGCTCGCGCTTTTGCCAGTGGAGCTTTCGCCCACGCCGAGGACAAAGATATTCCCTGTTTGCGTGTATCCGCCGCTTACTGCGTTTTTCGCCTTGAACACTCTGCCCATAGCCCCGCTTAAAATTCCGCAGGCGCAGAAGCAAAGAAGCTCCATTGGCAGATTTCTGCCAACGGAATACGTCCTTGCGACGTCGCGGATAGCTTTCGGAAATGCGTCAATGGGGCATTCGCTTTCGTAAAACTCTTTGTAGGTTTCCGAAAGCGTCTCCATGGTCGCAAAAAATTGCGGGGTTTTTTGTGCCACAAACCTAGACATTTTCCACCTCTTCCCAAGCTGTGTTGCCGTTTTGGCATTGCGCGATGAGCGTCTGCGAAATTTCGGAATCCTCAAACGGCTTGTAATGCCTGAACGAGAAAACCGACTCCTCTTTCGTCCCCACGAGCGCCGACATTATATTTGCATATATCCCTATTGCCTTTCCTCCCATGCACCATTTTGCGGGGTGAAGCCTTTTGCTCCATAACATCGGCTTGTCGAAGTGGTGGATCAATACCATTGCGAAGTTGTGCTTCGATTTTAGCCCATTTATTTTGCAAAAGAGGTCGGCAACCGCCGCATGGTCTGAAAAGTTGCAATGCACAAACGACGACAGCGAATCCACAATTACCACATCGTATTTGCCCGCGCTTAAAGAGGCGTCCAGTTTCGATATGAATTCGTCCACCGAATAGTAGCAACCTGTTTCGCAGACGAAGCTCAGGTTCTCATTTAGCCCGCCAAAGTTCGGCTTTTTATCGAGCGCAAAGTGTGAGACTATCCCGCGAAAATAATCGCGTTCGTCAAGAATTGGATTTTCATTGTGCAGCAAAAGAGTCTTGGCAGGCTTAAAGACATCAAGCCCCAGTGTTTTTTCGCCCAAAGCAAGTCCAAGTGCAAGCTGCATGGCAAGAACGCTTTTGCCGATTCCGCTTGCGCCAGAAATTACCCAAGTTTTGCCTTTAGTTAGAAAATTCTTTTCGATTATCAGATCGTCGAAATCGAACATCGACTCACTTTCCTCTGCTAAAATTTGGCTTAATGTGCGAATTCTCATTAGATTTCTCCTTTCTTCGCGCTTTTGGCGGGGCGGACTATAAAGCAGTGGTCAAGCAGGACGTCGCAATCGCTTTTCTTGTAGCGAATGCACTTGCCCGAAAGACGGTAGCTCGGGAGTTTGCCCTGTCTGCGGAGCTGCTCGATAAAGGTTGTGCCAATATTGAGATACTCCGCCACCTCTGCGCGTGTAAAAAGCCTGTCGCTTGCGTCAGGCTGCGTTAATGTTTGAGTTATTGCGGATTTTTTCTTTTCCATGCAGAATGTCCGCGTGTCAAATTTTTCAAAAATAAATAGCCGCAAAATTGCGCAAAAAATCAAATTGGAAGGCTGAAAAAAATAGTTGGGAAAGTGGTTTCCCAAGAAGACGGAAAAACGACACAAAATAAAAGTGTGTCGATTTTGGATTATATGGCGCAAAAAAATTTGGCAAAAATTGCTTGGTCGGGGGAAATGTTTCACTGGTAATACAAATGGGAATTCCAAGATATAAACTTCCATTTTCCGCAAAATTTGCCATGCGTTCCGTTTTTCAGAGCCTTTATTTGTCTTATTAAAAAACAGCCAAATAAAAATTCTCAAATAGGCTATTATCAAATGGTAATGGGATTGAAAATAAATGGATTATGCGCTTGATTTGAAACGCTTTTTATGTATTTTTCGTTTCATGATAAAGCGCACAGTAGAGGAACAAATTCTTAGAACAATCAGTTTTTTGGAAAGCGGCAGGGTGTTTTCGTCAACAGATTTTGCGGACATCGCAAACCAAAACACAATCAGAACGGCTCTTAGGCGGCTTACATTGGCAAAGAAAATCGATGCTTTGGGGCATTCTCTATATTATAAGCGAATCTGCACAAAAGAATTTCCCTATGGATATAGGCCAAAACATCAATCCATTGCCAATGCCATAGCGCGAAGATTCTCTTGGAAGATTTTTCCGACGCTAGCAGATACCTTTGCGTATTTTGGCTTAGACAAAAGCGGCGATTTTGTATTTCCAAGCACTGGTCCAAACAAAAAATTTGAGTTTGATCTGTTTGAATATCCAAGACCGGTAGAATTTAGGCATATCCCGCTTAAATTGTCCCGAATTGCCGACAAGAAAGCCTTTATGTACGTTCAAGTTCTTGAAGCCTTGGGCGAAGATTCCGAAGAAATGAAGCTAATATTTGCGAAGATTTCCACTGAGGATTTAAAAACCGTCATCAGAAAAATAACCTATGCGCCGCTAAGAATCCAGAATGTGTTTTTAAAAGAGGTTAAATCGAGGGATAACGGCAAGTCGGAATCAGGAGATGCGAATGCTGAAAACATCAACAACGCCTTTAATAAAGTGCAAGAAAACAGGAAGTTTGCCCGAATATTTCGCAAGTTGTCATAGCTTGTACGCTACTTGTATGTTGCTTGTATGTTTTGGAGCGATTATTCACGTTCCCCCAATCGACATATTCTCAAATTCCGCACATGTGCGGAATTTGGAATGCCCGTCGTTATTCTTCTGGCAGAATATCGAAGTATTTTATGGCGTCTTTCTCTCTGGCAAGGCCGTTATAGTGCTGTTTTAGGACATCTACGGCGTGTCCCATTTGCTCGGCTGTAAGGTATGCGTTCTTTGTCAGCGCGAGGTAGTAGGTTGCGGCGGAATGGCGCAGGCCGTTTTTTATCCAGTTGCCTTTGCCGAGGCTCTCGTGAAGCTTATTTATAAGGGTGGTCTTGCCCTTGTTTAGAATCTTCTTTTTAGTCCCGAGTTCCCAGACGTACGGCTCGAGCCACTTGGCGAGATTTTCAGGAATTTTTACAATTCGTCTGGAAGCGGTCTTTGTGATTTCGCTATCAAGAATAATTTCCCTGTCCTCGAGCTTGATTTTATCCCAAGTAAGCCTTTGCATTTCGGCGTTTCTTATGCCGGTGAAGGCGGAAATTGCAACGTATGCGCGAATCTCGCTCTTAGGCGGGGTGGAATCTAAAATTTTGCGCACTTCTTCGGGTGTGAAGATTTTTGGCGTCTTACCCCTGATTCTCCAAGCCTCGATTTTCTCCACGGGGTTGTTGTCGAGCCAGTCTTGCATTTTGCAAAACTTAAAAAATGAGTAGAGCGTTCGGCGATACTCGTTTCTTGAATAGGCGCCCAAGTCTTGGCTTGTCTCCTTAAAAACCCTCATCGGGCGGCCGTCCACATGAAGCTTGTCGCTATCGGCATATTCGCGCTTCTTGAGATTTATAAGCCAGTGGAAAATTTCTTTGCCGCCAATCAGCGAGACAATCCTGTCGCGCTCAAAGCTTTCCATAAACCTAAATAAAATTCTTTCGACGCCCGTTAAATACTCTCCGGAAAGCTCTTTCTTTTGCATGGATAGGCAATATCTGTCTATTGCAAAATCGAGCCTTACGGAGCGTTCTTTCAGCTTGGAAAGCGCCTTGTATTCTTCGATTGCCCTATTCAAACTTATGCCGTGCGGCTCCAAGTCTTTGGTGAGTTTAACGTAGGTTAATACCGCGTTTGTCAAACTTGTGCGAAGGGGAGCTAAAAGCATTTTAGCTTCGACAAGCTCGCGCCTGTCTGTCGGCGAAATACGATTTGCCTCAACGCCCAATTTCTCATCGTAAACATTTTTTTCTCGGAAAAATTCAAGGGCTTCGGCTTCGGTTGAAAACCTGCGCGCCCATCGTTTTTGCTTTTCTGTGTCGAAATAGTAAACGACCCAGCGCTCGCGGTTTTTCTCTGCAACTTTTTTTGGAAAGGAAGGTGATCTGTTCTTCATGCCAAATCCTTTCCTGTCAAAAAAGCGCTTTGGTAAGGGATTGCCTTGCCACTGCGAAAAATTTTTGCAAGTTGCTTGCAGTTAGCAATATTCTATTTGTTCCTAATCGCCAAATCGAGGTCTGATTCCTCGGACGTGTGGGGAGACGGATATTCTAAAGATTATTAACAATAACTATATATTATATGTTTAGAAAAATAAAATTTATGCTTTTTTGTACAGTATTTATTGGACTTGTTTGCGCCCTTATTGATACTGATTGGGATTGCAATAATATTTCCTATAATAATATCGGATCGTTTGAAGATTTCTGTAATAATGATAATGATTACGTTTCGATCAAAAAAAGAATTGCTGAGAATAATAAATGGTTGCATCCAAAAAGAGCATGGGATTTGCGTAATGAACTTAGGAAACGAGAGATTGTATTAAAGGCCAAATATGAGCTTATAAAGATAACTTCAAAACCCTCAGATGTAATACAATATTTGTTAAAAGATTTCCGTAATAAATTATTTTCCATAAAAACTTGGTTTAATGCTTTTTTTATTTGCATTTCAATATTTCTAATACCCTTATTTTTTAGAGCTTTTCTATATTTTATTGTTGCTCCTATTATTCAAAAAATGGGCAAGCTACAGCTCTTTGAATCTCTGAACGGAACTGGAGATACAATTCATATATCAAAAAATGAATGGAAAAGCCTAAAAACGGATATTCGTCCAGGCGAAAGTTTACTTGTAGTAGATGAAACTTTTGTTAATGGAACTGAAGAGAATAAAAACCTAAAAAAGTCCATTAAATGGCTTTTATCATGGAAACATCCAATAATGAGTTTTTTTGTGGGTTACGCACAATGAATAAATATACAAACCGATCAGAAGTAACTTTATCAATTGATATAACATCTGAAAATCCTGACGACTACTTTATTGAAATAACTCTCGATAAATGCAAGGGAGCTTTTATATTGCCATCAAATATAAAAGCACTTTCACCTACTATAAATATTGATTGTAAATGGAGGCTTTTCTCATTGGTTAGTTGGTGTATGTTGAGGATGAGATATTATATAGTCTCAGGCTCAGGCAAGATAATACTATCTTCAACTGGGGGGTTCAGCAATAAGAAGAATACTTCAGATACTATGCATCGACGGAAACCAAGTTCTCTAATTTTTGCAGATACAAACTTAGAATGGAATGCGATAAGAACTGAAGTTTGGTATCCATATATTTTTGGAAAAACAGAACTATTTGATATACTTATAAAAGGTGATGGAAATTACCTAATAAAAAATATCTTAGAAAAAAATAATAAAATTATATTAAACTCACCAGAATCGTTCCTAAATATAATTGGGAAGTTGGCAGGGTTTTAAGTTCGATTCCTCATGAAGTCCGGATTGATTTTACAGGATAGTTGCGATATTGCAAAGCGGCAATTCTACGATATTCCCGCGCCCTTTATTGAGTGGTTTTTCGCATCAATCTTTTTCTCCATAGACTTTACTATGGACTATATTGATTTTGTTCTTCCCGAATGTTTACATACAAAAATTTAATATTTTCACTAAGAGGCGAGTTGGCATTTTTTATAAAATTATATGAGGCGGTTTTATCTCTTTATTATCGGAGTGATATTCTTGTAATAGCTTTAATTCTCTTTAATTATCCTTTTAAAAAACTAACTCATTTCTACGGCGCATAATAACTATGTGCGGCCGTTTTATTCGACCGCATTTATTGTTTCTCTTCGCCCTATTTATATAATATCTAAAATATATTTCAGCGCTTGCCGAAATGCTAAAAAATTTATATATAGTTAAATTTTTAATCTAACTTCTATGTTTTATATAACGCGATAATCAGTGCCAATATGCAAGCTACTTATTTTCGGACTCATTTCATCAGCCCTATTGCCCTTACAATTGCTATCATTCCTTCTGCGGCTACATCGTTTACGATTTTTCCGTCTTTATTAAAATAATAAAAATTCATCATGCAGGCGGAAAATTTTTTGCCGGTGGCTTTTATCCCCATAAAATCTCCGTCGTTTGTCCCCGAACATGTCCAGCGCACAGCAACTTTATCGTCACCGGCTATCAATTCCTCCAATTTCCACTGTACGTCGGAAAAACCTTTGCGCATAAAGTACACTACCGATAAATATCCGTCTCCGCCGAATACGGGTTCGGGAGATGCGGGGGTATAGAACGAAGCGTCGCTTGCTATCAACTCGTCCGCCAAACTTTTGTCAGCCGTATTTATCATTGTTTCAAACTGCTTCATCTTTAATGCGATTTCTTCTTTTTTCATATATGCTTTCTCCTAGCCTTTCGGTATTTTATTTTTTTCGTAAGATGTCAGCAAATATGCTTTGCGCGTTTTGCCTATATTGACAAAAAATATCTGTCTATCAGATATGCTTAAACTTTCATTTTAGGTGGCGGATTATTGAAAATTCTCATACTTGCATTATTCTTTTTTAATATCCAAATTTTTTTATTTGCAAAATGGCTTGAAGGCTATTTTGTTTAAAGGCATTTCTCCGATATTAAAATTGCATTAATACCTATGCGGTATGGGATTAAAAGTTTGACAAAACCGCATCGTTTATTGAGAAAAAATACAATGAAAAACATAATACCTTTGGTTGTATCGGTCGTTCTTGGACTCGCTGCGGTTTTTGTCGTAAGTAAGACTCTGTTCGATAGAAAGGAAACTAAGGACGAAGCGACAATTTCTATAATTGTCGCCGCAAGGGATATTGACTCCGACGAAGAACTTGTTGAGGGGTCCCTTACATACCGCGACATTCCCAAATCCGTTCTTCCGCACGGCGCGTTATTATGGGAAAATGTCGCTATGATTTACGGGCAGCGCGCCCAGCATTCCATCGCCAGAAGCGACTACATATTAATAAGCGACATCCAGCTGAAAATATCTTTGGGCGATTGCTCGAAAGAGGGGGAGTGGACTATCCCGATAACTTTTTCGGATCCGGCTCTTGTTAAAATGTTAAGGCCCAACGATGAAATCGGAATTGTTTCGACGTACGTTTCGCGGAAGGTCGAGCGCATCCCGGGCGTTCCGGAAAACGAAAATGCAATTTCCCCGGCTGTGAGAGAGGCGGAGAGCCGCGAGACTTCCGTGCTATTGCCGTGCGTGAGAGTTATTGGGATTGCCAACAACAACGGCTCTTTTAGGGAGTCCGGCACTTCGAGCGGCACGATATTTGTGTCTCTGCCGCCGCAGCAGGCAATGATTGTAATTGCAGCGCAGCGCGAGGCTGAGCTTTACCCCGTGCTTAGAAAGCGCAACGATTCCAGCGCGCTTAACAGGAAGGAAATTGGCGTAGTAAACGAAAAAACTTTCGAGGGCATTCGCAAGGGTTTGCAATCTGCCGAATTGCCTTCTTCACCAACCGAAAGCGTTAGATGAAATACTATAAATTAAAATCAGCATTTTCTCCGTTTCTTCTGCTCTTGTCGGCGGCTATCGTTGCCGCGTCTACTTCTGGCTTTGCGGAGGCTCAGAGTGGCGAAGCGCCATCGCAGGCAGGTTCGCAGGCGGCGTTGCCGACGGAAAGCGTCACAATCTCTCAGGACGAAGTCAGGACTCTTGAAGTTCCATTTGAAATAATCGGGTACGAATCGTCTTCCAAGAGTGTTAAGATTTTAAGATCAAAGGGAAGAAGGCTTGAAATTAAGGGGGTTGAACCCGGCTATGCGGACATCTCTTTGAATTCAAACTCAATGTCAAAGACATTCAAGGTGCATGTCACAAATTCGCTTGCGTCGCTGTACCGCGACTTGTGCAAAGACATATCGGATTTCTCCGAGGTGACGGCGGAAATGTCGCACAATGCGATAACTCTTAGGGGCGAGATATCGAAATACTCGCGCTATCTTGCGTTTATGAATATCTTGGACAAATACCGCGATTCTTACCGCAACTATGTTGCTTACAAGCCCGGTCCCGAGATGTTCGACTCCCTCAGAAGGCAGCTTGTTGACGCGGGATTCAAGGTCGAGAACGACATCCCGAAAAAGGCTGGGACTGTCGGCATGAAAATTTCGTCGGGCATTCTCACATTTTACGGAAGAATGCTGTGCGACAACGATATTGAGGAGATTAAGAAAATAGTGTCGTCGCAGAAATGGCTTTCCGCGGGCCCCAATCCGACGGAGGTGGTTTACAATTTGGAAGTCGACGACACTCAGCTTGACGTCAATGTTGTAATAGTGGGCGTCACGCGCTCGCAGCTTGCGCGCATGGGAAATTCCGGGGCGAACGGCACGGTGCTTTCCGTAGATTTACAGAGCTGGTTTAGGTATCTTGCGGGCGAGCTTCCCCCGGGGCTTGGTTCCGACGCGCCTCAGAAATCCGGATTCGGCGGGCTTGCGTACATGAATACTGGCATTCAAGGCGCCATACAATTTTTTGGCGAAAACGGCGTCTCCGATTTCAGGGACGGCGGCCATGTGACTATTACGAGCAATTCAAAGGGCGTGCAGCAGGCAGTGTATGAAAACGGCGGAACTTTGAATGTGGAGATACACGGCAGGGACGTTGCCGATCTCAAAGAGATAAATTTTGGGCTTACGATAAAAGTCAGCGGCGGGCTTGTAAAGGCCGACAAAGTTCGGCTGATATTGGAGGTTGAAAAGAGCCTCGCGCCAATAAAGCAGGACGACGACTACCTCCAGCGCAAGACCAGAAGCAAGAGCGAGATTGTCTGCAATCTCGGGCAGACGGCGGTCATATCCGGCCAGCGCGAGATTACGCGCACAAAGAGCGACTCCGGATACGCTTTCCTCAGGCACGTTCCTGTATTGAGCTCGCTTTTCGGCTACGAGGAGGAGAATGTCGAGGAGTTGCAGTTGTTGATTTTAGTGTCGCCCCAGATTGCCGGCAACGCTGTTGAAATGCTTTCAAAGCCGTCGGCGGAAACGTCGGGGGTCGAGGGAGACGTCTCGAAAGGAATTGCGCCCGATGCGGATGAGCTTCGCGAGAATTCAAACAAGTCGCGCGCAGAGAAAATGTTTACATGGTAGCGCGCGTTAAAGTTAAATCGGCGGACGGGCGGTCGAGATTTTTTGAGATTCCCGAAAACGCAGTGCTGACAATCGGGCGCTCCGACGCGGCGGATATCGTCCTCGACGACATGACGGTTTCGAGGCGCCACGCAGTTGTTGGCGCGGCGGAAAACGGCTGTTTCATAGAGGACAATTCGAGCACGTCCGGAACATGGATAAACGGCGAGAGGATTAGCGGACGCAGAACGGTGTCGCCGTCGGACAATATAAAGATTGGCGGTTACGAGCTGTCAGTTTCGGCGGGTGCGCAGGCGGCAGCCGGGGGAGCCGGCCGCAAGGCGCCGCCGCCGTCGGGGGGCGGAATGCCGGTTTACAACGCCCAGACGGAAACTGAAATGTATTCCGACGAAATGCTTGAGCTTGCGAGGGTTGTTCAATCGCGCGTGCTCGAGATACTCAATATAACGGGGGCTCCTTCAAACAAAATATCCGCGGAGGGAATGCGCCCGAAGGTTGAGGACGCGCTCGACCAGGCATTGCGTGAGATACGGCACCGCATACCCGGCAGCATACAGATAGAAAAGTTCCGCGCCGTTCTAATGGACGATCTAATCGGGTTGGGGCCGCTGTCGCCACTATTGAGGGCGACAGACATATCGGAAATAATGATAAACGGCCCTGACAATATTTTTGTGGAAAGCAATGGGATTCAGTATAGGACGGGAGTGCGCTTTAATGGAGAGGCGCATTTGCAGTCGATAATCCAGCGCATAGTGGAGCCGCTTGGAAGGCACATAGACGCGGCGTCTCCGATGGTTGACGCGCGCCTTGACGACGGCTCGCGAGTGAATGCCGTCATACCGCCGCTGTCGCTCGACGGGTCGCTTGTGACAATACGAAAGTTTGCGGCGAAAAAGCTAACCGACGAGGACTTGATACGCTTTGGGAGTCTCAGCCGCCCGATGGCCGAATTTTTAAAGGAGGCTGTGAGGTCCAGGCGCAACATATTGGTATCCGGCGGTACCGGGTCGGGAAAGACGACTCTCTTGAACATATTGTCGCAGTTCATTCCGGAGCGCGAGCGCATAATAACGGTCGAGGACTCCGCCGAGCTCAAGCTTACGCACGAGAATCTGTGCAGATTGGAGGCGCGGCCCGCAAATATTGAAGGGCAGGGGCGCATTACGATAAGGGACTTGGTTATAAACACGCTGAGAATGCGCCCTGACAGAATCATAGTCGGCGAGTGTCGCGGAGCGGAGGCGCTCGATATGTTGCAGGCGATGAATACCGGCCACGACGGCTCGATGACGACCTGCCACGCGAACAATCCGCGCGACGCGCTTTCAAGGCTTGAAAATATGGTGATGATGGCGGGGTTCGAGCTTCCGTCGTCCGCAATACGCGAGCAGATTGCGTCCGCGATAAATCTGATAGTCCAGCAGACGCGCATGCCCGACGGCTCGAGAAAAATCGTTAAGATAACGGAGGTATGCGGCCGCGAAAACAACACGATTTTGTTGCAGGATATTTTCACTTACGAGCAGGAGGGCTACGATGAAAAGTTCAAGGTGGTGGGCAGGCATGTAGCCACTGGCAACATACCCAGATTTATTGAGGAGCTCAGACAGTCGGGCGACTTGAAGCTGGATATGTCAGTATTTGTACCGGAGGGCTGAGATGGTTTATTCAGAAATGCAGCGTGTTGGAATATATCTGCTGGTGATGCTTGCGGCGTCGCTGTTGATATATATGTGCATACGCTTCATACAGTCGTTTAGCGTGGAGCGCGCGGAGAAGGGGGCGCGGAGCCGTTTAGTGTCGCCTTCGGCAGTCGGCGTCTATCGTTTCATAGACAAGATCAGGCTAAGGCAGCTTCAGACGTCAATAGGCATTTTGGCGGCGGGGCTTTTTGTAGGCACACTGTTGTTTTGTGGGGTGTACAATCCGCTTGCGGTAATAGTAGGCGGGGTTGTGTTTTTCGCGGCGGGGTTTAGGGCTCCGTGGATTTATTTTTCCGGAAAGGCGAAGGCGAGGGCGAAGGAGTTTGAGGCCGGAATTCTCGATTTGGCGATGGGGCTTACGAGTGCGTTGCGTTCCGGGCAGGCGCTTCCGCAGGCGCTCGAAGCGTTTTCGAGGCGGTGCGAAGGGCCTATGAAGGAGGAGCTGATGATAGTGATTCGTGAGTACCGGCTCGGGCTCGAGTTGTCGGAGTCTCTCCAGAGAATGTACGAGAGGGTTCCCTGCGAGGATCTCCAGCTTCTGATAGTCTCGATAAAATTGACAACCCAGTCGGGCGGAAGCCTCGCCGACGTAATCCAGCGGATAACCCAGACTATACGCGCGCGCACTGAATTCCACCAGAAGCTTATGGCTCTGACAGCCCAAGGGAGGTTTGAGGCGCTGGCGATGTCGCTTGCGCCGCTTGCGGCGTTTTTGTTGTTGCTGCTTGTAAACAGCGAGCTGATGATGCCCCTTTTGACGACGGGAATAGGGTGGTGCGCGATAGGGATTATGTTGGCCCTTGAGGTGACCGGTTATTTTGTTATACGCAAGATAGTGGACGTGAAGGTGTAGAAAATGGGCGAGTATGCTGTATATATTTTCACTTTTATGGCGGTAATAATACCGACAATACTTTATTGTATGTCGGACAAATCCGTGAAGGTCGCCAAGTCTCCGAAGCGCAGCGCGGAAGTTGAGCTTCCTGCGGCGCTTCAGATAGCCGAGCCGTTTGCCAATGTCTTGGAGCGCCTTGGCCTTGGCGGTTTTCTCTGCCGCATATTCCGTTCGGGCGCTGCCGCATTGGAGAAAAAAATAGAATTTTCCGGATTAAAGACGAACGCAAAAAAGGTGTATTGCGCGCAGGTGTTTTTGGCGGCGGCGCTATCGGTATTGTTTGCCGGAATGGCGTTTGCCGCCGCCGAGGAGGAGGCGTACGCCGCAGTTGGGGCGGCTCTCGGATTTTTCGTCGGCTGGTTTTCCCCGAGGACAGGAATTGACAACATTGTGGACAAGAAGCGCACGGCGATATTGAGGAGCCTGCCGTACTCGATAGATCTCATAGGCTCTGCAATGCGCGGGGGGCTCGATTTCATGGCGGCGGTTAGGTTTTACGTCAACCTTTCGGACGCGGGGCCTTTGCGCGACGAATTTCTTAGAATGCTGCATGAGATGGAGCTTGGTGTGACGCGCATATCGGCGCTGCGCAATATGGCGCTTCGCGTGCAGATAAAGGAGTTTACGTCGTTTGTATCGGCGATAGAGCTTGGAACAGAGCTTGGTTCGCCGCTTACGGAAACGATGGAAATTCAGGGGGAGGAAATGCGGAAGGCGCGTTTTGCCCTCGCGGAATGCAAGGCGCAGAGGGCGCCTTCGCTGATGCTGCTGCCTATGGCGATATTTATAATGCCTGCGGTATTTATAATAATTTTAACACCCATCTACATAAGAATGAAAGAGGCGGGGGTTTCCCTGTTTTAAGGTAAAATGCAAACGGCGCGATACAAAATAAGATTCATAAACGGAGATTTGGAGGGAAGGTCTTTTGCTGTGAAGGAATCCGGCGTTGTCATAGGCTCGTCGATGAACGCCGACATACGCAGCTCCGACGCCGGAGTCGCCGAGGAGCACGTGACGCTGCTTCCGCAATCCGGCGGAGGAATAGTGATGCATTGTTCCGCCGACGCGCTCGTGCGCAATGGGCAGGCTTCGGCGGGTACCGACGCTGCGCTTCGCCCCGGCGACGACGTAAAGCTTGGAAAGTCTCTCGCATTTGTAGTTGAGGAATACGGCGCGCTCGCCCATTCGGAGGAGCCCGATATCGACATTTACGGCGAAGCCACTGTGAATCCCGCAAGCGGTGGACTGAATGCCGATTCCGGCGGGGAAGACGTATCGCACACGCGCTACGCGTCGGCGGAGGAGCTTGCGGATTTGCGCGCGGCGAACAAGTCGATGGAGCGGCAGCGCAGGCTGACGATGGTCGTTGGAATTTTCATATCGATTGCGATACTCGGGCTGGCGTATTACATATCCGAAAGCGGCGTTGAAAATCCCGTGACGTGGCCTGGAGAAGTGACGGGAGTGTACGACGACGGCGAACAGCGTATCGACCTTGGCGACAACGGTAAGTTTTTGATATATTATCCGAACAGCCCAGCGATGGTAAAGAATGCGAAAGGCTCGTATTTTGAAGTGTTGACGGCGGTTGGGCGCAATCAGGACGTGCCTTTCCACATAACTTTTGAGGCGACACCGGTAAAGGACGGCTACGCAAAGACGCCGCGCAAGAGTTTTGACGAGTGGCTTGCCGCTGCCGAAAAAAATAGTGGAATGAAATTTACGTCCGAGCCGCAGGAGGATTTTTTCAATAAGCGCGACAACGGCTATCCGTACATAAGAATCAACTATACGCGCAAGGCGGGGCCGATGGTGTGGCGCGGGGTTGCCTGCTATGCGCGGTTTCTGGACAAGCAGATAGTGCTTATGCGCGAGGTTCCCGAAACGCAGTATTGGAGGGCTTCGTCGCTGTTGAAGGACTACGACTGCATGTCTGTGGCGAACTCTACAGTTGCGAGGTATTGGGAGGTTCCCGAAAATCCCCTGCGCGAAAATACTACTAAGATGCTTCAAATGCTGAACCGCGAGCTCCGCAAAAACATAGAGATAGCCTCTTGGGAGGATATCGATTTGCTGATTAGCAGCCTTTTTGTGGAGGCGTACAAAAACAACGAGCGCCCGCTGATAGACGCTACGCAATCCCTTTTGGAAAAATTCCGCGCCGCCCAGAAGGTATGGTATTCGAGAAAATGCCTCGAATATTCGGACTCGCTGAGGGACGGCAAAAAAGACGAGACAACCCGAATTTTGAACGATTGTCTGGAAAAGTTTGAACCTCTGAACGACTATCGCTACACGCGCATAATGAAAAACGATTGGAGTGTTGAATAATGGCTGCCGACGAAAACAAACCAGAGCCGCGCGGCGCGAGTGGAATCGCCGAAAGGCTGCGCAATGCGCTTTTCGGGCGTCGCAAGCAAGCGGGGAAGGATTCCGCCGCCGGGGAACATGCGGTGAGGGGATATTCTTATTTGCTCGAATTTAGATGCCGCGGGACTCTCGCATATTCGGCAAAGACGGACAATTTGGGGGACCGCATAACAATCGGCCGCTCTCCTGAAAACGACTGGATAATACCTGCCGAGGACAGGTCGTCGGGCGATTTTCGCGGGCAGCTTACGCTAACTCCGAAAGACGTGTCGCTGACGGCGCTCAAAGGCGGGAAGTTCAGGTATAAGGGGCGCGAGATTTCCGGCAAAAAGCTGCTTCCCGGAGACCGCGTGTCGATAGGCGACTGCGAGCTGACCGTAAGCCGCGTGGAGTCTTCGGCCGACCGCCCGTGCGACGTTCATAGGCTTGAATATTTAAACGGCCCCCTCGCGGGCTCAATGGCAAGGCTTGAACATTCTTTGATAAGAATCGGCTCCGCGAAGGACAACGACATTGTTATAGACGACGACGTAGTGTCCGCGCACCATGCGGAATTGAAAATATCCGACGACGGTCAGACATGGCTGAGGGATACGGGCAGCCAAAACGGAACGTACGTGAACGGGGCGAAGATGGGGCGCACCGAGAGAATGCTGATGGACTCCGACATAATTTCCATAGCATTTTACGACTTGCGCTTTTTGGATATGAATGTAATCCATACGCGCACAAACGCCGCAAAAAAGATATTGGCGGTTTTTGCGACGGTAGTTCTGACGTTTATGGTGTTCGGCATATTCTATGCGCTGACGCCGACTTCGGAAAGCGTAATAGGCGAGTACGACGAATATCTGAAAAACGACGACTTTGACGGCGCGCGGGGAATGCTGTCGAAGCTTCCGTATTCGAGGGAATTTAAGAAGTTTGCCGACGAATACCCGGAATACAAGGAATCGTTGGTGCGCTACGAGACAGTTTACAGGGTATTCGGGAAATTTAAGGAGTACTTAAAGAATTCCGAATGGGCAAAGGCGACGTCGTGCATAGGGCAGCTGCATTTGGAAAACCAGTCTGACTGGAACTGGAATGGCGCGGGGGTCTCCGAATACATGAAGGAGGCGGGCGAGGCAAAATCGCATTTAATCCAGATGTACGCGCTTTCAAATTTGCTCTCGGATACGGATTTGCCGGCGGAAAATATGAAGTCCGAGCTTTCCAAGATAGAGAAGACGCCCTACGTAAAGGCGGATTTTGGGAAGGGGGCGCCGGAATATTTGCGGCCGCTTTGCGCTGCAATATCGCAGAAAGTTGACGAGCTTAGGGCGAATGTTGCAAACCTCGAGAAGCTCGACAAGCTCTTGAAGGAAATAAATTGGGAGGACGCTGACATTCAAAAGTTGCTATCGCAGATAGACGGCATTAAGCGCGACTCAATGGGCGGTGTGAGAATGAAAGCCCAGCACGCCGAGGAGTTGATAAAAAAGATGAGGGGCAATATAGAGTCCGTAAGGAGCAATCAGGAAAAGTTCTATAATCTACGCTTCGGCGAACTCGAAAGGCAGATAGACTTTATATCGCCCGACGAGTGCATGAATTACGATTCTATATCAAAGTTGCGAGCGGAGATAATAAATAGAAACTCGCAGATATTAAAAGGCACCGACGCGATAAAGTACATAATTTCCAACATAAGCGAATACGGAATCGACGCGGGCGTTCCCGAAGTAGCAAAAGTCTTTAATTCAAGGCAGACGTGGGACGAATTATTGTCCTTCAAAAGCTTGAAAAGCCAGCCTACGGAGATTGCAGAGGGCGGATACGCAGACGAATACGACAAGCTCTTAGGGTTTAAGTATTTTTACGACATAATTTCCCAAATACCGACACTGTCCACAAATATATTTTCCACGGATCTGCTTTTGCCAGAACAGCACCGTCCGGACTGCATAGAGCTTTCCGACACCTACAAAGCCGCCGAGGAGGCGTTAGCATGGTTTTCCATGCCCGAAAACAAATGGATGCTCAAAGGCAAAATATCGGGGCTTCGCGGAAAGATTGCGGACGTGTTAAAGACTCGCGAAAGCCTGTTAAAAATGTTGAATGAAATTGTGCGCGAAAATCCGAACGGGCGCAAATATTTCGTTTCTAAGGCGGCGTATTTTTATTTTGCGCCTCCCGGTAGCGTATCAAAGGACGATATAGACGAGTTCGCAAAAAAATGGAGGGAATTTAGGCGTTTGCAATATTCGGCGTGGGAGAAATACAATCCGATAGATGCCGAAAAGATAAAAGACGTAAAAGAGCGGATACTCTCGAACGGTATACCGGGAGACCCGATTGTAAACCGCGTTTGGAGGCACTGAGGCGGTTGAAAGTGCGAGGAGGCTGTAAATGCTCTGCAAACGAAAAGGCGCGCGCGATATAAAAAAGAGGCTTTCGGCAAGAAAGCGCGGGGCGGTTTTACTGGAATACACATTGCTATTGTGCTCCATATTGCCGCTCGTATTCGGAGCGTCCGCAATGATATACCGTTCATCTTGGCTTGGAGGAGAGTTTGGCGAGATAGGCGAAGGAATAGTTCACCTCTACCAGCGAATAATAACTATTATTTCCCTGCCGATACCATGACGGGTACGCAGCGTAAAAATCTCGACAAGTTGCTGTCCGGGAATGCGGCCGACGTATTTGCCGCCGCCGTATTTTTCGATTCGCTTGGAATGTTTATTCTTCCCGGGGAATCCGCCGCCGCCTTTGCGGCGCGCGCGGAGCGCATGATTTGCGAGATAGACTCTCTTGGGGCAGGGACATCCAAGTATATGGAATTTTGCAAAGGTGCGGAGAGCATAGACAATTCAATTTGCGAAGCGGCTGTCGGAATCGCGGAAAAAGCCTACGGATTCCGGGCGGATTGGGTGCCGGCGTTAAAATCTGGGCGGCGTGCCGGACTTTTGTCCGAGGGAATTTTGTACGAAATTGACGGAGTCCTTCCTTTGGTATTCATAAAAAATCCGAATGGGCGGAATGCGGCGGCTGTTCTTGCGCACGAGATTTGCCATGCCGCAAGAATGGGTTTTGGCGAATCTGTTTACGACGAATGGTTTCCGCGGAATGTTGAGCCGTCGCTGTTTCGGAGAATATTTGGAAATTTTTTTAGGGACTGGAAAATCCCGTCAATATTCTTTGCGTCGGCAATGGCGGCGGTGTGCTTATTCGCGGTAGGATTGCCTCTCTGGGGGATGGTGGCAGCTTTGCCAATGGCGGCAACTATCGCGATAGAAGCGCGCAATAGGGCGGTCTTGTCGGAGGCCCGCAAAAAGCTTGCAGAGGCGGGGCTCGCGCCCCTTCCGATTTTATTTAGAATGGACGATGAGGAAATATTCTCGATTGCAAAGTCTGAAAGCCCGAAGGAATGGGTGAGTCGCGCGGCGGAAAAGTCGTTGCGCTGGAAAATTTTTTTGGCGAGATTTTCGGCTTAGTTATCAAGCGGTTCTGGCTAACAAACGGTTTTAGTCTCAGCCGTTTTTAATTGAGAAAAATTTAAAAAAAAATGCGCTAAAAAATAATATTTTAAAATCTATAGCGGCGCAAAAATATGGCGGGTATTGCGAAAAATTACGGGCGCGCGCGTTTTATATCGGCACTTCTTATTCAATAGGCTCTTCCCGGAGCATCGCAATTTTATCAAAAACTTCGCGCGCGGAAGCGGGGCGGGCTGACGGTGAATGTTGCATCATCTGGGAGACGAGGGCTGGAAGCGGAGGCTCTGAGAGCTTTCGGAGCTCGCGTTCGGCGGAAGAGCTGTCTGACAGTATTGCTTTTAAAGTTTGGGTAAAATTTTTTTGAGCATATCTGCGATTCCCCGTAAGGCATTCGTATGCCACGCAACCAAGCGAGAATAAATCGCATGCCGGCGAAACATCAGTGGAGTCTTTTGCCTGCTCGGGCGACATATACGGCGCGCTTCCGAATACCGCGCCCGAAGGTTCGCCAATATTTGGGAACTTCGCTGCGCCAAAGTCCCCCAATACCGCCGAGCCGTCTTGCAAAATGAAAATATTGTCGGGCTTTACGTCGCGGTGGACAATGCCTAAGCCGTGGAGAGCCGCGAGGCCTGCAAGCGTTCCCCTAAGCATTTTTACTGTTTGCGCCTGTGTTAGCCGCCGCTTGTTTTTTATAAATTTTGCAAGCGTTCCTCGCGCCGCGTATTTTGTTGCGACATACGCGTCTGCCGCCTCCGATATGCCAAAGGACAATATTTCGGCTAATCCCGGAGATTTTATATTTTTTATGATTTCTGCGGAGAGCAATAATTTTTCGGCTTCGCTTGAATTGCGCGGCGCCGATTTTAAAATTGCAAAATCCCCGTTTGAATCCGCGGCAAGCCAAACCTCGCAATCTCCGGAAAGTTTTACGGGTTTTAGGAGTTCGAGAGAGCCGATAATCTCGCCGCGGAAAAGGCGTGGCATAAGGCTATTCGTACTTTGGGAGCTCTAAGCCCATTATGTTTGCGTCTTCGGCGAACGACGGTTTGTTGCATAGGCTGAAATCGCCCGATACGGAGCCGTCTTGGGCAATGGAGCGCGTATTCCATTTTAAGAGCGGGCTTGTCTGGTACTCGCCGTCTTTTAACGGAAGGACTTCCGATATATCGACGATTTTTCTTGAGCCGTCGGGCAGGCGCATTGTATGTACAATGCAGTTTATCGCCGAAGCAACCTGCATTCTAACCGCGTTTAGCGGGAGCTCCACGCCGCTTAGAATTGCGCAAGTTTCCATTCTTCTAAGAGCGTCCACGGGCGAGTTTGCATGGATAGTTGACATCGAGCCAGAATGGCCCGTATTCATCGCCTGCAACAAGTCGAGCGCCTCACCGCCGCGGATTTCCCCGATTACCAGCCTGTCGGGGCGCATTCTAAGAGATGCAATTACGAGGTCTCTTATGGAAAATTCGCCTTCGCCGTTTTTATCGGGTTTGCGGGTTTCAAAATAGACGCAGTGGCGCTGTTGAAGTTGGAGTTCGCTTGCGTCCTCCAACACGAGAATGCGGTCGCCGTCAGGAATGAGCCCGCTTATTGCATTTAGGACGGAAGTTTTGCCCGACGAAGTTCCGCCCGAGACGAGCACGTTCTTGCGCAGCTTTACAATGGCGTTTAGCAATAGGACGCCGTCGTGCGGTATGCTCGAAAGCTTTTCAAGCTTTTCGAGAGTGAGCATATCCTTCTTAAATTTTCTAATGGAGATAATTGTGCCGCAGCGGCTGATTGGAGGGATTGTGACATGCACGCGGGAGCCGTCGGGTAGCCTTGCGTCGAGGTCCGGGTGGCGTTCGTCGAGGATTCTGTCGACTGATTTTGCGATATTGACAGCCGCCGCCATAAGTTGCGCTTCGCTCGCAAACTTTGCGTTGGTGGGTTCAAGTTTGCCGGAGCGCTCAACATATATTTGTCCAGCGCCGTTTATGAGGATTTCCGATACGCCGTCGTCCGCGAGAAAGTCTCTTACCGGGGCGAGAAACAGCACGAGAAAGTCGTTGTTTGAATTCATTTTTGTTTCTTTTCGGTTGTGGATTCGCGTTTGTATGCGAATCCGGTAGAGTTTGTTGAAATTTTCCAGATGAGCATTGTCATTTCTTCTTTTCCGCGCTTGAAAGTAAGAATTACTTTGGGATCCAGACTTTCGTCGAGGGTAATTTTATTTTGCGGAGTCCAGCCCTGGTTGAGCGACCAAGACTCCAGTTGCGCGCGCGAGGAAACGAAATTTGCGTTTACCGTCCCCGAATACTCCCACCCTTCTTTTGCGCCCGGAGTCGCGAAGGCGGCGTTTGGAAGCCTTAGCGGGTTTGGGCTATCGTAAACCCCAACATTCTTCTTCGGCGTGGAGTTCGCAGCTCTTCCGCCGCCTGCGGGCGGGGCGGAAGACAGGGCCTCCGCCGTAAGCAGCGCCGCGATTCCGATTGCGAAAGTCGCCAAAAAAGCTGTGAGGCACAATTTCATTTATTGGATTTGCTCCACTCTTCGTACTTTTTGTAGCGTTTGTAAAACTCGATTTTTTTTGGCTGTTTTTCCGGAGTTTTCGTATCGTCTGTATGCTTTGGATCTTTTAACAGAGACAATTCCCATTTTTTGGGGTATTCGTCCTCCTTCCCCTCAAATTTCCAGATATCTTTGTCGGCAATGAGGCTTGAATGCCAATGCCTCTTTGCCGCCGAAGAGCCTTTTGTCCGCATTACGATGGCGAGGGTGTAGTCGTTGCCGTAGCGCGAAGATGTCACGGAAAATTCGGGGATAAGCGGCGACGGGGCGTTTTCGCCCCTTGTGGTGTATGGGGCGTTTATTAAGTTTTCCAAGTATTCGGGGGTGGATTGAAGTATGCCAACTTTCGAGCCGATAAATTGAAGGTAGGAATGTTCGTCGACAAGGCTTCTTTGCGTGGAGTCGTACACGGCGGTAGCGCGCGGAAAAAGTTTTGTGAGTGAGATCATTGCGGGTGTGCGCACCGAGAATCTGTTTCCTGCCATCATGACACTCCAATGGTTGGCGGAGCGGAGGTTTATTGTGTCGAGCGATTTTTCCCCTACCCAAACGATTCCGCCCAAAGCCGCCATATAAACGGGCAGAACCATTACGAACTCCATCAGCACCGAGCCTCTTGTCGAATTGAAAAGCCTTTTCATATTAGTGCCCTAAGTACGAGCTTAACTTAGCCCAGTCGAGTTTCCCGTCTTTTGATTTGTCGTCCTTAACAAGGCCTCCGGGGGCTTTTAAATTTTCCCAGTCCGGCAGATTTTTCTTGTCAACTTTTTTGCCGTCTTTGTCGGTCCAGTTGTCCTTGTCGAGCATGACTGTTTTGAGTATGTTTCCGCCGGCGAGCGGATCCGGGGCGAAAGTCTGGGCGGCGGAGAGCCCTGCGCACAGATCCCATGCGTGCCTTACGGGGAGGAATACGGCGTCCCAGTCGGTCTCGATAAGATTCCAAGTTTTTTCCTTATCCGCCATTACATATCCCACGGTGTAGTCGGAACTATTTAATTTTTTTTCGGGGTCGGAATCGTATTGCTTGTATGCGGCGCGCGCAGAGGCTATTGCGCACATGTATTCCGGCCTATTTCCGCCTGCTGCGCTCGGATTGAAGGCCGACAGTATCCCGGGAGCCGTCATTGAACGCCCGTCGGGGGTGAAGGCCGAGAGCGGATTCGGTACTTTGCGCGCTATCGCAACAGTAATCGAGCCCGATTTCCCAAAAAATTCGGGAAGGAGTATTACCGGTTCGGCGGGCATTACGAGCAGCCCTATCGGCAAGCCTTCCTTTATAATTTTAAAGAAGCTGTCATACCCGTGGTATTCTGGGTGACCTCTTTTGTACGCTCCGCCGGGCGTAATAGGCGGAAGGTGCAGTGAAATTTCTTCGAGCTGAACGTGGACCCATCTTGTCCAAAACCAGTCCCATTTCGCGTGCAAGTGTGTCTTGGTCTGCTTATATACGCGCCAAAATCCGAGGGGGCCCTTGCGGACAATCCAGTCGTCGGTTCCGGGGCCGAAAACTTTCTTGGGTGAAAAGTCTTCCAAGGTTGGATCGGCAAATGAGATGAAGGCTTTTTCGTTGTCGTCGGTTCCGGGCATAAAGAAGAAGCTTAGCTTTTCGTTTCCGGTTGTGACGTTCACGATGAAATCGTCTTTGCATTCCATCATGTTGGCGACTGCGACCTGCCGCGCAGTTTCCTTTATTTTTTTTGGGTATTCGTCGTACAGGTCTTTTAGCTTTTTCGTCATTTTTGCTATCGCGTAGCTGTACTTATAGATTTTGGGGAGGTTTGCCAATACGCCTTTGCCCTGGGCGTTTGCGCCAATTACATGCACCATTTGCGATGGGAGCATGCGGCTTAGAAAATTTTGACCGTTGAAATCTTTGGCAACAAATGGAATGCCTACGCCGCATCCGGTCAGGTTCAATGTGATGCCGCTTACAAACACGTCCGTGCCGCAATTATAGTTTACGCCCGGATCGTGCATATGGCACGGGGCGTTGCATTTTTTGCAATTGTTTAAGTCTTCGATGAACTGCTTGATTACATATTCGCAGAACATATCCATTGCGGCGTCGAGCGAGCGCTTTTGGAGATCGACGTATGTCCAAGCCATAGCCTTATTGACGGTTGCCATGCGGCTTAGGTAGTCGGCCTGGACGACGGCCGCAGAGTACGCTGCGGCGTCTGCGGCATTTTGCAGCTCTATCTTATTCCTTACAACTTCGCCGATTCCATAAATGCCGACAAAGAGAATGCATACAGGAAGCATGAACGCGAGAGTGATTGCGAGTGCCGCCCCGTCCGAGTCGCGGCAGAGGCTGCCGCACTTGGACATAAAAACATTCAGAATGCCTGGTGATTTTTTCATTCCAAAGCAATGGGGTATTTTAGCGTGGAGTATGGAATCGCAACCGCGCTTGTGGAAGTTAAAGTTATGTATGGAAGTTTAAGCTTTTCCTTTTTGTCCCCGCCGTCGAGCTCGATTTCGTTGGAGTAATCCAAAAGCGCGGGATTGAGGGCGTATTCCTGCTTGTCGAGCGACTCCGCCCATTTTTGCTCGTCTTTTGATTTATCCTCTTTTGCAAAAAAACTAATGAGCCTTCCGGCAACGGGGACTGTCAAAAGCGCCTTGAATTTCACCGTGCAGATTACGCCGCGCGGGTCGAGGTTTGTCATGGAAATATCGACGTCCACCTGCTGGTCGAGAAATTTTGTGTTTGGAAGCCAGCCCCAGCCGTCGAGCTTTGAATATTCGTCTTTTGCCCTGTCTTTTGCGTCCTTGGAGTCTGTGGGCGATGCCGATACGACTGCGAGAATGCGCTTTACGACTTTTTCAGCCTTGATTTTTCGTTGAAACACATTTTCCGTCATAGCCGAACGCGCGCCCATATACGCCGAATAGTGCACTACTTGCCACGCAATCATTATGTATGAAAACTGCACCGCAAAAAGAAACAAAACCATCAGTATTGGAAAGCACAGTACGAATTCCAAGAGGACTGCTCCGCTTTCTGATTTTGCAGATTTTATCATTTTACATGGCGTCGGCCGATGCGAGCGCGGCCAACAGTTGCAGTGAAAGGTTTATGAATAATCCCGCAGCGATTGCAACGCCGAACGGAACTCTGCATGCCTCGGAATCCGGGGGCGGTAGCGACTTTTTGCCTTTTTCCCTATCATACCGGAAGTCTAACAGACACCTTGCGTAGTGTTTTAGGCGCGCGGGGTCTACCGCCTTGAAAGCGAGCATTCCCAGCGCGAGAATCAGCCCCGCGAACGATATTAGCAGGATCAAGTTGAGAGTATTTCCGGGGCCTGCGATTATGCCCGATGCAAATAGCATTTTTACGTCGCCCGCGCCTGCCGCCCTCAGAAAAAACGGCAGCAGCAAAAACAGCGCGCACAGACAGCCTGTGATTATTGATGCAAGAAAATAATCCGTGCCGACACCGAGCGCAATCGCAGACATAACTGCAACGCCCCCGAGCGTTGCGGCGTTGGGGAGCTTGCGGGTGCGGTAGTCCTTGACGCCAAGGTAAATCAACCACGGAGTCGCCAAGACGAATTTTGCGATAATCATCGATTCCATTTCCACAAAAAAACGGGTCTGGCGAAAGACGCGCAAATCCCGTTTCGATATTACGGATTAAAATCTATACCCAAACGGGCGAATATATTGCGAACAACTGGGCTATTGGTCGTAGTTGTGCATGCCCTTGCGGTGTTCTTCGGCGCTCTTGACGTCTTTTTCCGCCTGGGTTTTGATATCTTTTTGCGCACTTACTGCGGCCTTTGCGTCGCTCATAGAGCGGGTTGCAACGTTCATTTCGGAGGATACGTTTTTGCCGAGCATTATTACGGCAACCACTACTGCTGCCGCAATCAGCACTGCTATAATAACGTATTCCATCATTACGGCGCGTTTTCTTTTTACGGGGACGTTCATTTTATATCTCCTTTCGATAAAATCGTTATGTTGAGTATTAAAAGCGGAAATTTTCCCATATTTGTCAAGCTTTCTATTGATTGATGCGAATGATGTTTGGGGGAACCAGGCGGGGGGAATTTCGAAAATAAAAGTTTACGGATACTTTTATTTGTACTCCCAATATTCCTATTACTGAGATTGAAGTAAAATATCATTTTCTAAGAAATCTATTCTTTAAAGTATTTGCAAGTTTTGGCAAAACTTTTCTAGGTACGCATAGTAGCGGAGGGCGAATGCCGTTTAGTTTGAAAGCGTTAATTATTTCCAAGTTGCTTCTTATATATCCAGATAACTTTGTGCTTACTCCGCCTGCGCGTTGGTTGACCATAAGTTTGTCTATGAAAGCACCGGTAATTTTATTCTTTTCAATAAACCTCATCATCAATTCGAAATCGGCCGCTATTTTTAAGTCTGTGCGGTAGTAGCCGAATTTTTCGAAAAATTTTTTATAGGTGTAGAATGTTGGGTGGGCGGGGTGCCACCCTTTTAAGAAAGCGCCGTCTTTGTATTTCCCCGAATTTGATTCTCTCAAAATTTTTGAGGTGTTTTTGCTATCCACGAGGTTCAATCGTCCATAGACGCAATCCGCACCTAATGTTATGATGGTTTCGGAAACCTTTTCTATTACATCGTTCGACGCGAGCATGTCGTCAGAATTGAGAGTGCCTACAATATCGCCTGAGGCGGCCTTTATGCCTTTGTTCATTGCGTCGTAAATGCCGCGGTCGGTTTCTGATATCCACTTCATTCGCCCTTCAAAGCGCGGTTCGAAGGACTTTACTATATCCATGGTTTGGTCTTTGGAGGCGCCGTCTACGACAATGTATTCAATATCTCCGTAAGTTTGCGCGAGGACGCTTTCCATTGTATCGGCAATGGTTTCTGCGCTGTTGAATGCCGCGGTGATTATCGATATTTTCATTCGCAAATTGGTAATTTTCGGGCTGAATGCTTTTTTTCAATTCCGAAAAATCATTGGCAATGTATTCTGTTTCATGCCATAAAAATTTTTTTCATATTGGATTAAAGTATGCTTTTCACTTAGAGTTTTGCAAGAAGGTATATGCCTAAATTTCGGAATTTTTGTTTTGTTGGTTAAGGAGAATTTTTACTATTTAGGAAGCAGTCAAAGATTCGGTATGGACGTAGAATAATTTAATGCGCTAAGATGTATAGCAATTCAATTGCGGGAATGCCAATATATTTTCCAATAGTGCGAAGCAAGACATGAGTATACTATCACTCCTTATCCGCTTGCCATCGAATGCTAATGATGTGCCTAATGCGGACTTCGGAACAGTATTTTTATTCTGTGCGGCAAGGTTCCGAAATACACCATTGGCTGCTTCAAACGGGAAATTTCCCATATGGCTCTTATCCGAGCCGGGCAAAATTTTCTGTAATAAGCATGGCGGAATCGACTACCGCCCGTATCTTTATTTCCGCGCCGTAGGGGGCGAGAGCGCTTTCGACAGCCTCTAGGCAAATCCCACTGCAGTCTATTTTACCCGATACTAATGAAATAATCTTGGGTTCTTCGCGGGCGGGCAGCGTTGTGCTTTCCCCGGCTTTCAGTCGAAGGCGAATAATTTTAAAATTCTCGTAGTCGCATAAAATGCGGGTTGGGGTTTCATTTTCAGACAGGGGCTCGACCGTCGGATTGTCGAAGTTGACGGAGTCTATCGCTTCGGCTATGTGCAGCGCGCGAGACTTCCCGTCGGAGTCCGTCCTATCCCAATCGTAAAGGCGGAATGTGCTGTCGGAATTTTCCTGAATTTCCAAGGCAATGTTGTCGGCGCCGAGCGAATGGACAGTGCCTTCGCGCACAAACATAAAGTCGCCCACGTGAGAGTCGCGGAATTCGAGAAGTTTTTCGACATTTTTTGCGGATATGGCCTCTTTTATGTCATTCGGCTCGACACCAGGCTTTAACCCCGCAATGAAGCGGGATCTTACGCCGCAGTCTAAAAGATACCAAGCCTCGTTTTTGCGTGGCAGCCCGTATTTCTTTTCCGAAGCTTCGTTTGGGTGGACTTGCAGGGAGAGCCTTTGCCTTGCGTCGAGGAGCTTGACAATTATCGGGAAAAATTTTTGGGGATTCCATCCGGGGCCTATTACATCGGAGGGATATTTTTCAATGAGTTGCCTTAGCGTGTAGCCGTCAAACTCTCCGCCCGAGACTACAGACGATTTTTTGGGGGAATCGCAAATCTCGAGAGATTCTCCTATTCTGACCCCTTTGGGGATAATCCTCTCGAAAAGCGTCTTAAAGGAACGTCCGCCCCAGATTCGTTCCTCGTATATGGGCTTGAATTTAAGCAGGTTCATTTTTTTATTAATGGGGCTGTATTAAATCGACACAGTATGTCGCGGCGGCCGGTTGTCAACGGTATTTGGGGGTATGGGGTGCGTTATTTTTTCATTTGTTAAAATATCAATGCGAACTTTTTATTATAGTCCGGCGATGGTTTATTGGCATGTTTGTAAGAGTAAAATTAATGGGTATGTTATGAATCTTGCCGCATTTCCTAAATGTGATAGATTCAGAGAGTCTTATTCTCACCATACCGTCACCCTATGGACTGTTATATGCGATTAAAAAGGCATTTCCAGTTTATTCTAAAAACTGTTGCGACACACTCAGGCGGAATGGGGCATTGGTTTTTGCCTATGAGTGATACGTGTTGTTCCCTATTTGCGCGAGATGCTTTTCTTTGAAAAATTCAGCGGTAAAATTTTTTTTTCAAAAACGCAGTTAAACGATTCCGCGTATTTTATCCATTCGGAATCTGGCATATCATTGCTTTGGCATACAGCTATATTATCCATTGCCTAAATCGTTCCGGAATCGACAAATATATTCTGGCCGGTTATGGATTGCGCCGAATCGGATAGAAGGAAGTCCACAGTCGCCGCAACTGATTCAACGCTCGTCTGGGATTTTAGCGAAGTGCGGTTAAAAATTTTGCGCTTTTGCTCCGGAGTTAGCGATGCGCTCATAGAGGTTTCCATAAATCCCGCGACAACCGCGTTTGAGCGAATGCCCCTTATTCCCCATTCGCGCGATATATTTTTTGAAAATGCCTCGATTGCGCCTTTTGTCGAGGCGTACATCGACAGCCCCTTGTATCCTGTATGGACGCTTATTGATGAAATATGGACAATAGCGCCTTTCGTATTGTGGAGAATGAAGTTCCTGATGGCGTATTTTGCCATAATCATTGGCGAGAATACGTTTACCTTGTACATTTCCAAGAGCGGCGGCATTTTTATATTTGTTGCGATGTCGTCGTATGCGATTGCCGCGTTGTTTACATATCCGTGCAGGGGGGTGCCCATGCCGACAAAGTCTTTGAAAATATTTTTTAATATGCCGTCGGTGTCGGACAAATCGAATTGCAATAATTTTAATTTTCCGGGGAAGTCGCCGTCGAGTTTTTTGAGCTCTCCGGAGAGCGTGCGGCTTATGCCATATACCGTATTTCCTCCTGAGAGGATTTTTTTTGCAATCTCGCAGCCGAGCCCCCGGGAAATTCCCGTTATCAAAATATTCTTCATGGTTTTCTCGATAGTTTTCCCGTATTGGTGGATTTTAAAGTTTCTACGAATTTTATTATGCGGGGTATTTTGAACGCTTGCAAGCGGTTTGAAAGGCGCTTTCTAATGGAGGTTTCGTCGAGTTCCCCCGATTCGGATACGACTTCCGCGCAGATTATACTCCCGAGTATGCTGTTTTTCTTTGCAAATACGCGCGCTGCCCGAATGCCGTCAATTTCCATTAGAGCCTGCTCGACTTCGTTTGGGTTTACGTTGTATCCCCCGACATTTATTATTTCGTTTTTTCTGGATAAAAATTTAAAAGAGAGGGGATTTTCTGAAATAATTTCAACGCAGTCTCCGGTATTGTACCATTCTCCCGACAATGCGATGTTTTCCGACTTCCCCGCGAGAGATTTATGTATCCATAATTCGCCGTCCTTAATTTGCAGGAGTTTTTTTGTATTTTCGTCCGGAGTGAATATATCGCCTTTGGAAGCCAAAACGCTCCCCATTTCAGTGGAGGCATAAATGTTGTGGATGCGTGCCGCAGGAAAGGCTTTCGAAAGTTTTTCCATTGCGCGCGCGTCGAACTTTTCCCCGCCCGATGTGATTGCGCGCACAGATTGAATCGGTCTGTCGGGGGCGGGCAACATTCTAAAAAATGTCGGCGTTGCCGAGATATGGGTGATTGCCTCTTTCTGTATAGTTTCTATTAGCGTTTTTGCGGGAAGCCCGAATAGGCGGACTATCGTGTTTGCGTTAAATAGGGCTTGGAAGAATACCTGCAACCCTGCGATGTGTGTTGGATTGTAGGCAAATCCCCATACGTCGTCAGAGTGTTTTGGGGAAATCTTCGCTTGCCTTGCCAAAGATTTCAAAGAGTGCGATATGCGTTTGGGGGTTCCGGTAGTTCCGGAGGTAAAGAGCGTGCAAGTCCATGAGCTTGCACCTGCCTTTACAAGGCTTAAAAATTCTTCAAAAGATTTTATTTCTGGAATGGTTACATTATTTTTTTGAAGGAAGCCGCCGTTGCCGCAAAGTTCTTTTATTTCGGATTCGGAGAGGTCGGAGTCGAGCAGTACAATGGGGGTTTGGGATATGAGGGAGGCTGAGATGTATAGGAAGTATTCGTATATTGAATTTTTTTTGCACAAGACGGAGATTTCGCTTATGCCCGATAGGTCTGAAAAGAAGCGTTTATACGATATTTTTTTATTATCCAAATCGTCGATATAAAAAAGCTTTTCTATATTCATTTGGATATTTTCTCCAAAATATCGGATATTTTAAATACAATGCCGTCTTCAAAAATATCTACACCGAAATCCGCCTCAATCTCTGTTGTCAATTCGGCAAAGTCCGGCGAGTCAAAGCCAGAGTCTCTTTTTATATCTGCGTTTGCCAATATTTTTATTATAATATTTGTTATTCCTATTGGGGTGTCTAATTCTCTTTTTTTATAGCATACGCATGTTTTATTTGTCAAACGTTTTGCGAATTGGCTTGGTCAACAGGTAATACTTTTAGCGGCTTTTACATTATGAAATGAAATAATTGCAATGTTGCCTGCATAGGAAAAATGAACTCATGGCGGCATGCGGGGGGGGCACTTTTATACTAAATTATAGTTGGCGTGCTTGCTGCGGGTTAGGGAACTTTTGATGAAAGTGTACGGTTTTAGTTTTGCGCGATTTTCTGTTCTATTGCGGTTTGCGCCAGAGGCTGTTGAATAATTTTGCAAGCACTTCAAAATATAAATGGAAAAACGGGCGAGGTTGGGCGGCGACTCGTAAAAATTTGTTTATATTATAAATTTTGTTTGCGTACTGGAGGGTTTTTGTTCTATTTTGACTTTGGCTATTTTATAGATACATATGAAAAACGGGGTGACCGAATTTAGCGAGGAATCGCATTTAAAGGGGAACAGGTATTTTAGGGTGGTGCACGGCAAGACCGACAAGTCTCATTGCGTCGGCCTGCACAGGCACGATTTTGTCGAGATTTTATGGATTAGGTCGGGCGAGGGAATGTTGATTTCAGGCGGGAAGGAAAGGTATTTTAACAAGCATTTGCTGTTTATATCCCGCCCGAACGAAGTCCATGTTATAGAGCCTTCGCGCAATTCTACGATAGATTTCTCGTACGTTGCGATAACCAAGGACGTGCTCGCGCGCTTTACTCGCGACGTATTGTGTGAAGAGGACGAATTTTTTAGGGAAAAGTTCGGTGGAATGTCTCTAAAATTGTCGTCGTTTGAGACTGCGTATCTCGACCGCGCCGCGTCGGAGCTGGTATGGCAGAACGACTCACTCATGGCGATTTACAGGTTTTTGATAAATTTGTATTGGCAGATAAAAAACGTATTTGCGTCCGCGTTGCCCGGCAATATGCCTGAATGGCTCTCCGACGCATGCCAGCGCATACGCAATCCCGAAAATCTCGCGCTTGGGCTGGAAAAGTTCCGCGAAATATGCGGCAAGGATATGTCGTACATAAACCGCGCAATGCGCAAGTATTTGAATTGCACCCCTACCGAATACATAAACGGCGCGCGCCTGAGATACGCCAAGTGGCTGCTTGCGACTTCGTCGTTTTCGACGGGCGAAATATCTGAAATATGCGGATTTTCCGACTTGCCGTACTTCTGCCGCAAGTTCAAGGAGGCATTCGATTCCACTCCGAGCGATTATAGGAGCGAGTATTCGCAAATACCGATAACGTAAGCCATTTGATGTGCGATAAACTATAAAATGAAGAAACTTTGAAAAGAAACTGAGCGTTTTTTATAAGACTATAAATTAAGGAGGATAGAATTTTGAAAATAATGGGGAAATACAGGCGCGTACTAATATGGGTATGCGTATTGGCCGCGGTTGGAATCGGGGCGTATTATTATTTTGCCGGCGAGGCGTCCGCCCCCGTTGAGTACCGGACTGCCGACGTCGAAAAGCGCGATATGGTGCTGACGATAGATGCCACGGGCACGGTTGAGCCCGAGGAACTTGTCAATGTCGGCGCGCGCGTGTCTGGCGAAATAGTTTCTTTTGGGAAGGACAACGCCGGCAAAGAGGTTGACTATGGTTCCGAGATATCTGAGGGAACGGTTATTGCGCTGATTGACGACGAAATCCAGAAGTCCAACCTTCTTCAGGCGGAGGCGAATCTTGAAAAGGCGAAGGCGTCGCAGAAGCAGGCGCAGGCGAACCTTAAAGTTGCGGAGGCCAATTTGAGGCAGGCGGAGAGAAACTGGAAGCGCGCAAAGGCGCTTGGGGTTTCGGAGGCGCTTTCGCAGGCTTCGTACGACTCGTACCTGTCGGCGTGGGAGCAGACTTCGGCGCAGATAGACGTCGCGCGCGCGCAAATATTGCAGGCCGACGCGGAAGTAGTTTCTTGCGAGGCCGACGTAAAGCTCGCGCGGCGCAACCTTTCGTACTGCGTTATAACTGCGCCGGTTGACGGTGTTGTAATCGACAGAATAGTTAGCGTTGGGCAGACGGTCGTATCGAGCATGAACGCAAGCTCTCTATTTTTGATAGCAAAGGACTTGAAGCGAATGGAAGTCTGGGCTTCCGTAAATGAGGCCGACATTGGCAGCATTTTCAAGGGGCAGGACGTTGAATTTACCGTGGACGCTTTCCCCGGCGAGAAGTTCTTTGGAAAAGTCAACAAGGTTAGGCTAAATGCAACAATGTCGCAAAATGTCGTGACTTACATAGTCGAGGTTTCGACCGACAATTCCAGCGGGAAACTCTTGCCGTATCTTACCGCCAACTTAAGCTTCATAGTAAAACAGAGCAAGGGGGTATTGACTGTCCCGAATTCCGCATTGCGGTGGGTGCCGGACGTTTCGATGCTTGCCGAAGGCGTAAACGCAGAAATTCCCGAAGGCAAGAGATTGGTTTGGGTGCAAGCTCCTGAAAACAAGGTAAAGCCGATAGCCGTCTCGATAGGCATAAACGATGGCGCGTATTCCGAGGTTTCGTCGCCCGAAATAAAAGAAGGCATGAAAGTCATAACGGGCGGGGAGATTGCAAAGGGCAAGACTACTTCGCAAAATCCTTTTATGCCTAAGATGCCGCAACGCAAAAAACGATAGGGCCGGGCGATGGGGCTTATTGAGCTAAAAGACATTCACAAGACCTATGTCATGGGCGACATAAAATTGCCCGTGCTAAAAGGCATAACATTGTCCGTAGAAAAGGGCGACATGGTTGCCTTGACCGGCGCGTCAGGCTCGGGCAAGAGCACTTTGATGAACATACTTGGCTGCCTGGACAGGCCGACTTCCGGAGAGTACTGGCTTGACGGCGAGGAAATATCTAAGCTCTCCAACGACGGCCGCGCGGACGTCCGCAACCGAAAAATAGGCTTTGTATTTCAGAATTTTAATTTGCTGCCGCGTACTTCGGCGCTTGAAAACGTAATAATGCCCCTTGGGTACACGGCGAGCCACCTTTCGGAAAAGCAGATGGTGGAACGCGGCAAGTTGATGCTCGAAAGGGTTGGGCTTGCCGACAGAATGGACCACGAGCCGTCGCGGCTGTCCGGCGGGCAGCAGCAGAGAGTTGCGATAGCGCGCGCGCTTGTTAATAATCCGCGCATATTGTTTGCTGACGAGCCCACGGGAAATCTCGACACAAAAATGAGCGATGAGATTCTAAGGATATTTAATGAGATAAACGCTTCGGAAGGTGTGACGATAGTGCTTGTCACGCATGAAATGGACGTCGCAAACAGCGCCAAACGCATAGTTCGGCTCGTGGACGGGGAAATATCCGACGATACGGTGATAAGGAAATGAAAAGGTTTCGCGTATTAAAGTGGGCGCTTAAATCAATAGCCCGAAATCCGACCAGGACGTTCTTGACGACGCTCGGCATAGTCATAGGCATAGCGGCGGTCATCGCGGTTATAGAGATAGGCAACGGCGCGCAAGTTGCGCTCGAAAACAATTTCTCGGAGATGGGTGTAAATACGATTCGAGTGTGGCCGGGGCCAGTGACGAGAAGCGGCATAAACAGCGGCTCGGGCTCTTGGGCGACGCTGACTGTCGCGGATACCCAGGCGATAAAGAAGGATTGCCCGGCTGTCACCGCGATATCTCCGCAAATTTCAGTCCGCGGGCAAATAATATACGGCAACAAGAACTGGCGCCCGTTCAGCATAAGCGGCGGCAACGAGGATTTTCTGGAAATCTCGAGCTGGAAGGTAGAAGACGGCGAGCCCATATCGGCATTCCACGTAAAGCGCGCGGCGAAAGTCTGCCTTGTGGGGCAAACGATAGTGCGCGAGCTCTACGACGGGGCGAACCCTGTTGGCAAAGACCTGCGCATACAAAATGTGGTATTCAAAGTAATAGGTGTGTTGAAATCCCGCGGTGCGAACATGATGGGTATGGATATGGACGACTGCGTGATATTGCCGTGGACCACAATGAAAGCGAGGCTAAAAGGCGCGGGGCAGACTTCTCTTAGCGCGGTTGGGACTACGACCGATACATCCACAAGCACGACAACTTCAGCGTCCGACGTCTATACGAGCGGCGTAAGCCTGTATCCGCAGGCGTACAATACGATTCCGCCCGTTAGGTTTGCGAACATAGACAGCATGATAATGTCGGTAGCCCACCCCGACGACGTAAACGAGACCATAGAAAAAGTCCGCGGGGTGTTGCGGGAAATGCACAAGCTCAACGAGGGCGACGACGACGATTTCCGAATAAGGTCGATGGCGGAGTTTGCGGATATGCTCAAAAGGCAGACGGAGAGCGTGACGAACCTGCTGATGTGCGTTGCGTTTGTGTCGCTGCTTGTCGGCGGGGTCGGGATTATGAACATAATGCTTGTCTCGGTGACGGAGCGCACGAGGGAAATCGGGCTTAGAATGGCGGTCGGGGCGCGCGCGCGCGACATACTCCGGCAATTTTTGGTGGAGTCGATAGTAATCTGCATACTGGGCGGAATAATAGGCATAGCGCTCGGGCATGGGTTTTCGGTTTTGATGGCGGCAAAAATGGGCTGGCATACGGCGATGTCGTACTATGCTATATGCCTGTCGGTTGGAGTTTCCGCGATAGTTGGGGTGATTTTCGGGTACTATCCCGCATGGAAGGCGGCGCGGCTGGATCCGATAGAGGCGTTGAGGTATGAGTAAAAAGAAAAATATGAAAGCAAACGCAATTTTTGCATTGATTGCGGCGATGGCGGCGGGTTTGAGCGGCTGCATGGTGGGCCCTGATTTTGAGACGCCGGAGGCCGATATGCCCGAGAAGTGGAGCAACGAGGCCGATGCCAAAAGCATAACGGACATAGGCGTTCCGCGCAAAATGACGCCCGAGGAGCTTGCTTCTTGGTGGGAGATATTTGACGACCCTGTGCTGACGTCGCTTATAAAGCGCTCTTTTGAGGGGAATTTGTCGATACGCATTGCGGCGGAGCGCATAGCGCAGGCGAGGGCGACTCTTGGAGTGACGCAGAGCGGATTTTTCCCAAGCGTTGATGTAAACGCCGGAATGTCTGAGAACGGGCACCCGATAGACGTGACGTCAACGTCTTACGGAATGGGCGCGACGGCGGCTTGGGAGATAGACGTATTTGGCGGAGTCAGGCGCGGGATAGAGTCCGCCGCTGCTGACTACAATGCGGCGATTGCCAACAAGGCGGCGGCGCGCATATCCGTCGCGGCGGAGGTTGCGCAAAACTACTTTACATATAGGTGCGTGCAGCATGAGATTCTGATAACAAGAAGCAATCTCGAAACCCAGAAGGGGACTTACCGCGCAACGCTTGCGCGCCAAAAATCCGGGTTTGTGTCGAAGCTCGACACAGTCCGCGCGGCTGCTCAGGTGGACAGCACTTCGGCGCAGCTGCCCGTATTGGAGAGGGAATTAAAGCTTACGAGGCATGCGCTTGAATATCTGTTGGGGTTAAAGACGGGCGCTCTTGAAAAGGAGCTTTCAGATGTCGGGCCGTTGCCGGCGCTTGAAAAGTATATTCCGATATCTGTGCCGGCCGAGTTGCTTGAAAGGAGGCCGGACATAATAGCTGCGGAGTACAAATTGCATGCGGCAACCGCCAAGATAGGCAATGCCCGCGCTGACTACTATCCGAAGTTTTCCATAACCGGCAACATATCGTACGAAGCGCCAAAGATTGGCAACATAGTGCAAAACCAGTACGGAAGCTGGTCGGTCGGGCCGAATGTCTCATGGAACATATTTCAAGCGGGCAAGACCGTTTACAATGTAAAGCTGCAAGAGGCGTTGACCCGCGAGGCCGGCGTAAACTGGGAGGACGCAGTGCTGACGGCGATAAAGGAAGTGGAAGACGCATTGGTATCTGCCGAAAAGGAGCGCGCGCGAATAGAGCATTTAAACCGAATGGTAGAGAATTACCGCAAGGCGTTTGAACTCTCGCGCGAGCTGTACACGCAGGGGGAGATAGAATTTATTGACTTGCTTGAAGCGCAGAGGTCGATGCTGTCGTCGGCGCAGAACCAGGTGTTGAGCCGCAAGGATTTCATAGGGTATATAATAATGCTGTATAAGTCTCTCGGCGGCGGCTGGACTGAGGCGGACGTGGCGGACGAGCCCGAAAATCTGGAGTGGATATTTTTCGATTCTCTCGGCGATAATCCGGAGCGCACAGCAGCTGCTGAAAAGTGATAATTAAGGTTTAAATAAATGGACTTTTGCAAGAATGCAGTTGAACTCATTGGAATTTTGGAGGCTTGTAAAAGTCTTTCCCCGGTGATAAACGCAGTTGGATGCGAAATATTATCGGTATTGAAAAACGGCGGGAAGATTTTAACGTGCGGGAATGGAGGAAGCGCTGCCGATGCATTGCATATGTCCGAGGAGTTTGTGGGGCGTTATTGTTTTGAACGCAACAGCTTGCCTGCGATATGCCTTTGTGCAGATCCAACCCTTCTTACATGCATTTTAAACGACTATGGAGCCGACGCTGTATTTTCGCGTCAGGTAGAATCTCTTGGCAATAGCGGAGACTTGCTTTTCGGTTTTACGACAAGCGGAAATTCGAGAAATATAGCGGAGGCGTTTTTTGCTGCAAAGAATAATGGAGTAAAGACAATTCTTGTATCGGGAAAAGGCGGCGGTATGCTTAAAGGCGCAGCGGACTATGAATTGATAGTGCCGTCGAATTGCACAGCGAGAATACAGGAGGTTCATACGCTTTTTTTGCACTCTTGGCTTGAAATGGTGGATGAGGCTTTTGCCGTAAGTGAAAAATGAAAAAGTATCTTATAGCAGAGTCCTACGGATTGGGCGATAAATTATATACAGACGCTATAGTAAAAGAGCTTCTTAGGTTGCCCGATACTGAGAAGGTAGCAATGATTGTCTCTAAGGCCGGGGGAAACCTGAAGATGCCGTTTTACGACGGGAGAGTGGAGCTTTACCCTTTTGATTTTGCGTGGAATAGGCGGCGCGGACAGAGAAACCTGGTGAAATTGTTTTGTTCTATAATAACCCCGCGGCTGAAACTCGGTAAAAAATTCGCAGGATATGAGGGGTTGTGCCCGCGGGGCGATTTGTGGCAACATATTTTGTTAAAACTATTAGGGGCAAATCCGGTAATGTCCTATAAATTTTCCCGCGGAGAGACTTTTATTGAGAGGATATTGGGTTGGTCTAAGGAACCCGTTATGGATGCGCGGATGTCTTTTGCTCGCAATATCTCTGCCGGAATAGTTCCGCACTCGCAGTTTTTGCGAGATAACAATTCTTCTAAGCGGAGCGGAGAAGTATTCTTAGCGCCCGAAGCATCTGCTCCAAAGCGCGAGTTAGAGGAATTTAAATGGATTGAGATTTCCCGAGAGCTTAAGAGAATGGGCTGGAAACCCATATTGGTTGTACATTCCAATACAGTGGTAAGGCCTGTGAACTACGGTGAGTTTTCCGAGGTATTGGATTTGCCAGTGCTAAAACTCATAGAGCGGGCGCAAGGCGTGGAATTTGCAATAGCTGTAGATTCTTTTATTGGGCATTTGCTTGCCGCTTGCGGAGCTAAATTGGTTTCGATATTTGGCCCACAGCGCCCCGATGTTTGGGCGCCTGCGGCAGGAGACCTGCGCATTGTGTCAAAAAAATTTCCATGTTCGCCGTGCAACAAAGAGCTCTCGGAATGCCCGTATTATGCGGAAGGCGGGAATTGCATGCAATCTATTGTTACGAAAGATGTACTTGAAGCGTTTTTCGATCTGGCCGGCAGGAAAACTCCTTAAAAGTCGAAAACTCCGCAAAGATCTCTTAGCGAGGAAACCGTAGCGTATGCGGTTGAAGGCGTTTCCGCAACAGAGAGAAGATAGTTGCGAATTATGCCTGCGTTGAGTGCGGCTTGAATGTCTCTTTGTTTGTCTCCGACAGATACGGATTTCTTCATGTCGATGCAATATTTGTCTCGGGCTTTTATGAACATTCCCGGGTTTGGTTTTCTGTCGGGCCCCGAGAGGTACGGGCAGTAAAATACATCGGTTATTTCAATCCCGCTGGACTTAAATTTGCCGATCATATATTCGGTCAGTCTGTTAAAATCTTCAACAGTATAGTACCCGCGGGCTATGCCCGATTGATTTGTAGCTATTATTATCTTAAATCCGTGGGACTGCGCCGATTCGCACAAATCAAAGATGCCGTCGATAAATTCAAAGTCGCCTATTTTGTATACATAGGATTTATCGACGTTGACAACGCCGTCTCTGTCGAGAAATAAAGCCCTTGTCATTTTTTTGACTGATTCATTTTTTCTATTGTAGAAGATGTTGAAAATCCCTCAAGCCTTTTGAGTTTTAGTACGCTACCTCCGTAGGAATTGACGAACGCGGCTTCTTCCCATTTATCCAATTCGTAACCTTCCTTTGCTATTACGTCAGGGTGCACGAGCTTCACGAGATTTAGTGCGGTATCTTCCTCAAATATGCACACAGCATCTACGCATGATAGCGATGCAAGCACAGTAGCGCGCGTTTTTTCGTCTTGAATAGGCCTTTGCGGGCCTTTTAGTCTGCGAACAGAAGCGTCTGAATTTACTCCGACAACCAGAAAATCGCAGTTGTTTTTCGCTTGTTCTATCGAGTATATATGCCCCATGTGAAGAAGGTCAAAGCAGCCGTTTGTGAGGCCGATTTTATATCCGTTGCCTCTTACAGTGTTTAAAATTCTCTCAAGCCCGCAGCGGTCGAAAATTTTCTCGGACGAACAATGGATTGTGTCTGAGTATTCCTTCTCAAGTTCAGCGGCGGTTACAATTGCGGTTCCCGGCTTTGAGACTGCAATGCCTGCCGCCATATTTGCAAAATCCATAGAATCTTCGATAGAGCCGCCGGCCGCTAAAAGAAGAGCCAAGGCGGACAATGAAGTGTCGCCAGCTCCGGATACGTCGTAGACTTTTCTTGTCCGCGCTTTTGAGTAAAGGTATTGCCCGTCTGGTGCAATATAGAACATACCATTTCCGCCAAGAGTAATCAATAGGCCTTTTATGGAAGCTTTAGAGAATATATTTTTTGCTCCGTTTATCAGCGATTCAGTAAATTTTTCACTGTTCACATCGACTTTTACACCCGATACAGTTTCGAATTCCTTCAAATTTGGCTTAACAATAGTTGTACCGTTATATTTTGAAAAATCGTTTCCTTTTGGATCTACCACCACTGGTATGCCTTTTTTTTGGGAAATTCTTACAATGGCCTCTACAAGTTCTTTAGTTATAAATCCCTTACCGTAGTCTGATATTACCACAATATCCGACATCGGAATTTCTTTCTCTATTATAGGCAGAACTTTTTCGAATTCGTTTTCTGATAGCGGAATAATATCTTCGTTATCAATTCTTAAAATATGGGTGTTTGAGGATACAATTCGCGTTTTTGTTGTAGTGCTTGCGATGATTGTCTGCACGGGGTATGCCGCGATGCCCGCATCGCCTACAAGTTCGATTATCCGCTTTGCATTTTTGTCGTTTCCAAGGCGGGAAACGATGGAGGCTTTTGCGCCAAGAGATGCTATGTTTGCAGCAACATTCCCAACTCCGCCAAGCATTGAAACCTCATCTGTTTTTTTGAATATTGGAACTGGGGCTTCTGGAGATATTCTTTCGACTTTCCCGTATATAAATCTGTCGAGCATTACGTCGCCGACGCAAAGGACTCGGATAGTGGCGAATTTGTTTAAATATTCATTTAAATTCGGCATAAATATATCATAAGCGAATTTGCCTTGTGCTGTTGAAAAGACAACGTTTACAAAACAAAGTGTTGAAGTCAAATATCATATTTGCCATATGATAGAATGTTTTAAAAGCAAATATTCATCACGAAAGTTCCGTAATTTTACAAGATAAATCAGGCAAAAGACAAGAGATAGTTGATATAGTTAGTAAAAAGTGCGAATTATCCCGTAAAAGGCCGGTAATTGAAGATAGTCTATAAGAGTTATTGCCGTATTCTCCGAGAAATTCCAATAGGGTTGGTGTGTGGAGATAGTAGCCGTGAAGATTGTGGAGGTGGATAATATCCGGGGAAATTTTTTTTTATATTATTTATAAGTTTGAGAGTGGATGTTTTTGCGAGGGGGCTGTCGGAGTCGAAAATGCGGGTCCACAGAACATTTGGGTACCTATGCCATTTTGAGCCAATGCGGATAATTTCGGACCTGTTTTGCTCCGACCTCGCGCACGCGATATAGCTTTCCCAGCCGTTGCGGATTGCCTCTATCCCAATTTGCTCGGCGATTCTTCCGGTAGAACCGATGTTCCCAACTGTATTTATTTGCAGTAAATTCATATTTTACAGATTTAAAATAATTCAATCTTGTGTTTTACGGCAATATGATTTTATATGTAGTTTTATTTTAGATGCGATGAGAATAACCCATATTTGCCTTTGCGGGACATATAATCAGGATTGGAATTACCAAGATAATCTACTGGCGCGGCAGAATAAGATAGACGGAAACGATGTGTTAGTCGTTGCGACTTGCAATGTCAACGATAAGGAATCCAATAGATTTATAAAAGTGTCGCAGTCTTCTTTTACGGACTCTTACGGGGTAGAGTGCGTGAGAATACCTGATGCCCCGTTGATACCTTCCTTTATCCAGGAAAAACTTCACTACCATCCGGCATTGTACAGGATACTCGCTGAAAGGCGTCCGGAAATAGTGATGGTGCACGGGATTCCCTCTTTTGACATATTCGCGGTTGCAAAATACAAGAGAGAAAATCCGTCCGTTAGGCTCTTTGCGGATACGCATGCGTCTTTGGACAACAGCGGCAGAAATTGGCTATCGAAGAAAATTCTCCATGGGTTGTTAAATAAGACATTAATACGGTTCCAAAAGAGATACTTCGAAAAAATTTTTTATGTGGCGGAAGAATGCGGAGATTTCCTAACCGAAGTATATGGCCTCGACAAAAAGCGGGATAATATGGAATTTCTAACCCTGGGAGGAATAATCCCGACGCCGGAAAAATACCGTGAAAACAGGGAGTCGATAAGGCGGAAAATGGGCATAGGCGAACGCGATGCAGTTTTTCTGCACACCGGGAAAATGAATCCTGCGAAAAAAACCTTGGAGACACTTAAAATGTTCTCCGAACAAAAACAATCCATTCTGTGGGTTGCCGGAGCGTTCTCAAAGGAAATAAAGCATGAAGCCGAGTCTATCATATCGGAAAGTCCAAATATAAAATATTTAGGATGGCTCGACGGAAACGAGCTTACAAGGTACATGTGCGCTGCAGATGTCCTGTTTCAGCCCGGCACGCAATCGGCAAGTTTTCAACAGGCAATTTGCTGTTCGATGGTTGTATTTTTGGGAGCCTATAAAAACAATGAATTTTTGGTATCGAACGGGAATGGATTTATTGTAAAGGACGTTTCGCAGGCTACGGATAAGGTGCGAATGCTAACTGAAAATTTCAATATGTTATCGGAAATGAAGAGGCGTTCCCTTGAATTTGCCGAGAGAGAGTTGTCGTACAAAGTTTTGGCGGCAAGGTTGTATTAGTTGCCAAGCGCGACAGAGCTTTGGCAGTATGCAAAATATGCGCATATTTTACATATTGCGTATGTTTCGGGCTATCCGCTATTTTTTAAAGTCCATTGTTGAACAGTTTTTAAGAGGCAGCTTTACAGGTTTTCTTTCTTTCGCAGACTTGTATATGCTCAGCACCAATTCAAGGGCGCGCCTGCCGGCGCGGGCGTCCACATACGGAGCTCGGTTTTCCCGGATTGCGGCAATTACGTCTTTATATAATGGCGTATGTCCGAACCCGTAAACATTCGGGGGATTTTCCCTATACAAATTCTTTACTTCTTCCGGATTGTCAATGTTGTCCGCAAAAGCCCATTCCTCTATAATGTTAACCGAATGCCCGCTGGCTTTTACAGTTCCCTTTTCCCCAAAGATGTATAGCGTTTCTTCAAGATTTTTTGGGAAAACATTAGTGCTGCCCTCTATTGTCCCTATCGCCCCGTTTGAAAAACGGACAAGCGCCGCGCCAAAGTCTTCCGCTTCAATATATGGGTGTGTGAAATTTTCGGTATAGGCGAAAACTTCGTCAACATCGTCGCCGAGCATCCAGCGAAGGAGGTCTATATTGTGTATGCACTGGTTCATCAGCGCCCCACCGTCCTGCTCGTATGTTCCGCGCCATTTAGCCTGTTCGTAGTATTGCCTGTTCCGCTGCCATCTTATGTTTGCTGAGCCGTTCATTATGGTTCCAAAACGCCCCATTTCAAGCGCTTGGCGGATTTTCTGTATGGATTTATTAAAGCGGTTTTGATGGCAGGCGCATACCTTTAAGTTTTTCTCGTCGGAAAGTTTTATTATTTCATCTGCGTCTGCAAGCGACAGGGCTATGGGCTTTTCGATGATAAGATTGCACCCCGCGTTAAGCGCGTCTATTGCTATAAAGGCATGTTTGCCGCTTTCGGTGGCTATTGCAACGAGCTCGGGAGAGGTTTCATCGAGCATCTTGTTGTAGTCGGAGTAAATCTTTACATCCGGAGATAGGTGTGCGGATTCTGCTTTTGCCTTCGCGTTGTCAATGTCGATATCGCAGAGGGCGACTATTTCAAGCCCGTTGTTCTTTGCGGCCTCAATGTGGTTTGGTGATATGCGTCCGCATCCGATTAGCGCGTATTTCATGCTATATTACAAGAGTTCAATATTGTTTCTTGAGGTTAAATGCTTTGTGGCATTTTTTGTGTCGAAAACGAATTTTGCGTTTTCTTGCACCATTGAATAGTCTATTTTTGTGTGCGCAGTGAGAATTACAACTCCGTCGTAAGAAGCGATTGTTTCCGGCGATATTGAATATATGCTCTTTTTTGCAAAAGAGCCCTTCTTGCAGAATGGAACGAATGGGTCAAAATAATCGACAATCGCCCCGAATTTTTCCATAACCTCAATCACCCTTATTGCCGGGCTTTCCCGATAGTCGTCAATGTCCTGCTTGTATGCCACTCCAAGGGCGAGAATTTTGGAGTTTTTGATAGATTTGCATTCCCGGTTGAGAATATTTCTAAGTCTTTCGACTGTATATTCAGGCATGCGGTCGTTAATCATCGCTGCCGATTCTATCATCGAGGTGTGGAATCCATACTCTCTCGCCTTCCAGGTTAGGTAGTAGGGGTCGAGCGGAATGCAGTGCCCGCCAAGCCCCGGCCCCGGATAGAAAGCTTGAAACCCGTAAGGTTTTGTTTTTGCGGCTTCAATTACTTCCCAAGTATTTATGCCCATTCTATTGCATAGAATTGCAAGCTCGTTAACAAGCGCTATATTGATGTTTCTGTATGTGTTTTCCAGAATCTTTTCCATCTCGGCAACTGCCGGAGACGATACGGTGTAAACTTCCCCTTGGAGGACGCGCTTATACATCTTTTGTATAACTTCCGTAGCATCTGCGCCGATTGCGCCTACGACTTTTGGAGTATTTTTTGTCTTGTATATAAGATTGCCGGGATCGACTCTTTCGGGTGAGAATCCAAGGTAGAAATCCTTTCCGCAAACAAGGCCCGAGCCTTTTTCCAAGATTGGTTTTAAAAGTTCTTCAGTAGTGCCCGGATAAGTTGTAGATTCTAAAACTACTATTGTCTTTGGCTTTAAAAACTTGGCTATGCTTTCGGCGGAAGATTTTACGTAGCTTATGTCTGGCTGTTGGTGGGAGTCAAGGGGTGTGGGTACGCATATCGCTATAAAGTCTACGTCTTTAACGAAAGAAAAGTCTGAAGTGGCAGACAGCATTCCGGAGCGGACAAGTTTTTCAAGGTCGCTGTCAACGACATCTCCAATGTAATTGTGGCCGTTGTTAACCATTTTGACCTTAGCTTCTTGCAAATCAAAGCCTATCGTTTTAAAACCCGCTTTCGCTTTTTCTACTGCAAGGGGCAGCCCAACGTATCCCAAGCCAACTACGCCGGCGATTAGAGTCCCGGAATCTATTTTCTTGATTAGCTCTTCCTTTATATCGTTCATTTGATTTACTATGATAGCTATTTGTATTCACAGTATATTTTATACTGCAGCAAACAAAAGAGTGTATAGATTATTCCTGTTTAATAGATTGAGAGTGTCAAATATATTTGCATTCTGTAAAAATTAATCGGATTGACTTTAAAAGGAAAGAGTGAAAGGAATCAGTTGTAATGAGTGTGTCAATTTTACTTTGAAATGGCGTCGATAGTAAGAAATTCATTTTACAATTCCCTTGGAATGGGGATTTATTTTATCGGAATGATAGTTGTCACGCCTATGCTCATAAACGAGATGGGCGACGTTCAATTTGGGCTTTTCCGATTGGCTCTTTTTTCCATTGTAGGGTACAGCGCCATACTGGACATGGGAATGTCTAATGGCATATTGAGGGTTTTGGCAAATAAGATAGCGGTCAACGATATTTTGGCTGCCAGAAAAATAATTGCCATTTCCATATATATATTTTCGGTAGTCTCTGCAATGATTGCCGTTATGGTATTTGTTCTTATAATATATTTCCCGGCATATGTAAGAACTCCGCAAGAGCTTGTCTTTCCGTTTAGGTTATTGATAGCCGCCACTGGTGTATATTTGGTGTTTTCGTGCTTTAACACTATTTTTATTAATATATTCGTGATAAAGTCCCGTTTTGACTGTGTTCAGGGGACAAAAGTGTTAGGAAGGCTCGTTTTTATGTTTGCGGCGCTGCTTATGATGAAAGTCTGGGGAAGTCCGCTAATAATGATGTCAATTTCGGTGGTTGTCATAACAGTGGCTGTCTTTATACTGAGCTATTTCTTGACTAAAAGAGTATGGAGCGATTTTGGCGCGGATTTCTCCAACTTTGATTATGGAATTTTTAGGCAGATAGTATCTTTTAGCAGCAGGTGGTTTCTCATAACTCTCAGCGGTATATTGATATATTCGACAACCGAGATAATGGTCGGGCGGTTTGCCGGGCTCGCCGCAGTGGCATTTTATTCCGTGCCCATATTGGTAGGCAATCAGATAACAACCGTAATAACTTCCGTGTCGTACCCTATATTTTCGGTTGCGGCGGAGCTTGGCGCACAGAAAAAATCGGACGAAATTGTAAGGCTTTACCGTCTGACACTGAGTGTTTCGGCCTTTTTATTCGTGTGTGTAATAGTGCCGTTGATTGTTTTTATGAGGCCATTGCTTACTCTATGGGTCAATCCTCAATTTGCAGAGGTGACAAACGTTGCCATAGTGATAGTGGCTGGTTATTTTTATGTAGTGATAGACTATTCGACTCAGGCTGTCTTAAAAGCCACCGGGAAGGTTAATAAGATCTGCATATATTACATATCGAGCGCCGCAATAGTGCTGTTAACAGTATTCCTGATATTAAAATACAGCGATTACGGGTTAATGGGTGTTGCCGTTGCGCTCTCGACAGTCTCAATAATAAGAAGCGTATTTATATTGCGCGATGCAATGGGGCAATATAATGTGCCATGGATTCCTGCTTTATCGGGGCTTGTAATAAAAACAATTGCCGCAGCGGTGCCCGGATACGCGCTTTGCCTTGCGCTGAGTCTCGTTCTGGATGTGAACGACATAGCAAGCCTCATATTTGGATTGATTTCAGGCGCGGGAATAGCTTCGATATTTGCATTTTTTATAACGCTCGACTCAATGCAGCGGATATATGTAAAAAATTTTGCTGTGTCTAAACTTCAAAACTTGTATAGGAAAAAAAGTGGGAAATAAAATGCAATTTATAGATTTGGCGGCCCAGTATGCCGCATTAAAATCAAAGATAGATTTAAAAATAGGCGAAGTATTGGAAAGCTCCGTCTTTATATTAGGAAGCGAGGTTTCAAGCTTTGAGAAAGAAATCTCAGAATATGTGGGGCGCGGATATTGTGCAGGGTGCGGCAATGGGACGGACGCATTGTCTCTTGCTCTGACTGCGCTTGGAATCGGACCAGGGGACGCCGTTTTTGTGCCGGCATTCACTTTCTTTGCTACAGCCGAAACCGTTTCTAAATGCGGTGCGCAGCCGGTTTTTGTGGATATAGACATCGACACTTTCAATATGTCCGCATCCTCTCTTTCGGAAAAAATAGAATATGTGTTAAAGGACGGGCGTTTTTCGCCAAAAGCGGTAATTGCAGTGGACTTGTTCGGGCTTCCGGCCGACTATATAAATATAGGGCATATTGCCGGCAAATACGGTTTAAAAATCATAGAAGACGGAGCCCAGGGGTTTGGAGGAACTATCGAGGGGAAACGGGCGTGCTCTTTTGGCGATATATCTACTACGTCATTTTTCCCTGCGAAACCTTTGGGGTGCTACGGAGACGGCGGCGCAGTTTTTACGGACGACCCCGAAATAGATTCTTTGTTGAAATCTCTAAGGTTCCACGGGAAGGGATCTGATAAATATGACAATATAAGGATTGGGTTCAATTCTCGTCTGGACAATATTCAAGCCGGAATATTGCGGATAAAATTGGAGGCTTTTGCAGATTACGAGTTGTGCAACCGCCACAAAATTGCCTCTGCGTATGATTCGGCTTTAAAGGGATTGTGCAAGACGCCGTGCATTCCTGAAAATTCTTCGTCGAGCTATGCGCAATATACTCTCACTCTCTCCGACAGCGCCGAACGGGACGGACTTAAAGAATTTCTAAAATCCAATGGAATTCCTTCAATGGTCTATTATCCGCGGTGCATGCACGAGTTGCGTGTATATGCCGATTACCCATTGTCTGTGGATGGGTTGAGCAATGCGGAAAGAGCCGCCAAGACAGTATTGTCTATTCCAATGCATCCGTATCTTTCAATGGAGCAGATAGATGAAGTATCCGGTGCAGTGAGGGAATTTTTTGTAGGGAGGCAAAAATAAGAAATATTCCAGATTGCCTGCTATATTTCTATATGCATTACATTCCCGCGGGAATCTTTTTCGTATTCCCAGCCGCAATCGGGGCATTTTGCGCGTCCGTTTGAGAAGGATAGTTTTTTACCGCATTGGCAGACGTTGTAGAGCGGCTTTGCCGGATTGCCAACGACAAGGGTGAAATCCGGGACATCTTTTGTCACTACACTTCCCGCTCCAATAAATGCGTATTTACCAATGACGTGTCCGCATACAATGGTTGAGTTTGCGCCGATACTCGCTCCGACTTTTAAGATGGTTTTGCGGTATTCATTTTTTCTCGAAATGTGGCTGCGCGGATTTATGACGTTTGTGAAAACGCATGAAGGTCCAAGAAAGACATTGTCTTCGCAAACAACTCCGGTATATACCGAGACGTTGTTCTGTATTTTTACATTATTGCCTATTACTACATCTGGTGAGATTACGACATTCTGCCCAATATTGCAATTTTCCCCTATGACAGAGTTTTTCATTATGTGCGAGAAATGCCAAATTTTAGTCCCATCTCCAATGGAGCATGGTTGGTCTATATAAGACGATTCATGAACGAAGTAGTTTTTATTAGCCATTCAATTCCCTATTCATGCTGTGATTTCTTATCATGTCTATTGAAATGAATATAGATGTAGATAGTGAAATTATGCTTAATATGCTTCCATGGAAAAACTGCTGAGAAAAGAAGCAGCTTGCTATGAGAAGAATCCATATTTTGGAGTCATCTAAGGATTTGTACGAAAATATATAAACCCTGAAAATTGTGGTGAAGTATACCGCTAAAATTACGATGCCGAAAATACCCATCCCCATCATAGTATCTACAATAAAGAAATGAGTGTAGATGTCCCCTTCTAAGTAGGGTGTGCCTCCAATAATTGGCGATTCCATAAATTTTTGGAGCCCGCGGTAGATTAGGTCAATTCTGCTTGCAGAAGATACGTCGCCGCCCTGTCCTAATAAAATCTGATCAGACATTCCAAATATCGTAGATAATATTCTATCGAACGTCTTTGAATATATAAAGAAATACAAGACAAATATTATTGCAGAAAGATTTATTATAATGGCTCGGATAAAAGAGTACATCTTTCTTGTAGATATAATAGTTGCGACGAAAATTACAAATGCTGCGGAGACTATATTGGACTGTGAACCCGATATATAAAATCCGTAGAACGCTATTAACATGCCTATAATAGACAGGATATTTTGTATAATTTTTGTGGAAAATACGAAAATACCTATTGAGATGGAAAAAAGCACGAGGAATTGAAACTTTGCAAGGTGCCTGCTAACGCCGGTGTCTTGCAAGAGAATGTATGAAAAGTCAGAAGCAATCATATCTCCCCATAGGGATATAAATAGAATAGCCGATATTGTAGATGGAATAAAAATCAACATAGGTTTTTTTGCCAGGTATTCAAATCGGCCTTGTGGTAGTAGAAATAACAGAAAAGGCGCCATCGTGTGCGCAATAAAACTGTATGCCTTAAAGGCGAACATGTAGCCATATCCCAAGGGATTATAGGATGCAGATGATGATGACTCATCGTAAAATAGCATTATCAAAATATAATACAATATGTATAATATCAATAATTTAGACAAGAGATCGAATTTGTAATAGCTTCGCTTATATAACGAACTGATAAACAGAATGGAAGCCATCACAAAGACTGAAAGCATTGAAACAGCTGAAATAACTTGGTTGGGCAATTGAAAGTATAATGATACTGACAGCGTGCCGAAGTACATGAAATATACGAACAACGCGAGAACGAAAAGGAAGCGTTCTGCTTTGGGGACAGTCTGCAAGGGTAGGTTATATTGCATATATGTAATATATTTATTATGTAAATGTTGCAGTATTATTTTTCTTAGTGCGATAGGACGCCTATGAGTCTTGACAAAGACTAAAATACATTTTTTTATTTCTGTCACTAAAATTATGGAGATAGATTTATCTCGAAAGTTGCCAACAGCAAACAAACGCATGCTAACGATAGCCCGTACATTTATATTGTTGCAAATATTTCTCGCAACATGGTTGGGATCTGGAACGCGCACTGAGTTTTTAATGCCAATGTTTTTTACTGCGGTAGGCGTTTTTGCCTTTACTTATTTATCCGGGGCGATGAAGGCAGAAAACGCATATTGTAAGGCCCTGTTAGTCGCGGTTATTTATTTTATATTGGTGTGTGCCATACAATATTTAAATCCTTTCTCTGAATATATCGAAGGCGAAAGATTTAGTATTGTTAAGTCATTGAGGTATATAACATGGCTTCCTACATCTGTAATTGGCAGTTTTGGGGAGGGCAATTCCATGCGTTCGCTTGCAATATTACTTTCATCATTTTTGACTACAATTTCTGCTTGTATTTTATTTAGGAGTACAAGATTTGCATTTGCGGCTCTGGCATGGTTTGTTTTTAATGTATCGGCTATGGGATTGTGGGCGGTGTATCAGAAGTATGTCCAGATGCCGGCGGTATATGGTTTCCTATACAGTGATTCCGGATATTATGGTAGTTTTTTTCTTTCAAACGCGGCGGGCACGTTTTTAAATATGGGAATATCTGCGGCTTTTGTATTGATGGTTGTATCGTGTAAGATAGACTCGAGGTTTAAGTTTTTTTATATACTTTTTAGCGTGATTTCTGCTGTGGCTTGCACTGTTGCTTCATTGTATTCGGAAAGCCGCGCCGCGCAGATTTTATGTTTTGCAATATGGGGAGTATTTGCAATATCTATTTATTATAAGGTAATTATGCATTTTGATACAACAGTTGTTGGAAAGACCGTTTTTTTTGTGACAACAGCTATTATTATTGTAGTTGTTGCGGCTGTTGCGATGGATTTCTATTATAGTAAGGGGAAATTTAGAAAAGAAGTTTCGGATTCCTCTTTTGGGCGTGTAGAAATGTATAAGAAGATTTATCCACAAATATATGAGCATCCTATCTGGGGCAATGGAGGGGAATGTTCCCGTTATGTATTGCCAAAGGTAGTGCTAAATTTCCCAAATGGTATAGACGGTATTCCACGTAAGCCCGATCGTCCGCATTCAGATATAATTGAATACATTTTAGATTATGGGATAGTTGGGGGTATAATATTCGCTTATTGCGGTGTTGCGTTAGGATATGTAATTTTCAAATATAGGAGGCGGCTTGGAATCTGTAATTTATATATTTTGGCCGGCGTTGGGGCATGTTTTTCTAACGGAGTTTTCGACATGGAAATGCATATACCTTCGGTAATGTTGATTTTTGGGCTCATGACAGTGTGGGCTTACAAGGATTTTAGGAGGATATGGCATTGAAGTATCGGGTGATATTGACGCTTGTTGCCATATCGGCAGTTGCAATAGGAATACTCGCCTACTACGATGTCGATTTAAATCTAAAAGTTGCCCGCGCAATATATGCGAAAATGTCAGGGCAGGGTGTATCGTACGAGATTGCGGAAGATATTTTAGACAAAAAACTCACACAACTTCCCGATAGAGTAAGGGAGGCTCGCAAGCGCGGTAAGGCGGCGTACGATAATGAAGTATTAAGGGCATATTTTACGATAGTGTCGTCTAACAAGGTGGAAGCCGACGGAGTAATTTTAGAATTAATGGATATACTGATAGAAAATGGCGACGCAAAAATGCTTCTTGAATTTATGAAGATAGCGAACCATTCGGAAGATTTGATGTTGAGGGTTTATCAATGTGCGGGAAACGAGGAATTGAGGAGGTATTTTACCCATAAATTGGGAATGGATTTATTTAAAAATTCTGAATATAAGAAGATAGGCTATGCCATAATTAGGTTGAATATGGACATGGCCAAAAGAAGTATTTCGGATATTGAAAAGACATTTCTGTATAGTGGACTCGATTTTGGAATGCTCTGGAATGTTGGGGCGAAGAACTATATACGCTATGCGTATCCTTTGATGGCATACGTATCAAAAAGCAAGGGATTAACTGATAAATATGAGTATTTTAAATCTCAATCCATATCAGATGCCCAAATGGAGCGTATAAAAGGGTCATTTTTTGAGTATATACAATATGCGGTTAAAGTATTTGCCCGTTGTTCGGATCCGGAGACTGCGGTTTCATTATTGGAGCGGTTGCCTGACGGAAGCAGAAAAAACCTTACAATAAAACGTACAATCCGTTATATATTAAAAAGCCCTGGAGGGCGCGAAGCTATTGAAAAATCTAAAATAGGAAATCTTTTAAAAGAATAAGAGCAAAGTTTTATTCGTCTGGTAAAGAAGTGCCGAAGTGATGCGGTATCCACAAAATTAGAATTAGCTTTATTTTTCTAACTTATTCCTATTTACGGGTGTTGAATCGATGCAAAGTAAAACTTTTATAAGGGTAATAAAGAATATTTTTGCGTCGAGAGGGAGAGATATATTGTCAACGTATTCGAGGTCTTTTGATATTTTTTCCTCGACAGAAATTTCATTCCGTCCGGAGATTTGTGCCAACCCGCTTAATCCGGGCAATACGTCGTGGCGCCTAAACGACTTCTCGCTCAACGCCTTAATTTCGTCTTCCATAAACGGGCGCGGACCAATAAACGACATATCTCCTTTTAGGACATTGTAGAATTGCGGAATTTCGTCGAGGCTTGTCTTGCGTAGAAAAGCTCCCAATTTTGTTATCCTCATCTCGTCTGGAAGCAGTTTTCCCGATGGATCTTTTTCAAATGACATTGTACGGAATTTATACAATGTAAAAATCTTTCCGTGGAGTCCCGCCCTTTTTTGGGAAATTATAACGGGTGAACCCATAAAGATTTTTATTAGAATCCACACAAGCACAAAAAGCGGAAATGTCAGAATCATTAGGATAAGCGCCCCAATGATATCCAGCGGCCTCTTTATGAACTGTTTGTAGATTCTCATCTATTTTAGGTTGTATTTAGCCGCTTTGGCATCACGAAAAGCGAATAAATAATAAGAAAGATATGTTGTGTCTATTGTCAGTCAAGAAATTTTAGGATTCTTGGTGAATTCGTCTGCGGCTGGAGTTTCTTTTGCGCGTTCAAACGCAATTCTTGCAAATTCCACGCCTGCGAATATCCACACAATCGGCATCATCGGGAAGTGGTATCTGTCTGTCACCATAAACGGGTATGTAAAAGCCAATACAAGGAATGGGATTACTATTATTATATTTTGCGGCGATAAGATTTTCTTGAAATTCTTAAAAATATATAATGCGCATAACAGCATGGCGGCGTAATACACAAGGCTCTTTAAAAATAGCAAGATGCAATACTTTAATGCGAATACTTTATCGGATTCAATTCTCTCTCTGACGGCAGATAGGCCCGAACCTTTTTCAAAGCGTTCGCTCCAAGTATCAAAACCGAGAAGCAAAGCGGATTTTAAGGGAATTTGTGAAATGTATTTTGCGGGATTTTGGAAAATCCATTCTTTTGCTGTTTTTCTAAGATGGGCGTCCTTTTGGGCAAAATTCATAGTCTCATAGTTCTCAGGGGTTCTGGAAACGTAAAAATCGTCATTTTTAAATTCAAAGCCTACGGCTCCGTTGGCGTATTTGTTTGCGCTGCCGGCAAGGTTTATCCCGGAGGTTGCAGACTGGAACACAAATATTCCGCAATTAGCTTTTGTCCAGAATCCGATTGCGGTTATAGTTATTAATGTAGAGACAATCAATGCTGTGATTCGGGCTTTTGCATATTCTTTTTTAGATATTGCAAATAGTATTATTCCCAGAAAGTACGCGAGCGCAAGCGGGCGTATCCAATTCCCGACTGCGATTAGCACTCCTGCAAGTAGATAGTTTGCCCATTTTGTGCGCGGTAACAATGCGAAAGCGAGCGCAAGTGTAACGAAAAACACAAAAGAAATTTCAGAGAAATATCCTATGGGAGAAAACCAGTTGCTGTATGTTGCCGAATATATTATCGCAGTTCCGCATGCGGCGCAGCTTCCGAAAAACCTTTTTGCGATTGAGCATATCGCGGCAAGTATGGCTGCTGCCATTATAAAGTTTACGAAGCCAAAACCTGAAAAAGTCCCGAAGATTCTATGGTATAGCAATAAGAAATTTATATATCCCGGAGCAAAGAAGGTGCCGTTTATTAGATTATGCTCCGACGGAAACCATTCGCCTTTTGAATCCGATTCCAATGCATAGTTTAAATAGGTTTGTTGGTCGTCTGACGGGAAGAATCCGGACGTGGCGAAAATTAGCGCAAGTTGCAGTGCAAATAGCGACGCAATTATCGCGATTGTTATTTTTTTTAAATTTTTTGACATCTTAAAAAGGTTTTGCCAGCGCGAATACTATCGCAAACAATGCCATCAATATGTAGTTTGATTTATTACGAAAAGAATATACGATAGGGTCGGAATCAACAAGCCCGCGGCTTGCGTCTTTCCATATTTTATATAGAAAAAATCCGATGGGAAATATTCCTAACAATAGCACATCTGGATACTCATAGTATATTTTCGCACTCCTCTGAGTATAAGCCGCGAATACTAAGAGCGACAATGCGCACGAAGTTATTCCGGCAAGCTTTACGCACTTTAAATGATTCTGCGCATATCCCCTTGTCTTTGCGGTGTCCGTGCTTTCAGATAATTCAATGTATCTTTTTAATAATGCCAGCCCGAAGAATATGAAAATGGAAAATAGCGAAAGCCAATACGATATTTTGCAGTCGATTACGACGCATCCTCCAAAGATTCTCATATAGTAAAGCCCCGCCAAAACCGCAACATCTACAAATGGAATCCGCTTAAATGTGAAAGAGTATCCCATAGTGATAACGGCATATGCCAATACGATTATAGCGAAGTCGTAAGCAAGGGTCGCGCACAAGCATATTGAGGCCGACGCAAATACCGCGATGAGGCAGAATCCGTAATGTATTGGCAGCGCGCCCGACGCAAAAGGTCTGCTTCGTTTGGTTGGATGCGCCCTGTCTGACTCGATATCGAGAAGGTCGTTTAGAATATAGAGTGCCGAGGCGCAGAAACAGAAGGCCAAAAATGCCACTATTGAATTTCTTACGTCGCCCCAAATAAAGTACCGATGGCTTGAAATGAGAGCCACAAATATGAGGATATTTTTTACCCATTGGTAGATTCGTGCGGCTTTAATGGAGTTTTTTAAAGAAATTTCCGCTCCGCTTCCTATGGCGACTACTTTTTTGCCGAGTTTGTCCTGTATTTTTTTGGCGAAATTTTTTGTGCCAACAATTATTGGAGTGGAGGATTTTTCCCAAACTGGGAAATCTGCGAGCGAATCGCCTATGTAGTCAAAATTTCCAACTCCAAAAGTGGATTCGCAAAATGCCGCTTTTTTTTCCCCCCTGAGGTTTATGCTTTCAGACGAGCCGTAGACTCCGTCGAAAAGTTCGGTTTTTTCGGCTATTGATTTTGCGAGGTGTTCGTTGCACGCCGTCACGAGCCATATTTTGTCTCCGGACTTTTTCCGTTTTACAATATATGAAATTACATCGCTATTGAATGGGAGGTTTTTTATAAATTTCCCGAATTTTTCCGAAAGCCTGCGTTTTAGAAAGCATTTTCCCTTTAATAGGAGAATAGGGATTAAAAGAATGTAAAACGGGTTATGCCGAAGCGCCCTGAGTATGAGCTCCCACAGGGAATCCGAGCGTATGAGAGTCCCGTCGAGATCGACACATAAATTTCCGGCGTTTTTTGGCATTTTTAGGAAAATGAAATAGATTATGCGGAAATTGGCAAACCAAAATACTTCTCACGCAATGACGGCAACCATATTGTTTTACCGGAATTAAAAAGTGTTTAGGTTATTGAAAATAGCGAGATTACTGTGGATATGCCCATTCATTAATGGCAGGTAATTCTTTGCGGTGCAGTTATCTTAACTTCTAAGCTAATATGTAGGTAAAAATTTATTTTAACTTAAAGGCGACTTGACTTTTACGATGACGGTAATAAATAAGGCTTTTTTATATTGGAGAATTGCAATGAAAGAGAACGAAACTAAAAAAGAGAGCCGCGAATGCGGCAAGGGCGAAGTTATCCGCCGCGGGGCGAATATACAAAAATATGTGGATAATTACGACAGGATTTTCCGCAAGGGCGCGCATCGCTCAAGCAAGGGCAAATAGGGTTTCCCAATCCTAAGTTTGATTGGGAAATAGGGCGCAGAGGATATTCTTGCGCCTATTGTTTTTTTAGTCCGAATCTTATTGGTCTCCAGATAATAAAGCGCGACATTCTTAAAATCCTAACTAACCCGCGCACGATTTCCCCAAGCCCTGCGATTGAATATATCTTTGACATTACACCTGCGCTTTCAGCTTTAGTGAGGGATTTTAGAAAAGTTCTTTTCTGGCTTTCATTTGCCCCAGCGAATCTTATATGCCGCGCGAGCCATTCCGCATATGAGATAAAGTAAGCCGCTCTATGCCAAAATTTTCCATTTGCGAGAATGCCTTTGAATAGAAGGTTGCGGTTTACAATTTCCGTTCTCAGTGGACCGTTTGAGGCATTGCGGGAATCTTGATTGGGGTGGATTCGGTAAAAATACAGGTTTTTGTCGGCGAGTATAACAGTTTTTCCGCCGCGGGAAGTGTCTATCATGACGGGGGTGTCCCCGATTTTCCCGTAGATATTGGGGCGGTTAAACTTGCGCAGATCCTCCGTGCGGTATATGGCTGAGGAGTATGAAGCTCTACCGTCGCAGAATATGTATGCGGCAAATTCTTCTTGGTTGTTGAATATGAGTGCCTTCTTTTGGGGGCGGTTAAATTTAACAGCCGAGTCGGGTGGCAGTTTTATGCAAGTGTAGTCCGAGGCAAGTAGCGCGACATTCCCGAAAATGTTTATGGCTTCTATCGCGTACTCCAAATAGTTCGGATGGGCGATATCGTCGTCGTGCATAAACATTGTGTATTTGCGGGAAGCGCCGTCGAGAGCCGCGTGGAAGTTGGCGTCTGCGCCTATATTTTCTGAATGGCGCACATATTTTAGGTTTTCGCCAAAAGATTTTTTTGCCGCTTCGACAACTTCGGGAGTGGCGTCCGAGCTTGCGTTGTCGTAAACCGACACGAGAAACCCGGCGGCTGTTTGCCCGGCGAGGCTTTCCAAAGCCTGTTTAAGAAGGGCGCACCTGTTAAAGGTGAGCACGCAAACTTCCACATCTTTTGCGGATATTTTTTCAGGAAGATTCATTCTATGGCTATGGAGTCTTTTTTATTCCGGGCAATTTTAACCTTTTTTTGACGGAGTTGGAGATTTTATTGATTATCCTGCGCAGGGACAGTTCAACCTTTCCGCACATTTTGACGTCGGTTAGCATATCGGCGTTCATACATTCCCCGCTTTTTAGCGCGATGCCGTGTGATTCTATAAAACTCTTATAGTTCTCGAAAAGGGCGGGGTATGCTGCGTTCATTGCGTCGATGTCGCATGCCTCATACGCTTTTTTTAGGTGGGAGGGAAATTCTGCGGGTGTTATTGGATTTTCGTAGTTGCGAAGGTCTGCGAGTGCGTGTGGGATTTTTAAAAAGTTGCACATTTCTGTCGCGCGAGAGTCCGCATTAGTGCAAAGCGCAGGCAATCCCGCGTTTATTGCGGCGATTGAACCGTGCAAGCGCGGGCCGAGCGCAAAGTTGAACCGGCGCAAAAATGCCTTCCATTTTTCGGGATTCAAGAATATTCCCAAGTCGCCACGCAAGGCTCTTTTGTAGTCGCACTTGCGGTATCTTTGGGGAATGATACCAAACACCGAAAGATTTATGATGTCTCTTTCCATGAGATCCTGCATTACCGCCGAAAGATTTTCCGCTGTCGAGGCGAGCGGGCTTGTGAGCACCGGTTTTATGTTTTTAAAATCGGGTTTTTTTACGACCCTATTCGGGCCGGTTTCAAAGAACGACGGGCAACCTATTACCTGTGTGTTTCTAATTCCAAGCTTTTTGAGAACTTCCGAGGTAAATTCTCCGCGGATTCCGATATTTGGGCATAAGTCGGAAAGCTCTCCGAGAAATCTCACAAGCCGGGGATTTAGCATCTTATGGAAGTCTGTATCAAAGCCGGAAAAAGAGTTTGCGCCAAGCCCCGCAACTACGACGGGCTTTCCGCATTTTTTTAGCAGTGAGATTATGCCTTCGTAGGGCAGCTTCAAATTGTACGATTCTTCAATCCGTATTTGGTCCTGCAAAATTAGGAAGACGTGCGTGCACTCGCCTTTTACCTTTTCGGCATCGCGGTCGGCGTTTTTAAAATCGTATTCATATATATTTGGAATGTGCGATATCCCGGATAAATCTCCAAGCGTACTTTTTATTAAAGAATAAGTTATGTAAGAGTTTCCCGTATTGCCCGCCGCGTCGCGCAACAATTCGTCAACGTCTGTGCATCGAATATTCCCGATGGACAGGTTGCTGTTGACAAAAAATGGCTTAAAGTTGCGGAGTGCCGGCATTATCGTATGGGCTAAGCGCGTTTGGGAGAAAACGGCGCGCCTATAACGACAGCATCTTTCGCCTTCTCCATTTACGCTTTACTTCTTTGAAGGTTACGATAATCCAGAGTCGGCGCAACAATAAATATAATAATTCCCAAAAACCCACTTGTTTTGGAGAATTTGGGAATAGGACTGAGTTTGAGTATATTTCCCTAAATTCGCGTATGCCAAAATTAAATTCGCCGGATATTGATTTTCGGGCGTTGTCGTCCTGCATAAGGTCGTGCATATGGGTGTATCCGTTGGCGACGCATGCTTTGTTTGGGGATTTAAGACAGTGGTGGGCTATTATGAATTCAAATATTTCCGGACGTTTTTCTTCGGCGTTGAGTTTTTCCGCAAAGGGGGATTCGGGGCAGATTGCCTTTATCAGCTTTACACTTCTTATGCGGTAGAAAATATCGTAATACTTCAACGCCTCAAAATAATATCTCCTCGCCGATAGCGATTCGTTTTTTACGGCGGAAGTCTGCTTTCCGTGGATTCTGTAATTGACAATAAGCTCGGGAATCAGGTCGATTTTTGCCCCGTCTATAATCAGGTTTGCCCACAGAGACACGTCGAGCAGCATAATCATAGACTTGTCTATCTCCGCCTTCCTTAGGACGTCGGTTTTTGCTATGGAACACGGGTACGGGAGGAAGCTAATGCTATCGAACAATAAGTGTAAAGAATCCTCCGGCGCTTTTCCAAATTCAAAGTGCGGACGGCGCAAAGACCATCTTGTCCCCAAGCTATTTCCTTTTGCGTCAACATATTCCATATCTCCAAAAGCGACGTCGGTTTCGGGGTGTTTTAGCATGTAGCCCACAAGTTTTTCGAGGCAGTCCGGGCGCATCAAATCGTCCGCGCAAAAAAGTTTTGCGAATTTTCCGGAAGCCGCCTTTAAAAATTCGAGAATCAGCATTCCGGAGCCCGCCCCCAGATTGGACGGCATATCTATGTGGACAATGCGCGGGTCGTCGAACGAATGGGCAATGCGGCGGCAATCGTCGGTTGTCGCGTGGTTTAGAAGCACCAGTTCAAAGTCTTTAAAAGTCTGGGCGAGTATGGATTCTATGCATTGAGGCAGAAAATTTCTGTCGTTGTAATACGGCACAAACACCGATACTGTCGGAGGGTTTTTCATATGATGGTTATACAACGGATTTGCCGCTGTTATTTTATCATGTTCGACTCAAATTCCTTTCTGTCGAGGAAAGGATACATGTCTTCGAGCGATGGAGACACTATTGTTCCGTCCGGCATCTGTTTAGCTGACAGCTTTGGAGAGAACATATAGTCGTTTTGGCATACAATCTCGCATACATACGGACCGCGTTTTTTTAGAATGGTTCTAATTTTTTCTTCGAGGTTGTCTGCGTTTTCAATCCTTTCCGCATCTATGCCGAAAGCGTTCGCGACCTTGCAGAAGTCCGGAGTTTCCACGCCGCTTGCCGCATTGCAGCCGACATAATTTGCGTTGAAGAAGTTTTTGTGGGTTTGTTTTATGGAGGAGTATCCGTCGTTTCTTATGATAAAAATCCGAATCGGCAGGTTGTGGGTTTTTATGGTTTGCAGCTCCTGAATGTTCATCATTATGGAGCCGTCGCCCGTATAGCATATTATTTTTTTGTCCGGATTGGCGACTGCCGCGCCTATTGCCGCCGGCAAATCGTAGCCCATTGAGGCGTCGCCGGAATTTAGGAACATTCTCTGGCCTTTTTTTGTCACAGCGCATTGGCAAGTGCATATGCAGGGCGAGCCGTTTGCCACTACAAAAATATCTTCAGGATCTGCAACAGCCGTCAGAGTGTGTGTTAGATTATAGACATTTACCGGCGCGCCCTTTTCCTGCCTGTATTCAGGGACGTTTTCAAAGGCGTATTTGGCGCGCAAATTTTTGGAGTAGTCGAGCCATTTTTTATCGGCTTTGAAGGCGCCGAGGCGCTCGGCGAGTGCCGGAAAGAAATCTTTAAGATCTGCGCAAATTGGCAGGTCGGGCTTTACGAGCGGCTTTTGGAGCTCGGCGGGATCGATATCTACCACTATTTTGTAGGCGCGCTTTGCAAAATTTTCCCAGTTGTAGCTAACTTGCCTTACATTGTTTCGCGTGCCAAGAAACAGCACGCAGTCTGAGTTTTGAAGTATAAAATTTGCCGCGCGCTGGCCGGCTGTCCCGATTCTTCCTACCGCGTTTTTATCGTCGGTGGGAAGGACATCGTATCCGTTGAAAGTTGTCGCGATTGGAATTTTCGACTTTTCCGAGAATTTTGCGAGGTTCTCAACTTGCCCCGCGAGCCTTATGCCATGCCCCGCGACGATGAGCGGGCGCTTTGCCGCGGCGAGGCGGCTTGCAACTTCTTCGATTTTTAAGTCGTACACTGGCGGCGCCGGCGGCATGAATTCCCTTAGCTCTGACTCGTCTATCATTGCGGTTTGCACGTTCATCGGAACGTCGAGCCACACGGGTCCGAATCTGCCGTGGGTCGCCTCGTAAATAGCCCTGTCGAGATGGTATTTCACGTCGAGGGGATCTTTTATCATTGCGGCGTACTTTGTCAGATGCTTTACGGATGTTATGATATCGACTTCCTGGTCGCCGAGCTGCCTCAGCGGGATCTCCGGGCACGATGCGAGCGTCGTCACAAATTTTACCTGTCCTGAAATATAAAGAACGGGTACGGAATCGGTCCACTGCCCGAAGACGCCGTTTAGGCAGTTTAGCCCGCCTGGGCCTGTTGTGACGTTTACTACGGCGAGTTTTCCGCATGAGCGCGCATAGCCTTCCGCGGCAATGGCGCAAGCCTGCTCGTGGTGGTTGGATATGTACGGGATTCTCGTGCCGATTGCGTTGTTTAAATGCATCGCTCCTCCTCCGGTAATTAGGAAGACGTCTTTTATGTCGTAAAAATCTCTCAATCTTTGGGCTATGTAGTCTGATGCTTTTATCATAAGTTTACTTGTCAAATTTTAGAAGGGATTGGTCTATTTTATCCGAGTTGTCGCGGTAATATTTTGCAAGTTTTTCCACCGCCGTTTCGAGCGGGGTGAATTTTATTTCCGGGAATTCCGAAAGAAGCCTTGAATTGTCTCCGTAATAGTCGGGCCCGTAGCCGTCTGCCGCAATTTTTACAGGCACTCCCCCAAACATTTCAGATACAAGGCGCGCTATGCCTGCGAGCTCCGCATAACCGTTGGGAACGGCGTTGTACATCTTATGTTTGCAGTCTCCCGACAGAACAGCGTCGATAATCGGGAATAGGTCGTCCACAAACAGGTAGCTGAAACGCCTGTTTTGGCGCAGGGTAATCGGAAGCCCGAAAACCGCCTTGCATATCGCATTGGATATGAATCTGATTGAATAGTCCTCGTATTTGCCGAATATGCCGAAAACTGCCAAGTCGATAAAATTTGGCAAATGCTCAATTTGCTTTGCAACGGCGTATTTGCAGAACCCGTGGTCGTCCTCCGGCATCCTTTTAAAAACGTCGGTCTCGCGCGCGGCGGAAATGTCTGCCGATTGCCCGTAAATTGCGCCCGAGCCAATGTTTACAAGCTTTCCGAAACTTCCCCTGTTCCTTTCGAGGTTCTCAAACATTCTTAGGTTTGAGTAGAGAAGCGCGGTTGGGTCTTTCGCGTTTCGGTGGCAGGGCTTTACGGCGGCGTGGATTATGAAATCGAAGGAGTTTTTTTTGAAAAATTCGTCGGTGCTCCGAGTGTCGAGGAGGTCGAGCTCCGAGTGGGTGGGGGCAGTAATGTCGTACTTGCTTGCGAGAAAACTTTCCCGCAGATTGCGCCCTATAAAGCCGCTTCCGCCTGTCAGGAGAATTTTTTTCATTTTGTGCGCGCCTCGATAAACGAGCGTATTGCGCCCGCGCTTTTTGAGAGCTCGCGCTCGCCGAGCGCGGGGAAACAGCCTATCCAGAATGAGCAGTTCATTATGCGCTCGGTTCCGGGAAGCAGCGCGTAGTCGGCTTCGCCCAGTTCGCGCCCCTTTTTCAATTTTCCAGAGCCTATTCTCAATTCGGCGTCGGATTCCGTTATCATGGGCTGGCGCAAGATGTTGCCCGCAAACAGTTGGCGCGTGCCCACTCCATTGCTTTCAAGATGCTCAACCAGCTCGCGCTTTGTGAACGGGGCGTCGGGATTTACGGAAATCAGGAAGCCGAACCATGAGCATTTGCCGTCGAAATCTGGAATCGGGAGGGTAATGTATTTTTCGAGCCCCGAGAGCGCCTCAAATAGAAACTTTGCATTTGAGATTCTTTTCTCGACAAATTCGTCGAGCTTTTTCAGCTGTTGAAGGCCTATGGCGGCCTGCCAATCGGTGATTTTCAGATTGTAGCCTATGTGCGAGTACGTGTATTTATGGTCGTATCCGTCGGGAAGGTTGCCGCGTTTTAGCTTGAAGCGGTTTTTGCAAGTGTCGTCATGCCCCGGTTTGCACCAGCAGTCGCGGCCCCAGTCGCGGAATGAAAGCAGAATTTTGTGGAGAATGGGGTCGCTCGTGACGACAGCCCCGCCTTCTCCCATTGTGATGTGGTGGGCGGGATAGAAGCTGAAAGTGCCGATGTCCCCGATAGTTCCCGCATATTTGCCGTTGTGCATTGCCCCGAGAGCGTCGCAGGAATCCTCTATAAGCCACAGGTTGTTGCGGCTGCAAATTTCGCGTATTGCGTCGATGTCGAACGGGCGTCCGAGCGTGTGGGCGATGAATATAGCGCGCGTTTTTTCGGACAGAGCCTCCTCTATTTTGTCGGTGCGGATATTGTACGTGTGCGGGTCGCAATCTACAAAAACCGGAACGAGCCCGTTTTGGAATATCGGGTTTACCGTTGTCGGGAATCCGCTCGCGACGGTGATTACCTCGTCGCCTTTTTTTATGGCGCGCTTGCCGAGCTTTGGCGAAGTCAGCGCCGACATCGCCAACAAGTTTGCGCTCGAGCCGGAGTTGACGGATAGGGCGAACTTTGCGCCGAGCTTTTTGGCAAACGCCTCCTCAAAGGCGTCGTTGAATCTGCCCGCTGTAAGCCACATATCGAGCGATGCGTCTATCATTGCGGATAGTTCTTCCGCGCCGATTTTCTTTCCCGACGGAGGAATGTAGTCGCGTTTTGGGGCGTCGGCGACAGCTGCGGCAAGATATTCAAGCGCGGCGGCTTTTACTTTTTCCCTTAAATCTTCATGCATATTAGAAACTCCATTCAATTTGCTTGTCTCGCGCGGCGCTGCAGAAATTTTCAATCTGTTTTATGGAAAACGCGCGCATTTGCGGATGTTTTGCATAAAAAAGCTTATACCATTCGGCGGTCATTGCTACGGCCTTCGCCGCGTCCAATACCGGACGGACGCCGAGCAGCTTGTCGGCTTTCGAGACGTCGAGCGAAAGAAGCTTGGCTTCGTGCGGCCCAGCGGAATCCGCTTTTATCGAAGACGAGCTACCTCCCCAGACTCCCACTAAAATATCTACGATGTCGCCGACGCTCAAAACCGCGCTTGAATCGGGGCCGAAGTTGAAGCCGTCCGAAAATTTTTCCGGTTCTTCCAGCAGTTTTTGCGCGAGCCTCATGTATCCCGCGAGGGGTTCGAGGACATGTTGCCACGGCCTTACGGAAGCGGGATTTCTGACCGGCGCCGGCATTCCTTTTGAAAGTGCGCGCACGCAGTCGGGCACGAGCCTGTCCTTGGCCCAGTCGCCACCGCCTATGACATTCCCGGCGCGCGCCGAGGCGAGGGCGAACGGCTTGCCGCCTTCTAAAAAGCTCCTGCGGTAAGAAGCCGTCAAAATTTCAGAGCAGCCTTTCGAGGACGAATACATATCGTACCCGCCCATGGGGTCGACTTCTTTACGCGGAATGCCGTTGTCGGGATTTTCGTAGCATTTGTCGGTGGTGACGTTTACGAAAGCTTTGACCGCGCCGCACTTTCTTGCCGCTTCAAGGACGTTTAGGGTCCCCATTACGTTTGTTTCGTAGGTCAGCTTGGGCTCGTCGTATGAAAGCCTTACGAGGGGCTGGGCGGCGAGGTGGAAAACAATTTCAGGGCGGGTTTGCGCGAAGAATTTTTCGAGAGTTTCGCTGTCGCGGATATCGGCGATTTTTTCCGCCGCAAGCAGTTCTTTAATGCCGAGCACGCTGTATGCGGTAAATTCGGTGTCGGGCAGGAGCGAGTATCCGCAAACTTTCGCGCCGAGGCTTTCGAGCCAAAGAGAGAGCCACGAGCCCTTGAAGCCGGCATGCCCGGTCACGAGAACGCTTTTGCCTTTAAAAATATCCTTGAAAGCCATTTTTTAATCCCAGATTTTCCACGGTGCGCGTCCGGCGCTCCATAGCTCGTTTAAGTCTTTTTTATCTTTAAGCATGTCCATTGGGCGCCAGAAGCCGCAGTGCAGATATGCGTTGAGCTGGCCTGCTTCCGCGAGTTTGTTGAGGGGTTCCCGCTCCCATATAGTATTGGGCGAGTCCGGAATATAGTCGAATACTTCCGGCTCGAGAACGAAAAAGCCGCCGTTAATCCACGACGCCGAATCTTCCGGCTTTTCGCGGAAGTCCGATATTTCGCCGCCTTGCGCAATCCTCAAAACGCCGAAGCGCGAGGTGGGCCTCACCGCTGTGAGAGTCGCAATCTTTCCCGAATTTCTGTGGCACTCAAGAAGCCCTGGAATGTTTATGTCGGCGACCCCGTCGCCGTAAGTTAGCATAAAAGTTTCGTTGCCAATGTATTTTTTTATCTTGGCTATTCTCCCTCCGGTGAGGGTTTCTTTCCCTGTGTCGCAGAGTGTTATCTTCCAGGGCTCCGAGCGGTTTTTGTGCACCTGAACAGAGTTGTCGGATAGGTCGATTGTTATGTCGGAGGAGTTTGCCCTGTAATTCAAAAAGTATTCTTTTATGTATTCGCCTTTATAGCCGCACATTACCACAAATTCGTTGAATCCGTAGTGTGAGTAAATCTTCATTATGTGCCATAGAATCGGCTTCCCACCGATTTCCACCATTGGCTTCGGGCGGACTGTCGTTTCTTCCCCCAATCTCGAACCGAGCCCTCCCGCGAGTATTGCTACTTTCATGATATGTTAATCTTTTAAATTTTTAGTAGGGTGTAAAGTTCCGGTTAAAATCTGTGGCTGTTTCGGATTGTCCGCACCATAAATTTTTCCCATCCTATTTATTGCGTTTTCTGTGGTTTAAAATTTCACGGCAGCTATCGTCTTTCTATCGCGTCGGAAGTTTGTTTTTCATATAGACGCTTATAAGTCGGGCAATGTTGCATTAATTCCGCATGCGTGCCGAAATCAATTATTTTGCCGTTTTCAAAAACTATTATTTTTTGGACATTTTTTATTGTGCTAAACCTGTGGGCGATTACGAGCATCGTGCGGTCTTTCATTAGGTTGTCCACCGCTTTTTGTATGAAAGCCTCGCTGTTTACGTCGAGCGCGGAAGTGGCTTCGTCGAGAACGAGCAGCGGCGGGTTCTTCAAGAATACGCGCGCGAGCGCAATGCGCTGCTTCTGCCCGCCCGAGAGTCTGTCGCCTCTCTCTCCGACGACTGTTTGATATCCGTTTTCGAGTTCGAGGATAAATTCGTGGGCGTACGCCATTTTTGCGGCTTTTTCGACTTCTTCGCGCGTGGCCGACGGGCGTGCGATTAGAATGTTGTTGTAAACGGTGTCGTTAAACAAGACGGGATATTGCGGGACACTTCCGAGATTGTCCATGAAGTCGCTTTGGCGGATGTCGCGCAAGTCGATTCCGTCGAGGGTAATCGAGCCGCTTACGGGGTCGTACAGGCGCATTGCGAGCTTTGCGAAAGTGCTTTTCCCCGCGCCGCTCTCGCCGACGAGCGCACAGCTTGTCCCGGCGGGAATCGTTATGCTTACGTCGTCCAGCACGATTTTATCCTTGTAGGCAAAGCTTACATTGTGGAATGAAATCTCTCCGCGGACTTTCGGAAGTTTTACGGGATTTTTGGGTTCGGGGACAGTCGATTGGTAGTCGAGAATATCGCAGATTCTGTCCACGAGCGGCATAACTTTTATGAAGTCGGTGGACATTCTGATTACGCGCTTAATCGGGTCGATAGTGAAATATAGGGCGATGCCGATGGCCGAGAAGGTCGGGAAGTCTATGCCTGCAAAGTATGCGTACACAAAAGTAAGAGAAACCATTGTGGCGGCGAGAAACTCCATGAAGGGCTGCTGCATGAGCTCGTATTTCGCCATTTTGAGCGAGAACCATTTAAACGAAGTATTGAGCGTCTCGAACTTCTTTTTTTGAGGTTCTTGGAGATTAAAAACCCTTACTTCGTGGACGGCGTCGAGGTTTTCGCCGAACAGCTGCGCCATTTCACTCAGCCCTACCTGCGCTTTGCCCGCGAAGCGTTTCATATTCTTGCGTATCATCTGGACGGGCAGAATGCAGAACGGAACTGCCGCCAAGAAAATAAGCAGCACGACAACTTGCCCTTTTGTGAAGCAAAGATAGAGCAAGAATGCCAGCGCCCCCACAACTTGCAGCGGTTGGCGGAATATTTCAGACGAGAATGAAAGCAGGACGGTTTGGACTGCGGCGGTGTCGTTCGTAAGCCTCGTGAGCAGGTCGCCGGTGGTAAACTTGTCGAAAAACGCAATCGGATAACTTTGGATTCTGTCAAATATATGCTGTTTGAGTCTGCGCAAGACTTCGAGCGATGAAAAGGTCATGAGGTATCCGCTCAGATATCCGAATATTGCCCGCATTGCAAAAATTGTGGGCAGCAGCATGGCTATCCCGAGAATATACCAAGCGGAATGCGGCTGCGCGCCTTGGTCCATGAAAATCTGCCTTAGAACCTTGTCGAATATCACAGGCATTCCAAAGCCGCTACACGCCCCGAAGAGTGCGCCAAAGATGATAGCCGCAATCAGTTGCGGAAGGCACGGCTTTATGTAAACGTAAAATCTAAGCAGTTTCTTCATTTTCTCAATTTATTGATTTTCGTATCTGGGGCGCATTGCGTCAAGCCTTTTGGGGCTTTAACGGGAAGTAGAGGGCAATTTTTATAAAAAATGCGCAACTTAAAAATTTTATTCTGACTATCTGCTTTTTTGAATAAAATTTATATAGTTGATTTCCATCCGCCACAAACTACTATAAAATATGTGGAGAAAAGGAATACGCTTTCTGAAAATTTCCCCAAATTGCTTGCAGTGGCTGTCGGCTGCGCAATCGCGTGGTCTGCGGTGGAGCCTTACAACTGGGGGGTGTGGTGCGTCGAGATATCGAGCGTATTGCTCGTTTACTTTATACTAATTTTTACGTACTGGAAGTTTCGATTTTCCAATATGTCGTATTTTATAGTTTCGCTGTGGCTTGTGATGCATGCGGTGGGCGCGCGGTATTCCTTCGAGCTCGTTCCGTTCGGGCTTGTGAGCGACTTGTTCGGGTTTGAGCGAAACCACTACGACAGGGTCGCGCATTTTGTAGTTGGAATGAATTCCTATGGGGCAGCGGAGTTTTTTATGCGCAAGGGCTTTGTATACGGGCGGAGGTTTGCGGCTTTTGCGGGAATTCTTTTTATAATGGCGCTCGCCAACGCATGGGAGCTGATAGAATGGGGATATGCCGAGGCCGACGGAGGCGAGGTCGGGGCGGCTTTTCTCGGCTCGCAGGGCGATGTGTGGGACGCCCAAAAAGATATGCTTTGCGACACCCTCGGGGCGGTTTTTGCGGCGTTCATATTTTTGGCAAATTTCAAAATCCCCGCGGAGCGGAGAGAATGAATGTTGCCCGAGGATTGCGCAATTATGTTTCGTTGACTTTTGGAAAGCGTGTATATAGTCATTTCGCTTATGTTTTGCAAGGCTGTTAGAATTTTAAAATTTTTGGCGCTTGCTTGCGCCGTATCCAATTGCGTCTTTGGATCGGAAAGGCGACTTGAAGTCCGATATCCCGACGGAAAATCCGCAAAGGAGGCGGCGGTAAAGCCGCTGCGCCTGCCGGGGAATGCGGTGTCGGCATTTTCGTCCCGCTGGGACGACTCCACCCGCGCCCATCTCAAAACCGCAAAAGTATTTAAAAATAGCGGAATGAAGGCGACGTTCATGCTCACCAAAGCCGACGAGAAATACCATGCCGACTGCTCGCGCAAATTTATTTCCGACGGTTTTGCGATAGCCTCGCACACGATAACCCACAGGCTCCTCCCGATGCTTTTGCCTAACGAGGCTTTTTACGAGATACTCGCCCAGCGCATAAAGCTTGAAAGCGCGCTCGATGTTCCGGTTGTGGCGTTCGCCCTTCCTGGATATGTTGCGACCCACCCATTTTACGAGGACGCCCCCCACCTTATAGGCGATTGCATTGTGCGTTCGGGATACCAAGTTCAGGCGGCGCTTTGGAGCGACAACGATGAAAAATATTCTCTGCCGAAGGGGTCATTGCTATCGTCGCATTTATTTAATATTAACGACAGAAACCCCAAAGAGGATCTCTTTGTAAAGGGCGTGTCAAAAGCGCTCGCCGCCCAGGAGAAAGATTCCGTTGCGCACATGACGCTCGGGGTGCATTCGTGGCAGTCCGACGCCGGATTTAAAGAGTTGGAAAGAATACTGAAAAAACACAAGCGCAATGATTTCTGGTACTGTACCCAGAACGAATACGCGGCGTACACGAGAAAATTTGAAAACGTTAAAATATCCCCCGCGGTAGTGAGGGGAAACCGCGCATACTTTAAGATTTCTTGCGAGGGTTCGAGGCATTTGGGGAGCGACGTTCCCCTCCAGATTGAGATATCGGGCTCACCGGAGCGCGTGTTGCTCGACGGAGAGGAAGTGTCCCCTGTGAGCGGAGGCGTTTACGAGCTTCCGGAGGATCCCGCGACAGCCTCTCCGAAAAAAATCGACTTGGTTGAAAATGCCGAAAATTCAAGAGACTTTTCCGGCTCTTCAAAGAAATTTGCCGGAATCGGAGGAAGGCTTTTTATAGATACCCGCGCAAGTACGGCCCAGCTCTCGATAAAAAACGGCTCAAAATCCGTACTCGAAAATTGCGAGGCAACATTTAGGCTTCCGCCTTATTTTAAAGACGGCGTTGCGCGTTTTAAGTTCCCCAAAATAAATCGCGGCGAGACCAAAAACATAAACTTTAAACTTCCCAAATCTTCCGGATATGCAGAGAGCGAATTGGGCAATTTTTATTTTGCGGCGCAATTTGACTTTTCAAGCGGCTCCGACGCTGGAAGAATATATTTTACGTCAACCGTGCCCGGAGGCAATGCCGACATCCCGTCTGCGCGAAACACTGCGGTATTCCTCGGCCCGGTCGAAAAGAATATGCTCTCGGACGACGTGATGGCGGGCATTTCCAACCCGTCCTCTCCGCTGAAAAACTTGGGGCAGACTCCGGATTTGAAATGGACGCCGTGCGCGAGCGACGACGGTATGAGATCTTTTCAGATAAAGCCTAATTCCGAAGATGCAAACTGGCGCAAAGCCGCCTCCAAAAAACAGTACGCGAACACGCATGTCAGGCTTGTCGCCCTCGAATTTTCCTCCAAATCCGAGAAGCTTACATTGTTTGCGGCTTTTAAAGATATTTACTGCATATGGATAAACGGCGAAAAATTCGCCGCCCCGAAAAATGGAATTAAAGCGGAATTTAATGGCAAAAACGGGGAAAACAGAGTGGTTATTGTCTACAAACAGGAATTTTGGGCGACTGTAATGGATTCTGTTACAATATCAGCCGATGCAGATCCCTTCAAACCTGTAAAATTTTCCAAGCCAAAAATAGGCGACTAACGCCAATCGTTATTGCTTTTTTATCTGCGCGCCAAAAGCGTTTTCTATATGCCATTACTCGGCATATGCGGAATTGATTTTGAGCGGAAATTGATTTTGTCGGCCGCCGGTTAAAGCTTTTGAATGTCGCGCTCCTTGAAGTGCACTATGCTTTTGCCTTCAAAGCGCGGGTCGCCGAAAAACGCTTCGAGGTCCATGCGCGCGTCCGGCAGAATTTTCTTTTTTAAAAGTTCCTCTTCCAATTCTCCGCCCTTAAAATAAATCACACCGTTTTCGAGCGAGCCGTTTTTCCCGCGGCGGATTTTATTCCTTACGAATTTAAAAAACATCGGCAGCGCGCAAACCGATCTTCCGGTGCAGTAGTCAAAGCTGTCCTTTTGCTCTTCAATTCTTGCGTGCAAACCTATGGCGTTTTTAAGCGACAATTTTTGCGCCATATCGTTTACCATTGAGATTTTCTTGCCGACGCCGTCAAACATGAAAATTTTTGCCTGCGGATAGAGTATCGCCATTACTATGCCAGGAAGCCCGCCTCCGCTGCCGACGTCTGCGATTTTCGCGCCGTCTGCCGGCTTGAAAAATTCCGAGATTGCCGCGCAAAAGGCGACGTGCCTATACTCGACATCGTCCATATCCTTTCGCGAAAGCAGGTTTACTTTTTGGTTCGCCTCCCTCAGAAGCTCTGAAAAAGCAAGCAAAGCCTCGACCTTTTCGGGGTCGAGGTTCGGCAATTTTTCAAATGGATTTTTATTCTGCATAGCTTGGCGGATTTTAGTCGCCCCGAAATTTAGAATACTTCGTCTTCCGAGAAAAATCTCGCGATTTCCGCCGCCGCGCTCTCAATGGAGTCCGAGGCATGGGCTATATTTTCGCGCGTATTTTCACCGAAGTCGCCGCGTATGGTTCCCTTTGGGGCTTCCTGCGAGTTTGTCGGGCCGAGCAATTCGCGGACTTTCTTTACAGCGTTTTCCCCTTCAAGAACCGCTATCACCACGGGGCGCCTTTGCATAAATTCCACGAGCGGCGGATAGTAGGGTTTGCCGACTATATGCGCATAGTGGGACTCAAGCGTCTGCTCTTTTAGCTTTGCCATTTTGCATGCCACAATATCCATGCCTGCGGCGAAGAATCTGCCGAGCACTTCGGGCATGAGGCGTTTTTCCATACAGTCGGGCTTTAATATAATAAGAGTTCTTTCTTTCATTGTTCACATAATGAACAAAAGCCTCCCGTGCTGTCCAACACAAAATGCGCGTCTTGCAGATAGGCTATTTTTTTTGCCGCAATAAGAGAGCTCCTTTCCCGGGAATGTAGATTTCCTCGCCGCCGCGTACAGTCTTGCCCGACACTGCATCGACATATTCGCCCTTCAAAGGAAGTTTGAACCTTGCGGGCTCGCTTGGAAATATTGCGCAGAAGCGGCTGTCCGCGTAAACCGCGCAGTTTGCGGGCGCGGGGCTTTCGACTCCCGCTGCGTCGAAAATGCGCCTGTAAGATTGCGAATCCAGAAGCGGAAGCGAGACAAAGTAGCTTGTAAATTTTCCGTGCCTGGTTTTTGCCAATGCCGCAGTGGAATCGGCGTATTTTGCGATAGTCTCAAAACCCTCCCCGCCGCCTACGGCTCCGAAAAGCGGATATGGTTTTTCTGGATATTTGTTGTCGAATTTTTTTGAGAAGTCGGCCTTTATTGTTCCCTTTGACGGGTCGGAGAATACTGCCGTTTCAGTGTCGCTTATAGGGCGCTCGGCGAGCTTGAATCCGGTTATGGATTCCGACCTCGCGGGGTCGTACGAATCTGACCAGACGGCGGGCGCGTAGTGCCATACGAGAGATGTATTCGGACTCATTTTGCCGGAAATCTCTGCCCAGTCTGAGTCGGTCACCCGAAAGCAATTTATAAACAGCACTGCCTTATATCCCGACAAGTCGATACTTTTTAAATCCGAGAGCCTGTAATGGTCGGCGTGGGCGCCCGCCATGCGGATTCTTGCGATTGTATCGACAACCAAGTCTCGGTGCAGCCTTAGGCTTGGCTTCGCGCAATGGAAGCTTTCGGTGTCGGTCACTATCAAAACTTGCGCGGTGGGCTCTCTCTTTTCGGCGCGCATATCTTTTGCGGCGGCCTCTATTTTTTTGATTTCGTCCATCACTTCTTTTGAATCGAACCAGCCGCCGTGCAAGTCCATCCACCAGAACCCGGAGGCGGACTGCATACATTTTGAAAATTCGCGCCAGAGCATCGTCCGCGTGCCGCCCATATCTTTCGCATCCGGCCAGCATGACAGGTGCGTGCGCACGTCGAGCTCGTCTATGAATATTTTTTTGCGGTTTATCGACATTGGGGGTGTTTGCTCCATGCCTGGGCCTCCCGGCTTCACGTTTCTATACCCCTTCGGCGAGGCGAGGAAATCGACATGCGGGCTGTCGAGAAGCTTGTCGAATTCAAGGTGCCCGTTGTAGGCTGCGCGCGGAACAAACAGGTAGTACCCGTAGAACGCGCCAGCGGCTTTGCCGCTTTCCTCCTTTACAATTTTTGAAAAATATTCAATGGCGCGCGCGTTCATTTCTCCGCAGAACTTTTCGTAATCGATTGACGGTACGTTGTCCGGGGCGGCGCGGAAGAAGTCGGCGTGGCTGCTCCAATGGAGCTCGCGCTTCATCGGGGTGGGGAGCTTTACGTTGTCGCGCGATATGTCGGGTTGTCCCCATGCTTTAGCGAGCGCTTCGCGCGAGCCGTATTTCTTAATTCCCCAGTCGTAAAACGCGCGGAGGTTGTTTATGCCGTAGTCTCCAAAGCGGTAGTCGTTTTTCTCCCAGCCGCGCCAGAAAGAGGTCTCTCCACACTGCCCGTATGCGATGTGGTAGGCTATTACATTTTTGCCGTATTTCCCGTTTTCTATGTGGCGGATTAGCCTTCTTAGAGCTTCCCCGGCGTCGAGCAGCCATTTTTCGGAAGAGAAGCTTTGCATTCCGATAAGCCCGCGCACATTGGGGCGGGGGTCGGGTTTCCCGCGCACTTTTTTGTCTGTCGTATAGCCATTCTGAAGCTCCATCCCGAACCAGTCGTGGGCGGGAGTGCATGCGAGTTCCGAGATTTCCTCCTTTGAAAGCCCGCCTGGATAATAGACTGTCGTATCCTCCGGATTTTCGGCGCACCACGAGGGCGGGGGATCGAGCTTTATGCGCGGTATGTACATGGAGTCTTTCCCGACAGACGCAAAGAGGTCGTCGAGCGCCTTGTCGGTTGCTCGGTAGTCGTATTTCCCGGACGCAATCCAGCCAGAAAACAGGATTGTAGAATGGATTTTTATTCCGGCCCTGTCGAAATCCCCGTGAAATTTCTTTTCGGGGGAGTCGTCGGAAAGCATCATTCTCGCATTTCCGTTTTCGTCGAGAACCGGGGGGTTGTAGGGCCAGCCTAGCCTGCTCCAAAACACGGAATTGTTTAAAAGTATATTTTTTATTTTTGCGGTAGTAGCGCTTTCCGCGGCGGGCTGCGTTTGGACTTCGGCGGGCGGGCGCAATCTGTTTGCGCGCGTTTTCTCGGCGCCCTGCGGCGCTTTATTTCCGCCGCAAGAGGTCGCAAAAAACGGCATCGGCAACAATAGCAAGAGATAAAAATATTTTTTCATGGTAGTTTTGAAGATTATTTCAGCTTTTTGACGGAAGGGGCGGGAGTATCGCGTTGTGCTTTTCAAGTGTATTGCGGATTTTGTGAATATCGGCATTTCCGATAGGCGCGTTTTCGAGAATCGATATTGCAGCAGCCGCCGCGGCAGCTTGGCCCATTGCCATGCAGGACGCCTGTACCCTGAGCGCCGAGTTCGCGAGCCTGTCGCTTCCAACATGCCTGCCAGCCGCAATCAAAAACTTGGAGTTTTTAGGCAGCATCGCCCTTAGCGGAATGCTTGGAACAACGCCTTCTTTGAGCATTTTTGGCCTTACCCCTTTTGAATCGTGCAAGTCAATCGGATAAAAAGAGTGGCAGAGGGCGTCGGGATATTTTTCGCCGCCGGCGTATTCATCGACAGTAATGTTGTGTTCGGCATCTATCCTGTATGTTTCCCTTATACCTGCCTCGGTTTTAACGTAGGAAATTTTTATGCGCTCAAGTCCTTTTTGCCTTTTTAGAAAGCGGAAAAGCCTTAAAAATGTCTCGCGCCCCCTAATGTTTGAGTCGGTTTGGACGAATGCGTCGGAAGAGTCGGCGCCGACGAGGTGTTGTGCGCCTTTCCCGCCGCTTGCGATGAGCCCGTTGATATTTATCCAAAGCTCGTGCGGGTGTAGTTCTCCGCTTTTCAGGGCTTCGGCGTATGCCGCGCTTAGGGCGGCCTTGTCTATTTTTTCGGGGTTGTAGTTCGAAAATTTGAAATCGAGCGTTCCGGGCTGAATTTCAGAGCCTTTGATGCGCCTGTATCCCGCCATTGCGACAAACGCGGCGTTGCCGGTGCAGTCTATTACGCGGCGCGCGAATACTTTTTTTTCAATTGATTTTCCGGCTATTTCAACCTCGAAGCCGTCGGAAGTTTCTTTTGCGGATTTGGGGAAGCTGTAATAAAGCAAATGGACGCCGCTTTTTAGGGCGCTTTCCTCGGCGAGGCATGCGTACAGGTATTCGTTGACTCTAACTTGCAGGCAGTCGTGGGATTTTTTGTAGTCCGAAAAGTCCGGCATTTTGTCACCGTGCTCGCGGACGCATTTTTCGACGAGCTCCCAGCCGATTCCCGCAATAATTTGCTTACCCCATGCGTGGAAAAGCCCCGGGTAATTTACTCCGGCGGTTGTCATTGTTCCGCCGAGCTGTGGGGAGCTTTCGACAAGTAGGGTTTTTGCGCCCGTGCGCGCAGCCTGTATTGCCGCAACGCAGCCTGAAACGCCGCCGCCTACGACAAGCACGTCGTATTTTTCAAGCCCCTCATTTGGAGCGGGTGCGACACTAGCCATTGCGGCGGGGCATATTGCCATAATTGAACCTACAAATGTGCGCCTTTTCATATAAGAAAAATAACCGCCGATATTCGCGCCCGCAAGAAAAATCCTATTGCAATTCCTTAATTTAGGGCGCGCTGTTGACCGATTGGCGGGCATTTTGTTATTTTCTATTGATTGCGGTGAGGGCGAAAATGCCGTTGAAAGTTGGATAATTTTTTCGTAAAAATTTTTCTCGAAGTTTGAAACGCCCGTATCTATTTTTTTATAAAATTGCGATGACGCCATAGTGATAATTTATTTTTCCGCTAATTGCCGCAATTTTAAATAAATGTGTTGATTATTTCCGCCTTAATTCGAAAATCTAAGGCAAGATGAAAAACAAAAAAGGATTTTCCGTAATAGAATTTTTGCTTGTCGTTGTAATACTCGGTTTGCTGGTGGCAGTATTTGTGCCCGCTACGGCCGTGATGGCCGAAAAGCACCGCGTCGTTGCGGTGGAGTCAAACCTCGACGCCATAGTGGAGGCCGGTAAAAAATATATTTCCGACAAATCCGCAAATTCCGTGGATTACAAAACGCTCGTCTCGGAAAAATATTTGGAGCCCGTCCAGCCCGTGGCTGGCGAGAGCTACGACGGAATAAAAATAGAATCGGGCGGCGGAAAAATAGATGTAGTGACTGCAAAGGGCTCGGAAGTCACAAAGGTTTACTAAGTTTTTAGGGTATTTAAGACGCGCTGCATTTTTTATGGCGGCGCTTTTTTTGTGCCGTAGTTTTATATTGCGCCCATTTTTATCTCAAACAATGCTACCGCAATATATGGGTTATTGTAGTTGACGCATTTTGCGCAGAGCATATAAATTACAAACATGAAAAGGCGCACTTTTATAAAAATGGCTGCGTGCACATCTGTTGCCGCCGCGGCGACAGCATGCAACACAATTTCCACACGTTCCGATTTAAATAGAGTTCCGGGATGTTCCAAGCCTTTCGGCGGCGGCGACGCCCGAATCCGCGGAGCTTTTCCGATACTGTCCACGCCATATAAGGAATCAGGAGAGGTCGATTTTCAAACGCTCGCGGAAGAGGCTAAATTTGTCGACAAATGCGGCTGCGACGGCGCAATATGGCCGCAATCAGGCGATAGCTGCGATTTGCTTACCCTCGACGAAAAGCTTGCGGGAATGGAGGCGATGGCAAAGGCTCTTGAAAATTCGCGGACCGTGGCGACGTTCGGCTGCCAGGGGCGCGACTTCAACGAGGCGAAAGAGTGCGCCAAAAAAGTGAAAGAGCTTTCGTCGAAGTACCGCATAAACGCGGCTATAATCTCGCGCCCGCCCGACAACGGTAAAACCGAAGAAGATCTTGAAAAATATTATATAGGGCTTTCGGAAACTGTCGATTGCCCGATTATAATTCAGACAGGCGGCGGGGTTTTGTATAAGGGAGTTGCTCCGTCTGTCGGGCTTTTGGAGCGCTTGGCGCGGAAAAATCCAAAGTCTTTCGGGTACATAAAGGAGGAGTCCGGCAACAGCAATTCAAGAATGGCCGAGGAGATTGCCAAAAAACCCGTGATACATACTGTTTTTAGCGCGTGGGGAAGCTACCAGTGGCTCTACCAGAGCCGCCGCATAGGCAGCGAAGGCGTAATATCGGAGCGCGTTGCGTATGCGGACGTCCTCGCGGAAATTTGGAGGCTCATGGAGTTGCGGGACTCTTCCGGAAGGCTCGACGACGCATTTGCAAAATACCTTTTAATGATAAATATATCCGAGTTTGTCCCAGGCTCACTCCGCGGCGGGCATCTATATGTGCTGCGAAAGAGGGGAGTTTTCAAAAACTTGCTGTCGCGCGAATACGACAGAAAAAACGGCAAGGACACAATTCCGGACAAGCCCATTCTGCGGGAATTGAAGCTCTCGCAGGCGCAGATAGACGAAATAGAAACGCGCTTTGCAAATCTTTCGCCGTATTTGCGCGTGTAGCCGTATTGCTTTTTAAAAAATAAAGAAGTCTCCCGTCAGGGAGATTTTTTTACGCACTTTTTAATGGGAGCTTTGCTCTTCATTGGCTCGGCTTGCGCTTTAAAATTGTAAAAAACTTTCGCTATTCAAAGTTTTTTACAATGCGATTTTATTTGCCGCGCGGAAAAGCGGGCGACGAAAAGCGATTTTTAATAATCGGAGAGTTGAAGCATAGACGCGCTATGCCTTCAAATATTTTTCGGGAATTTCTATCCGGTATTTTTTTGCGAAAGAAACGAGGTCTTCCGCGAGAGGCGCGCGCAATTTTAGCTCCGGGACGGACGTGCCGAAATCCATCTCAAATGCGTGCAAAGCCTGCCGCTTAATCGGCAAAATTTTCGACATCTCCTCCGTAAAGCCCTTTTCTGCGAAATCGAGATAAAGGGTTTCGTCGGGGCCGTATAGTTTGTCTCCCGCAACGCTGTGCCCGAGCCATTGCGCGTGGGCGCGTATCTGGTGTTTCCTTCCCGTCAAAAGCTCCACTTCGCAGAGGGTGAAATCGCCATCGGGGCTGTCGGAATGTGAAATTGGGCGGAATATTGTGCACGCGCTTTTTGCGGAGGGCTTTTGCATCGCGCAACACGTCTTTATCGCTACTATCGAATGTTTGTCGTCGGCCAGTGGTTGCGAGACGGTCGCTGTTGCGTCCAAAAATCCTTCGAGAAATGCGAGGTACTTTTTCTTTACAGCCCCCTTTTCGGATACCGCCTTTTGCGCTTTGGAGGCACTTTCATGGTTTTTTGCCACGACGACAACCCCGCTCGTCTCCCTGTCGAGGCGGCTTACGGGGTGCAGGACTTCGGCGTTCAGATAGACTCTCGCCGCGCCCACGAGGCTTGAGAGCGGCCCGTTTTTTGAAGGGTGGCACACGAGCCACCCCGGCTTGTCGAGCGCGAGGTAATTTGAGTCTTCATAGATTATCCATTTGGGAAACTCGTCCATATCGACAAGGCCTGCGCTCTCTCCGAATCTTTCAGGATTTTCACTCAATTTTTTTCTTTCTATGCCGCTTCTATTTTAATGCGATAAAATTTTTATTGGTGCCTTTGCTTAAAGCCCTCCGCGCGGATTTTCCATTTCCCGTTGGCGGGAAAGTATAGAGAGTCGCCATTCGGCGCGGGCGCGCCGTCCCAGCCGTTTGCGAGCATTGCGGAGGCTGCAAGCAACCCTCCGTTTGCGGGGAAATAGACGCAGGGCGAGTTTACAGTTCCGGCGTCGTTCCACGAATAGTGTGGAGTTGCAAATAAAAGGTAGTCTATTGCTTTTCCCGGATTTCCCGTCCGCAGCTCCGCCATCGCGAGCATGGGGAAGTCCCACCCCCATATTCTGTCGAAGTTCCAAGTTGACTCGATTTTCCTCAATGTATTTCTCATTGTATCGGGCTTTGTCCCGTCGCCGCGCAGCATTCCGAATGTGCCTATGAGAGCGGGGTGCTCCCAATTCAGCTTTGTCCACATGTCTTTGACGCCCTCGTATATTTCATATACTCCGTCTTTTTCGGGAAGTGGGGATAGATTGTCGAGAACTTCCCTCCACTTTTTATTTTCGGGCATGCCCATTCTCTTTTGCCATTCGAGAGCGACCGAAAGCCCATACCTCCAATAGCCGAGTTCAAAGGCGGGATTGCGCGTAGTGCTTGGGTTTGTGTTTTCCGATACTATATAGAGCGGCGGTTCGAGGCAATATTTCCCGCTGGACTGATTTTTTATCGGAATATCCGCCATAAATTCCGCCGTCTCAAAAACTATATCCGACCATTTTTCGAGCGTGTCTTTCGACGGATTTGCGCGGTATAGAGCTTCCGCAAAAAATATTGGGTGCGGCTGCTGCCATATCAGAAACGAATGTATTGGGTGCGGCCATTCTCGCGGAATGTTGCCAAGGCACTTCGGCCAGCGCGCCCCGCGATAGCCCTGTTTGCGCGCTATTTCCCGCGCATAGGGAAGGGTTTTTTCGTATATGGAAAGAATGTTTTTTGCCAAATGCGGGCGCTCCCAGAGTATCCAGTGGTATGCGTGCCACCATATCATCTCAAAGTGGAATCTCCCAAACCACGAATTTTCCATAAGCCCGCTTTCCTGCGGGGGAAGGTTTCCGGCGGCGTTTATGCGCATGAGAAATTGCGAGGTTATTATGCGCCTTTCAAGCTCCTTCCAACGCGGGTCGGAACTTGCGGACAAATCGATAAACGCCCCGTTCTCCCAAAAGTCCGCCCACATATTTTCGTACGCTTTTCTGCACTCGGCGAAATTCGGGATTGAGGCGGCGTCGGGCTTTGACGGAGAAAATTCGCAGGTGAATTCAAGGGTGTCGGAGTTTGAAAGCAATTCAAATTCATGCGGGCTTTGTGTGGGCTTAAACTTTGCGCCTTCGGAAAATCTCACGGCGGCAAAATATTTAGTGGAGTCGAGCTCGCGGGAAATCACAGCCGCGTTTTTTAGCGGTGTTTCAAGCGCGCTTTTATGCTTTTGCGGAGAGTTCCAATCGCCGGAAAGATTGGCTGTTTGCGCGTCCGAATACGGGAATGAAAAAATAACGCGGAGTTTTCCCGGCTTTAAAAGCTTCGACGATATTTTTACCGATACTGCGTCGCGCTCAGGATGCGAAACTGTCGTGACGCGCGCATTTTTCCCGAGCGCGGAGAATTGGCTTTCGACGGCACCGGTGTACATATTCACCATCTGCCATGTCGGAGATATCGAGTTGAAGTCGAGCCGCTTTCCGTCGGGCGAGAAAATTGCGAAAGCAATCCGCCCGAGATTCAGCCTGTGCGGATTTGCGGCGAGCCATTCCGAAAGCTGCGGGTTGGCGGGGTCGGGAAGGGAGTCCGGAAAATTTATTATTCCTTTGGGCGAATTTACTGAACTACCCTTAAATTTTTTTGGGTCGGAAGGCGGCGGCGTGGAGTGCCATGCCCAGTCCGAGAGCGTGTTTTGCGCAGAGAGCGTTTGAAGACCCGTCCTGTCAAATCCGAAGGCGAATTTTCCGTTGCCGACCTGCGAGGGCGAATCGCTTTTGCGCGCGGAATTTCCGACGTATTTTACGGTATGGCGTTCGACAGTCGCGCGCCTGTCGATTTTACCTGTGTCCCCAAATATGGCGGCAGTATGGATTGCAGCCGCGATAATTAAAATAATTTTGAACATTTGCAAAAGCTATATTTTGGGAGGTGAGTGCAGTCAACAACAATGGCAAGGTTTTCAAAATTTTTTCCCGCGCTTGCGGCAAGCCTTATTATGTGCGCTTTCAGTTTTGCAATAAAATGCGAATTTTTTCCTATTGCGGAAAGTTTGCCGTTTGCTTGGAGAGAAATTTTATTCTGATAAAATCTCCGCAAAGCCCCAAAAAATGTACTGTAAAAATTCTTTGTATTGAAAAGCGAAGTTTTAATTTTTTTGACAAAGAAACGAGCAAAGCGGGCGGTGCGGAGCAAAATAGCGGCAAAAAATTTACCGCGCCAGCAAGTCTTCCCAAATGGAGCGCGGAGCCTCCTAAAATATGGGCAAAAAACTTCTATTTTGCGCCCGCGAGCTCGCCCGATGTGATTGCGACCATTCCGAATGCCATCGGCCTTGTCTTTACGTTTTTAAATCCTGCGTCGGAGAACATTTTTTCAACCTCCGCGCGCTTGGGATAATACATTGTAGTCTTTGCGAGGTATTCGTAGTCGGCGCTTTCCCCGCCAAACAACTTTGCGATTTTTGGGACTGTCGAGCACATAAAAAATTTTTGAATAGGTTCAAATATCCCCTCCGCGCGCGCAACTTCAAGGACGCACAAAGGCGCGCCTGCTTTTAAGACTCTCGCGATTTCCGAAAGGCACGCGGGGCGGTCGTTAAAATTTCTGAATCCGAACGAGATTGTGGCAGCGTCGAATATTCCGTCCGCAAAGGGGAGTCTTTGGCAGTCGGCCTCCACAAATTCGGAGCGCTCGCCGGCGCATTTTTTGCGGGCAATTTCCAGCATCTCGGGGCAAAAATCGACCCCGGTGACGCGGCAGGAGGCGTCGCGCTTCAGGAACTCTGCGCAAACGTCGCCGCTGCCGCACGCGATGTCGAGAAATTTCTTTTCACCATCTGCGCGCGCGCCTGAAACGGCCGCATTTACGAGCCTTTTACGCCAGATTACATCGAGCCCCCCGCACATAGCGCGGTTTATCACGTCGTAGTGCGCGGCGACTCTCGAAAACATTTTTTTTACGTTCTCGGGTTTTCTGCCTTTGGGGTCGTTGGCGTTTTCCATATTATTTTTTAAAGGAATTTACGACCATCTCCGACAAAAATTTGTCAGGATTTTCCACGGCTTCCTTCGGTATGGAAAATTCCTCCGCGCCCGTATTGCGCGCGACGATTGCCAAGCCGTGGGAATAGTCGCGGAAGAGCTCGGAACAGATTGTCTGGGCGTCTTTGTCGCGCGCGACGCACAGGGATATTATCTTTTCTTTTGCGTCGGGCTCAAAAACGAGCTTAAAACCGTTTTCGGCATGGAATTTTTCCGCAAACTCTGCGATGGATTCCGATATGTCTTCCCTCAAAAGGTCGGCATTGTTCACGAGTAATTTTTCAAGGCCCTCCTTCGGGTTCGCAACCGTTTGGGAGTCGAGCTCAAAGTGCTTTATGCCAGACGAGGGGAGGTCGAATTTAAAGTCGCGCAATGTCCTTTCGAGGACGGTCATAAGGCCCCTCGCGCCGGTTTTTTCTTCGTAGGCGAGTTTCGCGACAGCCTCGATTGCCTCCTTTGTGACGGTGAAGTCGATTCCGTATCCGCGGAAATCCGATTCGTACTGGCGCAAAATAGACCCCTCTGACGAAACGAGAATGTCGGCCAGGTCGTCCGTTTTTAGCGATTCGCATGCAACCCTAACGGGAAGCCTTCCGATAAATTCGGCTTCAAATCCGTATTTTATAAAGTCGGAAGTCTGGGCGAATTTGAGAAATTCCGAGGGTTCTTCGTCCGGATTTGCGCCGTCGGAATGTTCGGAAAAGCCTATTACGCCGCGGTTCATTCGCTTTGCGATGTCCTCGCCGAGGGTGTCGAATGCGCCGCTTACTATGAACAGTATGTGGCGGGTGTTTATTGTGCGCTTTGGCTTTTTTCCGCCTCTTGCGCTCATCGCCATCTGCATTTGCCCCATCATATCCTGCGGGCTTACGACATTCACGTTCGATTCCTCCATTAGTTTTAGGAGGTTGATTTGAACTCCCCTGCCGGATACGTCCCTGCCGCCGTTGCGCCCGTCGCGGCCGGCGATTTTATCAATTTCGTCGATGTACACAATGCCGTATTGGGCGACATCTACATCGCCGTCTGCGGCTTTTACGAGGTCGCGCACGAGGTCTTCGACGTCGCCGCCGACGTATCCTGTTTCCGAAAACTTGGTTGCGTCGGCCTTGACAAACGGAACGCCTATGAGTTTTGCGATTGTGCGCATGAGGTACGTTTTGCCCACGCCCGTCGGCCCGAGAATCAGAATGTTTTGTTTTGCGTATTCGCGTTCGGCGAGTTTCGGGTTTTGCATGCAGCGGCGTATGTGGTTGTAGTGGTCGCAGATTGCGACCGACAGAACCTTTTTAGCCTCGTCCTGCTTAATTACAAATTTATCGAGATAGTCGCGTATCTCGCGCGGCTTCATTGAGAAGTTGGCGATTCTTTCGAGGATTTTTGCGGACGAATCGTTTTGAGGCGCGGAATTTTCTTCGTACGGGGCGGAGGCTCCGAACGGTGGCACAAATTCAAATCTCACGTTTTTATTTTTTCCGAGCACTCCCTCGAGCTGTTTTTTGAGTTCTTCGAGGGGGTTTTCTTCGTTGTCTTTTTTTGGAGTGTCGTCCGTTGGAGGATTTGTATTCATATCTAAAATTTTGCGAAAAGCCGTTTATATAGAGGTCGGATTTTTGTGTAAAGTCTTTAAATAATTTGAAAAAATCATCAGAATTATATTGACTTTCAACATCGAAAGATAATTCTAAAAATCTTAGTAAAGACGCTAAAAGATACGTGCAGCAGTAATTGCTGGCATTTAAAAAGGTTTTTATAACTGATACAAGATAGGCAAAATATGCAAAATCTTACCAAGAGAGAAATAGTTCAGGAAATTTACAAGGCTAAAGAAGAATGCCGCCGCGGCGATATTCTGCAAAACGATGTAAAAGACATAGTTCAGCGTACGCTCGACATACTTTGCGCGTCGCTCGTCAAGGGTAGAAATGTGGAGCTCAGAAACTTCGGCGTGTTTGAAGTTCAAATACGCAAACCGCGCGTTGGGCGCAATCCTACAAAGCCCGCCGACGACGTCGTTATCCCCAAGAGGGCTATCGTAAAGTTTAAGGCTGGCAAGGAGCTAAAAGCAGCCCTTAAAAAGCTCGATTTGTCCATAGTGGAAAAGAACAAGGCGGCAAGAGCCAGAAAATAAAATGTTTAAGACTCTCCCAGGGTTTAGAGAGTTTTATCCCGACGATTGCGCCAAACGCAACTTCATATTTTCCAAATGGCGCAAGACCGCCGAAACTTTCGATTTTAGAGAATTCGACCCGCCCGTGTTGGAGCAGGTCGAACTCTTTACTGAAAAGAGCGGCGAGGAAATAAAGTCGCAACTGTTTGAATTTGTTGACAAGGGCGGCCGCGGAGTCTCGTTGCGCCCTGAAATGACTCCGTCTCTCGCGAGAATGGTCGGCGCTAAAGCCGCAGGCATACGCCGCCCGGTCAAATGGTTCGCAATAGGCGAAAACTACCGCTACGAACGCCAGCAAAAGGGAAGGCTGCGCGCTTTCTATCAATATAATGCCGATATCCTCGGAGACGACTCGATAAATGCCGACGCCGAAGTAATCGCGCTTCTCATAGAATCTTTGCGCGCTTTTGGCCTCACCGAAAAAGAGTTCAAACTAAGGCTTGGCGACAGAACCCTGTGGGTGCTGTTCCTCCAAAATATGGGTGTGGAGGAAAATTTTATTATTCCCGTGCTTTCCGTCATAGATAAGATGGAAAAAGTTTCCGCGGAAGCTTTGGCGGAAATGGCCGAAAAGGCGCTCGAGGGCTCGAAGGCCGACGCGAAAGCCCTAATGGCAGCCGCGAAGGATTTTATAAAAGCCTCGACTCTCGACGAAATAAGGGCGTCTTTCGACCTGTCTTCTGAACTCGCGGAAAAAATCGACGCTCGCATATCCGATTGGCGCATATTGATTTCCCTCCTATCCTCAATGGGCGTGGGCGAGTATGTGTCGATAGACCTCGGCATTGTAAGAGGCCTTGCGTACTATACGGGGTTTGTCTTTGAGGCTTTCCAAACGGTCGGTTCCGGGCGCGCTTTGGCGGGCGGGGGCAGGTACGACAATCTCGTAAAAAAGCTCGGCTATCAGGATATGCCGGCTGTCGGATTCGGAATGGGAGATGTCACAGTTTCGGATCTTCTCGAACTCGTGGGGAAGATGGGTACTGTTGCACAGCCGCTCCAAGTTTATGTTGCAATAGGCTCTCCAAATTGCAGAGACAAGGCTTTGGAAATTGTTTCAACTCTCAGAAGGGCGGGGTATAGAACAGACTACCCGTTCAAGGACGCTTCTTTCGGCAAGCAGTTTAAGCAGGCCGACTCACTCGGGGCAAAGTTTGCTGTTGTTGTGGGAGAGGACGAAGTTTCTAAAGGCTGTGCCAAGGTAAAAAGGCTTTCAACGGGCGAGGAAACTTTTGTAGAGTTTGGAGATCTGGTTGATTTTCTCGCCCAGTCTTAGTTGCAGACTTTTTATTTTTTTGCGGGCATTGCGCCGTTTTGCTTTTTTTTTGCGCGGCGGCACGGCGTTTTGGAGCACAGCTTTGATTATTCTATGCTGTAATGGATTAAAAAAATTACACGGTGCATAGGAATACGCACATCACCGCAAATAAAAGCCATGTGGCGGGGGAGATTTTCCTTGCGCGTTTTGTGGCGCACATTAGCAGGACATAGGCTACTATGCCGAAAGCGAATCCCTCGGAAATTTTAAAGCACAAGGCAACCATCATTATGCAAAAAAATACGGGAATCAATTCCGCGGGATCGGAGAAATTTATCTGGGATACGCTTTGAAACATTAGAATCCCGATGATAATCAACGCCGGCGCCGTTGCTGCCGCGGGAACTGCGTTTATAAGCGGCGAGAGAAATAGTGCCGCAATAAAAAATAGGCCCGTAAATATCGAAGTCAGCCCCGTCTTGCCTCCCGACTCTATTCCAGCAGAGGATTCCACGTACGCGCCGGTAGTTGACGTGCCAAGCAACGCGCCTATGATAGTTGCGGAGGCGTCGGCTGTCAGAGCCATTCCCATTTTGGGGAAAGTTCCGTCGGGGCGCATAATCCCGCATCTGTTAGCCATTGCAACAACTGTCGCTATTGTATCGAGCAGGTCGAGCATTAGCAGCACGAATATTACGGGAGCGGCTTTTTGAAATTCCCTGAACGGATAGGCGAAGTCGAGCTGCATAAAGGTTTCGGAAATTCCGTGGGGCATTGAGAAAACCGCGTTCGGGATTTGCGCCATGCGCTTGCCGGTGGAGTCGTCAACAAAGAATGCGACAGCCGTCATTGCGGCGATTGATATTATTATTGCCGCCCTCACTTTTTTCACGTAGAGAATCGCAAGCAGCGCGATTCCCGCAAGCGCAAACAGGCATTCAGGCGAAGACAATACGCCGCCTGTCACGAGAGTCACAGGATTTGAGACGACGAGCTTTGCCGACTGCAACCCGAAAAATGCTATAAACATTCCAATCCCGCATTGAAGCGCAATCTGCATTGGGCGCGGAACGCCCATAATCAGCTTTTCGCGGATTCCCGTTATTGAAATTATGAAGAAAAAAACGCCGTTGTAAAAGGTGAGCGCAAGAGCCTCCTGCCATTTGAGGCCCATTCCGATGCAAACAATGACGGAGAAATATGTGTTTGTCCCCATAGTGGGCGCGAGTGCGATAGGCAGGTTTGCAAGCACCGCCATCAGGGCGCAGCCTATCGCAGCCGCGACGGCCGTGACAGTCACGAGAGCCGCCTTGTCCATTCCCGCTTGGGAAAGTATTGCGGGATTTACCGCCAATATGTACGACATCGCAATGAATGTTGCGAAACCGGCGAGCAGTTCGTTTGGCACTGTGGAGCCGCGCTCGCTCAGACGAAAAAATTTTTCCAGTAATTTCATATATGCAAAGAGTGTAAAAGAGGCTTTTTTTAAGTTCGGGTCAGACAAAAAATTACTGCCTGTCGAGAGATCGGTAGTTTATAGCCTCCAAGAGCTGGTGTGTCTGAATATTTTCGGAGGCTTCAAGATCTGCGATTGTGCGGGCCACTTTTAGGATTCTGTCCCAAGCGCGCGCCGATAGCCCGAGTTCCTCCATTGCGGAAGTCAGCATAGAAATTTGTTCGTTTGTCAACTGACAGAATTTCCTGATTTGCGAGCTTGTCATTGCGGCGTTTACGAGGTCCGTTCGCCCGTATGGAGCGAAGCGCCGCTTTTGTATTTCCCTTGCGGCCTCGACTCTCTTGCGGATTTCTGCGGAGGATTCGCCTTTTGAGGCTTTTGCAAGGTCGCTCACCGGCAGGGCTGAGGCCTCGACGTGGATGTCGATTCTGTCGAGCAGCGGGCCCGAAACTCTCGCCCTGTAAGCCTGTACCTGCGCGGGAGTACATGTGCATTTTCGGCGGGGGTCACCCAGATAGCCGCATTTGCAGGGGTTCATCGCCGCGACGAGCATAAATTTGCAGGGGTAGGTTATTTTGCCTGCCGCGCGGGAAATTGTCAGCTTGCCGTCCTCCATTGGCTGCCTGAGGTTGTCGAGAATCGAGCCGAATTCCGGAAGTTCGTCGAGGAACAGAACTCCATTGTGCGCGAGCGACACTTCGCCGGGGCGCGGATTTGGGCCGCCTCCTGCGAGCCCTACGCGGCTGATTGTGTGGTGCGGCGCCCTGAATGGGCGTCTAAAAAATTTGTTTTCCGAGAACTGCGTAAGCCCCGCCGCGGAATATATGCCGAGAATTTCGAGAAATTCGTCGAGCGTCGGCAGCGGCATTATTGATGGAATGCGCTTTGCAATCATGCTCTTTCCCGAGCCCGGCGGGCCGACCATTAGAATATTGTGCCCGCCTGCTACGGCGACTTCAACGGCTCTGCGCACTTGATGTTGGCCTTTGACGTCTGCGAAGTCCGGCATGCCTTCCGATTGTTGGGGAATGTTGAAGGGCGACTCTGAAGCCCTGACTGGCTCAAGGTTTGTTTTGCCCCTCAGAAAGTTTACGAGTTCGCCAAGATCGCGCGGGGCGAGAGCGTCAATGCCGTCAACAAGCGCGGCTTCGGCGGCCGATTCCGGGGGCAGTATCACGCCCTTTTTACCGAGCCTGCGCGCTAGCAACGCGAGCGACACCCCTCCGCATATGTGTCTCAAATCCCCTGATAGGCTCAGTTCGCCCGCAATGATGTAGTCGGCTAGCTTGGTTTCGTCGAGCTCTCCGGTGGACGCGAGAATACCGAGGCATATCGGGAGGTCGTATATCGGCCCTTCTTTTTTGATGTCACCGGGCGCGAGATTGACCGTCATTTTTGTAAACGGCATGGAGAATCCACTGTTCGAGAGGGCCGAGGATACGCGGTTTATGGATTCTTTTACGGCCGCGTCGGGAAGGCCCACGACGAAAGTTTTTGGTTCGCCCCTCTCCCCGGAATTTACCTCTACCTGTACCGGCAGCGCCTCGACTCCGACGAGTGCGCCAGAATTTACCCTTGCCAACATCTATCAAAAAAATTTACGCGGTGAATTTATTTCCGGTAATTATATTATTTGTAAAACGTTTCGCGCAAGAATAAATACATCGGAATGTCTTGATTTAACGCCGGAATTTATCCAATATTTTCGCCGATGGATATGGGCGAAGCGCAAGGAAGGCTCGCTGCTGCGGCGCGGGATGTGTTTGAAATTTTTAAGGTGGGAAATCTTACCCTCTGCGCGGCGGAATCGTGCACGGGCGGGCTGGTCGGTTCGTCGATAGTGGGAATTTCCGGGGCAAGCTCGATATTTAAGGGATCTGCCGTATGCTACTGCGACGCCTCTAAAATCTCCGTCTTGGGCGTGCGCCGCGATACGATTGAAAATTGCTTTGCCGAGAGCAGGCAATGCTCCATTGAAATGGCGCGCGGGGCTATGCGTATCTTCGGCGCGGACGCCGCGGTTTCTACGACGGGATTTCTCGACGCCAACGTGGGCGGAAAGCCGCAGGAGCTCGCCGGAAAGGTTTTTGTATGCGCTTGCGTTGGGGGCGGCGGAAAGACTTCGGAATTTTGCTCTCAAATATCCCTCGATACAAACGCAGACAGAAATTTGAATAGAACCATAACGGCGGCTTGCGCCCTCGAATCCCTCAGACTTGCAATATCATCAATACGTCCTCAAATATGATTGCTTTCCTTAGAAATTTTTGCGCCTCATTGGCGGCTTTGATAGTATTTTTTATAGCAGTGCCTTTCACGTTTCTGGTTATAATCGCGGCGGTGATTGCGTCGATAGGCGAGAAGGACAAATTAGAGGTCTCAAAAGGCGGAGTCCTCGTATTAGATTTGTCGGACGGGGTTTCCGAGACTTCCCCAGCAAGCAATTTTAAGATCCGCGGGAAGTTTTTTAAAACTCCCCCAGAGAGCACTTTTGATATATGCGCTAAAATACGGGCGGCGGCGGCGGACCCATCTGTGAATGCCCTGTTGATAAAGGGAAGTGCGGCAGACTCGCCTTCGGGGATATCGCTCGCGCAGGCTTCGGAAATAAGAGAGGCGGTCGAGAAATTCTCCGAGAAGGGAAAAGTTTCTTATGCGTATCTCGAAAACCCCTGCTTTGTGGACTATTATTTGGCTAGTGCCGCGCGGGCAGTCATAATGAATCCCTTCGGCTCGATGGAATACAAAGGGCTGGCGTTGCAGAGCGTGTATTTGGGTGGGGCGATGAAAAAATACGGCATTGGCGTTGCGCTTGTAAAATCCGGCGAGTTTAAGAGCGCGGGCGAAATGTTTACGTCGGATAAAATGCCCGAATCGCAAAAAGCGCATTTGTCGAAAGTCCTTCAATCTCTATGGAGCGGCTGCCAATCGCAAATATCGGTCTCGCGCGAGATACCGGAAGCGGCCCTCTCTAAAATCGCGCGCGAGGAGGTGATATTTTCAGCCTACGACGCCAAAAAATTCGGGTTTGTTGATGAGCTTATGTATGCCGACACCCTAATCGAAATGCTAAAAACTACGTACGGCGAAAATGGCAATACTTTTAAAAATTTGAGCAGCCGCGACTATTCCGTTCCCATTAACTATAACACGGCAAAAATAGCTGTTGTGGCTCTCGAAGGTGAGATTTGCGAAGACTCCGTGTCGTCGGGCAGAATGTCTGCAAAAAAAATAGCCGGAATACTCCGCCGCATTCGCGCCGACAACTCTGTGAAGGCGGTAGTGCTTAGGATAGACAGCCCCGGCGGAAGCGCCTATGCGAGCGAGGTCATACGCAGGGAGGTCGAGGCTCTCTCACAAAAGGCGAAAGTAGTTGCCTCGTTCGGCTCCACCGCCGCAAGCGGCGCTTATTGGATTTCAACGGCAGCGCACAAAATATGCGCCGACGCATCTACGATAACGGGGTCGATAGGCGTATTTTCAGTCGGCTTTGACATCGAAAAAATCGCAGCGGAGCACGGGGTGAAATTCGACGGCGTAAAGACCGACCCTATGGCGGATTTTATGTCGGCCTTGCGCGCGGCGGACGATAGGGATTTGGCGAAGATGAAAGACTTGTGCGACGATGTGTACGAAAGGTTTGTCATGCTTGTCTGCAAGTCCAGAAAAATGGATATAAAAGACGTTGAAAAAATCGCAGACGGCAAGATTTACACAGGTGCTCAGGCTTTGGAAATAGGTTTATGCGATTCTATTGGCGGGGTTGAAAGCGCAATAAATGAGGCCGCGAAACTTGCGAAGATTGGCAGCTACAAGGTTGTTCAATACCCGAAATACGACCCGATTAGCGAGATTTTTCCGGTTGATTCCTCAAGCGCGGAAATATTGGGTAAAGCTCCGTCCGTATTCGGCGCGAAATTTGGTAAGTGCGCGGCATTTGTCGAGGAGACCGCAAAATTATCGCGGGCGCCGTTAAAAAGGAGGGTTTATATGCGCATTTTCCCGACTTTTGAATTATCCGGAGTTTCCGGAAAGTAGGGGCGGTTTAAAATGTATTGATATGCGGGGCAGTTTGCGGGGATAAGTCTTATTCTGTGGGTGCTTTCAGCAGATGCAATTTATATATCCGTAAAATAGAAGTAGCCAATCTATATGCCGCAATAATTCGCGAATTTAAATAATTAAAAGGCGTCAATAGATTGTATCTTTAAAAAACTATATTCTATGGGCAATTTTTTTACGGCGAGCATTATAAAAGCTTGGGCGGCTGGCTTGCTGGAGAGATAAAAAAACAGATTCCAAAATACAAATTTTCTATGCCGCTTTTTCATTAGTCTGTGCGACAATAGTATTGCAAGGAATATTGACTCTATTGGATATCGGGCGGCTAATAACTTTGCTCTTTTTAGTTTCACAGCGCGCAAATGCGTATTTTTTGCGCAGGCAAATTGCAATTATTTGGGCTATGAAAAGTGCTCTTTTTACGATTTGTTGATGCAAGGTATGCGATGTACTTGCAATTTGCAATGCTTCTTGGCGGTTTTACGCCTCGCGAATGCGAGGTGGGATTTCCGCAAGGAATTTTGCAATATATTGCCGCCAGGCTGCGGCAAAAAATGTAAAGTCCATAAAAAGGAAGGGTGCGCCCAGCGAAAGGCGCACCCAGTTTAGCTTCTATTTTATTTGGAAAATTTAGAAGTTGGGGTGGCAGATGATAGTATCGCCGGCAGCGACTACAATATCTTCGCCATCGCTCCAAACGGAGTCGTTAATTAGGACTTTAAATGTGACGTTGCCTTTGGGAACTGCTTGTTCCCACAGCCATTCATCTTCGCCGACGCATTGCATTGGCACGCCTACATTCCAATCCAAGCCGCCGCCGAGACCGCGTATGTACAGCTGGTTGCCCCAACCCGCATTGTACTTGGCGATGACTCTCGTGACCTTCTTGCAGGCAGAAGATTTGCTCTGCCCGGCGACGTCACACGCGCAAGCCGCCGTTTTTGCCTTGGCGGACTTTTTGGAGGCCGTTGCCTTTGGCGCAGCGGCTTTGGTTGTCACTTTCTTGACTGTCTTTTTCGTGGCAGGCATTTTTTTTTCCTTTCCTGATAAATAAGGTTCTATTACCTCATTAGTTAAGTCGGTATTATTTTCCGAGTCCGAGAAATAAATCAAGCATTAAATTATTTATTTTTTCCCTTATCGGAAATATAATTTGCCTATCTTTATCTATCGTATAAAACGCCCGATATATAAATTTGTTTTAAAAAAAATAAAAAAACCGCCTAAAAAGGCGGCTTTTTTTTTCAAAAAATGGAATTCTTATTCGATTTCGTCAGAATTGGCGGAATACTGCTTTGATATCATCTCGCTTACGACATTTAGAGCCGAAATTTGAGAGAAAGAGCGTTCAGCATTTTCTTTTAAAGATGTGAAATCTTTGTCCGCAACGTTGATTGTAGGCGGAGTGAACTTGGACACGAAAATTATATATCCGTCACCAGCGACTGTTTGCATAGCCGACATTTTCCCGGCGGCAAGCTTCGGCAACTCCGAACTTGCGACCGCATTGAGCGCGTATGAGGCGTTGTCTTGGGAGGGTGAGGCTATGACATAATTTTTAAATTCTTCGACTTTTGCCCCTCCTTCTTTTGAAATCTTTGCAAATGCCGCCTCGTCTTTCGCAGATTTGAGCGCTTTTTCGAGAGTGGATACGCGTTCTGCGAAAAGTTTCTGCTTTTGCGACAATTTGTAATCGGCCTCAACTTTAGCCTTTACTTCGTCGAGCTTGGGCAGATATGAGGGAACTTTTTCGGAAAGAATTGCGACGGTCACGCCGTTTTCCGAAGGAATGGGGTCCGAAAAGAATAGTTTTTCGTCGAGCTTTATGCCTACCTGCGCAATCGATATATCGACGCCTTCGGGCAGTTTTTGGTCGGTCGTCCTAAAAAGCGGGAGTTTCTTCACTTCAGCTTTCGCGTCGGCGACGAGCTTTTTAAGTTCGGCGGAGCCCATTTTTACACCGGAGTCGTATATGGAAATTGCGAGGTTTTCAGCGGCTTTTGCGGCGGCTCTCAAAGAGGAGTCCGCGAGCACGTCAGCCTTTACTTTGTCGGCAATTTCCGATAGTGCGGGCATATAGGGCTTGCCGTCTTTTTGCGTGGCGTACTTGCGCATGTTGGAGCCGTAGAAGGCGGATATTTCCGCATCTGTGGGCGTTGGCACCGATGCCGCGTATTTCACCGACGGGAAGAATACTGTTTCGAGTATTACGCCTTCGCCAATTCTGTAATTTTCAATGTTTTCCTTGAAGAACTTTTCGAGGTCCGCCTGGCTTACTTTTATTTCAGGCTTAAAGTTTTCAAATTGGAGAATCGCCATTGCGAAGTCCCATTTGCCGTAGAATTTTTTGTACTGATTTTCAATGTATGAAAGCGGCAAGTATCCGGGACCGCCCATCAATTTTTCAACTTTATTGGCGAGGGCGTTCTGGGAGATTATATACGAGAGAAGTTCTTCGCTCATGCGGCCGCGGTCGCTCACAAATTTCTTCCATAATTCGGGGTCGAAATTTCCGCTCGCATTCTTAAATGCGGGGGAGGACTGCACATATTCCCTAAGTTCGTCTTCAGAAACTTGGCTCATTCCCAATTCGCGGGCGGCGGACAAGAGGTAGGCTTGGCGCAACATTAGCTGTGTCATCTGCTGCTGTGTACGTATATTCTTCTGCCCGAGAATGGCGTCATAGACAGCCAAGTTTTGCAGATTGGCCTTCACATTTTCGTCGGACAGATTGTAGCCGTAAAATTCTTTCGTATTATCCCAAGCGCGGTTTCTATCGCCGAGGAACGGAACAGAGCCAATCGTAAATACGAACGCTATCACGATTGCTACCAACAGCACCATGAATACGGGTTTATGGTGTTTTTGCAGAACGATTTGAATCCAAGTAATCATACTATAAATTTTTAAAGGGGTGAATTTATCTACAAGTGTCGGATATGTCAATCTTTGAAACGCGCAAAAAAACTGTTTGCCGAAAAACTCTTTGCGGCTTGTAAATTTCCCCTAAAAAAACAATATAGAGCGGAAAATGAGTGAGAATTTAAAAACCGCCCTGATTTTGTGCGCCGGCTACGGAACCCGACTAAGACCCCTTACGGATAAACTTCCCAAGCCGCTTTTGCCCGTGCGCGGGAAGCCCGCAATATTTGCTGTCATGGACAAGCTGCGCGCGGCGGGCGTAGATGATTTCCTCATAAATGTGCACCACTTGCCCGAAAAATTTGCCGAAATTTTTGAGCTTCCGCCCGACTCTTTTAAAAGAGGGCGGCTCGCCAAGACGCACTATTGCGGTTCTTCTGTGAGGCTTGTCTTTGAGCCTCAAATACTCGACACCGGCGGCGCCGTAAAAAATATACTGCCTTTTATAGACACCTCAAAGCCGCTTGTGGTCCATAACGGCGACATATATTTTGATTGCCCAGCAGATGAATTTCTCTCCGCCGCGCAAGAAAATGTCTCAGACGCCGCCTGCGCCGCGACCCTTTGCCTGCGCTCCGGCGGGAATATGCCCAATGTTGGCGTCGATTCGCTCGGAAACGTTTGCGACATGCGATTTGCGCTTGCCGCGCCTTATGAGAAAATCGCCCAGTACGCGGGTTTTTTTGTTCTCAATCCGCTGATATTCGACCGCTTTCGCCGCGCCAAAACCGCTAAGTTCTCGGTGGTGGATATTTTCTTGGATGCACTGCGCGCCGGGGAGCGCATTGCGGGATTTTTTGCCGACGGCGGCGAATGGGCTGATATAGGGACCCGCGCCGAATACGCGCGTCTAAATTCCCGCGGGCTTCCGGACGAGTGGGCGGCGCTTGCCGAACTTTGCGAGTGCGGATTTGAGCCAAACGAGGCTGATATAAGAAAAGTCGCAAAGGGGGCGTCGACGCGCGCATTTTATAGATTTTCCAAAGGCGGGGAAAAACTTGTGGGCTGTTTCTATTCGGATTTGCCGCGCGAGAATTTCTTGTACGCGCCGATAGCGGAATTTTTATACAGTTGCGGAGTTCCAGTGCCAAAAATTTTATTTCACGACGCGCAGAAAAGAATAATTGTAATGGAGGACGCAGGCGCGCGCGACATCGGCGAATTGCCGCCGGAAGAGAGGCAGGACGCATATCTTGCCGCTTTGCGCGCTGCGAAAATTCTGCATACAAAAGCTTCCGAAAAATTCGCCCTCAGCCCCATAGAATTGTGCCCTCCATTCGACGCCGATTTATACCGGTGGGAGCAGGATTATTTTTACAGAGAGTGCGCGCAGGGAGTTTTTGGCATAAATATTCCGCGCCCAGACTCCGATTTTGAAATTTTGACGCGCAGGTTATTGGATTTCCCGCGCAGGTTGTTGTTTAGGGACTTTCAATCGCAAAATGTTATGGTTTCGGAAGGCGGGGATATACGGGTTATAGACTTTCAGGGAATGAGGCTTGGCAATCCGTTTTACGATGTCGCATCTTTGTTGTTTGATCCTTACGTGGAGAAGCTTGGCGGGGAGTTTATCGATGAAGCGCTCGGCGAATATCTGAATTTCCTTCCCGACGCCTCGTTCCCCGGCTTTGCGGAGTCGCAGGAAATGCTAAATTTTGCGGGGGTTGAGAGGCTGCTGCAAGCGTTGGGGGCGTACGGATTTTTGTCGGCTAAAAAGGGTAAGACAGGATACGCAAAATATTTTGCGCCTGCTGCGGCAAATTTGCTTGGTTGCGCCGAAAAGTGCGGGCTTTCAAGCATTGCTGAATTTGCCTCGGCAATTTTGGAGAAAACGCGCCATAGTTGTGCTGTTTGAACTTGTAGCAAGGTATCTGCATTAATTTGCAAGAAACGGGCTTATCGTAGATTCCGATGTTTATTTGGCAGGTTCACATATAATTATAATTCATAATCCGCATGTGGATATTTTATATTATTATATATTTTAAGAGAGAGGGAATTTTGATTAAAAAAATGACTTATTGGCTATTTTTTTAACTTGACATTGTTCAGCTTTCATATACGAAAATAAATATTAATTCTATTGCAACTACAACCCGGCAAAATCTAACAAAAAAATCTGTATATGAAAAAAGATATCTTTTTAGCTCTATTTTTTATGCTTTCCGGAGGCGCATTAATTGCGGCTCTTCCAACATCTCCTCTCAATGAAGAATATACCATTACTGGAAACGAAACTGTTAATGGCCAATGGTACCAGCATTATCAAGTGGGTGATAACGGCATACTAAATATATACGGAGAAGGCGCAATGCTCACGGTAAACTATGGCCACAATTACTCTCCGACTTTCTCCGGATCGGGAATTGTGAATGTTGGTTCCGATACAAATTTTGGGCGCCTCGTCGTTACGAGTGCAGGAGCCTTTGAGGATGGTTGGAACAATATAATAAATTTTACGGGCACTATAAATGTCGGATATCTCGGGGATTTTTCTATAAGCGGCGAATTTCCTTCTCATTATGGCACTATATTTTCGATAAGGAATTTGAATATTGATGGAACGGTCTCAGTAATGCCTTCAATTCAAAACAATGTTTCGTATTTTGAGGTCGGAAATCTAAATCTAAGCAAGGACGGAATGTTTACGAGTGAGATAGATATCCAAATGACGGGCAACGGAGTTTATAACATATATGGCAATGGCCTTAGCGCTCCGCGAATAAGAATCTCTCAAGGCGAAGGCAATGTTATAAATCTCAACGGAGAAAACCTCCTTTCAAACATAAAAACGATAGACTTCCAATCGTACGGCGGCTATCTGAGAATAAACGCTTATGCCGATAATACCTTAAACGGGTTTACTTTTACTTCAAACGCAAAGTTGGGAATTTCAGTTTCTGCCGGTGAGACGTTGATTATAGACAATCTTAAAATTGAAAGCACAAATGTTTCAAATGTTGCAATCGAGTTTTTTGATTACGAAAACGGATCGTTCGGGATAGGAAATTCCGACGTTTGGATTGAGGACAATCGGCTCTACATTCCTTCGACGGACACATATGTTGATTTGATTGCATACGACGCAGAAGGTTCTATTTTATCGGGTATATGGTCTCTCGATTGGGACGGCTATACAAACTCGTTTATGTTCAACCAGACCGTTCCTGAGCCGGCTGTTTTTGCTGTTGTACTCGGGGGACTTGCGCTGTTTTGCGCGTTGCGCAATAGACGGCGTCCGCGTAGCAGGTAGTTTCCCAGAAGCGGCGCATTTGCCAAGTTATTAAAAAGCATCGGCAAAACTTTTAAAATTGCAGGCTGAGTCGCAAAATTTTTTCTCTCCTGCAATTATTTTAGATTATAATATTTGTGCGAGGGGCGTATCCGGGCTATTGCTATTTTGGAAACAGCGTGTGTGTGTCTTTTTAACTCGGGAAAATAAAATTTCGCAACTCTACGATGCGTCCGAGGGCGTGGGAATATAAACTATAAAAAATGACGATACTCGCAATTTTTGCGTTAATTGAATCAAAGCAAAAATGCGAAATAGGAATTTTTAAGAGATAGATTTTGTCCAGAATTTGCCACGCATTGCATAGGTATTTGGGGGTGGCTGTTCATAAGATTTTTCTATACGCTGCAATAATTTTTATTTGGCTTCATATTTTGTGGAAGTCCATTGCCATAGAGTTGTTTTTTTCTCGACAACACAATTCTATTTTTCGCACGGGAAAACTTGCATGTTAGGTTGTTGATATATCTTGTCGCCTTGCCTAAAAATTTTGCTTTTAAATTTATCTCCGAATTTTCCAGTCAACTTTTTCGGGAAGCATTTTATTTTCGCCCAAAAAGTAAAATCGGCGATGGCGCAAATTTGCCGGCGCGCATTTCTCCACAGGCTGTAGCAGATAATTTGCGGATTCGGGATTTTAATAAAATTATCCCTATCCGCGAAAAAAACAAACAAAACCACCGCTTTATTTATAAAGCCGCGCGAATTTTTAGAAGAGAGTCAACCAAGCCTTCGAGCTCGCCAAGCGGCAACTGTGTCGCCGCATCTGAAAGCGCCTTTTCAGGGGTTGGGTGTGTTTCGAGAAACACTCCGTCCGCGCCCGCCGCGATTGCCGCCCGCGCTATTAGCCCGACATATTTGCGCTCGCCCCCGCTCACTCCGTCGCCCCTTCCGGGCAGCTGCACTGAGTGGGTTGCGTCGATAATCACCGGTGTTCCGTTTTCCGCCATTATTGCGATTGACCTCATATCGACTACGAGGTTTCCATAGCCGAAAGTCGAGCCCCTTTCTGCCTGCCATATTTCCGACGCCCCCGCTTCGCGCAGTTTTGAGACGACGTATTTCATATCGTACGGCGACAAAAATTGCCCTTTTTTGACGTTTACCGCCTTGCCCGTTTTAGCCGCGGCTACGAGCAGGTCGGTTTGGCGGCAGAGAAATGCCGGTATTTGGAGGGCGTCGCAGACTTTTGCAACTTCCGCGCATTGATAGCTCTCGTGGACGTCCGTTATTACGGGCAGCCCGAATTTCTCCCTCACTTCGGAGAGAATTTCCAGCCCTTTCTCCATACCGGGGCCGCGCGGGCTTTTTATGCTTGTGCGGTTTGCCTTGTCAAAACTGCCCTTGAATACGGCAACGAGCCAGTCGGCGTATTTTGAGGCGATTCTCGCCACTTCGTCGGCGACTTCAAAACTCAAATCGCGCGATTCCAAAGAGCATGGACCCGCGATTAACAGCATTTTGGACGAGTCTTTTTCAAATATCATTTCTTTGCGGCGGCCCTTTTTAGCGCCTCTCCCACAAAAGCGCAAAACAGCGGATGTGGTTTTGAGGGCTTTGATTGAAATTCTGGGTGGAACTGCACTCCGACCATCCACGGGTGGTCTTTCACCTCGACAATCTCCACGAGGTTGCGCTTCGGATTGATGCCCGCCACGACGAGCCCGGCGTCTTCGAGCCTTTTGCGGTACGCATTGTTAAATTCAAAACGGTGGCGGTGGCGTTCGCGCACCGATTTCTGCCCGTAGGCCTTGCCCGCGCGCGAGCCCTCTACAAGGGCGCATTCGTAGGAGCCAAGGCGCATTGTCGCACCCTTGTCAACTATGTCCTTTTGGTCGTCCATTAAGTTGATTACGGGGTAGAGGGTGCTTTCGTTGAACTCTGTGCTGTTTGCGCCGTCCAGCTCGAGGACGTCCCTCGCGTATTCTATGACGGCAATCTGCATGCCGAGGCATATGCCGAAATACGGAATCTTATTTTCGCGGGCATATTTTGCCGCGAGTATTTTGCCCTCTATGCCCCTGTCGCCGAATCCGCCGGGGATAAGTATGCCGTCGGCGTCGGAAAGGTATTTTTCGGCGCCGTCGCGCTCGACGTCTTCGGAGTCTATCCTCAGTATTTTCACGGAGCAGTCGTTCCCGACGCCAGCGTGCGCGAGGGATTCGTAAATCGACTTGTATGCGTCCTGCAAGTCTATGTACTTGCCTACAACGGCGATTTTTACGCAGCCGCCCGACGGGGAAACGAGCCTGCGGACTATTGATTTCCATGCGGACATATCGCTTTCGGGGGCTTTTATTCCGAGCCTTTCGACAACAAGCTTGTCAACCCCTTCTTCCGCGAGCATTATCGGAAGCTCGTAGATAGAGTGCTTTACATCCATTTCTTCGATGACAGCCTTTTGCTCGACATTGCAAAATAGCGAAAGTTTTTGGCGCATATCGTCCGTCATAGGCTGCTCGGTGCGGCAGACGAGAATGTCGGGCTGAATGCCGATTTCCCTGAGTTTTGCGACGCTCTGCTGTGAGGGCTTTGTTTTGAGTTCGCCCGCCGCCTTCAAGTAGGGGAGCAGGGTGACGTGTATGAAAAGAACGTTGTCTTTGCCGACTTCCAGCGAGAATTGGCGCAGGGCTTCGAGGAACGGAAGACCCTCGATGTCTCCGACAGTGCCGCCGATTTCTGTGATTAGCACGTCAACCCCTTCGCCTGCCGCGTAGAGGCGCGCCTTAATTTCGTTTGTCACATGCGGAATGACCTGCACGGTCTTGCCGAGGTAGTCTCCGCGTCTTTCCTTTTGGAGGACGTGTTCGTATATTTGCCCGGAGGTCAGGTTGTTGAATTTGCTAAGCTTGCAGTGGGTAAAGCGTTCGTAGTGGCCGAGGTCGAGGTCGGTTTCCGCGCCGTCGTCGAGGACATAGACTTCGCCGTGCTGGAATGGGCTCATCGTGCCGGGATCCACATTCAGATACGGGTCGAATTTTTGTATTCTTACTTTAAGTTGTCTGGTTTCCAGCAGTGCGCCGAGGGCGCCCGAGGTGAGCCCCTTGCCCAAAGATGAAACAACGCCGCCTGTAATAAATATATATTTCATTTTGGGGCTAATTTTAAAACGCGAAAGGTTGGCTCTTGGCAACATTATTCCGCCCGGCTTTTAAAAAAAAGCCGCAAGTCCGCTTGGTTAAAGCGCGGATAAAAGCGGCGGTTTCGGAAAATGGGGCGTTCTGCGCGGATATTTTTCCGCCGCAATCAATTCGCAGGCTGAAAAATCCTCAAAGTAGGAACAGCGCGCCGAGCCCCAAGAATATGAAGAATCCGCCGGTGTCGGTGCAGCCGGTTGCAAATATCGACGAGCCTGAAGCGGGGTCGAGCCCGAACTTTTTGAGGGTAAATGGTATAAAACTTCCCATAAAGCCTCCGAGCGACATATTTATAAGCATCGCTACCCATACTATTATAGAGAAGTCGATTCTCCTTGTGACGACGAGCGCAAGGCATGCGCCCAGAAGCCCTATCAGCAACCCGTTCAAAAAACCCTTTATCGTTTCGCGTACGCATACGCGCGTCATGTCGAACATTTCCACCTCGCCGAGCGCGATTGAGCGGACTGTGACAGCCAGCGTCTGCGCCCCCGTATTTCCGCCGATTCCCGCTATTATAGGCATAAAGACCGCAAGAATCGGCAGCACGGCGATGTCTGCGTCGAAAACTCCCACCACGGCCGAAGCCACAAATGCCGTGCAAAGGTTTACCAACAGCCACGGAGAACGCTGCCGTATGCTTGAAAAAATCGGGTCGAAGATGCCTTCGTCGGCGCCCGCGCCAGCCATTTTTTGTATGTCCTCGGTGTTCTCATCGCGCATGATGTCGATTACGTCGTCGTGCGTGATTATCCCCAGAAGTTCTCCGTCCGAGTCCACGACGGGCAGGGTGTGGAAATTTGTATCGGCCATTATGTGGGCGACTATCTCCTTGTCCATCGTAGGCGCCAGAAGCCCTATCAGCCCCGTGCGCATTATGTGCCCGACTCTCGCCCCCTTTGGCGCAAGCAGGAGCGCGCGCATCGAAACAACCCCCTGCAAGACGTCGTCGGAGTCCACAACGTACAAGTAATAAATATTTTCGTATTCGTCCCGCATTTTTCGCACTGCGCTTATTGCCTCGTCGATAGTCATATCGGCGCGCAGGGTGGCGACGTGCGGATTCATTATCGCGCCGGCCGTGTCCTCTGGGTATTCGAGAAGTTCGAGAACGTCTTCCGCGGCTTCGGGCTGCGATTTTTGCATTCCCTTCAAGAGCCTGTCGCGGTCGTCGTCTTCGAGCTCGCGGACGATGTCGGCGGCGTCGTCGGGCTCCATCTCGTTCAAGACGGACACCGCGCGGTGCTCGCGCATTTCGGAAACGAGCTCGGCGGATTGTTCGGAGTCCATCTCGGATACGATTTCCGAAACCTGCTCCGGAGCAAAGCGCCTTAAAATCTGGCGCTGGGTATCTACGTCGAGGCGCGATAAAAATACGGATAAGATATGCGGGCTTGTGCGCAGGAGGGTTTCGTCGTCGAGCCTGTCAAGCTCCGCATTGTCGGCCATGCTCACCAGATCGTAGAGCGTATAGCCTTCATCGCGGCGGAGCGCGTCGGCGACTTTTTCTTCCTGTGGCATTTATTAAACCTCCGTTAACCGCAAAGTGTAAATATCTGCCGACAACTCAATTCTGTTCGGCGGCAAGTTTCAAGTATTTTTCGGCGGGCTGGTATTTTTTTTAAAAGCCGCATTTTTGCGTCGGGCGGGCTCGAAAATTTTCTAACCCGCCCGCAAATCTCTGTCCCTTTCATAAAAAAAATTGCGCGCGAAGAGTTTTTGTGAGAGCAAAAAACGTTTTTGAAAGCGCTGTCGGCCGCATATTTAAAGGCAACTGCTAATAAAATTCTTGAAATTATAAAAAAAATCTACAATTATTACATAGCAAACGAAAACTACCCCACAATAATTTAAAAGGTATTTATGAATACAAGAAAGACATCAAAAGGTTTCACACTCGTAGAATTGCTCATCGTTATAGCGATTATAGGCGTTCTCGCGAGCTTGATTATGCCAAACTTGGGCTCTGTAATGGGCAAAGGCGACCAGGTTAAGGCTCAAAACGCCGCAAGAAGCATATCCAACGCATGGATAGCCGCCGCCAGAACAGGCACAAAATCGAGAATGATAGCCGCTAAAGATATTTACGGCTGGGCGGAAAAACTCGCAAGATACGGCGATATGAACGAGCCTACAATGTGGATACTCGACTTTGACGTAGCAGTCGCCGAAAAAGCGGCGGAAGGCGCTCCCATGCCGATTTCCGTTATAAACCGCGTCGGGACTTCCTCGCAGCTCAACCCCGAATTTAAAGAATATCCCCTCTCTTGGGAAGTTGCCAACCGCACCGAGCCCAACGCTCCTTCCGGAACTCCGCTCGTATGGTCGCGCGGCCTCAAACCCAACGGATCTTGGGACGCCACCGACGGCGTATTTAAAGATGAAGGCGGCATCATGGCTTTCACCGACGGCCACGTCAGCTGGTATACCTCCATGCGCGATGAAGAATCCCGCACGGGCCTCCTGAAAATCTACGGACAAACCCAGCGCACATACAATATCGGGCAGGCTATCCGCGGCGGTTCCGCGAACATTCTCCGTTCCGATATTGAAACTACCGACGAAGGGTTTGAAGAAGACGAAGAGGAATAATATTCCATTTCAGCCCGAAAATTTTACGCCCGCTGCGCAAACCGCACGGGCGTTTTATTTTGCATTGGCAAACCTATTTTTTGAGCCGCAATTTTTGCGAACTGCATAAGCGGCTGTGGCATAATGCCCTATGTTGCGGTTTGCACAGTCTATCCGCAAAAATTATATGGGGTATAAAAGTAAAATTTGCTTCAAATTGTGCAGGGGCAAGTATTCATTTTCAAAGCGTAGGCTTATTCCTCTTGCTTTTGCTTCTATTGCGGCGCAGGGCAAGATTTCATTAAAAAAACGGATCGCCTCGTTTCTTGGCGTTGCGCTTTTTTCGTATAAGCCTTCATTGCCAGAAAGAGGTAATTTCCCCTCTCGCGCAGGCAACTTGTATTTCACTATTCAAAACGCCTTCTTCCCTTGATTTTTATCTAAGGCGTCTATACCGAACCCGTCTTTTTCGCGTCAGAGCGCTTCTTTTGCTTGAAGCTTTTTGGGGTTATGTCGAGGTTGGCTATTTTATAGTTCAAAATTCGCCTTGAAACCGAAAGCTGGCGCGCGGCGGCTGAGGCGTTGCCGCCGTTTGCCGCGAGAACCTCGACGATTATTTCGCGCTCGAAGTTTTCCACCATCTTTTTGAAGTCGATATTTTCGTCCGCCTTTAACTTTGATGTGTTTGTGGATTGCGGCGTTTGCAGGGACGGAGGAAGGTCGGACTCTAAAATAGAGGGCCCCGCCGAGATTATAACGGCTCTTTCTATGCAGTTTTCAAGCTCCCTGACGTTGCTCGGCCAGTGGTATGCGCAAAGCATATTCATCGCGGCGGGGGATATTGATGTTATTTTTTTATTTCTCAGCGCGGAGTGCTTTTGCAGAAAGAATTTTGCGAGCTGCGGAATGTCGCGCCGCCTTTGGCGCAGGGGGGGGATATTTATGGTGAATACGCTAAGGTGGTAGTAGAAGTCGGGGCGTATTATGCCGTTGCGAAGCCTTGTTTCGAGGTCGCCGGAGGTGGAGGCGATTATGCGCGCGCCCGAGCGGCGGATTTTGGTCTCGGAGCAGCGGGTGTAAGTGCCGTCAGTCATAAACTTCAAAAGTTTCACTTGAAGCGGCTGCCCTATTAGCCCCATAGAGTCGAGATAAACTATGCCGCCGTCAGCCTTTTCGACGAGCCCGGGAGTGCTCCTGTGGGTGGGCGATTGAGACCCGAAAAGTGCAGCGTCTATCAAAGAGTCGCGCATGGTGGAGCAGTCGAGAATCTCGAGCGGTTTGTCGCGCCACATCTTGGCGTTTGCGATTGCCCTCATTGCAAAGTCCTTCCCCGCGCCGACTTCCCCGCGTATTAGTATGTGCGACGAACTCTCTCCCGCAGCGGAAATAAGCTCGTATGCCTTCAACATTGCGGGGCTTGTGCCGATGGCGTTTTCCGGGCGCAATTCTTGGTCTATCCTTTCGCGCAGATCGCGGTTTTCGGCGTTTAGCTTTTCGTTTTCCTCCATGTCGAGAAACAGGACGGAAACGGCGTAGGCGATGATGTTGGCGATGGTTTCGAGAAGTTTTAGGTCGCGTTTAAGCTCGTAGGAAGTCGGGTTTTCGCGGTCGATGCTAAGGGTTCCGATGACGTTGTTTTGGCTTATTATCGGGACGCACAGGAATGCGGTTTTTACGTCCATGTGGCGGCTTCCGGTCCGGTTTAGAAAATCGGGGCTTTTGGATATGTCTTCCACTATTCTGGAAACGCCCCTCGCCGCGACGTCGCCCGTCACGCCCTCTCCGACCCTGTAAACGCCCCTTCGCCGCTCCTCCTCGCTCAGCCCGTGGGAGGCCCGTATCACGAGAACGTCCCCGTTTTTTAAGGTGACCGTCCCGCGCGTTAGGTTCATCTGCGCGTACAAAATGTCCAGAACCTCTTTTAGCAACATGGACACGTCTTTGACGCGCACTGCCACAAGGCTTATTTCGTGCAGCACTGAAACAACCAGCCCTTTCTTTTTGTACGCCGTATTTTCGGGTTTTTGTGCCGTGCCTGCGTTGTTTTGTTCGTCCATACGCGTCGGAGATATTTTTGAGATTTATCGGGTATTTTTTCCGAAACGGCAAATATAATTTTACTTTACAGTTTTTTTTGCGGGATTCTAATTGGAAGCTTTTATTGTATGAAAAAGTATGTGGGAATATTATGCGGGATAGTTTCGGCAGTTTCGTACGGGACAAATCCGCTTTTCGGAGTTCCGCTGCTGAGAGTCGGATACGGGGTGGAGTCGATGCTGTTCTTCCGATTTTTGGGCGCGGCCGTTCTGCTTTTGCCCTTCGCGTTCTATTTTGGGCATGGGCTGCGGACGACCCGTTCCGAGGCGGGAGTTTTATTTTTTGTCGGTGCGCTCTTTACAGTTTCTTCGCTTGCGCTCTACGAGAGTTTTAAGCTTATGCCCGCCGGGATAGCCTCGGCGATACTTTTTTTGTATCCGGTTTTTACCGCTTTGATAATGGGGGTGTTTTTTAAGGCTCCGATAGGCTGGCGCGCGGCTACGGCAATTGCGGTGTCTTTTTGCGGAATACTGCTGCTTGCGGACTTGCGCGGCGGGAGCGTATCGGCTTTTGGTATCGGGCTTGTGGTGCTGTCGGCGCTGTCGTATTCGATGTACATGGTCGCTTTAAAAGTCACGCGCCTTGCGGATATGTCCGCGCTAAAAGTTGCGTTTTACTCGCTCCTCTTTTCGGCCGTTGCGTTTGCGATTTATTTTGCGGCGCGCGCAGGACTGCCGCAAATACCTAAAAATCTTTCGGAGTTCTTGTGCGTAGCAGGGCTCATAGTGTTCCCGACTCTCCTTTCAATAACTTCCATAGCATTTGCAGTGCGGTACGCAGGTCCGACAATTACGGCGATTCTCGGCGCGTTCGAGCCGGCGTCGGCGGCGGTGTTTTGCGCGCTTTTTCTCGGCGAAAAATTTACGGCGGCGATAGTTTCGGGCATCGGGCTTGTGGTGCTGTCTGTAATTTTGCTCGCTCTGCCGGAGCGTAAAAACTTGCAAAATAGCCGCATATTGCGAAACTCTTAGAAAATGCTTCCCGAGAACGAAAATCCAATCCGCCGCAAACATGTCGTAGCCTGCCTCTGGGACTTCGACAAGACTCTTATCGACGGATATATGCAGACCCCTATTTTTGAGGAGTACGGGGTGGACGAAAAGCTGTTTTGGAAAGAGGTCAACATGCTGCCCGCCCTCTATGCGCAGCGCGGCGTGCGGGTGTCGCCCGAGAGCGTCTATTTGAACCACCTGCTGAGCTTTGTGCGCGCGGGCAAGATGAGCGGGCTTAGCAATGCGAAGCTGAGGGAGCTTGGCGGTAGGTTAAAATTCCGCGCCGGCTTGCCGCAATTCTTCGACGAACTTCGCGGCATAGTTTCGGAGCGGGCGGAGCGCGACAACCTCGACGTATCCCTCGAGCACTACATAATAAGCACGGGGCTTGCGGAGATGATACGCGGCAGCTCCATAGCGGGGCATGTTGACGGCATATTCGGGTGCGAATTTGTGGAGGAGCCCCTACCGCCGTATTTTTCGCGCCAGCCTGAATTTGACCTCGCAGACCTATCGCACCAGATAACGCAGATAGGAATGATAGTTGACAACACGATAAAGACGCGCTTCGTGTTCGAGATAAACAAAGGGACGAATAAAAACCCGCAAATCGACGTAAATTCAAACATAGCCGCCGCCGACAGGAGGGTTCCGATACGCAATATGATATACATAGCCGACGGCCCGAGCGACGTTCCCGTGTTTTCTGTGGTCCGCAAGGGCGGTGGAAAGGCGTACGCCGTGTACTCGCCAGGCAGCCCCGCGGAGTTCGAGCAAAACGACATGCTGCTCGAAAACGGCAGAATCGACGCGTACGGCGCGGCGGATTTCAGCCCCGAAAGCCCGACGGCGCTATGGCTTAGAATGCACGTCCAAAAGATATGCGACAGAATTTCGCGCGAGGTTGACGAAGCCGTCCAGACGCGGCTTGGCAAGGCTCCGCGCCACATACACAATCCGCGCCCGCCCGACGAGCCCCCTCAGGCCGCGCGGACAGAGTCGGAGCCGACCCTGTTTTGATTTTGCGCTTGAAGCCCGCGCGGGTTTAGTCAGAATTTTCCGTTAAAGATTTTTTTATGGCACAGCAGAAACGAACCGCAATCCAGCCCACGAGGGAGGAGGATTATCCCGAATGGTATCAACAGGTAATCAAGGCGGCGGACTTGGCTGAAAACAGCCCCGTCCGCGGCTGCATGGTAATCAAGCCGTGGGGGTATTCCCTTTGGGAAAATATGCAGGCCGCGCTCGACAAGATGTTTAAAGACACCGGGCACGTCAACGCCTACTTTCCGCTTTTCATTCCCGTAAGCTACCTTGAGAAGGAGGCGGAGCACGTCGAGGGGTTCGCCAAGGAGTGCGCGGTTGTCACGCACTCGCGCTTGCAGCTGAACGAGGAGGGCAAACTCGTTCCAGCGTCGGAGCTCGAAGAGCCGCTAATCGTCCGCCCGACTTCCGAGACTATTATCGGGGAGATGTATTCGAGATGGGTCCAGTCTTACCGCGACCTTCCAATCCTCATAAACCAGTGGGCGAATGTCGTTCGGTGGGAAATGCGCACGCGGCTATTTTTGCGCACGGCGGAATTCCTCTGGCAGGAGGGGCATACGGCGCACGCCACCCGCGAAGAAGCCGAGGTTGAAACCAAAAAAATGCTCGGCGTGTACGAAAAGTTTGCGCAGGAGTACATGGCAATGCCCGTAATATGCGGCAAGAAAACTGAAGGGGAAAAATTCCCCGGGGCTGTCGACACATATTGCATAGAGGCCATGATGCAGGATAGAAAAGCCCTGCAAGCTGGAACGTCGCATTTTCTTGGGCAGAATTTTGCGAAGGCAAGCAACATAAAATACCTTTCCGAGAGCGGCTCGCAGGAGTACGCTTGGACGACGAGCTGGGGAGTCTCGACGCGCCTGATAGGCGGGCTTGTTATGACGCATTCCGACGACGACGGGCTTGTGCTGCCCCCGCGCCTCGCCCCGACGCAAGTTGTGATTTTGCCCGTTCTCCACAAGGAGGAGGAGCGCGCGAGAGTTCTCGAATACTGCGACTCACTGAAAGAGGAGCTGTCGAAAAAGTCGTATATGGGCTTGCCAATCCGCGTGGAAATCGACAAGCGCGACATTCGCGGCGGCGAGAAAGTTTGGGGTTGGATAAAGAAGGGCGTGCCCGTAAGGGTGGAGGTCGGCCCGCGCGACGTAGCGCAAAATGCGGTTTTCGCAGCGCGCCGCGACGACGGCTCAAAGAAGTCGGTCGGCCGCGAGGAATTTGTGGAAACCATCGCCGACACTCTCAAATCCATACAGGACTCGATGTTTGAAAGGGCGAAAAAATACCGCGACGAAAACACTGTGGAAATTTCTTCAAAAGACGAATTCTATTCTTTCTTCACCCCGAAAAACCCGAAGAAGCCGGAAATCCACGGAGGTTTTGCCGTCGCCTATTACGACGGCTCGCGCGAAGTTGAGGAAATGCTTAAAAGCGACTTGAAAGTGACAGTCCGCTGCATTCCGCTCGAAGGCGGAAGCGAAGGCGGGAAGTGCATATTCACAGGAAAGAGCGGCGCGGGAGTCGTCAAGGCTGTATTTGCCAAGTCTTATTGATTTGCGCGGCGGCGCCATGTAGCGCGACCGTAAAAACCGCGGCAAAATTCGGGCGTTTAGAGTCCGGATTTTCGCCGCGTTTTTTTATTTAAATTCGGCGAAAATTTTTTTGTGCAGGGGTGGAAGAAAAATGGGGTTTCCCCCAAACTGTGCGCAATGTAGGGAAATGCCCAAACTGTGCGCAATGCAAAAATTTTTTCGAGTGGCGCGTGCGGCAAAAAAAATTTTCGGATTTTGGCGAGGTAAGAAAATTCTTAGATTTTGCGGGTGGCAAAAATTAACCGATGTTCGCCGATTAAAGAAAGAGTGTGGCGTTTGGGGAAGCGTATAGATTTTCTTCCGTTTTTTCCGCGGCGCGCGGCGCAAGGCAAAAATCCCCACTATGGGGCATGGAAGAAAATTTTTTATTTTTTTTAACGTAGATATGCGTTTGGGGAGAGTATTTTTTCCGCTTAAAAAATGAATGCGGCGAGCTGTGGAGTGGGAAAATGTACTTATTTTGGGCTTGCCGATAGCAAGAATTTTTCGTAGAAAAATTGCAGTAAATTCGGGTATTTATCGTGCGCTTGACTTGCAAAATCTGCGGTTATCGGGCGTTTGCTTTAAATAGGTGTAGATTATGGATTCATTTTACTTTTGGGAGTTTTTAGCAATACAGGCGGCGCTTATAGGCATATCCATTGCCTGCATATACGTTAGGCGCAACGGATATTTTGGCGTAAGGTTTACGTACACGCTTTCAGATGACGAAATTTGGCGTGCGGTAAATTCGCGCTTCGGAATATTGTTCGCGCCGGTAGCCGCGGCTTTTACGGTCGCGGGGCTCATTTTCGACAGGGCTCTCAAGGACTGGCAAGCGGCGTTTCTCATTCCGGAAATAGCCATTCTTTGCGCCATATCCGTTTACTCTTACTTTTACGCTAAAAAACTCTACCTTAAAAAATATCCGAATGTTTCGGCATCGCCCATTGTAGCCATAAAAAAAAGTTGCAGAAAATTCGCAAAGTTCGATTTGGCGTTTTTTATATTTTATATTGTAGTCTGTGTCGCGCTTGTATTGTGGATTTACAATTTATGCCTGCCGTATTGGGACGTGAAAGTTCCGACGCATTGGAATGCGAAGGGAGAAATTGACGGATATATGATTATGTCAAAATCGTTCGTATCGGACATTTCCATATTGTATTCAATGGGCGCGGCGGGGGTATTTATAGGCTTTTTGGTATCGATTGTAGGCGGCTGTTCTTTGAAATACTTTTCGCCATTTACTGGGGGAACATCGTTTGGGGTTGCGTTTGCTTTTTTCTGGGCGGGAACGCAATATTCAATATATAACGCCTATCTAAACGGCGGGAAGTTGGAGCTAATGTCGGGGACATGCGGGGCTCTTATGGTTTTGGCTATTGTATTTTCCGCGCTTTCGGTTGTTTGTACTTTGGTGTGGTCATGCGCGTATGTAAACAGGTTTAATTCCGCCGCGGCTGTGAAATCTCAATAAAATGTTGCGCGCCCGCCGTTTGTCGGGTTAACATTTGCGGCATGAAAATAAATTGCTCGAAATTCTTTGCCTCGCTTTCGATTGCGGCGGCGGCAGCGCTCTCGGCCTGCTCAACTGCCCCGAAGTTTGGCGAGGACGTCTATCCGATGGGCGCAATCCTGCCGCTTACGGGCGAAAACTCCGAAGCGGCGCGCGAGGTTCTAAACGGAATGGAGCTCGCCGCGCAAAAGCTGAACGCCTCAGGAGCAATGGCGGGGCTTAAAATAAAAATTGTCGCGCGCGACGCCAATGGCTCCGACAACCTGTCGTTCGAGGAACATTTCGACTCGCTCCGCCGCGACGGAGTCAGGGTGATTTCAGTCGGGTTCGACGAAAATGTGGTAGCGTGGCACCAAAGGCTTTGCAAGTGCGACGACGCCTTTATAAACTACTTTTGCCAGTACCCGCCCGCGACCCTCGATTCGCAAAATAGCGCGCGCATTTTCCTAAACGGCGCGCAGGACGGCGACATTCTTTCAAAGGCCGTGGAGCGCTCCGACAGGCGCGACACCCGCATAGTTTTAATGAGCGTAGATTCAATGTTCGGGAAGGCTTGCGGAGACTACCTCGCTTTTTGCGTGAGGCTTGAGCGCACAAAGCTTTACACGGACGTGTTTTCGCAAAATACGCGCGACTTTTCAATTTTCAGCTCTCAAATGAAGCGCCTTTTCCCCGACTGCATTTTTTACGTCGGGCGCGGCGGCGAGCTTGAAAATTTTGTAAAAAGCGTCGCAAGCGAAGGATACAAGGGGCGCGTTGCGGCGAGCGCGGTTTTCGACTTCAAGCCCTTTAAAATTCCCGAAGGCATAAAGTTTTGCCGCACCGCCACCCTTTTTGAGCTCGGCAAAATAAATACGGCGGTTTCGCGCGGGTTTGTCGCCGAATACAAGTCGAAATACGGCAAGGCTCCAACGTGGCCCGCGGCTTACGGGTACGACGCCGTTATGGAGCTTTCAAAGGCGGTTGAGGCGGCGAAATTTAATCCGTCGAAAATGCGCGGCTATTTTGAGGGCAGAAAGACGGACGGGGCAATCGGCAGGCTGGAATTTGACAAGACCGCCGACCCGACTTCCGAACTTGAACTTGTAAGCTATTGATGCAGTTGCCGCGGCCGCCAGATTTGGAAGATTATTCGGGCGCCCCGCGCGGGGTTTGCGCGCCTGAGTCTGTCTGGATTTTGGCTGCGGTTCTATCGGCATATGCGCTCGCGGCGGCTTTCCCGGAGTTGCGGAGGTTCGCGGCGCAGGCGATGGGTGCGGGGGCGTTTATTTTTGCGCTTTGGGCGACTCTCGAAGTTCTTGAAATTCTACCGAGCGGCGAAGGGAAGTCGGCGGGCTTAGCCAGGGGCGCGAGGTGGGGATTGTTTCTATCTGGAATTTTTTTCGCGGCGTTTTCGTATTTTTTTCTCAGGATACCGGCAAATCCGTATCCGGACTTCGCCCCGCGGGAGGCTGCATTAGACGCCCGGATTTTAGATGTGTCGAAGGGCAAGAACGGCTCGCTATACGGCACGGCGGAAGTATTGCGCTCGGCGGATTTGCCGCGGCTTGCGGGGCATTCGATATGGTTTGTTGTTTCCGACGGAAAAGGCGGGCTTCGCAATCCCCTAAAAATTCTTCCGTCGGCGGAGGTCGGGTTTGACGGCGTTGTTTCTCCGACAGGCGGAGTGCGGTATTTGTCGCGCGGCAGGTTCGACCAGAAGTCGCTCGATTTTGACGGATATTTGGAGGGAAAGTTTGTGCGATATAAAATCTTTGCACCGAGCATGGGCGCAAAAGTCTTGTCGCCGCCTTCCGCGAGGTTCGATTTTTACGCCGGTATTGCGCGCTATATGGATTCGTCTTTGAGCGCCCTGCCGGGTTTCATGTCGGCGGATTCCATGCCTGCAAGAACCTACCGCGCGATGATTTTAGGCGACAAGAGCCTGCTTACCCCCGAACAGAAAGACGCCTTTGCGCGCACCGGGGTAATGCATGTATTTGCGATAAGCGGCCTGCATGTGGGGTTTGCTGCGGGAATTTTGTATTTTGCGCTTTCGGCCCTCGGAGTGCGCAGGAGCTTTCAGCCGTTCGCGGCGCTCCCGCTGCTGTTTCTATATGTGTGCGCGTGCGGCGGAAGGCCGTCGGCAATGCGGGCGTTTGGAATGGTGGCGATTGTATGGCTCGCGTCGCTTTTGGGCAGGGGGGCGAAGCCGATAGACTCGCTGGTGTTGGCCGCGATAATATCGCTTGCAATATTTCCAAGCGACATTTCCGACGCCGGGTTTTCCCTCTCGTACTGCGTTGCGGCATCGATATTCGTCTATTCGCTTCCGCTCTTTGAATTTCTTTCGTCGAGATTTGCGCCGCGGACTCTATACGGCGGACTCATTACCTCGCTATACTCTAAATCCCGCCGCCGCTTATTTGACTTTGCAGTGGGGGGCGTTTGCATTTCCTTCGGGTGCGCGGTTGCGGCGTTTCCGCTTACGGCGCATTATTTCGGATACGCTTCTTTAATATCGGCCCTCTATTCGCCCCTGTTCGTATTCGGGGCGGGGATTGCGGTGAGCCTCGGTTTCGCGGGGTTCTTCCTGCCGGACGCAATCGCCCAGTGGCTGAACGCGGCGGCGTGTGCTGTTGTGAAAGTTATGGGCGAAGGCGCCGTAAAGCTCGATTCGTCCGCGGACGTGTCGGTCGATTTTGCCGTTAAAAGCGGTTTGGCGGCGGCGATAGCCGCTTTGGGTTTTCTATTTGTCTCCGACATCTGCGGCAGATTCGGCCGCCGAAAAATCGGTTTCCTGCTTGCGCCTGCTTCAATGGCGCTCTTAATTGCAATATATAAAATCGCGTCTTAAAATGCAAAAAAACATAAGATTTAAAATTCCAAAAAACGCGCTCGAAAAATCCGCTGCTAAGGAGGTGGTCAGGATTGCCGAAAGCGGCGGAAAAATAGGCGTGGCGTGCTCCGGCGGGGCGGACTCGGTATGCGCCTTGATGTGGGTGGCGGGCGTATTCTCAAATAATAAAAAGAATGTGTACGTGTTGCATTTCAACCACCGCGAGCGCGCGGCGGCCGATTCCGACGCGGATTTTGTCGGGGCCGTCGCAAAGGCGCTTGGCGCGAATTTTATCCTGGGGAAAGCCGCAACGCCTCCGAAAAAAATCACTGAGGATTCGCTTAGAAGGCTCAGGCTTGGGTTTGTCGCAGAGCAGTCCGCGGAGCTTGGGTTGTCGGCCATAGTGCAGGGGCACAATTCCGGGGACGTTGCCGAAACTTTGGTAATGCGCCTTATGCGCGGCGCTGGGACTGTGGGAATGTCAGCGCCAAGGCCTGTGTCACATTTTCGCGGGGCGGTTCTCGTTAGGCCGCTTTTGCGACTTTCCAAAACCGATATAAAAAATCTTTTAAGAGACGCGAAAATTGATTGGAGGGAGGACGAGACAAACGCGTCCGCCGATTTCCTTCGCAACAGGCTGCGCGCCGAGATTATTCCGGCAATCGACTCCTTGTGCGCGGGCGGGTTTTCAAGCTCGGCTTTGCGCTCGCGAGCGCAATTTCAGGAGGATTCCGATTTTATCGAAAAAGTTTTCGAGAAGGCGCTTGCCGAGGCGAATCCAAACCTCGAAGTTTCGCCTTCGCATTTGCCCCCGAAAGTTTTGAGATTGCCCGCCGGCCTTGCGCGCGAGAGCGCAATATTGAGGCGCGCGGCTACGAAGCTGCTTGCGCTAAATTCGCTCGCCTCGGAGGTCAGGGCTGGGTGTGTTGACGCATTTGTATCGGACGCCGCGGAGAGTGGGTTTGCGCGGGCGAGCGTAGGCATGGGCTTGGAGATGTTTTTTTCTGAGGGCGAGCTTAGAATAGAGAGTGCGCGGGAGGCTTCAGAGTGGAGTGTGGTTTTGAAGTCCGGGAAAAACAGGCTTCCGAACGGCGGAATGCTGAGGGTCGAAAAAATTTCGCTTACCCGCGCGCGCTTTGAGTCGATAAAAAACGGAGAGAATGACGACAATGTAAGGGCGTACATAGATTTGTCCGCCACCGGTGGGCTTGTGGACGGAGCGCTCGTGGCGCGCACACGCCGCCCCGGCGACTGCTATGCCCCGCTCGGTTCGCGTTCTCCAAAAAAACTAAAAGATATGTTTAACGCCAAAAAAATACCGATATGGAAACGAAAGGCGGCTTTCGTTGTCTGTAATGCGGGGGACAATATACTTTGGAGCCCCGGATTGCCGCCGTCCGAACTGTTCAAGGTGGAAAATTCCCGCTCAGTAATTGAATTGACGTTCGAAAATTTTTAAAATTTAATCACTTCCCTGTATCAAATGGAGAAGAAGGAAAAAAATACTTTTGGAAAGATACCAAACAGGCCGTACTTTGTTTGGATTGTGATTGTGTGCGCAATAATTATGCTGGTGTCGTTGCCGCGCGGCGGCGCCGGAAAGATACAAACGCTCGACACAAAGCAGTTGATGACTGCGGTTCAAAACGACTCGCTGCTGGAAATTTCCATTCGCAACGACCCCTCCGCCGGGAAGGACTGGTACGTTGTGGAGGGCAAGATGAAAAATCCCGTCTATGGCCTTGAAGACGCCCCGAAAGACGCCCCGCGCGCCCTCGAATTCGTGTTTTCCGGCAGGATAACCGACGAGATGTACAAGCGCCTGACCTACCCGACTGCGCCGTGGGAAGTTAAGGAAGTCCCCTCCAATACTTTTTGGGGGAACTTGGTGTCGAGCGTGCTGCCGTTCTTAATAATAGTGGGCGTGCTTTATTTTCTGTTTACGCGCCAAATGAGGGCCACCGGCAGAAGCGCGATGAGCTTCGGAAAGAGCAGGGCGCGCCTGCTTACTCCCGACAAGGATAGGGTGACTTTTAAGGACGTGGCGGGCTGCGATGAATCGAAGGAGGAGGTTTCGGAAGTCGTTGAATTTTTGAAAAACCCGAAGCGTTTTAGCGACATAGGCGCAAGGATACCGAAGGGAATTTTGATGGTGGGCCCTCCCGGAACGGGAAAGACGCTGTTGGCGAGAGCTGTTGCGGGGGAAGCAGACGTCCCGTTTTATTCGATTAGCGGCTCCGACTTCGTCGAGATGTTTGTCGGTGTCGGAGCGGCGCGAGTGCGCGACATGTTCGAGCAAGCCCGCAAGACGGCTCCGTGCCTCGTTTTCATCGACGAAATCGACGCGGTCGGGCGCCAGAGGGGCGCAGGCATGGGCGGCGGCCACGATGAAAGGGAGCAGACCCTCAATTCGCTGCTCGTCGAGATGGACGGTTTCGACGCACACAGCGGAGTTATAATAATTGCCGCAACAAACCGCCCCGACGTGCTCGACAGCGCGCTTTTGAGGCCCGGGCGCTTCGACAGGCAGGTTGTGATTGACCTTCCGGACGTCAAGGGCAGGGAGGAAATTCTCAAAATCCACGCGGCAAAAATAAAACTCGATCCTTCTGTCGATTTGGAGACTGTCGCCAAGATAACTCCCGGCTGTTCCGGGGCGGATTTGGCGAATCTGCTCAACGAGGGCGCGATAATAGCGGCGCGGCGCAACGAGTCGCTTGTCACTATGGCGGACATAGACGAGGCGCGCGACAAAGTGTTTTTTGGAAGGGAACGCCGCAAGCTCATGGATTCCGACGAGAAAAAACTCACCGCTTACCACGAGGCTGGCCACGCTCTAATCCAAGCTGTGATAGACGACGGGCGTTTGCCGATACATAAGGTGACGATAATTCCGCGCGGGCAAAGTCTGGGATCGACAATGTTTGTGCCTTCGCGCGACATCCGCACGGAATCGAAAAAGTCGCTGCTCAACCATATATGCACGAGCCTCGGCGGGCGAGTCGCGGAGGAGATAGTGTTTACCGACATAACAAACGGCGCTGCCGGCGATATAAAGCAGGCTACAAAAATAGCCCGTAAGATGGTTTGCGATTGGGGCATGGGCGAGATTGGCCCGATAGCCCTCGGCGAAAATCAAGACCATATATTCCTCGGCAAGGAGATTGCGCGCGACGAACATTTTAGCGAGAAGACCGCCCAGCTTGTAGATGACGAGATAAAGGCTATTGTTGACGGCCAGCTCGACCGCGCGAGAAAAATAGTTTCCGAAAACCGCGATAAGCTCGATATAATTGCGAACGAACTACTCATTCGCGAAACGATAGACGGCGCAGACGTGTATAAAATCGTGCGCGGCGAATTTACGCCGACACCTGCTCCCGAAAAGACTGACGGCAAAACGGCGGCAGAGATATCCGAGGAGGAAAAAATAGAACAGGAAAAGCACGACGACGGCGACGAGGGAATTATCGCGCCACCACTCCCAGACAACGGATAATTTTTGCGACAAGCTTTTGTGTAGGAAATTTTTTGCACTAAACTTTTGTTGCAGAAATTAAAATCGCAAGGGACGGAGGATTTACTTGTGTTCTAAGCCAGAGCGCAGAAGAAAAGTTATCCGGTTAACCTTCGCTTAAATATGTAAGAAAAAACCCTGCCTTTTTAGGTAGGGCTTTTTTTTTTAATAGCTATATATTAAAAAAAACGGGTTAGATATTATTAGTTGACTATATCCTAAAAAAGCCTCAAATTTTCCGCATGAATATGGGCAAGGGTATAATTTTCATACTGTCAATGGCGGCGGCGATTGGAACGCAGGCTGCCAACTATCTATTTACCGCGCAAAATTCGTACGACGTTTTTGACGAGTCCAACTGGGTTGTTGTGACAGAGCCTTCGTTTAGCATATGGACCCTGCCGCATAGCTATGCGGAAGGCGCGTACTCTCCGGCGACGGCGCCTGTTGCGGGAAATACAATCGGGTTCGTCCGCTATTCTTTGGGAGATAGTGCAGCAGTTGATGGCCCGGGGCAGATGGTTATAAGTTCTTCTTTGCAAGTCGCAGGGTTTATCGACAGGTCAAGTAGGAGTTCTACCATATATCTCGGTGGGGCAGGCAAGGAAAACGAAGATATGAACTTTGAAATAAGTGGAAATCTCGAAATCGGCTATTCGAATACACAGAGTTTTGTTGTTTCTGCCGACGCCTCCCAGAAAACCTTTAATATGTCGATAGGCGATTTGTTATACCTTGCAAACGGAACGTACAATTTCGGCTCGAAAGACAGATACTTGGACACATTTACTTTAAAAAGGGGACAGCTGCTTTTCAATGGAGTGAATGTAAACACTTATGTAAATCAGATGACAGTTGAAGCCGATTTCAATTTAGACCAACATAATGCGACGTCTTCATTGAACAAGTGGACAATCTATGCTCCCGATACTATAAACTCTGAGACCGCATTTGTGACGATAGGCGGCAAGCTTTCAAAGGCGGAAGAGCAGCTGATATATATCGACTTCTCAAATGTAGAACTGCTCGAGAATACAGAATATGCGTTAATATCAGCCGCTTCGACAAGCGGATTTGACTTTGACAATCCCGAAGGAGACTTCGAAATATCGGGGCTCGATATTGATTTTGATTTGGCTTGGACTGACAATACTTTATACCTCACGACAGTTCCGGAGCCGCAGCTTGCTTCGTTTGCGGCGGCGCTCTTGGGCGCGGTTGCAGTAGCGGTTGCCCGCAGAAAATTCCGTTAATTTTGCGTTTATATTTCGGCGCCGCAAAAAATATACTTTTGCGGCGTTTTTTTTGCGCGTTAAATCTATTCCAGTTTTTGCATAGCTATCTTAACGCGCACCGATATATTTTTCTATTCCCTCTCTAATAAGATATAAATGTAGTTCTTTGCAGAAATGCGGACGTACATTTTAAAATAGAAGGCGGCGGATGCTCTCTTTTCGAGGATGAAAGGGGGAAAACCGGCGGAGGATTCTATGCGGCAAAATAAAGTCTAATTTTGGATTGATTGTAAGCGCGGGGAAAAGTAATAAAGTTTTATGAAATACATTTTTTTATTTTCCGTGTTTTTTAGTTTTTTACCTTTTGCGGTTTCGTCGGAAAAAAAGGGGGAACTCGTGTTCGCGGACGAATTTTCCGAGGACGGCGCGCCCAATTCCGAGAAATGGGGTTTTGAACATGGTTTTGTCCGCAATATGGAGCTGCAATGGTACACTCCAAAGAACACCTATTGCAAAGGCGGATTTCTCGTAATAGAGGCGCGCAAGGAGAAGGTAAAAAATCCGCAGTTCGGCCGGGAACCGAAAGACTACTGGGCTTATGGGAGAGAGTATGCAGAGTACACGTCGTCGTCTATTGTGACAAAAAATAGTTTCGACTTTAAAAAAGGCAGGATTGAAGTGCGCGCGCGCATACCTTTCGGGAAGGGCGCATGGCCGGCAATTTGGCTTCTTGGCGAAAATATTCGCGACAAGTCCAATTTTATCCCGTGGCCGGCTTGCGGAGAAATAGATGTAATGGAGTTTTACAGAATAGGGGGCGTACCCAATATTTTGGCGAACTTTGCGTGGGAGGGTTCCAATAACGGGGCCTTATGGAACGACAAAAAAATACCCGTTTCGCACTTCCTCAAAAAAGATCCGGATTGGTTTGCCAATTTCCATGTATGGAGAATGGACTGGGACGAGAAATCGTACAAAATTTACCTCGACGGAGAGCTCCTAAATGAAATGCCGCTCGACAAATCCATAAACGCCGGAAAGCATAAGGGTATAAATCCGTTTTTGAAATCAAAATTCCTTTTGATGAATCTGGCGATAGGCAATCCGAAAGAAGGCAAGGGGCCTGTTGATGACAATGCAATGCCTATGAGATACGAAATCGACTACGTGCGCGTCTATAAGTTTTAATGCGCGACGATAACGCATCATTCTGATTTTTCAGGCCGGCGGTTTAGACTCAAAAACTAAGGGGGCGCAGGCAAAATTGCGGAGTATATTCTGCTTTTTGTAGCGTCTTTTTTTTCGTTTTGGCTCGGTGAAAGCCTTGTGTTTTAAAAGAGGTTGCGGATATTTTTTGTTGATTTTAACCCTTTGCCATTGTGTGAATTTTATTTCCGCCATATCCGTAAACAATTTAGCGCAAAAATAATCCCGATTTTAGAGGACGAAAATTTCCTCCGAAGTTTATGGGAATTCTCATAGGCTATAATGAGAATTTGCAAAAATATTTTGCGTTTGGGAAGTCCCAGTAGAACTATGCAAACATTTCGCGCGCAGAGCGCTGAAATGCCGTGTGGGAACGGACTCTAAGACAAGTGTGGAGCTTGCTGCAAAAAGAAAAGGGCATTCGCAAAGAAATGGCGGCGCGGAGGGAAAAAGCGGTCGGAAAATTTTCCGCCGAGAATAAATTATGCCGAAAATAAATCGTCCGCTTCCAATTTTATAAAATTGTCTATGTCCTCAAAGCGCGCCCTTTCAACGTGCGAGGTCGGGATTGCGGCGGCAAAATTCTTGCCGTACGATTTTGTCAGCATTCGCGGGTCGAGAACGCATATAATGCCGCGGTCGCGTGCGCTTCTAATCAGCCTGCCTATGCCTTGCCTGAATTTGATTATCGCGGCGGGCAGCGATATTTTCATAAAGGGATTCTCCCCCAGCGCTTCGGCGCGCTCCATTCGCGCCTCGGTGAGCGGGTGCTTAAAATTCTCAAACGGCAACCTCACGATTATAACTTGCGAAAGCGCGTCGGAGGGCACGTCGATTCCCGTCCAAAAAGTGTCGGTTCCCATGAGAACTGCGGTTGCGTCCTCGGTAAAACGGCGTATCGTTTCGGCGCGCGGCATGCGCCCTTGAACATATAGATTGCGCCCTTTTAAAAGCTCCGCCGATTCGAGAATTTCCGCGGTGCGCTTTAAGTCCGCATGGCTCGTAAATAAAACGAGAGTTCCGCCCTTTACAACGTTGGAGAGTTTGGATATGTATGAAGCCGTCTTTTGGCAATCCATCTTGCCGGTGTCTTTGTCGGGCGCGGCGGCGTCGGAAAACAAAAAGGCGCGCATTTGGGCGTCGTAGTCGAAAGGCGAGTCGCAGATGAAAGACTCGGCGGATTCGGCGCCGACTTTCGCGGAAAAATCCTCCATGCTTCCCGATATTGCGAGGGTTGCCGATGTAAGTATTATCGGCGAGCCCCCTGAAAATAAAACTCTCCTCAATATGCCTGATACTTCTATCGGGGCGGAATTTAAGGTGACATTTCTTCCGCCGACCCCGGTAGCTTCGAGCCAATATACGGATTCAGGGTCGGACAGGCACACGCATTCTTCTATCGCATTTTTCATTCCCGCCACTTTCCTCCGGTAGTCTTTTATTTCCGCCGCGAGCTTTTCCTGTGGGGCGTTTTGCGCGAGCGTGTCAAGAAGCCGCGCGACAGAGTCGAGCGCGCCGGTAGCCGAATATGCGTCGGCCCAGTCTGGCGAGCTGAGCCGCACGGTGTCGCGGGAAAGAAGAAAATCTTTTCGGATTCTTGAAAAGAGTTCGTCGCACTCGCTTATGGCGTCGCAAACAATCTGTTTGTCCCTAAATTCGGCGAGCCCGCTGCGGGCGATAAGTCCGCGCTTTTTCCTCGGGTCGTATATCCTGCAAAGTTCTCGCCTGATTCCCGCGCTCGAAAGCGACAGCCCGTATGCAGCCGACGCAACATCGGGTATCAGGTGCGCTTCGTCGATTACGAGCATATCGTTTGCAAACAAAATGCCGGATTCCTCCCCGTTTGTGCCCATTCCCGCAGAGAGAAGCGAAAAGAGCAGATTGTGGTTTAGAATAACCACGTCCGCCGAGGAAATCTCGCGGCGCGCGTTTTGGTAGAAGCATGAGCCGTCCGAACAATTTTTGGGCGTGCACGAAGACGCGTCGGCATTTACCCACGCCCAGACCTCCGGATTCGGCGGCGGATTGAGTTCATCGACAAGCCCTGTGCGGGTTGTCAGTGCCCACTGGGCGATGCGTTCAAGCTCCGCGCTCTCGGCGGTGTCGAAGAGTTCACGCTTTTCGGCGAGGGCGCGTTTGAGCCTGTGCGGGCATAGATAGTTGGCTCTGCCCAATAATAGCGCGGCCTTAAAATCGGCGCAGTCCGAAAGTGCCGCGCAATTTGAAAACATCATTTCTATGCGCGGCAGGTCTTTTTGCATAATTTGCTGTTGCAGGGCTATTGTGTGGGTCGCCACCACAAGCTGCCGCTTGAATCTGCGGGCCGCTATTATTCCCGGAACTAGGTAAGCCATGCTTTTGCCGACTCCTGTGCCGGCCTCAAACAGCAGCGCGCCGTTCCCTGAATACGCCTGGGCGCAACAATACGCCATTTTCTCCTGCTCGGGTCGGTGCTCAAAATTCGGCAATATGCCCGCGTATCCTCCGCTTGCAAAAATCTTTTCGCAGAGTTCCGGGAGTTTTGTTGAGTCGAATATATTAGCGCCGTCGGACACTTTATGAGCGCTTTTTGAAATTGCGCATATGCTTTATTGCGCGCGCAAGCCCGCCGAAGGAGCCGAATATATCGCGCACGGCGCTTGCTTCGTACCCGCTGTGGAGCATGCAGTCTTTGCATTCTGGGCGCGTCCCGTTATGGCCGAGCCCGTAGGAGTCTATGCAGTCCATGAGTTCCGCAAACGTTTCGCAGTATCCGTCGTTTATGAGGTAGCAGGGCTTCTGCCAGCCGAAAATCGAGTATGTCGGGTTTCCCCACGGGGTACACTCGTACTCTTGTTCGCCTTTTAAAAAGGCTAAAAATCCCGGAGAGTGGTTAAATACCCATTCCTTCTTGGGATTGGACAGAATTTTTCTAAAAAGCTCGACTGTCTTGTTTCTCTCCAAGAATATATCTTGGTTAGGAGCTTTGTTGTACGGGAATCCCGGGGATATCATCATTCCCTCGACGCCAAGCGCCATTGCTTCGTCGAAGAATTTACGGACTTCGTCAGGATCGGCGTTGTTGAAAATTGTGGTGTTGGTGGTGACCCTGAATCCGCGCTTTACGGCTTCTTTTATGCCCTTTACGGCGATGTCGTACGCGCCGGGCTTGTTTACGGATTTATCGTGCATTTCCCGGGTGCCGTCGAGGTGTATGCCCAAAGACAGATATTTGCTCGGCTTGTATAGGTCTATCTTCCCGAGGAGCACTTGTGCGTTTGTGCACATATATACAAATTTTTTGCGCCTAATAAAGCCCTCTATCATTTGCGGCATTTCCGGGTGGAGGAGCGGTTCTCCGCCTGCAATGCTGACAACCGGCGCTCCGCATTCTTCGGCGGCCGCCCAGGCTTTTTCCTTGGGCATTCTTTTCGCGAGAATTTCTTTGGGATACTGTATTTTTCCGCAGCCAGAGCATGCGAGATTGCACTGAAAGAGCGGTTCGAGCATCATTACCAATGGGTAGCGCTTTTTGCCTTTGAGCGTATTTGAAATCGCGTATTTCGCCACCGTTATTACCTGTGAAATCGGCACTGCCATTTTGTTCTCCTATAAATAAAAAAATAAAAACCCCTTAAATACTGTTCCTCGCCGTAATTTCTTCAATATTTTTTTCATATTAATTTGCCGAGGCGCGCAAAATCGAGGAATTGGCGTTTTTTTTGCCAAAAAAAACTTGTAAGAGGCGGCATACAATGCCACTATTTTAAAGATTTTTAATTTAAAAAAATATTAAGAACATGCCCGCTCCCATAACTTTTATAGGAAAAATCGCTTTTACGGCGGCAATGGTGGCCGCTATATGCGCCCCCGCTGGCGCCGAAATTGTAAATCTCGTAAACGGCGATAGGATAACTGGGAAAGTGGTGTCTTCGTCTGACGAAAAAATTGTGCTCGATTCGCCTTTTGGACAGGTGGTTATTCCCAAAAAATCGATAAGCAAAATTTCTCCCGACCCCGTCCAAGAGGCGGCTAAAACAAATGTTGCAGAGGCAAAAGAACCGGCGCAGAAAGAGGCGGAACCCGCCGCCGAAAGCGCCGCTCCCGCGGAAGATCCAACCGCGCCTGAGCCCAAATTGAAAGAGCCCCAGTGGGTAGTTGACTACCGCAACTTTATAAAAGAAAATCTCCCCAAAGATTGGCAGTTTAGGCTGCGCGGCGGCATGGCGCTAAAAGAGACAACCTCTACAAACTTCTCCCTCAGCGCGGCGTTCGACGTCAAAAAGGAGTGGGAACTCAATAAATTTGAAGCCACGGCATTCTACGATTACACTTCCGAAACTATAAACGATGTCACAAACCGAACCCTCGACAAATACGGTGTAGAGACAAAATACCGCCGCGACTTCGACAAGACAAGCTATTGGTACTACGAAAACCTGCTTTCTTACAGGCGCGACACAGTCAAAGGCATACGCGACCAGGTCGATGAGGCTATTACGTTTGGTTATAGATTCGACTTTAAACGCTACAATCTCTATATAGACATAGCGCCCGGCCCCGCAGTAAGGTACATAAACGCGGACAACTACGATACAAAATGGGTCGCGATGGCTGTTATTTCCGAATCTTTGCATTGGGACATAAGCAAGCTAATGGCTTTTGAACAAAGCGTGTACGCAGGCTTCAACTTGCAGGATCCGTCAGAATATTCGGCGTATTTAAACCTCGCGCTGCTAATACATGCGAGCGAAGTGATGGACATAGCACTGAGATACACATACAACTACGACGCCATCAATGCCGACACTGCCCAGAAATCCGAACAGACACTCTTGCTCTCGTTTGAATTTCCGTTTAACTGGAAATAACTTTTAATCCAAGAGGAGACATAAAAATGAAAAAACCCATCAGAATTGCAATAACAGGAGCCGCCGGACAAATCGGCTACTCCCTTTTGTTCAGAATTGCCAGCGGTGACGTGTTCGGCCCGGATCAGCCCGTGGAGTTGAACCTCATTGAAATAGAGCCCGGAATGAAGGCGTTGCAAGGCGTGAAGATGGAGTTGGACGACTGCGCATTCCCGCTGCTCAACAACATAGTCACCACATGCGATTTGGACGAAGGCTTCAACGGCGCAAACTGGGCTCTGCTCGTGGGCAGCGTGCCCCGCAAGAAGGGAATGGAGCGCTCCGACTTGCTCGGAATTAACGGCAAAATATTCGTAGGCCAGGGCAAGGCTATCGAAAAGAATGCCGCCGACGACGTAAGGGTTCTCATAGTGGGCAACCCCTGCAACACAAATTGCTGGATAGCCATGACCCATGCAACCGGCATTCCCTCCAACCGCTGGTTTGCAATGACGCGCCTCGACGAAAACCGCGCAAAGGCGCAGCTTGCGCAAAAAGCCGGAGTGCATGTAAACGAAGTCACCAATATGACAATCTGGGGCAACCACTCTTCGACACAGTATCCGGACTTCTACAATGCTAAGATTGGCGGAAAGCCCGTCACAGATGTCATTAAGGACGAAGCTTGGCTCAAGAACGATTTCATACCGATAGTTCAAAAGAGAGGCGCGGCGATTATCGAAGCGCGCGGCTTGTCGAGCGCGGCGAGCGCGGCGAATGCTGCTATTGACACTGTTCGCACTCTCGTGAACCCCACTCCCGACGGACAATGGTTCAGCGTGAGCGTTTGCTCCGACGGCAGCTATGGAACACCGAAGGGAATCATAACTTCCTTGCCCGTGCGTTCCGACGGCAAAGACTGGGAAATCGTCCAAGGGCTCGACATAAACGATTTCTCGCGCGAAAAAATTGACGCGACCAACAAGGAACTGTTGGAAGAACAGACGGCGGTAAAGGAAATCTTCCACTTATAACGCTGTTTTCTGCGACGCAATTTGTCGAATTAAAGGCCGTATCCGCGCAATCGGGTGCGGTTTTTTATTTTGTAAATTTTTTTCGGCGCGGAGATTTTTCTGGCTTGGAAAATTTTTGTAGAAATCGGCAAGTGGAATTTTTGGGGGAGGGGGAAAATCGCTAAGGTGCGCTTGCGTATTTTGCGGTCGTGAAAAATTTTTTGCGCAGTTGCGGAAATTGCGCAGTGATTTTTTGAGTGCGTTGCGGGTCGGGTATTGACGTAATTCTAAAAGGGCGGTAATAATCTCAAATTGCTATGGTAAAGATAAAAAATATAATTAAAGTTTTGATTGCCGTTTTGGTATTTTCCAATTTTTCGTTGTATGCCGTGGAAAAATCGGAAGAAGCCCTCATGGTAAGGCTCTCAAAAATAGAGGTTAAGGACGGATTTTTAGATGAGTACAAAGCTTTTCTTGAAGAGGAAATAAAGGCGTCGATGAAGTTGGAGCGCGGAGTTCTTACCCTATATGCAGTTTCCGATAAAAGCGCGCCTAACAAGTTTACGATACTCGAAATATACGCCAATGAGGCGGCCTACAAAGAGCATATAAAGAGCCCTCATTTTCAAAAATACAAGCGTGGGACGCTTGAAATGGTGAAATCGCTCGAGCTTGTTGACGTAATCCCGCTAATTCCGAATTTGAAAATAAAGTAGAATTGCGGTTATGAAAAACCGAAAGCGCGCTGTATTCGGCGCGCTTTTTTTATTTACGCGAATGTTGTAAGAAGCGTTGCTGTCCACTGCGGGCGGAGTTGCAAACCCGGGTGTTAAAGTCGTATTTGCGCTAAAATTTTTATTGTAGGCAGATTCCACGCATGACAGGTTGCAAATATTTTTTCTGTGTGTGGAGTGAATGTTAAATATGCCGCGCGGAGAATGCAAAAAGTTTTCGGCGCAAAGGTGCTTGCTGTTGACTGAAAGAGGCGGTGGAGCACGTAATATTCGTTAATTTCAACAGGCTTTGGGCTTGCCCGAACGTCTTTGTAGAATGCGGGGTGAAACTATGAAAGACAAATCTAAAAAATCAACCTATTCCACAACCTTTGGTGTTGACCCCAATTTCTGGGCGCAAAAAAACGCGAACTAAAATGTTTCGCGTTTCTTTAAATGGGTGCAGGGAGTGGATTTGAACCACTGACCTTCAGGTTATGAGCCTGACGAGCTACCAAGCTGCTCCACCCTGCGTCAATGTTTGAAGCAATGAATACATTCAAATATCGGCGCTATTGCAAGAAAAAAAATTCTTTTTTTTATTTTCTCTGAAAAAATTTTCTTGTGCGCGGTAAACTACCATCGCGGAGACCAAAATCAAAAGGGGGGGATGAAACGCTTTTTAAAAGTGGATACATCTGTGCGGGTTTCAAAAATTTTAAATATTTCAGCGCATACGGCGGCGTCTTCAAAAGCGTCGTGGTGCCTAAATGAGTGAAGCCCGAATTTTTTCGCAAGTTCGTTGAGGCGGTTTCCGCCCATGCCAAAGAGCCTTCGGCTTATTGCGAGCGTGCAGATATAGTCGAATTCTGAGGCGTCGGGCGGGCGAAACTCCGCGAGCGCGGCGCGCAGGCATGACATATCAAAAGGGGCGTTGTGCGCAACGACATTGTCCGACAAAAAAGGCTTAATTTCTTTCCAAACTTTGGGGAAGGTTGGGGCGGACTCGACGTCTTCGGGCGTAATTCCGTGTACATTTACGCAGCGCCAGTCGAAATATGTCTCGGGGTTTATGAGTGTGTTGTATTCCGCCACCGTCTTGCCGTTTTCGACGCGCACGAGGCCCACGGCACATACGGAGGCTCTGGCGCAGTTGGCTGTTTCAAAATCTATGGCTGTGAAATTCATTTTTTGATATGATTTTTCCGCAAGGAGGATTGGTCAATAAATTTTTCCGCAAGTTTTACAAAATAGGGCCAGAAACGATGTTGGCGGAAGCGGCGATAAATGTCGTGGTTGCATCATAAAAAATTTTTGGTCGGTTGGCTTGGAGTCTAATTATTTTTTACATTGGCGGTCGGAATGCATAGTTTGCGGCTCTCCGCTTAAATTGGGATAATTTTTATAAAATAAGGCTTGCAAAGCCCCTTAAAAATAGGAATATCGAAAAACTATTTTTATAAAAAATTAGTAAAACGCAAAAAAACACTTGACGAATGCAGTTCAAATTCTAAAGTGCCATACTTTTCTTTACATAGATGAAAACGACAATAGCAAAGAAAGACGAGCAGAAGCAGTGGTATGTGGTCGATGCGACCGACCAAGTGCTGGGTCGTTTGGCGGTAAAAATCGCCAACGTACTCCGCGGACGCCATAAGCCTATTTACACGCCCAATATCGACTGCGGCGACCACGTAGTTGTAATCAACGCGGACAAAATTCGCGTGACAGGCAAAAAGGAAGACAAAAAGGAATACATGTTTTACAGCGGCTATGTAGGCGGCGAAAAATATGTGAAACTTTCCGAATTCCGCGCCCGCAGGCCCGAATATATTATCGAGGCGGCTGTCAAGGGAATGCTTCCCAAGAACAAGCTCGCGCGCGATATGTTCTTAAAACTGCATGTGTACGCCGGCGCCGAGCATCCGCACGCCGCGCAGCAACCCAAACCATTTAACTTCTAATCCAAGATATGAGCGACAGCGAAATTTTCGTATCCGTCGGGCGCCGCAAGACATCTGTCGCGCGCGTTCGTCTCGGCAAGGGAACCGGCAAGATTCTCGTAAATGAAAAACCAATAACCGACTATTGCTATACTGACCAGCTTCAGATGATAGCTATGCGTCCGCTCGTATGCACCGGCCTCCAGGATTCGGTAGACGCGAACATCGGCGTCAAGGGCGGCGGCCCCGTCGGGCAGGCAGGCGCGATAAGCCTCGGCATCGCCCGCGCGCTCGAAAAGATGGACGCGACTCTCAGGGCGGTCCTCAAAAAGGAAGGGCTCATGACCCGAGATCCGAGAGCCAAGGAACGTAAGAAGTCCGGTCAGCCCGGCGCGCGCAAGCGTTTCCAGTTCTCAAAACGTTAATCGTTTTTCGGATACATTTTCCCACTGGAGCCCTTCCGCGAATGCGGAGGGGCTTTTGTGTTTTGCCGGGGAGTGCCGCGTTTTTTGCGGTCTGGCTCAAGGCGAAAACATAGTTCTTTGCGATAGGTTGCGCCTAAGGCCGACTCTTTCCGATTGCGGATTCTAAAAATCGGATTCCGATTGCGTATGTTGGGAATGCGCAATGCCACACTTCCCGAATCTTTTGGCGGTTTTTGCAAAAGTGAAGCCAAGCTTTTAGAATTGGCGCCTTTCGCCAAAAAAAATTAAAAGATTTACCATGGCGCGGTCTCCGTTTTGGGAGACGCTTCCTTGATTGGGAATTTGCATCGGAAGGTTGAAAGAATCTCGATAATGAATATCGCTGTTGCGGCGGACGTTCTGCCTAAAAATTTGGCGGGGCGCACCGCGGCTTTTAGCGCAAAAAATAAAAAATGCCGCGCGCATGCGTGCGGAGCTTTAAAAACAAGAACGGCTTTGGCCGTTAAAAAATAAAATATGTCGAAAATCAAGGCAGGAATAACGGGCGCCTCCGGATACGCCGGCGTCGAAATAGTAAAATTGCTTGCCCGCCACCCCAATGTGGAGTTGGCGTGCGTGACTTCGCGAAGCCTCGCGGGGACGAAAGTCGCGGACTCTATGCCCGCGCTGCGCCATCTGCTTCCGGAGAGCATGGAATTTTCGCCGTCCTCTCCGGAGGAACAGGCAAAGATGGATATAGACGTGTGGTTTTTGGCGCTTCCGCACGGAGCCGCCGCTGAATACGCGAAGGCCCTTGTCGAAGCGGGGAAAACAGTAATCGACCTCTCCGCCGACTTCCGTCTGCATTCACTCGACATATACCGCGAATATTATAAGGAAGACCACAAGGCGCCTGAACTTTTAAAGCTCGGCAAATACGTTATTCCCGAACTCTTCCCCGTGTCGAAGTCCGACAGGCTCATCGCCTGCGCCGGCTGCTACCCGACGAGCATTCTCGTGCCGCTTTTGCCGCTTATGCGCGAGGGCGCTGTCGGTAAAAAGCACATAGTGATAGATTCGTACAGCGGTGTTTCCGGGGCCGGAAAGAAATCGGATTTGGCGTACGCCTACTGCGAGAGAAACGAGAGCGCGAAAGCTTACGGGCTGCCGAAGCACCGCCATTTGTCGGAAATTGAGGAGGAACTTTCGATTGCGGCGAAAGAGACTATTGTAGTCCAGTTCAATCCGCATCTCGCGCCGATGACGCGCGGAATATCGACGACTATTACGCTCCCTGCTATCGGCGAGGGCGTTGAAAATATATACGCGATATGGAATCGCGCCTACGCGGGCAAGCCGTTCGTAAAAGTTCTCCCCAGCGGCTCGTATCCCGACACCTTGCACGTGTGCGGCACAAACCGCTGCGACATCTCGGCAGTCTATGACCCGCGCACAAAGAACATAGTAATATGCTCCGTTATAGACAACATAGTAAAAGGCGCGAGCGGCCAGGCTGTTCAGATAATGAATCTGATTTTCGGCTTTGACGAAACGGCGGGACTTCTCTAACATAGGAATTTTTATTTACGGCAATGGAAAAAACATTCGATATCACCGTCCGCGAGGACGTCTCCGGACTCGGGCTTGTAAAGGGATTTAAGGTCGGCGCGGCCGCGTGCGACATCAGAAACAAGGACGATTTTACGCGCCTCGACTTGGCGCTTGTCGTATCGGAAACCCCTGCCGACGCAGCGGGCGTGTTTACGACAAACGACGTGAAGGCTTCGCCCGTATTGCTCGATATGTCGAGGCTTGAAGCCTCGCCCAAAATGCGCGCGATAGTCGCCAACAGCGGAAACGCCAACGCCTGCACCGGCACGCGCGGCGATTCCGACGCCGACAAAATGTGCGAGCTCGCAGCTGCCGCCGTAGGCGCGCGCAAAGAGGAGGTTTTGGTTTGCTCGACCGGAAGAATCGGCGAATTTATGCCCATGGAAAAAGTCGCCAAGGGAATAGAAGCCGCCGCGGCTTCGCTCTCAAATTCCGACGAAAACTCAATCGCGGCAAGTCGCGCTATAATGACTTCCGACACGCGCCCGAAAACGGTGCTCGCGTCTGTCGAGTTTGGAGGCGGAAAGATAAATGTCGCCGGAATGGCAAAGGGCGCGGGAATGATTGAGCCTAATATGGCAACGATGCTCGCTTTCATAGTTTCGGACGCGGCGGTCGAACAGAAACTGCTAAAAAAGCTCCTAAAAGAGTGTGCCGACAAGACTTTTAACAGAATGACTGTCGATGGCGACATGAGCACCAACGACACCGTGCTTTGCCTATGCAACGGCGCAGGGGGCGTTGAAGTGTCGGAGTCCAATCCGGAGGCTTTGGCGGCGTTCAAGGCGGCGCTGCTTGAAGTGTCGAGGGCGCTCGCGCGCAAGATTGTAGGCGACGGCGAAAAAATTACGAAGGTTGTGGAAGTCAAAGTAAAGGGCGCGCGAGACTCCGCACAGGCGGAAAAAATCTGCCGCGCAATCGGCAACTCTCTGCTAGTAAAATCTTCGTGGTTTGGCGAGGACCCGAACTGGGGAAGGCTGACAGACGCCGCAGGCTATGCGCGCACGGGTCTTGAATATTACAAGATAGACCTCGACTACGACGGCGTTGCGGTGCTCGTCAAGGGGCAGCCTGTCGCCGAAAACAAGCCGCTCTGGAAGAAAATCGTCTCCCAAAAAACTTTTACCATAAATATGAACCTCAATCTCGGCGACGCCGAAGAATCAATTCTCGCCGCCGACCTCACCGAGGGATACGTCAACTTCAATAAGGGCGAATAGCCCAAAATGCAATGCAGCAGGAGATTTCGGAAATATCGAAAAAGGCGGGAGTGCTCATAGAGGCAATCTCGTACATAAAGCGTTTTAGGGGGTCGGTTTTCGTCGTAAAATACGGCGGGGCGTTTATGGACGACCCCAACCCGCAGATACGCGCGTCGGTTGCAAACGACATTGCGTTTTTGGCGACGGTCGGAATAAAGACTGTCGTTGTCCACGGGGGCGGTAAGGCGATAAACCGCGCGATGTCCGCCGCTGGATTGAAGCCTGAATTCCGCAACGGAATGCGCGTCACAGACGAAAAGACCGTCTCGATAGTCGAGGACGTATTAAACAATTCCGTAAACGGCGAGATTGTCGATTTGCTGAGGGCGGGCGGCTGCGAGCCTATTTCCATTAAGGGCAATGAAGTCCTAAAATGCAAAAAGCTCGTTCCGAAATCGCCGGAAGGAGAGGACGTCGATATCGGGTATGTGGGCGTGATAGACTCAGTCGATGCGGCTCCCATAGAGAGGGTTCTCGACGAAGGAATGACGCCTGTGATATCGCCGATAGCAATAGGCGAAGACTCCCACGCGTACAATACGAATGCGGACGTCGCGGCGGCGGCGGTTGCGAAGGCTCTGAAAGCCCGCAGGCTCGTATTCCTGTGCGACGTTCCCGGGCTAATGCGCGACCCGAAAGACCGCTCTACGCTAATATCGCACCTGAAAGTTTCCGAGGTTCCCGCGTTGGAGGCCTCCGGGGTAATAGGGGGCGGAATGATGCCGAAAGTAGATAGCGGTGTGGACGCCATAAAAAACGGAGTAAGGCGCGTACACTTTGTTGACGGCTATCTGCCGCACAGCATTCTCCTTGAAATATTCACCGACACCGGCATCGGAACGGAAATTGTCACTGACGCCGAATAACAATTTGCAGACAATCATGACCACCGCAGAAAAATATAAAAAATACACGATACCCATGTTCGGGGACAGGCAGTTTGAAGTCGTCTCCGGAAAGGGCTGCACCATTACGGACTCCGACGGGAAAAAATATCTCGACTTTGGGGCGGGCATAGCCGTCAATTCGCTCGGGCACGCGAACAAGCGCTGGGCGGACGCCGTCGCGCGACAGGCAAACACTCTCGCGCATTGCAGCAATTTGTATCTGACGAAGCAGCATGCGGATTTGGCTGAAAAGCTCGTGGGGCTAATCGGGAAGGGAAAAGTGTTTTTCTGCAATTCCGGAACGGAAGCCAACGAGGCTCTCTTGAAGGCCGCGCGGCTTTACGGGGTGAAAGTCTCCGGGAAAGAAGGGGCAAAATACAGGGTTGTGACGGCTCTTGATTGTTTCCATGGGCGCACGCTTGGGTCTGTCGCGGCGACTGCACAGCATAAAATTCAGCACAATTTCTCTCCGCTCTTGCAGGGATTTTCGTACGCGAAGTTCAACGATATCGACTCCTTTGCAGAGCAGATGGGCGACGATGTCGCGGCGGTTCTCGTAGAGCCCGTGCAGGGCGAAAGCGGCGTGACGCCCGCTACGCGCGAATTTCTAAAAGGCCTAAAAGAGCTTTGCAAAAAGCACAACGCCCTTCTGTTCTTCGACGAGATACAGTGCGGAGCCGGCAGGAGCGGAAAATTTTTGGCATGCCAGCGCTACGGTGTAAAGCCCGACGGAGTGTCGATGGCAAAGGGCATTGCAGGCGGCTTTCCGATGGGGGCGATATGGCTCGACTCCAAGTGCTGCGACATATTCACACCAGGCTCTCACGGCACGACTTTTGGCGGAAATCCCCTCGCGAGCGCGGCGGCTTTGGCAACTTTGGAAGAGTTTGAAAAGCGCGGCCTCGTTGAAAATGCCCGCAAAATGGGCGAATTGCTCGCCAAGGGGCTCGAAAAACTCGCAAAGAAATATCCCGACAAAATTGCGACGACCCGCGGCTTGGGGCTAATGCGCGCGGTGGTTTTCCAGCCGCAATACGTCAACTCGCAGGTTTGTGTAAAGCTGCGCGAGAACGGGCTGATTCTAATACCCGCGGGCGCGAATGCCTTGCGCCTGCTTCCTCCGCTCATAGTAAAGCCCGCCGAAATAGAAAAGGCGCTCAAAATATTAGATAAAACAATATCGGAACTTTAAAGAAATGGTGAGATCGTTTTTAAGAGATACTGACTTGACTCCCGCCGAGGCGGCGGAAGTGTTTGAATTGGCGCACCGCTACAAGAAATTGCGGCCGGCGGGCGTGCTCGACGTCCTGCGCGGGCAGAGCTGGGGGCTTGTATTCTTCAAAAAGAGCACCCGCACGCGCCTGTCGTTCGAAGCCGGAATTTACGAACTTGGCGGCAATCCGATGGTATTGCAGGCGGACGACCTGCAAATATCGCGCGGCGAGACGGTCGAGGACACTGCAAAAATCTTTGGAAGGTTCTTGCACGGCATAGTAATAAGGACATTCGGACAGGATATGGTGGACTCATTCGCGAAATATTCGGGGCTACCCGTAATAAACGCGCTGACCGATTTGCTCCACCCCTGCCAGAGCTACACCGACATGTTCACTATGATAGAGCATTTCGGCAAGGGCTCGGAAAATCCGGAGTGCATACGCGGCAAAAAATTTGCGTTCTTTGGCGACACTGCATGCAATATGGCGTATTCGCTTGCTTTGGCAGGCTCGATGTTCGGCGTGGAGGTAGTCCTCTGCGGTCCCGAAGAGTTCCGCCCGAAAGCCGAGCTCGACGCTCTGTTCGACGCCGCCAATTTAAAGAAGAGCTATACTTTTACTTCCGATCCCCGCGAAGCTGCAAAGGGCGCCGACGTATTTTACACCGACGTCTGGGTTAGCATGGGCAAAGAGGACGAAAAGGCTGAGCGAATAAAGACGATGTCGCCCTACCAGGTGAACGAAAAACTCGTGGAGCTCGGCGCAAAAGATTCGATATTCATGCACTGCCTTCCAGCCCATGCAGGCGAGGAAGTCTCCGAGGGCGTCTTGCGCTCTGATAAGAGCATAGTATTCGACCAGGCTGAAAACCGCCTGCATGTCCAAAAGGCGATTGTGAGCTGGCTCGTAGGCAAAAACAGGCAGTCGCGTTAACGGCGGCGGCTTTGGGCGGATCCTTTCAATAGTGACAGAAATTTAAAACTGCGCGGCGCGCATGTGTTAAAGCTTGTTGCCGCGCAGTTTTTTTGTGTCTTTATTTTTTGCGCAGCTTTTTCTAAAACTGGGTGTTGGCTCGGGGGCTTTTTTTAAGGTTTTCCCTCAAAAAAATATGGAAAAATTCTGCATTCGCGCGGAAAACTTTTTTGTCGCCACAAAAACGCCTAAAAAGCAATTTCAAGATAATTGGTAAAAATAAAGCTTTTAATGCGCCCGAAAAAGGTTATGAATAAGGTGATTTTTTTAACGGGAATCAATTAAAATGAAAGTCGTATTAGCATATTCGGGAGGTCTCGACACCTCCGTAATTGTAAAGTGGATAAAAGACCGCTTCAACGCCGAAGTAGTTACATTCGCCGCGAACGTCGGCCAGGGTGAGGAGCTTGAAGGGCTCGCCGAAAAGGCGAAGGCCACAGGGGCTTCCGCGCACTACACCGTGGATTTGCAGGACGAATTCGTTTCCGACTTCATCTTCCCGATGATACGCGCGAACGCGATTTACGAAGGCCAATACTATCTTGGCACTTCAATCGCCCGCCCGCTCATCGCGAAAGCCCAGATTGAAATAGCCCGCAAGGAGGGCGCCACCCATGTAGTGCACGGCGCTACGGGCAAGGGCAACGACCAGTGCCGCTTTGAGATATCATACGCCGCTCTGGCCCCGGATATTCAGGTAATCTCGCCGTGGAGAATAGACGAGTTCCGCAAGGCCTTCCCCGGAAGAACCGAGATGATAAACTATTGCAAAGAGCACAACATCAACGTCCAGGCGTCGGTAAAAAAGCCGTATTCAATGGACAGAAATATGCTCCACATTTCCTACGAAGCCGGCATACTCGAAGACCCGTGGTTTGACCCGACCGTCCCCGAAAACAAAGACATGTTCAAGACAACAGTCTCCCCGGAAGACGCGCCCGACAAGCCCGTGTATCTCGAACTCACATTTGAAAAAGGCGATTGCGTTGCAATAGACGGCAAGGCAATGAAACCCTCCGACATACTGCGCACGCTCAATAAAATCGGCGGCGAAAACGGAATCGGCAGAGTTGACATAGTGGAAAACCGCTTTGTCGGAATGAAGAGCCGCGGCGTGTACGAAACCCCCGGCGGCACGATACTCGAATTCGCGCACCGCAACATGGAAACAATCACCATGGACAGGGAATTGATGCACTTGCGCGACACTCTCATCCCCAAATACTCCGAGCTAATCTACAACGGCTTCTGGTATGCTCCGGAACGCGAGGCTTTGCAGGCGTTCATCGACAAGAGCCAGGAGAAGGTGAGCGGCGTCGTAAGGGTGAAGCTCTACAAGGGCAACATAATCTGCGTTGGCAGAAAGAGCCCATACAGCCTCTACGACGAAAATATCGCTTCGATGGAAGGCGTTAAGAGCGACTACAACCAAGACGACGCAACCGGCTTTATCAAGTTGCAGTCCTTGCGTCTAAAAGAGCGCGCGCGCAAGCAGGGCGTTCCCGCCGAGGCGTTCGCGAGAAAAACTAACCTCGTAAGGGAATAGCGCTGTCCGCGTTATGAGGATTTGCTGTATAGGCGCCGGGTATGTAGGCGGGCCGACCATGACAATGATCGCCCGCAAATGCCCCGATGTGCGGGTAGATGTAGTTGACATAAACGCCGAGCGCATAGCTGCGTGGAATTCCGACAGCCTGCCCGTATTCGAGCCCGGCCTCGACGAGATAGTGCGCCACAACCGCGGCAAAAACCTCTTTTTTTCAACCGATGTCGATGCCGCGGTTGACGCGGCGGACATCGTTTTCATATCGGTAAACACGCCGACAAAGACTTACGGGTACGGCGCGGGAAGCGCGTCGGACTTACGGTTTGTCGAGAGCTGTGCGCGCAAAATTGCGGAAGTTTCCAAGCGCGGAAAAATAGTGGTTGAAAAATCCACGCTACCGGTTCGCACGGCCGACGTAATAAAGCAGATATTGTCGTCAACCGGAATGGAATTTCAGGTGTTGTCGAACCCTGAATTTCTCGCGGAGGGAACTGCGGTGAGAGACTTGGAGTTCCCCGACCGCGTTCTTATAGGCGGCGACGAGACGACAGCCGAGGGCAAGGCTGCGATAGACACGCTTGCCTCGATATACATGCGCTGGGTTCCGGCGGAGAAAATAATAAAGACGAATTTGTGGTCGAGCGAGCTTAGCAAGCTTACTGCGAACGCATTTCTCGCCCAAAGAATAAGCTCGATAAACGCAATAAGCGCGCTTTGCGAAGCAACGGGAGCGGACGTTGAGCAGGTCGCGCGCGCCGTCGGGTCGGACTCCCGTATAGGCTCGAAGTTTTTAAACAGCTCGATAGGCTATGGTGGGTCGTGCTTTCAAAAGGACCTGCTGAATTTGATATATCTATGTGAGCATTTTAATTTGCCTGAGGTTGCCCGCTATTGGAGGGGGGTAGTCGAGATAAACGCATACCAAAAGAGGCGCTTTGCGGAGGGAGTGATAAACTCGCTTTACAGGAATATCTGCGGAAAGAGGCTTGCGATATTCGGGTTCGCGTTCAAGGAAGACACCAACGACACCCGCGAATCCCCCGCGATTGACATTTGCAAATTGTTTCTAAACGAGCGCGCGAATCTCGCAATTTACGACCCAAAAGTTTCAAAAAAACAAATTTTGGCCGATTTGAATGTGGAGGAGGGAGATCCGCGGATTGAATTTTGCAGGACTCCATACGAAGCCGCTGAAAAGGCGCATGCAATTGTTTTGTTGACACATTGGGAAGAATTTAAAAAATTGGACTACAAAAAAATTAAATCGGCAATGACAACACCTGCGTGGATATTCGACGGCAGAAACTGTCTCGATCACCGACTTCTTAGCGAACTCGGATTCCTTTTGCGTGGCATCGGAAAGGGGAATTTGTCGTAGCCGTACTTTTATAAACAGACGGAGAAACGCGATTCCCTCAAATTTCAAGAATCGCGTTTTTTTATGCCGTTAAAATTTAACAGAGAGAACAAAATGCAAACAAATAAAAGATACATCCGCAGGCCCAATATAGATCTGCCCGACAGGCAGTGGCCGTCAAGGAAAATTACGCGCGCGCCGATATGGTGCAGCGTCGATTTGCGCGACGGGAACCAGGCGCTCGCAATTCCGATGGGCGTCGATGAAAAACTCCGTTTGTATAAAGAGCTCTTGAAAATCGGCTTCAAGGAGATTGAGGTGGGCTTTCCCTCTGCGAGCGATACCGAATATTCTTTTACGAGAAAGCTAATCGAGGAAAATCTCGTGCCGGACGGCGTGTCATTGCAAGTTCTGACCCAAAGCCGCGAGCATCTGATACGAAAGACGTTCGAGTCTCTAAAAGGCGCGAAGAGCGCGATAGTGCATCTGTACAACAGCACATCGGCGCTGCAGCGCAAAGTGACGTTTAAAATGTCGCGCGCGGAGATTATAGAAATAGCGCGAAACGGCGCGCGCCTCGTGCGCTCTATGGCAGACGAATTGGAGGCCGCGGGAACGCGCGTGCGCATGGAATACTCCCCCGAGAGCTTCAGCGACACCGAGCTCGATTTTGCGCTCGAAATATGCGAGGCTGTAAAAGAAATATGGAAGCCGACTGTCGATAATAAAATAATAATAAATCTGCCCGAGACAGTCCAGTACAGCTCTCCGAACATATACGCCGACCAGATAGAATGGATGGACCGCAATATATCTGACCGCGACAAGGTCGAGATAAGCCTGCATACGCACAACGACCGCGGCACGGGAGTTGCGTCCACCGAATTTGGGATAATGGCCGGCGCCGACAGGGTTGAGGGAACTCTATTCGGAAACGGCGAGCGCACGGGGAACCTCGACATCGTGACTGTCGCGCTTAACATGTACGCTGAGGGAGTTGACCCCGAGCTGAACTTGGAAAATCTTCCGGAAATAAGGAGGGTGTACGAAGAATGCACCGGAATGAAAGTGCCGCCCCGCCACCCCTACGCGGGAGATCTCGTGTTTACGGCATTTAGCGGCTCGCACCAAGACGCAATAAAAAAGGGAATGGAGCTGATGCGTTCGGGCGACGACAAGTGGGAAGTTCCGTATCTGCTGATAGACCCGCGCGATATAGGCTGCTCATACGAGGCGATAATCCGCATAAACTCCCAGAGCGGAAAGGGCGGAGTTTGCTACATACTCGGCGAGGACTTTGGTTTCGACATTCCAAAGCCCATGATGCAGCAGGTCGGCGACTTCGTAAACGGCGAAGCCGACAAGCTCGGAAGGGAGTTGAGGCCCGACGAAATATACTCGATTTTTGCGAAGGAGTTTGTTGGGCGCGAGGCTCCCGTGAAGCTTGAATCCTACAAAATGGCGTACGAAGAAGGCGACATAGACGAGCCAAAATCCGTAAAAATTACCGCAAAGCTGCTTGTTTGCGGCGACGAAAAGACGGTTTCTGCGCGCGGAAACGGCCCGATAAACGCTCTCGTAAACGCCTTCGACAAAAACGGAATGAAAAATTTCAAGGTTGTGGACTACCGTTCGCACGCGATAGGCAAGGGGTCAGCAACAAACTCTGCAGCTTATGTATGCCTCGAATCTGCGAACGACAAGCGCTTGGTTTGGGGCGTTGGGGTTGACGCAAATATCGAGTCTGCGGGCTTGAAAGGCCTTGTGTCGGCTTTGAACCGTCTCCAATAGCGCACTGGGCTTATTTTATTTGTCAGGGCGTTCCGCGCATGTCGGGACGCCTTTTTTTGTGGGAGGGTAATTCCCTCAAATCGGCGCAATTGTATTTTATCTTTTTTTAAGAAACGGAGTTTTGGGCAATAACGTATTGTTTTTCTCAGAAAAGTTTAATGGCAATGGCGACGCAAAAATTTTTGCGCGGAGAAATTTTTTTAAGCTGCGTTTTTTTGCAGCCAGCGTGCAATTCATCGATTCAGATAATTATGGATTATAAAAAATCGTGGGGCTTGCGATATTTCGGAATGCGGTTTGCGGAAGATTTATTCTGTCAAAAATTAGCTTTTTATTTGCGCTGTGAAAATGTGTTCTGTATTTTCCAAATATGTTTCGCAGAGAATTTATAAAGAACGCATTGTCTGTTGCAGGAATAGCCGGGCTTCCGGCGGCGGCGCTTTCGGTGACATCTAAGAAATCCGGAGAGTTTAAAGAGCCATCAAAATCCATTCCGCTAAATTCAGATTACGACATCATAGTTTGCGGCGGCGGCCCTGCCGGAATCGGGGCTGCGCTTGCGGCGGCGAGAGCCGGCGCAAAAACACTGATTGTGGAATCGGGAGGGTGCCTCGGCGGGACATGGACGCGCGGCCAGCTCTCTTGGATATTCGACTTTAAAAAAGGCGGCATCTGCCGCGAGATAATAGAGCGTCTCGATGCCCGCAATGCCCGCCACGGCGGTAACGACAGAGACTTTGTTTACGAGCCGGACGCGATGAAAATTGTCCTCGAAGAAATGGCGGTGGAATCAAAAATTGACCTTCTGTATTTTACGAATTGTGTAGCTTCGTACGCCCCAGACGGAAAAATGAAAACGCTCGTGACGGAGTCGAAGTCCGGGCGGCAGGCGTGGAATGCAAAAATATTTATAGATTGCACGGGCGACGGCGATGTGTGCGCAAACGCTGGAGCTTCCTACGATTTCGGAACTGACGGCGACAGAGTTATACAGCCGTGTTCCTTCAATGCGATAATTTGCGTGGAGGACGCCGAAAAGCTCGCCGACAGAATAAGTGTCTATAAGAAGGACAGCCTCGACGGACATGTAGAATGCACAAAGCGCATATTAAAAGATTTGCTCAACGCTGGCATAGACCCGTCATACCACATGCCAACGCTTTTTCATCTCGGCGGAAACATACTGCTGATGATGTTCAACCACCAGTACGGCGTGCATTGCGACAGCGCCCAGGAAATAACCCGCGCGACAGTCGAAGCGAGGCGCGAAGTTTTCAAAATGGCGGATACGCTCGCGCGGACGGATTCCCCGTGGCGCAATATTCGGGTAATAGCCACATGCGAGCAGATTGGAATGCGTGAGGGCAGGCGCATAAACGGCCTGTACCGCGTAGAGCGCGCCGACATAGAATCGGGTGCCCGCCACCCCGACGCAGTCACGCGCGTCACATTTTCCGCGGATATCCACGCTCCCGACAAAGAGTCAAACCGCAACAAGACAATAAGCCATGTAATAGCCAAGCCCTACGACATACCTTTGCGCGCGCTAATCTGCCGAGATATCGACAACCTCATGATGGCGGGCAGGTGCATAAGCGGCGACAGGATAGCCCACGCGAGTTATCGGGTGACGGGCAATGCCGTTGATATGGGGTTTTCCGCCGGAAAAGCCGCGGCGAAATTTATATCCGAGGGCAAGACGCCGCACAGCCTTAAAAACGGGGGGTAGAAATTTTTTTCTTGGTATTCCAATCTAAGTTTTGCGCCTTAGGTTTGGAAAGTGCAGCGTGCAATAAAGGCGGAGACTATGCATTGGCATAATCTTGCGGAGCGTTGCGTTTATCTATATTCAAAAAGTTTGAGAATTAAATTTTGGCAAAAAATCCGCGCGCGAAAAATTTTATTCGGCAGAGTGCTTATGAAGGTACAATCGCCGCCTGTAAAATGCGCGGCGCGAAACTCGAACCGTCAAATCCCGTTTTGTGTAGGCGCTTTCGTTTAAATGCGAATTTCGGGACGCGGAATTTTTATTTTTGCGGGAATTTTGACCTTCCCGCATTTTTTATGCGGGCTGAGCTAATAAAAAATTTTTAAAATGCGCAGAAATTTTATGCGGATAGAAATTAAAGGCGCGTTGCGCTCATTATCCTAAAAACCTCGCCCATAAATACCGGTGAGAGCAGCTGGGCGAGTTCGCGCTTCCGCGTGTCGAAGGCGTCCCGGGATTCCGCAAGTGTTCTTATGTAGTCGGTAGATTCCCTCATAAAAAAATCGCCTTGCGAAACAACCGGGTTGACGCTAAATCCAAACGCTTTTGCGGTGTCGAGCAGAGGCTCGAAGCAGGGAGAGTGCGTTATGTCGCGCCCGCCCGCGCGCGAAAAAAGCTCGGTTGAATCTTTGTGGCTTTCGTAGGCGCGTGCTGTGCCTGACGGTATTTCCATAAGCTCCGCGCACGATCTAAAATAGTCGGCAAAGATGAGTATCCCGCGCCAGTTTTGGGCGCATATCTTGCCGAACAAATCTATTGCGTCAAACGATATGTCGAGCAAAAATCCCTCGCGGGCGTTTGGAAAGTATTTTAGAATTGCGGACAATTCGGCGTCCGATGGAGCTTCGAGAGTTTCAACAATCCGCACTTTCCCATTGGGCAATGGTTTTGCCGATATCATCCGTTTGCGCCATTGCCCATTTAGGAATGCGAATCTCTCGAACGGGCGGGAGTCGAGCAATTCGTTTGAAATTACTATCGCATTCGGCGGTATTTCTATTTTTTCTCCAATGCGGGCTGTCTTAGAGCCCTCGATTATTTGCGTTTCTGGCTCGGCGCCGATTTCGTAAAACTCAAAACAGTCGGGATTTTCTCCGGCGTCCGAAAGCATTTTTTTTGCTGCCGCCAAAATGAGCCCGGAAAAAACCTTTTCTTTCAGTGAGACGGAAGTGTAAAAGTCTGCGCCTTCGCCGCCGACCCTTTTTTCGGCTTTTCTATAATATCCGAGAAGCGGGTCGAAAAGCGCCGTCCCGACAAATTCCGCCCAGCCGAAAGCGGAGCCGCCGCTGCGCTCGATTAGCTTTTCCCAGACGGGATTTGAGTCGATTTCAACCGGCATATTAAAAATATCTCCCGTTTTCTACATTTACGATTTTCCAGGGGGAGCGCGCGGCGCAGTCGGGAGCTTCCGAAGTGGCGGTGGATATCACCTGCGCGCTTACCGGCACAGCCGCCCAAAATGCGGCGCGGCGCGAGGAATCGAGCTCTCCAAGAATGTCGTCGCACAGGATTACGGGCTCTATTTTCTTTTCGCGCTTGAATATTTCAAACTGTGCGAGCTTTATCGACAGCGCGGCCGACCTCTGCTGGCCTTCCGATGCGTACGTTTTTGCGTCGAGCCCGCCTATCGATACGTAAAAATCGTCGCGGTGCGGCCCTTTGCGGGTGACGCGCCTTTCGATGTCTTTGGGGCGCTCGTCAGAAAAAAGCCTTTCAAATTCCTCGGCGGTTTTCGCTTCCGCCGATGTTTTTAGGGAAATATTGGCGGATTCGCCGTTTTCCCCGGAGAAGTTTGCGTAGCGTTCCCCCGCGATTTGCGCGACTTGCTCAAGCCTTTGGGAACGTTTTTGCACTATGGTCTCGGCGGCGGCGGCCATTTGTATCTCAAACGGAGCATAGAGCGACGGATCCGTTTCGCCGTCCCGAAGGAGCGCGTTCCTGTGACCGACTGCCGAATGGTAGCGCTTGAGCGCCTCGAAATATTCGCGGTCGATGCCCGATATGAACATGTCGGCGTCTCTGCGCCTGACTTCCGGCGACGAGCGCAATATTTTCATATCTTCCGAAGTCATCGCAAGCGCCGGGAAGCGCCCTATGAAGTCGCCGAGTTTGGCAACTTGCCCGCCGTCTATAAAAATTTTTCGGGTTTTTGATATTTCGATGAGGATTTCCGTTTCTCCCGCCCCTTCCACTTCCGCGCCGACAAGCACTGCCGCGGATTTCTCCCCCTTCTTTACAAGGACTGATATATCGGAGGTCCTAAACGACCTCGCGGCGGCGAGGAGCCCGAGCGCTTCAAGCAAATTTGTCTTTCCCTGGGCATTTGCGCCGCATATCCATACAGAGGCGGCGTCCAGCCCGATTTCCGCAAAGCCGACGTTCCTGAAATTTTGGAGTCTTGCAAATTTAATCTTCACAAAAATAAAAACGGGTATAGCGTCTAATTTAAAAGGAATTTTGTAAAGAATATTGCGCATGGAAAAAGGTACGGACTATATTCGGCAGGCGCTCGAAAAGCGCGAGGACGACATAGACGCGTCGTTGCGCCCCTCCGGGTTCGATTCGTTTACCGGTCAGCCAAAGACTGTAGAAAGGCTGAAAGTTATGGTGGGGGCGGCGCGTAGGAGGGGCGATACGCTAAGCCACATACTTCTACACGGGCCTCCGGGGCTCGGAAAGACGACGCTCGCGTTTATTCTGGCCAACGAGATGGGCGCCCAGATAAGGGTGACTTCCGGGCCGGTGATAGAAAAGGCGTCCGACTTGGCTGGCCTGCTCACCAACTTGCAGGAGGGCGACATACTGTTTATAGATGAAATCCACAGAATATCCCGCACCGTTGAGGAGTTCCTTTACGGGGCGATGGAGGATTTTAGGATAGACATAATGATAGACCAGGGGCCGAACGCAAGAAGCGTGCGCCTAAATGTCCCCAAATTTACCCTAATTGGGGCTACAACCCGCACGGGGCTTTTGACGTCGCCCTTGCGCAGCCGCTTTACGCTTCAAACGAGGCTCGACTACTATTCCCGCGCCGACTTAATGGCGATAGTTGAGCGCACCTGCGGGCTCTTGGACGTGCCAATAGACGCGGGCGGCGCCGAAGAGATAGCGCGGCGCGCGCGCGGCACGCCCCGAATCGTAAACAACCTTGTGCGCTTCGTGCGCGACTACGCCCAAGAGCGCTCCGACGGCAAGATAACGCGCAAATGCGCCGTTGCCGCGCTCGAACTCCTTGAAATCGACTCCAACGGGCTCGATGAAATGGACAAGCGCATGCTGACTGTAATGGCGCGCAATTACAACGGCGGTCCAGTCGGAATGGGGACGATAGCAGTCGCCGTAAACGAAGAGGCCGACACTTTGGAGGAAGTCCACGAACCCTATCTTATTCAGGAGGGATTCATTCGCAGAACACCCCAGGGAAGAGTCATGACAGACAAGGCGTGGCAGGCGATAGGCCTCATTGGCGGCGGCGACAGCCAAGGGAAGTTGTTTTGATGCCTTTGACGCCTGAGATTGATTTTATCGTCGTGGGGCAGGGCATAGCGGGCTCTTGCCTTGCCTATGAGCTCTTGGAGCGCGGCGCGCGCACAATAGTGTACGACGACGGCTGGAAGTCGGCAGCATGTACCGTCGCGGCAGGCGTTATAAACCCGATAACGGGCAAGAGGCTCGTAAAAAGCTGGCGCAGCGCGGTGGCGCACCCGTACGCGCGGGATTTTTATCGGGCGCTCGAAAGGCGGATTGGCGGCGTATTTTTTCACGACAGAAAAATTCTCCAACTGTGCAAGTCGGCGGAAGAGGCAGAACTATGGCGAACGCGCGCCCTCGACGCCGAATACGCCGCGTTTATGTCGGAGCCTCCGAAAGGGGAATCGTTCGGAAACTTGGACGACTCTTTCGGGTCGCATTTTATAGGCCGCTCCGCGTGGGTCGAGCCGCCCGCCGCAATGGCGGCATTCAGAAAATATTTTATGGAGCGCGGGGCTTTGCGGGCAGAAGCGTTCGACTTCTCAAATCTCGACGTCCGGCGCCATATTTACGGCGGGGTAAAATACAAAAAAATAATTTTCTGCGAGGGTTGGAAGGCCGTCAAAAATCCGTATTTTTCCTGGCTTCCGTACCGTCCCGCCAAGGGTGAAATTCTTACGCTTAAATCCGCAGAGGCAATCCCGGAGCACATTGTCCACAGGGGCGGCTGGATAATGAAAAACGGTGCCGATACATTTAGGCTGGGCTCGACGTGGGACAGGGAAAATCTCGACTGCAATCCAACTCCGGCGGCTCGGGCGGAGCTTTTAAAAATTTTGGCAAATATGTTTAAGACAGATATAGAGGTTGAAGTTGTCGATTGCAGGGCGGGCGTGAGGCCTTGCACCGCCACTACCCGGCCGCATTTGGGCGTCCACCCTACTGAGCCCGACATACTGTCGTTTAACGGATTCGGTTCAAAAGGCTTTGCGCTGTGCCCGTACTTTTCTAAAAATTTTGCGGATTGGATTTACGGAAAGTCCGCTTTGGATTCCGAGGCGGATTTGTCGCGCCACATAAGAAAATTCTGGAAGCCATAAAACGTATTTAATGGCGCGCAATATTTTTTATTCCCTATGGCAGGTTTTGGAGGGATAAAAAAAGTAAAATGTGCCGCCGCCAAGCCGGTGGTTTTTTGCCTTTGTAAAAAGCGCATTTATTCCGCCGCATACAGCAATATGTTTTGCAGCCTCCTTTTGTAATATCACATATTTTCCATTTCTTGGTAAGCTTCAAGCAATGCTCATTGTACACCGCGCTATGAAGGCGGTTCGTTTCCAGTGTTTCCGTATCGCCGCATAGTGCAAAGAACGTTTTTCATTCCTAAGCTCGAGACAAAAAATGTTGTTCTTTTAACCGCGATATGGGAAGCGTTTTATATTCCGCGCGATGCAGTCAATGCAGTTTATCCGCGTATCTGGGCATACTGTAAAAAACTTTATTTATCCGCAGTGCGTTGTGCAGTTTTATGCGCATAAAAAAACCGCGACCGCGCGGGGCGATTGCGGTTTTTTCTGTTTTTTATTAGGGCTATTTCAGATGGTAGAGCATTTGGCGGTCTCTGCCGTACTTGTCTTTCCATGAAATTTTGTACGTCCCCCTAAAACCGCGGAAGGAAATTTTTCCGTCGGAGTCGGGCTTTACTGTGAGGTTTGTTTTCCACTCCTTATTGATGAGGTTGTCGAGAACATGGTAAACGGGCTTCGGCTGCATATCGCGCGTAAAAATACCCGAATGGGAGGGCTCGTTTTTCATACCGCAATCGTCGACGGTGTTCCACCATGTAATGCCCATTACATTTGGATAGCTAAACCATAGCCTGTACTGGTTTTCGGCGTACAAGGCTTGGCGCGCGCGCGATTTGGGGGAGTCGTCGTTGCCGGTGATTGTCACTTCGCTAATATGTATTTTATGCCCCGATTTTGCGGTGTCGTTGAGCCTTTTAAGAAGTGCCTCAGGGCTGATAAACGACTCGCCCGCCATAATCTTTTTGGGCTCACGATAGTTAAATACATGCTCCTGCACGCCGGTTATGTCGATTCTTGCGCCGCGCTTTTCGAGTTCCGCAATTTGTTCGGCGTACTTTTCCGCGCAAATGTAGTCGTTTATATTGAGCGCGACATCTGTCGGAAGGTACTTTTGGGCGGCGTTAAAGGCGTGGAATGCGTAGTCGCCCTGCAATAGCCCTATGTGGCTTCTTGTGACCCGCGTTCCCGGAAACAGGACGCCTGCGATGTAGTCCTTTTGTGATTCGTTTACTACGTCCCAGCTCTGTATTTTATTTCCGTATCTTTGCGCGATTTGTTTAAAGCGCCGCTCGGTAATCTCCCGTATCGTCTCACCGACTGAGCCGAACATTTCTTCCGCCTGCTCTTGGGTGAGCTTCTGGAACGGATATACCCCGGGCTTTTTATCGCGGTTGACTTTTCTATAAAGCGCGAGTTTTTCCTTTGGGATTTCTTCAAGGTATATCCACCACGCGAAAAACCCTGTCCATACGAGCGGATGCCCGTGGGCTCTTATGCCTTTTTTATTGCAAAATTCTACTATCGGGTCGGTCGCGGGGCGGCGCCAATGGCGCTGGTCTTTCGGATTTTTGCAGTTGTTCCAAAATTCCTCGGTGTCGCGGTATTCCTCGACAAATCGGGGTCTGCCGGGTTGCGTCTCAAAATCGCTCCAATAGAATGGCACTGTCGCGGAATTGAAAAGTTCTCCGTATGCCCTTTTGTACCTTTCGTTGTACCCGTGCGCGCCAAGCTGGTTGAAGTTGAAAATGTGCGCGCCGAATATGAAGTCGTGCTTGAGCTGCTCGACTTTCACGTCGCCGCCCGGAGCCGCTTCGCCGAGATTTACGACGGCGTCTGCCTTGCGGTTCTTTTCGATGTCGGCGTCTATCTTTTTACGCACTTCGGGAGTCCATTTTTCCCAGTATTGCGGGGTGACGATTTTTTCGGTGTCTTCGCTTTGGCATCTTGGGATTTTTATGGAGTTCGATGCTTCGCAAACGGCGCCCATATTTAGCGCGGTTGCGGCGATAGATGCGAGTAAAATGGTTTTGCTAATATTTTTCATTCGCTGATTTGTTGTTTGTATTGCCTATAAAAAAAGGCAGCGCAGCTTTTTAAGCGCGCCGCCTTAATACAGGGATTATTTCAAGTGGTAGAGCATTTCCCGGTCTCTGCCGTACTTGTCTTTCCACGAGATTTTGTACGTACCCTTGAACCCGCGGAAGGAGATTTTCCCGCTGTCGTCGGGCTTTACGGTGAGCTTTGTTTTCCACTCGTTGTTGATTAGGTTGTTTAAGGCGTAGTATGCCGATTTCGGCTGCATGTCGCGCGTGAAAATGCCGGAGTACGACGGTTCGCCGGGCGCGCCGCAGTCGTCAACTACATTCCACCATGTAATGCCCATAGCGTTCGGGTGGCTGAACCATGCGCGGTAGAGATTCTGGGCGATGACCGCCTGAATGTCCCAGTCGCGCTTAGTCGTTCCGGGGGCTGTAATGGTAATTTCGCTCATGTGTATCGGAAGGCCTGTCTTCGCTACTCTGTTCATGCTGCCCAATACGTGGTCGGGGGTCTGCACTTTTTTACCGGCCGCGATATTTGCGGATTCTTTCGGGTTGAAGAGGTGCATTTGCATTCCGGCGATGTCGATTCTTGCGCCGCGCTTTTGCATATCTTTTATTTGCGCGACGTAGTGGTCGTCCGTCTTATAGTCGTTGATATTGAAAGCAGTATTTGTCGGGAGGTGCTTCTGGACGATATTGAACGCGTGGAATGCGTAGTCGCCGGGCATTATCCCGTAAGTGCTGCGGGTCACTTTTGAGCCGGGCACCAGCAAACCGAGTGAATAGTCGGTGGCGGATTCGTTTACGACGTCGAAGCTGTGTATCTTGCCGGCGTATCTTTCGGCTATTTCTGCGACGCGCTTTTCATAGAGCTCGCCTATTTTTTCGCCGATATTTCCGAGAAGCTTGTCGGCTTCCGCCTGCGGCAGTTTTCTAAGGGCTTTATTTTCTTCGCCGTACATCCCGAGGTTGGGGAATTTCTTCTTTTCCTCTTTCGAGAGGTATTGGCGTATCCAATCCGGATAGTGCCACCTTTGGTTGCCCCAAACGAGCGGGTGACCGTGGATTCTTATCCCGCGGCTGTTGCAGTACTCGATTACCGGATCCGGCGCGGGTCTGCGCCAGTGCGGCTGTTCTTTTGGGTTTTTGCAGTTGTTCCAATATTCTTCGGTATCCCAGTATTCCTCGACAAAGCGGGGGCGGTTGGGCTCCATTTCAAGCTTTTTCCAGTAGAGGGCGACTGTCGCAGAGTTGAAGAGTTCTCCGTACAAGTCGCGGTATTTCTTATTGCGTTCGTATGAGCCGAGCTGGTTGAAATTAAAAATGTGCGCGCCGAATATGAAGTCGTGCTTGATTTGCTCGACTTTCACGTCGCCGCCCGGAGCCGCTTCGCCGAGGTTTACGACGGCGTCTGCCTTGCGGTTCTTTTCGATTTCCGCGTCTATTTTTTTCTGTACTTCTGGGTTCCATATGGCCCAGTATTCCTTGCTCATCAGCTTGTCGGTGTCTTCCGCTTCCGATCTCGGGAACTTTTGTGTCCCAGCAAGAGCCGCCGATGCGGCCGCAAACGCCGCTATGGCAAAAGATGTCTTTTTTAGTAATTTCATATGTATTTTCGTTTTTGTTAAAAGAGATGTGTTAACATATCCTTTTTCTCCTAAAAACGGTGGAAAGTCAAAAGTATAGTTTTTAAAATATGGTTAACTGTAAACTTCGCCGCCCGCCCTTGCGGATAAGTTTTTATAGCCTAATTTCTTTCCGCCGCCCAAGCCGGAAATGCGCAATGGCATTGCGGTATCTTAAACGCTCGTACAACGAATGAAAAATCCGCGCGCCAACAAAAACGCGTCCGGAAAAAATTTGCAGTCTTCAGAAAGTATGAATGGGCTTAGCGGATTAGCAGAAAAACGCAAGATTGCCGCTTCGGAAAAATTTCGGGAGCGGTGAAAAATCCGCGCGCGGCGTAGATTTGCGCTTGCCATAGCCCGCAGGAGCGCAAGCGAATTTTGCGCTAAAAAAAACGCCGCGGGAGAAATCCGCGGCGCGCATAAGAATTTGCAATATAAAGCTGCTACTTTCCGAATCTTAGCCTGTACATTTTGCGCGACATCTCGTTCATGGCGGCGGCCATGTCGTATTTTGGAGTGTCGCAAATATCGACAAACCCGAGAGCGCCGTTTTCGCCGTCGAATCTGCCGGTCGTGTATTGGTCGGCGTATTGGAACCAGTGGGCGCCGATTATCATCGGGGATTTTATTGCGTCTTTTAAATAGCTCTTCATAGACTTCGTGCGCTCTTTGCTCGAACTTTTCGGGCATAGGCTCGCCCAGAAATTGCCGCGGTCGCCCGCGCCGAAATGGAATTCGCCTATCATGACGGGCTTGTCCTCTATGCCTTCGTAGAGCCTTGTTTTTAGGACATTGGGGGTGTCGTTGTATATGTTGTAGGTCACGACATCGCACTTCTCGAAGGCCGCGGTTATGACAATCTTATTGAGCCAGCTGAACCCGAAGCGGCAACCGAGATACAGGGCGTCGGGATTTACGGATTTTACGGCGGCGCGGCAGGCGTTGAAGTAGGCGTCGGTTATGGCTTTTTCTATCGCCTTGAAATCTTCCTGGGCGGCGTCGCAGGTGGTGTCGAAATCCTTGCGGGCGAGGAAGTCGTCCCAATCTTTGTAGTCGGCTTTCCACGCGCTGTTTAGGGCTGATATGTCCGAGTATTTCTTTTTGAGGATATCGCGGAAGGCAATTTTGCTTGGCTGGTCGGCGGGGCAGCTTAGCAGTGCGCGCCCGATTAGCCCTTCTTTGCCTTGCCACGGAAGTTCATTGTCGACAAACGCTCCAATGCAGTACGGGGAGTTTATCAAATCCGCTTTTTTGGCGGCATTTGCCTTTGTATTTTTTGCGAAGTCCGGGTGTAGGTAGTCGGGGAACTTTGTCCAAAACAGGTCGAGTTTCAGGTTTTTGTTTTCGGGCGCCAAGTAAACTGGGCGGGCGCTGCCCAACATTACGCAGTACGGAATTTTTGCCTTCTGAATTTGACGCTCGTTGCTCCACGCCCCCGTTGAATTGAATCCCCACGAGCGGAGGCGGTTTTCGATTAGCGCGACTTGCTCATCTTCCGACATATTCCCGTATTTTTTGTCGAAATTGCGCCTGTTGAAATTAATCGTTTGCTGGGGTTTGCTGTACTCGCCTTTTTTTGTGTCGTAAAGGCGCGCCCCGCCTGAAACATATTTGGGGTCAATCTTTTCAAAATAGTGTTCCCGGTCTGTAATCGCAGTAGAACCGCTCGGCCCCTTCGCGTTCACGCAGTCGATTCCCAACGACCAGAACGGGTAGCCGTCGGGGTCGCGGAAAGTCCATTTGCCGTCTATTTTGTCCAGCCTGAACCTGCCGGTGCCTTCCGCTTTTAGGGAGTCGTCCTTAAAGCCGCCGTATTGGCTGCGGTGCGGGATTTTGGCGAGTTTTGCGTTAAATTGCTTTTCCTTTTCTTTCTGGGTCTGGAAGTCGGCATCGCTATGGATTTTGTCTTCCCAATCGCGGTGCTTGAATTGCCCGTATTCGTCTATGAACGGGAAAAATTCCTCGCGGCTCATGGAAAAGATGGGATCGTCGGGCTTGGCGAACACGGGGTTGTTTGGCAGAAATTTCATTCCCGTAAAAAATTCTTTCGGGTCGTCCAGCCACGAAGTCGGAACCGAGACAATTTCTATGTCGTCTATCGCGATTTCAGCCCCTTTTGCGGAGGTTATCGCAACGCGCCCCTTTTTGCCGGCTGGGATATTTGCGCGCATAAATACCTGCCCGCGCGTTCCCTTTTTGCCGGAAAACGTCATTTCAGCGCATCTTTTACCGTCGGCCCAGACAATGGCGTAGTTTATATTGCCGCCAAGTATGACGTACGAAAATTTTACGGTCACTGTTTGCCCGCCGTCTATCCCAGAAACGGGAAATTTCGCCGCAAGGGGCCAGTCGCCCATCTTTTTGCCGATTGTGCTTATCCTAAGCGATTTTCCGGAGCCGGCCGCGGCAGCGGAAGACGAGTCCAGTTTGAAATCCCCAAATGCGTTGACCGTCGCAATATCGTCGGACGAATCGAAGTTTTCGGAAAATATCTTTTCTTGGGCATACGCGCCAGCCGCCGAAAATATTGCCCCCACCAATAAACTGTAAAAACCTTTCATAAATTACGACGCTTATCGGACCTTTGCCGGCAAGTCAAACGTAAACGGATACTTCGCAAAAAATAGGGGAGAACTTCCGAATCACACGGAGGTTTTTCGTGAAATGAAGAGCGCCGCGGCGCAAAGCATAAGGCACGCCGAAACGCATGTGGCGTTTGAAATCCCCGCGAGGACCCCGCATAGAGCCAATCCCCCGCCCATGGTAAGCCCCCATAGCGAAGATAGAACGCTCAAAACCCACCCTCTTTTTCCGTCGGGCGCGTTTTCTGAGAATATTGCAAGCGTTGTGAAATAGGTTATCCCGAATCCTGCGGCCTGCAATATGGTTATCGACCAAAGAGCGAAATAGTTGTCCGAGACGAGCGGAACCGCTATCGTAGCAACGCTTGCCGACAGCCCTATTACAAGCGCGTTTTTAAGGGAAGTACGTTTAAGGAGCATCGGCCCAAAAAATGCAAAGACCGCGCCGGAGAAAATTCCCTCCGCCGAAAGGAACGCCGCGATTTCCCTCGGGGAGAATCCGCCGGAAGATTCCAATACAAGAGGGACGGCCGCAAAAAACGCGCCCGCGCCAACTTGGTTTAGGCAGAATATCGCAATAAGCCTTCTGGATTTCCCGGAGTCCATAAGTTTGCGGAGGTCGCGCAGGCCTCCGAGCCAGTCTATCTGCGATAATTTGCGGCTTTTTGCGGCGGCGGGCTCTTTCATTGAAAAGCACAAGATTGCGGCCGACACCGCGAACAGCGCCGCCATTATGAAGAACGGCAGGCTCCATGTAAGCGCCGACGCCTTTTCGTCTATAAACAGCGCCGCGAACGCCGGGCCGAGCATAAGCCCGAGGCTCATCGCAAGGAGAGTTGCGCCGAGGTAAAAATTCTTCTGGTCTTTGCCGGAGCATTTTTCGATTAGTGCCGCCTGTATCGTCCCGTCAACCCCAGCAGTGACGCCAACCGCAATTCTTCCGATAGCCAATATCCAAACGCTGAGTATTTCCATCGCAACCCCTTGAGCGGCGCACCCGAGCATCGCCCCGATGAGGGTTGCAAGCAATACGCGCTTTCTGCCTATCGAGTCCGACAGCGCGCCTATAATTGGCGCGCAAAAAAACAGGGCAATCGGGTAAACCGAAAGCACTATGCCGTAAACGAGCTTTCTCGCGGCGGGCGAGAATCCCGGAAGCATATCGTGGGTTTCGGATACGGCATCTATGAGGGTCGGTATGAGAATCGGTATGACCATGCTCTCGCATATCAGGTGAAATGCGAGAATCCCGAGCAGCGGAATTGAAAATAAAAATGGAACGCGTTTTGCCATATCGCGAATTAAAATCTCCAGTGCATAAAAGCTAAAGGAGTTAAACAAGCGGCTTAGGGAATGTAGAGTAGATGTTTTTAGACCAAGAAAAGCACTATGACAAAACCGAAATACCGCCGTCTAACATATGACGATAGAAGAGTAATAGAGAACATGTGTAAAGCTAAAAAAACGCAATCGG